>Ga0307474_10002422_pt1 | contig 13428 bp, 11 predicted proteins | sample atmos_gasesECM1C_2_FD_203312 | JGI IMG/M metagenome (GOLD analysis project Ga0307474, IMG submission 203312) | Hardwood forest soil microbial communities from Morgan-Monroe State Forest, Indiana, United States - atmos_gasesECM1C_05 | ecosystem: Environmental > Terrestrial > Soil > Temperate... | reverse complement strand
GGGCTGCCTGGCGCTTGCGCAACACTGCCGCCCCGATCTGTTCCTGCTCGATATTTCGATGGCCGGCATGGACGGCTGGACGGTCGCGGAAACGCTTCGCGCGACCGGCCATCACCAGGCCCGCATCCTGATGGTCTCCGCGAGCGCGCTCGAAGCCCATGGCACGCCACTGGCGCAGCCCTTCCACGACGGCTATCTGATGAAGCCGATCGACATTCCGCGCCTTCTGGAACTGGTCCGCCAGCTTCTCAAAATCGAGTGGCAATACGACGACGAAGAGGTCACCGCACCAAAATGGCAACCGGGCCAAGGCGTGCCGCCGGCAAATCACGTCGAGGAACTCATCACGCTCGGTCAGCTTGGCTATATCCGCGCGATTCAGGTCAAACTCGACGAGATCGGCGCCGACTATCCCGAACACCTTGATTTCGTTTCGGAGATGCGCACCCTGGTCGATCGCTTCGATCTCGAGCGGTACATGGCAACCCTGAAGACGCTGCACAGCCATGATCGCTGAATCCAAAAAACGCGAAATCGCGCTTGTCGTCGATGACTCTCCGGAGACGTTGCGTCTTCTGACGGACGCGCTGGATAGCGCGGGCATGACCGTGATGGTGGCGATGGACGGCGCAGCCGCATTGCGCATCGTCGAACAGATCACGCCGGATATCGTGCTGCTCGATGCCGTGATGCCGGGCATGGACGGGTTTGAAACCTGCCGGCGGCTGAAGCGCGATACGGGGCTGAGCGACGTGCCGGTCATCTTCATGACGGGGCTAGCCGAAACCGAGCATATCGTCGGCGGCCTCGAGGCCGGCGGCGTCGACTATGTCACCAAGCCGATCGTGATCGAGGAGATGCTGGCGCGGATCCGCGTGCATCTCGCCAATGCGCGAATGACGCAGAGCGCGCGTGCCGCACTCGATGTCTCCGGGCGATACCTGCTCGCGGTCAACAGCCAGGGCAAAATCGTCTGGGCGACGCCGCAAGCGCAAAAGATGCTGTCGGAGAATCTGGCGTCAAACACCGAGGAGTTTGCGCTCCCGGAAACCCTGCTGCCGTGGCTCGCACAGATGCAGAAGGGCAAGTCCAAGGCAAAATCCCAGACCGTCGCTTTGCCCGAGAATGAGCAGCTTCAGCTGCAATATATGGGAAAGCTCGCGCCCAACGAATTCCTGTTGCGGCTGGCCAAGGATTCCAGCGCCGACACACCGGCGGAATTCTCCAGCGAGCTCGGACTGACGAGCCGCGAGGGCGAGGTGTTGTCGTGGCTGAGCAAGGGCAAGACCAACCGGGATATCGCCCAAATCCTGGGGCTGAGCCCACGGACCGTGGACAAGCATCTCGAGCAGATCTACGCCAAGCTCGGCGTCGAGAACCGCACGGCGGCCGCTGCGATCGCGACCAGCACCGGACGGCGAAACTCTTAGATTGTGGACGTTGCTATTCTCAAGGCACGGCTTTAGGGCTGGCGCCAAACGACCTGCCATGTTAGCGGCTCCCTGCTGATTGGAAGGCGGGGTCAAACAATGTTTGAAGCAGTGATCTGGGATTTTGGCGGCGTGCTGACGTCCTCGCCGTTCGAGGCCTTCGCCCGCTTCGAGGCCGAGCGCGGCCTGCCCGCCGAAATCATCCGCCGCACCAACGCTGCCAATCATCTGGAGAACGCCTGGGCGAAGTTCGAACGAGCCGAGGTCGACATCGAAACCTTTGACAGACTGTTTGCGGTGGAATCGCTGGCGCTGGGTGCGGAGGTTCGTGGCAAGGACGTGTTGCCGCTGCTCGCCGGCGATCTCAGGCCGGCAATGGTCGAGGCGCTTCGGCGCATCAAGTCCAAATTCAAGACCGGATGTATCACCAACAATCTTCCGGCCAATGCGATCGGCAGCGCCAGCGGACGCACGCTCTACATCGCCGAGGTGATGGTGTTGTTCGATCATGTGATCGAGTCCGCAAAGATCGGGCTGCGAAAGCCCGATCCGAAAATCTACCGGATGATGGTCGAAGCGCTCGCCGTCGATCCGAAGCGCTGCATCTATCTCGACGATCTCGGCGTCAACCTGAAGCCGGCGCGCGAGATGGGCATGACCACGATCAAGGTGCAGAGCGCCAAACAGGCGCTTGCCGAACTAGAAGCCGCGACAGGCTTGGCGCTGCAAAGTTAGGCGTCGATCGCGCCCTTGATCTTGCTCTTCGTCAGCGGCAGATCGCGGAACCGCTTGCCGGTCGCGTTGGCAATCGCATTCGCGATCGATGCCGCCGCCGGGCCCTGCCCGGTCTCGCCGCTCCCCAGGAACGGCAGGCCGGGGCGGTTGATGATGTGCACATCGATCCTGTCAGGCACCGCGTCGAAGCGCAGGATCGGATAGGTCTGCCAGTCGATGCTGGTAATCCTGGTGTCGTCAAAGGTGACGGCTTCGTAGAGCGTCCAGCTCATCGACTGCATGATCGCGCCCTCGATCTGATTGGCCAACCCGTCCGGATTGACCACCTGACCGCTGTCGACCGCAGCGATCGCGCGCGCCAGACGAGCACGGCCAGTCTCGCGATCGACTTCGACTTCGGTGGCAATGGCACAATAAGCGGCGAGGCTCTTGTAGCGCGCAAAGGCAAAGCCGTAGCCGCGATCCGGAGGAGCCTTTTGTCCCTTCTGCCAGCCGAATTCCTTCGCCGCCTTCTCGATGACCTCGCGGCCGCGCTTGTCCTCCAGATGGTTCAGCCTGAACTCGACCGGATCGATGCCGGCGAGTTCAGCAAGTTCGGTCATGAAGCTCTCGATCGAGAAGACATTGTGATAGGCACCAAGCGCGCGCATCGCGGAGACTCGCACCGGCATCGCCGGAATGAAACGGTGCACCACCTTGGCGTTGGGAAACTTGTAGATCGGTATGGCATTGCGGTCGCCGCCACCTGCCGGCAACGGAAGCGGCTTCGGCTCGGGGACCGCGAACGGCTCGGCCATATGCTGGGCCGCCAGCATCGATCCGGCGCCGCCCGGCCGCATCGAATGGGTGTTGGTCCAGACGTCGAAGTTCCAATCGACAATCTTGCCACTGTCATTGAGGGACGCCTTGAGTTTGGTCACCATCGCGGGACCGAAGGGCTCCCAGGCGTGCTCCTGTTCGCGCATCCATTGCACGCGCACGGGAATGCCCGGCAGTTCGCGCGCGATCAGCGCGGCATCGGCGGCGGCATCATCGGCGCCGTTATGGCCGTAGCAGCCGGAACCCTCCACATGGATCAGCCGGACGCTCGATAACGGCACCTTCAGCATCTCCGCGATGCCCTCGCGATCGGGATAGACGCCTTGCGTATGCGTCCACACCGTCATCGTGCCGTCGACGAATTGTCCGATCGCACAGGACGGCCCGATCGAACCATGCGCCTGGTAGGGACGCGTATAGGTGGCTTCGATGGTCCTTTGACCGGTCGCCGACGGATCGCTCTGCTGGAAGATGATCTTGTCGTTCGACTTCAGGCTGGTGAGGACGGCAAGCAGATCGTCCTGCTTCGGCAGACCCGGCTGTTCTTTCCATGTCGCGGCCCTCGACAACGCCTTCATGGCCTTGATCGCCTGGAATTCCTTCTGGGCGACCACGGCAAGAAAATTGCCGTCACGAACGACCTTGACGAAGCCGGACAGCTTTTCGACCGCCGAGGTGTCGCATTCGGTCAACTGAGCTCCATAGCTCGGCGGCCGCACGATGCGGGCATGCAGCATGCCGGGCAATCGCATGTCCTGAACGTAAGCAGCACCGCCCGTCACCTTGGCTGGAATGTCGACACGCGGCACCGGCCGGCCCATCACGGCGTAAGTCGCCGGATTCTTCAGCTTCGATTTTGGCTGGGCTTCCACATGCAGCATGTTGTCCGCAACCAGATCGGCATAGGCCAAACGCCGGCCGTCCAGCGCGATCACTGCGCCGTTTTGCGTCTTTAGAGTCTCCGCTGGCAGGTCAAGCCGCCGCGCGGCTTCGCCCACCAGTAGCTCGCGCACCTGCGCAGCGGCGTTCTGGATCGCGGTGCCGCTATACTGAGTGGATTGGCTACCGGACGTGTAGCCTTCATCGGCCGTAAGAAGCGTATCGGCAGTGACGACCTTGAGCGACGCAAAGGGAACGTCGAGCTCTTCGGCCGCAATCTGCTGGAATGCGGTCTTGAAGCCCTGGCCAAGTTCGGCCTTGCCGGTGAAGATCGTGATGCCGTCGGCATCGATGCGAATCCAGGCATCGAGATAAGGCGACGTCGCGAGACTCCCCGGAGGCTTTGGCGCACCGGCATGATCTTGTGCAAAAGCGTCCGACAGCGAGAAACTGACGATCAGAGCGCCACCACCGGCCAGAACCTGACGGCGGTCGAGATTGACGGGGCTGTTCATTGTGCGCTCCCCTCTCCGCTGGTCGTCAATTCGGCGGTGTCCATCAGACGTGCGGCGCGGTGCACGGCGCGCAGAATGCGCATATGGGTGCCACAGCGGCAAAGATTGGTCTGCAATTCGCCGCGAATCTGCGCGTCCGTCGGTTTGGGATTTCGCTGCAGCAGCGCCTGCGCGCGCATCATCATGCCGGCAATGCAATAGCCGCATTGCGCGGCTTGCTCCTCCATGAAGGCGCGCTGGATCGGCGCGGGCTTTTCGATTGTCCCCAGACCTTCCAACGTGGTCACTTCCTTGCCCTTCAGCAAAAGCAGCGGCGTGACACAGGACAGCACAGCTTTGCCGTCGACCATGACCGTGCAAGCGCCGCATTGGCCGAGACCACAGCCGAACTTGGCGGCGTTGAGCCTGAGCTCCTCGCGCAACACATAAAGCAGCGGCGTATCGGAATCGGCGTCGATCTCGTGATCGTGACCGTTGACCTTCAATGTCGTCATGGCTTGTCTCGTTGCATGGGACCGGCGGGAGCAGCTGCCGACGGGTTCTGGAGAGATACGGTTTCGGCGCGCCTTGCGTCCCGGATTATCTGTTCGGCGTTGCTCCAAGCGGGCTGCGAACTGAAGCGACCACGAAGGTAAGTCAGCAGAGCCGCGGTCTGGTCATCCGTCATGCTGTTGGCAAAACCCGGCATGATGGGGCTACGTTCCCCACTCATGGGGCGAATACCCGACAGAATGATATTGGCGGCATTACGCGGATCCGGCGCACTGAGCGCCGTAGAGAGACGAAGGTTGATTCCGCTATAGGGCAGCGGCCGGCCGGAGTCATGGCAGGTGGCACAGGCCGCATGGTAGATTGCCGCGCCGGGTGTGTCGGCCGGCGCAGGTTGCTCCGACGATTTGATTTCGGAACGCGTTGCGCTGGCCTCGCTGACACGCGTTTGCGTCGGAGGCCCGAACACGCTCGTCATGTAGAGCGCGATCGCGCGGACATCGCTCTCCGGCACCAACGACAGATTGGCGGCGACCTCAGCCATCGGTCCACGCGCCAAGCCGTGATCGGCGTCCCAACCGTAACGCAGGTAATGAAACAGCGCATCGGTGGTCCAGGGCAACGGCGAGCGTGATTGTGCGTTGATGGCGTAAGCACGCCAGTTGTCGACATCGCCACCGGAAAATGAAGCGCTCGCCTTCTCAGCGCCGAGCACGTTGCGTGGCGTATGGCAGGCGCCGCAATGCGCCAGACCTTCGACCAGGTAAGCGCCCCGGTTCCACTCGGCGCTTTGCGTGCCGTCAGCCTTGTAGGTCCCGCCCTTCAGGAACAAGAGCTTCCAGCCGGCCACGACAAAACGCTGATTGAACGGAAAGGAAAGATCGTTGGCGCGAGCGGCTGCGCGAACCGCAGTTCGCGTCATCAGGAACGCATAAAGTGCGTGGTCGTCTTCATCGCTGACATTCGTAAAGTGGTCGTAGGGAAAGGTCGGATAGAGATGGTGTCCGGCGCGATCGACGCCGGACCGCATTGCGCGCTGAAATGCCACCTCCGACCACCGGCCGATGCCGGTGTCGGCATCAGGCGTGATATTCGACGAATAGATTGCGCCGAACGGGGTCGGCACGGCCAAGCCGCCGGCAAAAGCCTTGCCGCCGGGCACAGTATGGCAATCGCTGCAATTGCCGGTCGCCGCCAGATCGCGGCCCCGCTTCACAAGAGCCGGGTCGAAGGATTGCGGTGCGGGAGGCTCGATCGCGTCGATCGCCGGCCGCCAGGTGACCGCGAAGGCCGCAATTGCCCCGCCGATCAGCACTGCTGCGACAACACCCCCGACGATTCCTGGCTTTGGCATCCGTCCCAAGCTCTTGTTGCTTTGGGCGGTATAGCTAGCACAAATTCACGCGGCGCGTCCAAGGACAGGCCTCGTTCGGAGCCCTAAAACATGGAGTTTGGCCTGCAAAACCGGCGTTTCCTTCGGCCAAGAGTGCCGGATCGAGCCCCGTGTCTACTGCTTGATTTCCGGAGCCGGCGTTGCCGCGGTAAATTCCCGTTCGAACGCGGCGAGATCGGCGCTCGGAAGATCGGACACCGCAACATAGGTGAAATTCGCATCGCTCCAGCTTCGCACGTTATAACCGGCGATCGTCTGATCGGGGACGGCCTGGCCGGCCTTCAACGTCGTGAGACTGACGGTGTGCGCTGCATGCTTGTAGACGATCGTGGCGACTGGCCGGTTGTCGATCACGTCGACCCGTCCGCCCAGGAGCGCAAAGCCCTGCGCCGCGAGGTCCGGCACCTGCGGCGATTCAGGCAGACGCGACGTGAACCACGGCTTGACCGTGTGACGGTCGGAGGATGCGATATCGAACGGCTGCGGGGCCAGTAGCCCCCGGATGTGGCCGGCGACAACTTCGCTTGCAACCGTATCGCGCTCGCCAAAATGATCGATCGTTTTCAGCACCGAACCTGAAATGACGGCGCCGAATACGGCCGACGCCGCCAGCGCCTGGAACGACCAGTTCCGGCGGCGCAGAACCGTCACGTTGTGCGGACGCTGTGCCGTCTCCGCTTTCAGCGTCTCCACATTCAGCCTTGCCTGAATGCGCGCCTGCAGGTCCGAAGGCACATCGGCCAAGGGCAGCGCACGAACGGCCTGCCGCAGCGCCATCACGCGCGCATAGCGAGCCTTCAGCGCTTGATCGGCCGCCAACCGCCGTTCGAATTCAGCCGCGGCAACGGGGTCCAGTTCGCCGTCGCAATAGGCGGTCAATTGCAGTTCGTCGTTATCTCGCAAGGACTCGATCATGGTTACTTCCGATCTCCGAGAAGCGACAACAGGAGCTGCCTTCCTCGCGACAGGCGGGACATGACGGTGCCGATCGGAACATTGGTGATCTCGGCGATATCGCGATAATTCATCTGATTGACTTCCCGCAAAACGATCACTTCACGAAACTGCGTCGGCAATTGCGCCAGCGCGCGCTGGATCTCTTCGGCATCTGCCTTGAGAAGCGCTGCCTCCTCCGGCGTCTCTATTTTCGCCCCGTGCAGCCCCTCATATTCAAGCTCCTGTTGCTCCGCCGCATTGAGGTCGTTGATATAGGTGACCGTTCTCGGCCTATTCTTCGTCAACCAGCTCAGTGCCGTGTTGCGCACGATGGTCAGGGACCACGCCCTGGCATTGACGGCTCCAAAACCCTTGATGCCGCGGAACGCGCGTATCGCGGCTTCCTGTACGATATCTTCCGCATCCGATGCATTGCCGGCGAGCCACTGCGCGAGACGGTAAGCCTCCGGCAAATGTGGCAGGAAGATCTCATCAAAAGCGTTTCGTTCGTCCTTATCCTGCACTACGGCGACCGACGTTTGCTGCTGGCCAGACACTCGATCCGAGCCTTCCAGCCGGTCTTTTAGCATGTCGTTTTTAAGTTCGGTACACCGGAAACCAGTCCGGTGTACCGACAGAGTTGTTGTCGTCATGTCCGTTTAACCAGACCTCTCATGACGCGTTTACTTGACGACGATTTTCCCCTGCATATGAGGATGCAGGCCGCAGAAGTAATCGTAGGTGCCGGCACTGGCGAACGTGAAAGAATACGAGTCGTCAGTGTCGAGCGCCTTGGACCGGAAGGCCTTGTCCTTGTTGATCACATTGTGCGGGATGTCGTCATGATTGATCCACTTCACCGTCGTGCCGACCGCAACGGTGAACTCGGGCGGCGTGAAGGTGAAGTTGTCGATCGTAACGACATTGGCCTCCTTGGTCTCTTCCGCCGCGACGGTTCCGAACGCCAGCAACGCGCCGACGATCGGACCCGAAAGCACCGCAACGACTACGGCGCGACCGGGAGTGAATCGCGCCGCAATCGGGCGCAAGTGGCTTACTAAGCTACGCATGGAAGTCCTCGACTAACCGGCCAGCGTCTTGTCGACGAAAGCGAGCGGCTTGTTACCTTGCATGACGGTGATCGTGGACAGTCCCAACTTGCTGCGGAGTTGATCGGCGGGAACGACCATCGGTCCTGGTGAAGGCGCAGAGCCCGGAGCCGGCTGCGGGAATGCGGTCGACATCGCGGTGTGGAAGGTCATGTTGCCTTCGACCTTCTGGACGAGCTGATGGATGTGACCGTTCAGCACGGTGACGGAGCCGAAGCGCTTCAGAAGGTCGAGCGCCTTCATGCCGTCCTCAGTGCCCCAACCCCATTCCTTGTAGACGATCTGCATCGGGATATGGGCGAAGACGACGATCGGCGTGCTGTTCGATCGATCCTTCAGATCCGCTTCGAGCCAGGCGAGTTGCTCGGCGCCGAGATTGCCGAGACCGCCGCCCTTCAGATCGACGACGTTGACGAGGCCGATGAAGTGGACGCCGTGATCGTCGTAGGAGTACCAGCCCGCGCCCTTCGCGCCCTTGCCGTAGCGCTCGAGATAGGCCTTGCCGCGATCCTCATCGATGATGTCGTGTTCGCCGGGCACCCAGTGAATCTGCACGCCGGTCTCGCTGAAAACCTTGTCGGCATTGTCGAACTCGGCCGGCTTGGAAAGATGCGTGATGTCGCCGGTATGGATGATGAAAGCCGGCTTGGTCGGCATCGCCTTCACCTTGGCGACGGCTTCGCGCAGCGTGCCCAGCGCATCCGGATTGGCGGCCTTGTCGAAGCCGATGTGGCTGTCGCTCATTTGCAGGAAGGTGAAGCCGGTCGCAGGCTCGGCAGCGGCCGCCTCGCCGATCAGGCCGACGGAGTGAGGAACCCCGCCACTGATGGTCCAAAGCACACCAGTTCCCGCCCAGACCATGCATTCCAGCACTTCGCGGCGGCCCAAGCCTTTCTCGTGATCGTCAAGGCCGTTTTTAGCCATGTCATATTCTCCCTATGGAGCCGGGTGGCTCCAGACGGCGCAGGATTGCGCGTACAAGGGAGACTCGGCTTCTTAGGGCTTTATTCCGGGTCAAGGCCGCGTGGTTAACCGGCGGTCGCCGTTAACGGCCTTGCGAAAGCCCCCAAACGAAATGGGGGAGCGGAAATTCCGCTCCCCCATCCGTCGTTTAGCTTTGGACCTGGTCTTCCCGTTCTAAGTTAGCTCAGAACTGGTAGCGGAGACCAATGCCGGGATCGAAGGTCGAGACCCTGTTGTTGAGGTTGCAAGGTGCGGTGCCAGTTGCGCAACCAGCGCCACCCAACGTGCCGTTGGCAGTGCTGGTAATGAAGGCGTTGGCCGGGCCGCCGTAACGCTGCGAGTAAGCGACGCCAGCGTAGAAGTCGACGTGACGGGCGAAGCGCCAATCGAGCGCGACGCCAACCATGTCTTCGGCACCGGCGCAGCCCGTGCTCGCTGTGCTGTTGGCAGCGCAGGCTGCGGCCTGAGTGGCGTTAGCCACGACGCCGGGCCTGCTGGCGTAGGCGAAAACACCACCAGAAGCAGCGCCGGTCGATCCCGCGCCTGCCAGGAAGAAGCCCTGACCGAAGTGGTAGTAAGCGGCTGCGATATCGAGGGTGGGCGTAATCGCGTACTTCACGCCAACCCAGCCGATATCGATTTGGGCGCTCGTCAGGAAGTTGTTGTTGTTGACGAAGCCGACCGCATAGCCACCGATAATCCCGGCGCCGGGCAGCAGCGGGTTGTCCGGGTTGGATTTGGTGATGTGCTCATAACCACCAAACAACTTCCAGGGTCCGATCGTGTAGCGCGCAGCAACCTGGAACACGGTGTTGTCGGAGACCGTACCCGGCAAGCACCCCAGCGAGCAGTTGATGGTGTAGCCAAGCCCGTTACCCGTCGCGGAGTTCTGGTTGGCCTGGAGAGTTGAGACCTGCAACGAGCTCAGAGGACCGCCCGCGAAGGACACCGAGTCCCAGGTCTTGCCGCCGTTGAAGTCCATCGACAGGCCCATATAGTCGAAGCCGATATCGGCCTGGAAGGCATTGCCGACGCCGCTGTTGTTGCCGTCGCGAAGCTGGGCTTCAGCCGCCAGGCGCACCGGACCGATGTTCAAGCGATACTCGAACGAGTTGTTCCAGATGCGGTTTTCGGTGTTGCCACCGCCGCCGGTTGCACCTTCGTTAGTGATCAGCGACCAGGCATTCGAGCCGGACAGCGCGTCATAGTTGACGACGAGGTCCGAGCTCAGAGCCGACTGACGGCCCATGGTGAGGGTACCGTAGGTGGGCGAACTGATACCGAAGTAAGCGGCGTTGTTGAACATCTGGCCGGCCTTCGACGAGTCGCCGTAGGCGTTGGCCAAGGTACCGAGCTGCGGAGACTGGCCGAGACCGTTGTTCTGCACGATCGCACCGATACCGTTGGCATTCGCGCCGCTGGCCGGGTTGAACAGTGTCTGCAAGTTGAACACGGCGTACAGATTGTCACCGATCTCCTGCTTGCCGCGCAGACCGATGAACGAGGTGCTCAGCTGGTTCGGAGCAGCGAGGAACTGCGAACCCCAGCCGGCCTTTTCAATCGGGGCGTTGAGCGGGAAGCCAGCCAGCGGTGAGGACGGGCTGCCGTGCTGGTCGTACTCGAGACCCATGTCGAAGTTGCCGTAGACGCAAATGCCCTTGATGCAGATGTCGTCATTCTCCGGCGGCCTGGCCTTGACCGCTGCCTTGTAGGGCAGGTCGGCAGCCATCGCGTCGACCGGGCTGATGGTCGGCACGGCGGCCTTCTGCTGCTCAAGCGACTTCTGCCGCTTCTCAATGTCGGCGAGACGCTTGGCCATCGCCGCATTCTGCTCGCGCATTTGCTTGGCCTGAGCCTGGATATCCGACAGCTCATCGGCATGAGCCGTGGCAGCGAAGGCCAGGATCGCCGCTGCTGAGATGAAAGTCTTTTTCACGTAGGTCCCCCAAAATAGGCGCAGCGCCAACCAAACGCTGCGAACTGCCTGGTTACAGAGCCTCGAATGAGGACTCCTTAGGCGGTCACTCTAACGTCAGGGGACAGAGAAATACTGTAACCGACACGCCACAGTCGGCAACGAACCCTCCTTTTGGAAAGAGACTTCCAAAACGAGTTGGCCCTGTTGCCGCAATGACACAGTCGATTTTATATCTGAGATAGGCTTTCTATATCTGATACAACTATTGATTGCTTCCTTTCCGTTCTCTTGAGCCGGCAGTGGCCTCGATTCCCGGGCCACTCCTGGATGGTCTGGACCAGCAATCCGGCGCCAAAACTCCGGTCAGCTGGCTAAGGGCAGAGGCATCGGCGAGCCTTACGTCGAACTCGGATGTCTCTGCCCGTTGTTGCGTGTCAGGCCTCCATCAGAACTGGTAGCGAAGGCCGATGCCGGGATCGAAGTTGGAGGCCTTGTTCGGGCCCAGCGGATTGGTGACACCGGCGTTGTTCGTTGCGGCTCCGAGGAAGCCGTTGGCGAGGCCGTTCGTGACCTGCGACCACATCGCGCCGGCGTACATGTCCATGTGCTTGGCGAAGCGCCAATCAACGACGAGCGACACCGCATCCAGCGTGCCGGAGCACTGCGACGACGAAACGCCGTCAGCCGCGCAGCCCGCAAGCGTTGCAGCGCTGGTCGCGAAGGTGTTCTGCCATTGGTGGTAATAGGCGCCGGTGATGTCGAGCGACGACGTGATCCCGTAACGAACACCGAACCACGCCGTCTGCAGGATCTTGTTGGACGGGAAGTTCGCGTTGTTCGGTGCGACGATGATGAAGCCGCCCGAATCGAAGGCGCCGGGTGCCAGCGCATTATTCGGGTTGGAGAACTGGATCCACTCGTAGCCGGCGAAGAACTTCCACGCGCCGATCGTGTAGCGGGCGCCGACGTTGAACTCGGTGTTGTCGGAGATCGTGCCCGCGATCTGGCCGGTGCCGACAGCAAGACCAAGAGCTGCCGCCGACTGGACCTGTGCGCTGCTCAGCGGCGCCGCAGAGACGGCGTCGTAGATCTTGCCGCCCTGGAAGTCCATCGAGAAGCCCATGTAGTCGAAGCCGATGTCGCCTTCGAAAGCGTTACCGGTTCCGCTGTTGCCGCCGTTGCGAAGCTGAGCTTCAACCGCCAACCGCACCGGGCCGACGTTCAGGCGATATTCGTAGGAGTTGTCGTAGATGCGGTTCTCGGTGTCGCCACCGCCGCCGTTCGCGCCCTGGAAGGTGATCAGCGACCAGGAGTTCGAACCGGAGAGCGGGTCATAGTTGACGATGAGATCCGAGCTCAGCGCCGACTGGCGGCCGATGGTCAGCGTGCCGTAGGTCGGCGAGCTCACGCCGAAATAGGCGGCGTTGTTGAACATCTGGCCGGACTTCGAGGAGTCACCGAACGAGTTCTGGAACCCGAGGCTGCCTGCGAGCCCGTTGTTCTGCGCAACGGAGCCCTGGCCGCTGCCGTTGATGCCGCTGGCCGGATTGAAGATGGTCTGCAGGTTGAACACGGCATAGAGGTTGTCCGCGATCTCCTGCTTGCCACGCAGACCGATGAACGAGCTGCTCATCTGGTTGGCGCCGACACCGAAGTAGGAACCGGCGCCGTTCTTCGACACCAGCGAGTCGGTCGGAGCAACGGCGAGCGCCGAGTACGGCGCACCGTGCTGCACGTACTGAAGGCCCATATCGAAGTTGCCGTAGACGCAAATGCCCTTGATGCAGATGTCGTCGTTCTCCGGCGGCCTGGCCTTGACCGCTGCCTTGTAGGGCAAGTCGGCAGCCATCGCGTCGATCGGACTGATGGTCGGCACTGCCTGCTTCTGGGCTTCGAGAGCCTTCTGCCGCTTTTCAAGATCCGCGATACGCTTCGTCATTTGCTCGCGCAGCTGCTTTGCCTGGGCCTGGATATCCGAAAGCTCATCGGCGTGAGCCGCAGCAGCGAAGGCCAGGAGCGCTGCTGCTGAGATGAAAGTCCTTTTCACGTAGTTCCCCCAAAATAAGGCGCGGCACCAACCATTCGCCGCGAACTGCCTGGTTACGGAGCTTCGAACGAAGTCCTTGGGCAGCCTCTTGCCTCATAGGGAGAACAAATTCTGTGGCAGCCTCGCCACAGCACTCTGCAAGCCGACAACTTTAACTACCATGTGAGTGCGCTGCTAAATATTATAACCGTCATG
>Ga0307474_10002421_pt1 | contig 13431 bp, 8 predicted proteins | sample atmos_gasesECM1C_2_FD_203312 | JGI IMG/M metagenome (GOLD analysis project Ga0307474, IMG submission 203312) | Hardwood forest soil microbial communities from Morgan-Monroe State Forest, Indiana, United States - atmos_gasesECM1C_05 | ecosystem: Environmental > Terrestrial > Soil > Temperate... | reverse complement strand
AACCTGCTGCTGGCCCGAGCCAGCGCGCGAGGCCATGAGATCGCGGTTCGCCAGGCGCTGGGAGCGCAGAGAACGCGGCTCAGCCGCCAATTCCTCGCTGAGAGTCTGCTGCTCTTCCTGCTCGGCGGACTTGCTGGTATTGCTATTCTCTTCTCGGTCGGGAAGTTCCTGCTGCGTTTGGTTCCGGAGAGCATCCCGCATATGAACGAAATTTCGGTCAACTGGGGCGTGCTGGCCTTCGCTCTCGCCGTCTCGGTCGCAGCCGGAACCGTTTTCGGGCTTGCTCCTGCTTGGCTCATGAGCCGCTACGATGTGAACGGCACACTTCGTCAGGAAGGACGCGGTTCCAGCGGCTCACGCGAACGCTCGCGCGCCCGCCAGATTCTCGTGGTCAGCGAATTGGCGCTCTCCCTGGTGCTGATGGTCGCCGCCGGCCTGCTGCTGCGCAGTTTCTGGGACCTGTTCAAGGTTCCGCTCGGATTCAATCCCAGCCGCGTCATGACCATCGAGACCTGGCTGCCGTTTCCCAACGATCCCAAAACCGACATTTACAGCACCGCCACGCAGGAAGCCGTGCTGCTGCGCGAAGTTCTCCGCCGCAACCGGACGATTCCAGGTGTGGAAGAAACGGCCGTCGGCGATCGGGCGGCTCTTCCGCTCGGCCATCGCAAGGACGATCGCAACCTGTCTCCCTTGATCCGCGAAGGCCAGGACGTGCAGAGCAAACAGCCTCCGCTGATCGATACCTCGATCGTCTCACCCGAATACTTTCACCTGCTCGGCATGACGCTCGTGCGCGGACGCCTCTTCGTCGACCAGGACCTTGAAAATACGCCTTCGATCGCGGTCATCAATCAGGCCGCCGCGCGCGCCTACTGGCCCGACAAAGATGGGAAGGGCGAGGACCCGGTCGGTAAGCGCGTCAGGTTGAGTGCCGCCAAGCCGGACTGGACCACCATCGTCGGCGTAATCGCCGACGCGCGCACGGAATCGCTTGCGGACGCCGGCATTCCGCAGGTTTACCTCGACATCTACCAGCGACCCGCAAGAGACCTCGCTTTTTTTCTTCGCGGACAACTCGATCCCAGCGCCATCTCCGAACAAGTCCGTCAGCAGGTGCAGGCCGTCGATGCGGAGCTTCCGGTCTTCCGCGCGGAGACCTTGGATGACGTTCTCTCCTCGTCGCTATCTGTGCGGCGGTTCTCCATGGAAATGGTGGCGCTGTTTGCGGGCACCGCCTTGCTACTCGCCGGGCTTGGAATCTACGGGACTATTTCGTATTTGGTGAATGAACAAAGACGTGAGATCGCCATTCGCCTCGCGCTGGGGGCGCAAAGAGGAACTATCCTTAAGATGGTTCTGCGCCGTGGGCTCGGCCTCGCCGCCGTCGGCGCCGGGCTTGGTTTGGCCGGCGCGCTCATTGTTTCGCGCCTCATGGCCGGCCTGCTTTACGGTGTCTCGCCGTACGATCTTGGAACCTTCGCCGTCGTCACCAGCGTGCTCACCGCTGTCGCCATCGCCGCCAGCTACGTCCCGGCGCTGCGCGCCATGCGCGTCGAACCGGTCACTACGCTCCGATCAGGCTGACCGTTGGCACTTGACGCGCGAAGTCAAAGCTGCGCAAACGCGTCTGAACGGAGCGATCAAGATCGCAACGCTCAATCAAAAGAATGTGACTGGGCTCCTGAATTGGGCCCGGTTCTCACCGCATAGCGCACCGGTTGAATTAAAAAAAACAAGGAGATGATCCCATGATTCGTAGTCGCGTTCTTGTTTTGAGTTGTTTTCTGGTGGGACTGACGCTCAACGCGAGCGCACAGCAGGCGACTCCCGCCGCACCCGCGCCGCCTCCGCTCGTCGGCACACTCGCAGGGCATCCAGACTGGCCTGCGGCAAAGAACCCCGGCGACGTGGACACTGTGGACCACCTCATCGCTGCACTCTATGACGTGGTCTCCGGCCCAGCTGGACAGCGCGACTGGGAGCGCTTCCGCGCGCTGTTTGTGCCCGACGGCCGGCTGGGCTGGATTGTTCCGGAGTCTGCGGCCACCAAAGATAAACCGGCACGCAAGGGTGATGTTTTTTTGCTGACTCCCGACATGTTCATGCAGCAGAACGATTCCTACTTCAAGACGCACGGTTTCTTCGAGCGCAGCATCGCGACCCGCGTCGAGGAGTTTGGCAATCTTGTCGAGGTTTGGAGCACAAAGGAAAGCCGGGATGCGAAGGACGATGCCCAGCCCTCGCGAGGCATCGATTCGTTCCAGATTGTGCATGTTCGCGGACGCTTCTGGATCGCCAGCCTCCTCTTTGAGGATGAGCGGCCAGGGGTGACGCTGCCCGCGAAGTACTTGAAAACGCCCGGGCAATAACGAGAGCGCTTACCAGAGTCCGGCGACAGTAACCGTTATCTGCGCCGGATCCGGCGTTCCAGACGCTGATTCACGGCGGATCTCCGCCAAATCCGATACGAAACATTTGCGGTGAGCAGTTCGTATGTACACTTGTGATAATGAGAATGAGTGTGCGCGGGCGGGCGAGTTGGGCTTGGCGAATCGCGGTCGTGACCGCGACGGTGGCGAGTGGGTTGGCGTTGGTTTGCGGGCCCGCGGCGGCGACGGCGTGGGCGCAATCCGCGGACGTGGGGAAGATTCTGTCGCAGTACGCGAAGGCGGAGGGCGGCGGGGGGAAGCTGGCGAAGGTGGTCACGCTGCGGCTGGACGGGACCGTCACCGAGATTAATGGCAGGCCGCCGGCCAATATTAGTGATCTGAAAACCGGCAGGGGCAATAACGCGAGCGCGACGACGTCTGCGTCGACACCTGCAATGACAACTGCCACGACAAGCGCGGCTGCTGGCGGCGACGCAGGCACTGCGCAGGGCGCGGGGGCGGCGACGTATACGTTCGAGACGAAATTACCGAACCGGTATTACTCGGAGATGCTGGCCGGGGATAAGGGTTGGATTGAAGCGTTCAACGGGAAATCGGCGTGGCGGGAAAATGCGCGCGGGGAGATTGGAACTTTGGTGGGTCCGGAGGGATTGCAGGTGGAGGCGGCGGCGCGTTTTTACAATACGCGGCTGCTGAATCCGAAGAAAAACCGGCTGGTGGTGACGTATGTGGGGAATGCGCAAGTGCGCCGTCGGGATGCGGTGGAACTGGAAGTGACTTCGCCGGCGGGAGCAAAGCGGCAGGTATATTTCGACGCCCAAACGCATTTGATCGTGAAGGAAACGGCGCTGGTTGGCGGCTTGCAGCAGGAAATCCTTTACGACGATTACCGGGCGGTGGATGGGGTGCAGGTGCCGTACCAGATCGAGCTGCGGCGCGGCGACGACCATTTCAAGATCGTGGTGAACCGGGCGGCGATCAACGAACGGGTCGGTGAGCGGACTTTTGATTTTCCCAAGAAGGCGCAGGTGGTGCTGCCGGATTTGAAAGAATTGTTCACCAAGATCGACAACAACCAGAAAGCCATCGACAAGATGAAAGAGAATTACGCCGGAACCAAGGTCGAGACCACCTGGGAATATGAAGGCAGCGGCAAGCCGAAACCGCCGGAAGTGAAAGAGTCGACGTTCTTCTATTTGGATGGCACGGAAGTTTCGACGCTGGTGAAAAAAGACGGGAAGGCGTTGAGCGAGGAAGAGCAGAAAAAAGAAACGGCGCGGGTGCTGAAGGAAATCGAATCGCTGCAGAAAGAGGCGGAGAAGAAAGAAAAGAAAGACGAAAAGGCCGAGGAAAAAGGGAAGGATCCGGAGGACGACGAGGAAGTGTCGATGGAGACATTTTTGCGCGCCTGCCAGTTCGTGAATCCGCGGCGGGAGCGTTTTCGCGGGGCGGACGTGCTGGTGTTCGATTTCGAGCCCAATGTGGAATTCAAACCGCGCACCATGATGGAAAAAATCATCACCAAATTGGGCGGAGTGATCTGGATCGACGAAAGGGCGCTGGACGTGGCGCGGCTGGACGCGTTTTTTGTGGGCGACGTGAAGATTGCCGGCGGGTTGCTGGCCAATGTGGAGAAAGGCACGCGGATTATCCTGGAGCAGGAGTTTGTGAATAACGAAGTGTGGCTGCCGACGTATCAGGAAGTCCATGTGGATGTGAAATTTCTGATGGTGAAGGGAATTCGCGCGGACGAGAGTACGCGCTATTCGAATTATCAGAAATTCAATGTGAATACGATTCAGACCATCGGCCGGCCGAAGGGCGCGGACGACGCGCCCGCACCAAGGCCGGCAGACACCGCAAAACCGCAGTAAAGTTGCTAGCCCGCATTTCGCTGACTTTTTTGTGCAAGTCCTCTTCGGCTCTGTAATTGACAAGTGTTAGGTGACAGGCTACAGTGGTGTGAGTGAAAATCCGGAGCTTCATCCACAAAGGGCTGAGGAAGCTTTACGCGGAAGATAACGCGAAAGGCGTGCCTCCTGATTCAGTGGATAAGGTGCGTAAAATGCTGGCGTTCCTCGATGAGATGGAAAGCGTCGAGGAACTGCACGCGCTCCACACATGGAGAGCGCATACCTTAACCGGCGACCGTAAAGGCGTATGGAGCCTCAGCGTGACCCGCAACCGCCGTTTGACGTTTCGCGTCGACTCTGCGGAGCGGGAAATCTTCGACGTGAATCTCGAAGACTATCATTAGGAACGAAGGAGCAAGGAATATGCCCATGAAGAACCCTCCGCATCCCGGAGATTTTATTCGGACGGAGATTATCGATCCCGCGGGACTTTCGGTGACCGCGGCCGCGGCTGCGCTTCGAGTTTCCCGTCCGGCTCTGTCGAGCCTGTTGAACGGCAACTCCGACCTCTCCGGAGATATGGCGCTGCGCATCGAGAAGGCTTTCGGAGTGAGGATGGACACGCTCATGCGCATGCAGGGTTCGTACGACATAGCCCAAACTCGCAAGCGGGAGAAGCAGATTCGCGTTCGAAGAATTCACGAGCCGGTTCACCCGTGAGGCTACGTTGGCGACTACTCCGGGGGACAAGGGGTGTCGCCGGCGCGCCAAAACCCGCGGGCACCGCGAAAGCGGCGGACACCCCAAAACTGCGGTAACGTTTTTCTTTGCGGTTGGTTTGTAGGGCACGGCTTCAGCCGTGACGAAACGATCGTCGCGTGGCGATTACAGCCGCGCCGCGCGAATCGCGTCGGACTTGGACGCGTTCGCACCCGGGTGGCCTGGCAGTTCGCTGCTCGCGTGGGTACTTAGGGCGGCGTTAGCAAAAAGGAGTGGCCGCCTATACTTAGGCGGCCACTCCTGACCAGCTAATTGTTTACTTCTAGAGTGATCATCGTGCTTTGAACCACCGACCCGCTTGTTCCAGTGACGGTGAGATTGTAGTCACCGGCTGGCGTCGACGTAGAAGTGGTGATCGTGAGATTCGAGGAACCGACCCCCGTCACCGCAGTTGGATTAAAAGTTGCCGAGCAACCGGAAGGCAACCCAGTTACGTTGAAGACGATGCTGCCGTCAAAACCACTCACCACGGAAGTAGAGACGCTGAAGACCGCATTACTGCCAGCGTTGATCGCTTGAATTTCCGGGGCGGCGGACAACATGAAGTTGGCTCCGGTTACGACGAGCATAGCCGTCGTATTGGAAGTTAAGCTCCCGCTGGTGCCTATGAAGGTCAGCGTGTACGACCCGGGAGCAATTGCAGCAGTGGAAGTTAAGCTTAGCGTCGAAGAGCCGGAACCGGTCACGGTCGTTGGGCTAAAGGTCGCCGAAGAGCCGGACGGAAGGCCGTCCACCGTCAGGGAGACATTGCTGGTGAAACCATTTTTGCTGGCCAGAGTTGTCGTGAATGTCGTACCTCCGCCGATGCCGATGGTTTCCGACGCGGGCGTGACCGAGATTGTGAACCCGGGAGCGGCACTCACGACCAACGTCGCACTGCCAAAATAAGTGAGAGATCCGTCGGTAGCGCTGATCATTAGCGGGTAGGTCCCGGCCGGGGTAGCAGACGTGGTGGCGACAGTGAGAATTGTCGTTACACCGGCTGCACCGGTCGTGGGACTAAAGCTGAAACTACCGCCCGAAGGTAAACCGGTCACGCTGAACGATGTCAGAGTGCCAGTGTAACCGGCATTGGCGCCGGTGGTGACGGTGTAGCTGGCTCTGCCGCCCGCGAGGACCGTTTGCGATTGTGGAGTCACTGAGTTGATGCTGAAGTACGGGTTTGGCCAGAACATGAAAGTCCCGTAGAGGTTGTCCTGGTAGGTCGCGAACTCGTGCGGCTCGGTGTACTGAGGATTGCAGGGCGCGACAGTCGCGGGGCACGGCGGGCCCGTGATTGAGAGCGTGTTCACCTGGGTCGTTGTGTTGGTCACGGTGTTCTGCCACGAATTCGTCCAAGTGTAATTCCAGTTTTGCTTGAAATCGTATTGCACTCCGAGACCGAAGAAGGTGTCGTTAAACTTTTCTTCGAGGCCGAATCCTTGGGTGAAGGTTGACGTTGCCCCCTTTCCGACCGTTGAACTGTTCGAATACTGCTGAGCAAACATTTCATTCAGGCCCGTTGGGCTATCTAGCGGGGCTTGCTTGTAGGGGAAACTCTCCGGAGTTGTGTTGCTTTGCTCCGCAACGCTGAAGCGTCCATCGGTCGTAGTCGGCGGCGTTTGGCCCGGGTCGAGGGTCACGGTGTACGCCGGGTTGGCGGCAAAGGGATCGGCACTCAGTATCTTCGGATAGTCTGAGCTCGTAATCCCCGGGCCTGCTCCAGGTGCAAACATCTGGGTCGTTACCCACCCTCTCGCAAAGGCATCAGCATCCTGGCAGTCAATAGTTCCGACTACGCCGTTGCAGGTAATCGTCTGACCGTTCGCGAAATGTCCATTCAACCAGCCGACGTACACGGGCCAGATGTCGACCTCGTGTAAAGGATCGGCGTAATCATAACCGTACCCGGTCCATGTTACGGTTCCGCTCGTAGGGGTATTAGTGCCGGGGACATTGAACAGAACTACGGGATTTAGCCACAGGTAGATTATGTCGTAATCGTGGTCCACCGGGCTGTAGACGTTCGGAACGCCCGGCGTTTTGTCAGACGTCGTCGTTTGCATGCTTAGCGTTATCGAATTCGAGGTGTTGGATGTCTGCGTGTCACCGGTACTTTCGGTTCCGGTTACGCAAGCTGTTGCAGAAAAGCCTACGAGGTTGCCGACGCCGCCGCCGCACCCGGCGCCGCCGGAAATCGACACAGATTCTGTGTAGTTTTGGGCGAAGGAACTCATGTTGGAGGAAGTCATTCCGACAAAGTTGGTGCTGGCGTAGGAAACGAAGCTATTCGTTCCTCCCGGGGGAGCGTAAGTGACGCCAACAATCAAATACTTAGGGTTGATGTAGCCGCTTGCTAGTGAGACGACCTCGGTAATGGTTGTTCCCGAGACGGTTCCTTTCAAATAGAACAAACCATCCGTGGACCACGTGGATAAGGCGTCTGCGTTAACAGTGTGGGGACAGCTATTGGGACTCCCGCCGGAGAATAATACAACTGCGCTGGAACCCGGAAACGCATGAGACGCGCCCTGGGGATCGAGGAAACTCCAAGTAGAGGAGCGAATGGTTTCGGTGCATCCCCCGCCGAGAGAGATGGTTCTGGTAGTGAGAGCAGAACTCAGGGTTCCAGGAATCGACTGCGCGACAGAAACGGTCGCGAGAACCAAGGTCGCAAAAAGTATCTGGCAAAATATTGGCCCGCACCTGCCTAGAGACAATCCAAAGCGCTTCGTCTTCATCCGTGACGCTCCTTGCAAACCCAGTGGTTTGCCAGCTGAAGGGAACCCGGGCTGAGCACACCCGTAGAGCCCTTGGTTTTTTGGGACCTGCCGTTACAAGTGATGGTCAACACCGACAAAACGCTACAATTGAGGCGAGGAGAAAATAAATCTATGACATTCGAATGTCAAGTCATATTCAGTAATATGTAGTACTGTATATTAGAATGTCTTATATCTTACCAATATGTATGTAAAGTCGGTTTGTTCGGGGGGGATGGATTCGGTTTCTGAACCGTTACATTTCCATTTGCAAAATGGTAACCGACCGTCTTTTGTTTTCACCAGCGCCCAATCGAGACTACATGCTCTGTGCGCGCCATGCTCGTAGTTGAAGGAATGTGTCTGTACCTAAAAATCGTCGGCGCCGTCACTGCAACTTGGCAGTGTCCATGTGGAGTTCTCCGCGCATGGCTCGGGCTTCTACGTCGCTCAGTTGTAGCTCTTTGGTCTTGAATAGCCAATACGCGCCGAAGGAGATTACGCCGGCGGCCTCAGCCCAAAAAATGCCTTGAGGCATACCCAAGACTTGGAAGAGGAGGATGGCGGCAAACGGGGAGACGGCCATGACGATGGCCAGCAGGCGATAGGTGTACCGGTAACGCTTGATCACGCCGTCGCGGTTGGGGATGGTGGAGGGCATGAGGTTCAGGGTCTTGTCGGAACAGATCCAGATGACCAGACCGATGAGCACGAAAAAAGTGACCGCCGCGAGGTAATGAACGTGCTTCCAGGTGGGTGGTCCGGTCTCCCAGGGCATGGGATTGGTGGCGACTACAGCGGCGAGAATTCCGGCGATGGTCAGCAGCCAGTCTTCCCACACGCTGAAGCCTTTGATCAGAAACAAGCCGACGCCGATGGCGAAAAGGATGCCGACGAACCAGTCGCGCATCGGTCCTTGGCCGGTGGGCGGGGGCAGGGGATGCTGGGGATCGACTGCGCATTGGCCCGGAACGGTCAAGTGGATGTCGATGCAGGGGGGAGTGGCGTGATAGTAGGCGCTCATCGAATCGGCCTGCGGAAGGTGGTAGACGATGCGTCCGCCCCACCAGAGGAGGAAGGGGAAGACGATGCCGAGGACGCCAATCCCTACTCGCAAATGCAAAAAGGTCTTCATCATTTGCTGCTGGATGTCGCTTAGCTGCATTTGAGTCTCCTGGTGCGCGGAGATGGTAGCGCGGCAGTGTTGTTGCGGATACCCTAACGAATACGTAAGCGAGATGTCAACACCGTACGGCCGGCGCAACGACGAAGTCAAAGGCGGGCGCGAACGGCGTCTGAGGAGCGACGCGATTCGCGCGGCTTTAAGGTGCGGCGCTGACGCGCCGGGTTTCCCCAGCCCTGTGGGCTGGGGAAATTGCGCCGCGCTTCGCGGCGCGCCTGATGGCGCGATGGCGAACAGCGGAATCGCCTGCGTGGCGATTCGTGAATGAGATCCTTCGCTGCGCTCAGGATGACGTCAACGACAAATGCAACGGCAACTGCGGGCGCGAACGGCGTCTGCGGAGCGACGCGATTCGCGCGGCTTTAAGGTGCGGCGCTGACGCGCCGGGTTTGCCCAGCCCTTTCGGGCTGGGGGAATTGCGCCGCGCTTCGGGGCGTGGCCGAGATTGCGCCTGGTCGCGTCGCGCCTGATGGCGCGATGGCGGACAGCGGAATCGTCTGTGTGGCGATTCATGGATGAGATCCTTCGGTGCGCTCCCTTCCTGCGTCAGGGCAGGCAGGATGACGGCAACGGCAACGAGAGCAACGACAACCCCAACGGGGCAACGGCTCCCACCCTTCCAGAGGCTGGAAGGGCGGGGCACCTGCAATTGCAAATGCAAAAGCGACAGCGAATTCCAAGGCGTATGAAGCAGGTCCCTCGCTACGCTCGGGATGACAACGAAAAAGGTGAAAGGCGAATTCAGAGGCAACGGCAACGGCAACGGCAACGGCAACGGCAACGGCAACGGCAACGGCAACGGCAACGGCGGAGGAGAGGTCCCTCGTCGGCTCGCGAAAAGCGCGAGCCTCTGTCGGGATGACAACTGAAACCGAAACGAGGCAACTGTGGCGGCGAATTCCAAGGCGTTTGAAGCAGATCCTTCGCTGCGCTCAGGATGACGTCAAAGACGAATGGCGGCTGCGGCGGCGAATATGCGACCGCGGAAACGACGGTCGCTACTTGGGGAGGAGGGCGGGCCAGTTGGTGACTATGGTTAGGGGGTCGGTGTGGGCTTGGCTGCCAACTGTGAGGACCAGGAAGCGTTTGGCGTCGGGGGAGACGTCGTAGCGGAAGATGGTTAGGGCGGAGGTTTCGCCGACGTGCAAGAGTTTGGCGACGTTGCCGACGCGGATGGAATTGGCGGAGGAATCGATGGAGGCGGCCATCAAGTCGCCGTCGGGAGAGATGTAGGCGATTTCGTCGCCGCTGGCGGACCAGCGCGGCTCGATGCCGCCGCCGGAAGAGATTTGCCATTTGCCGGCGCCGCCGGCGAGCGGGACGACGTAAATTTCGTTGTGACCGGTTTCGTTGGAGGTGAAGGCCAGCCATTTCGAATCGGGAGAAATGGCGGGATTCAAAGCTTCGTAATTGCCTTGGATGAAGGGATAGGGCTTGGCGCCGCCGGTGAGCGGGAGAATCCAGATCTGATTGGCGCCGCTGGTGGGATTGGGCACGGTGTAGGCGAGGTATTTTCCGTCGCGCGACCAATATCCGGCAATTTCGGTGGTGGTGCTGTCGGTGAGGCGCTTCGCTTCGCCACTGCCATCCGCCGGCTGCTGGTAGAGCTGATAGATTCCGCCGCGGCCGGAAGAGAAGATCAGGGATTTATCGTCGGGCGACCAAGTGGAACCGGCGTTGATGCCGTTGCCGAAGGTGACGCGGTTGCGGGTGCCATGAACCAGATCGATGACCCAGATATTGTTGCCGCCTTCGCCGGTATCGATGCTGACGGCGAGTTTGGTGCCGTCGTGAGAAATGCGCGGATCGGAATATTCGGCGGGATCGCCGACGGTGCCGAGAATTTTGCCTTCGCGGTCAGCCCAGTTGATGGAGTAGGAGCCCTGCTCGCCGCTGCCGGTGCCGTAGACCAATATTCCATTGTCGGAGGCGGTGACGATACCGCGGTAGACGATGGAATTCACTTCGGCATGCTGGGCCAGCGGAAGGGGCTCGCCGGAAACGGATAGAGTGCGTGCGTCGAATTTCTGGGCTACCAGCACGCCGCCCTGAACGTAAAGCAGGTAGCCGGGCGGGGCGTAGACGGCGCTGGAATCGGAATGCAGGATTAATTTCAGCGGGCCACCATCGAGCGAACCGGCAAACACTCCCGATTCGGCGGCGGAGACATCGGAGCGGGCGAAGCAGAGGAAGTGTTTGCCGTCGGGAAGAAACTGCGGCCAGCGGCGATTGGGAGTGTGCACGATCGCTTCGGGCTTGGTGAAGGGCTGGCCTGCGCCGCCCGAATCCGGAACGGTCCAGAGCCCTAGCGCGGGATTGGGCCCATAGAGAATGGTTCCGGTGGGACTCCAGGCGCCGCCGCGGCTGTTGCTGGCGTCGGTGACTACGCGAGGCGAGCCGCCGGCGACATCGACACGATACATTTTGCCGGCAGCGAAGTAGGCGACGGAGTGGGAATCGGGCGACCAGAAAGGCTCGGTGGCGCCGTCGGAATTGGCGATCATCTGCAGCTTGGGATCGGCTAGCGGGCGAATCCAGAGATGGCGAACGCCATCTTTGGTGGCGGAGACGAAGGCGAGGAAGCGTCCATCGGGCGAGAGCACCGGGGGCCCGGCATAATTTCCTCTGAGGGCGAAGGTCTCGCCATCGGGCGGGAGAAGTTGAGTGACGATGGCGGGCGCCGGCTTCGGCAAATGGGTGAAGTAGTTGTAGGCGAACCAGGCAGCTAGTGCGGCGAAGAAAAGCGCGAGGATCGTGGGCAAGATGTTTTTTGTTGGAGGCGCCGCGGCGACCATTGTGGTGGCGGCTGTGGGTGGCGGCGCGAAAACTTGCGACGCGGGATTTATGACCGAAGACGAAGACACTGGCGCAGCGATGCCGGAAGGCGTCGGAGCGGCGCCGGTACTTGAGGGATTTGCGGCGACCATCAGTTCGGCTAGAGTCTGCTCGACGGCGATGCGGGCTTCGCCGATGGCTTGCAGGCGCTGCTTGGGATCTTTTTGCAGGCAGCGACGGAGCAGTTCGCTGAGGCGCGGCGGAGTGCTTTCGGGCAATTCCTGCCAGCGGGGTTCGCCGCGGATGACGTCGGCGAGAATGTCGGAAGAGGTTTCGCCGACGAAGGCCTGTTTGCCGGAAAGCATTTCGAAAAGGACGCAGCCGAAGGACCAGACGTCGGTGCGGCGGTCGAGTGGTTTGCCTTTGGCTTGTTCGGGCGACATGTAGGCAGCGGTGCCGAGAATGACGCCGGCCATGGTGCTCATGTAACTGATGGTCGGCGAATTTTGCAGATCGCTGGAGGACGGATCGCCCTGGATGGCTTTGGCGAGGCCGAAGTCGAGAATTTTCACGACGGCGTCGGGACGGATTTTTATGTTGGCCGGCTTCAGGTCGCGGTGAATGATGCCGCGATCGTGCGCGGCTTCCAGGCCTTCAGCGATTTGGCGCGCGATGGGCAGAGAATCCTCGAGTTCAATGCGGCGCTGGCGCAGACGTTCGGAAAGGGTGGGACCTTCGACGAGTTCCATAACCAGCGCGGGAGGTTCGCCAGAAACGACGACGGGCGCGCGGGAGCTGCTATTGGGATCGAGGTGAACTTCAACGGGCTTGTCGGTGGGGAGGGTGCCGTCTTCGAGGCCGTAGACCGCGGCGATGTTCGGATGATTGAGCGAGGCGAGGACTTGCGCTTCGCGGCGGAAGCGGGCCATGCGTTCAGGGTCGGAAGCGAAGGCGGCGGGGAGAACTTTGAGGGCGACTTCGCGGCCGAGTTTAGTGTCGCGGGCGCGGTAGACTTCGCCCATGCCGCCGACGCCGAGCGGGCCAAGGATTTCGTAGGGGCCGAGTTGGGTGCCGACGGTTAGAGGCATGGGTGGGCGGAGAGTGCGCGTGAGTCGGAGGTTCGGCGGCGTGGCAATCGAAGAGAGATCCTTCGTCGCGAAGAGCGCTCCTCTGGATGACGGCCAAATACGGTTTGGGCGATGAGGTGGCAGTCGTCGTCACCGCCAAGTGAATGGCGACGGCGAGTGTTTAGCGCCGCGCCGGATTTGTTGGTCGAGTTCCTACAAAACCTCCCGCCCTTCTGAGGAGCGAAGAGTGGGACACCCGGAAATTCTGAGTTTCGGTGAGGTGGAAATCGAAGAGAGGTCCCTCGTCGGCGCAAAAGCCGCGCCTCTGTCGGGATGACAGCGAAAACCGAAGCGGCCGATGCCAACGTGGCGCGCTCGGTCATGGTTTTTTCAGGTCGGCGGACCAGTTGGTGATTAGGGTCAGGAGATTTTGTTTGTTGTCTTGTGTGGTTTTTGGGAAGAGAAGGCGCTTGCCGTCTTTGGTGATGATGTTGGCAACGTTCAGGAACTGCGGGAGCCCGGGAAGCAGGCGACCGCCGAAGACGTTGCGCGTTTTGACTACCTGAAGTTCGGGCCCGTGGACCGCGACATCAACCACGTAAAGTTTGGAATCGCCACCGACGAAGGCCAGTTGGTTCG
>Ga0307474_10002420_pt1 | contig 13432 bp, 8 predicted proteins | sample atmos_gasesECM1C_2_FD_203312 | JGI IMG/M metagenome (GOLD analysis project Ga0307474, IMG submission 203312) | Hardwood forest soil microbial communities from Morgan-Monroe State Forest, Indiana, United States - atmos_gasesECM1C_05 | ecosystem: Environmental > Terrestrial > Soil > Temperate... | reverse complement strand
CGCAGGATGAAGCGCGGGTGATTCTGCGCTCGCGCCGCCACGTGTCCTATGAGACCGACGACAATTTCGCTATCATCGCACCCAACTCGATTATGGGTCTGTGGAATCGCATTACCGGCAATGCTTTCGGCATCGCTATCTGGATCACTTCCATTTTTCTAGTGGTTGGCGGCGTGGTCATCATGAATATCATGCTGGCCAGCGTCACCGAGCGCACCCGCGAAATTGGTCTCCGCAAATCGCTGGGCGCTCGCCGCAGTCACATCATTCTGCAATTTCTGATGGAATCGTCGCTGCTGGCCGCCACCGGCGGATTGTTGGGCGTGGTCTTCGCCATCGTCATCGCCCAACTGGTGCGCCTGCTGAGTCCCATACCCATTTCCACTCCCATTTTCGCCATCCTGATTGCCCTGCTTCTTTCCACGGGTGTCGGACTATTTTTCGGAATTTATCCGGCCATGCGCGCGGCGAAACTTGACCCGATCGAAGCGCTGCGCGCCGAGACTTAGGAACTGTGATGCAAAGTGACTTCCGCGAAAATCTGAAACTGGCCCTCGACACTGTCCGCGCCCATAAGCTGCGCAGCTTTCTGGCCATCCTCGGCGTGATGATTGGCGTAGCGCTCATCATTCTGGTGGTCGGCCTGGTCCAGGGTTTTCGTTCCACCATTCAAGACGAACTCACCTCCGAAGGAATCGATACCGCCTTCGTTTCCCGTTTCGAGCAAGGTCCGCGGAATGGCCGTCATCCCAAGGATGAAAAGCTGCGTAAACAGCTCACGCTCGAAGACGCCATAGCCATCAAACAACTCTGCCCGGCGGTACACGAAATCGCCGTCTCCGCGTTTCAATGGCAACTGACCCACGTTGCCCGCTATCAGGGCAACATTATTGAAGGCACCGATTTCCGCGGCACTTTCCCGGCGTACTTGACCGTGTATTCCAACGCCACCATGAAAGCGGGACGCTTTTTCACCGAAGCGGAAAACGAACATCGCGAAAACGTAGTGGTGATCGGCGAGAACGTGGCCAAAGCCTTTTTCCCCTCAATCGAAGATTCACTCGGAAAGGAAATCCTGGTCGACGGTTCAACCTATCAGGTGGTCGGCGTGTTCGAAAAACCCTCCGGCGGTTTCGGTACCAACGACGAAGATCGCCGCACCGTCATTCCTTATTTCACTTTCATGAAGCTTTATCCGGGAAGCTTCGAAATCGCCTATCGCTTCCTCGCCTATCCGGGAAAGCTCGACGCTGCCGTGGATCAGATCAAGGAAGTACTGCGCCGCCGCCGCAATGTTGCCTACGACAAGCCCGATAACTTCGCCATTCAAACGCAGGTGGAGGTAGTGAAGCAGTTCAACGACATCATTGGCGGCGTGGTGCTCGCGGTGGTGGTGCTCAGCTCGATCGGTTTGCTGATCGGCGGCATGGGCGTGATGAACATCATGCTGGTATCGGTCACCGAACGCACCCGCGAAATCGGCGTGCGCAAAGCGATCGGCGCGCGCGGCAAAGACATCACCTGGCAGTTTCTTTTCGAGGCCATGACCCTTACCGGCACCGGCGGCCTGATCGGAATCATTTTCGGCAGCGCCATCGTCATGCTGATTCCGGTGGTCAGCTCGCTGAAAGCCGTGGTCCCGCTCTGGGCCATCATCATCGGCTTCACCGTCTCGGTGGGCATTGGCCTCATTTTCGGAGTCTGGCCCGCCACCAAGGCCGCGCGTCTGAATCCGATCGAAGCTCTTCGCCACGAATAAATCAAAGCCAGTGGTTTGCCATCTGGAATTAGTGATTTTGCGTAGGTAACTTCTGGTCTGGTTCCATCACGATCGGACTTTGGGGATTTAGCTCCGGCACTCCGTAGGCGCCCATCGCGTAAGGATATCCTTCCGGGTCTTCCAATTTTCCTTGCACCAAGCCGGCGTCGCGCAATTCCTGAATCGTAGCGGGGTAACGTCCGAATTTTGCCCAGTAGCTCTCCGAGCTTTTGTTCAGGCCCTTCAAATCAATCTCCGCGTCCAATGACTCCAGGTGCTGCATCGCCCGCTTCTTGATTAACGGGTCCTGCGTCGATCCGTACACCTCGCCCCAAATCAATTTGGAAGTTTCGAGCGAGTCGCCTTTTTGTGCCACGGTTGCGGCCATGGCCTTCATGTAAATTTGGGCGTTGGGATTTTTGCTGCCCTCCAGATACGCTTCCGCCGCTTTCTGGTAATTCTTCAGATGGATGGAATAGATGAGTCCAAGATCTCCGTAGAGCCGCCACTGCTCCGGATTAGCCGCGATTCCTTTTTTCACCAAATCCACCGCCAGATCCGGCCGCCCCGCACCGGCCGGCGCCGGCTCCGCTAGAAAAATGGCCCCGAATCGATAAGCCACCATCAATTGCGGATCCAGCGTGGTGGTGATATCCAGCAAAGGTCCGAGCAATTCGAATGTCGTTCCGCGCACGCCCACTCGCTCGCCAAAATACTGCACGGCTCGAGTCCAGTAGATGTCGGCCAGCAGCGGGTCGTAGCCCAGGCCCAGCTTCTTCAGCATCGGCCCGGAGCGCAGCACCAGTTCCGGTTTTTGGTTTTGTAAGGGCGCGGCCGAAACGTCGATTCGCTGCTGCAAAAAAGCGACAAAAAACAAAAGCACCGGAACCACCGTCAGGGCTATGCGCACCACGCGGGAGTTGTTTCCGCCGCTCATTTCAGATCGCGGTTCGAGAAGATCGCCGAAGCCGCGAGCAGCACCACGGCGATGTACAGTGCGGCATACAGCGTGTTTTGCCAAATCAGCGCAAAGGGGATCGTTTCTTGATGAGCCGCTGCCGCCATCACGTTGAAGTTATGAAAATTCGGCAGCACGTAATAAACCGCCGTGGCCATCCATTTCGCCGCCGGACTGGTGGTCACGATTCCAATATCTCGAATGTTCGGCGCGAAAACTCCGGCGATGTAGATTCCCAGCGTGTATAGAGTCGAAAGCATCGGGGTCGTAAAACACGAAAACAGCAGCGTCAATGACGTAATCAGTGCAAGCTCCAGCAGGATGAAGTAAATCGCGACCACGATCGTTGCGTCGCTCCGTTCAAATTTTCGCGTCACGTAAAACAGCGCAGCGGCTAACCCAACCGTCATCAGCGCGGTGTTTACCGCCAAGGTCAGAACCAGACCGCCAAATTTTCCCACCAGGAATTGCCAGCGCTGCACCGGCTTCGCCAGCAAGCTATACAGCGTCCGCTTCTCGATCTCTTTGTGCACCAGCCCCACGCCGATGAAAATGGCCATCACAATTCCAAACACGGATACGGCGGTCAGGCCCAAATTAACGATCACGTCGCGTTCGATCCCGATCGAAACCCCGCCCACCAACACCGCCGCGCCCATCATCAACAGTGCAAAGAAAATCAGGTTGTACAGCACCCGGTCGCGCACCGCTTCGCGAAACGTATTCACCGCCACGATGCCCGGAATCGTGCTCACTGCGCGACCTCCGCCGGCATCGCTTCCCGGGCCTGCGTCGGTTTTTTCTGTCCGCTCACCAGCTTCAAGAAATAATCTTCCAGCGATGGCCGCAACGGAGTTACCGAGAGAATCCGCGCCGCGCAAATCTTCAGTTTCTCCAGCGCCACGTATACTTCCGCTTCCGGTACCACGATCCGGTAGCGTTCTCCGGTATGCGTCGCGCGCTCCGCCATTTCCGAGGGGAGCGTGTAACCCGCATGCAACTCAAACAAGATCTCCATGCCCTTAATTTCCATCGACACCAGTTCACGCGGCGCGCCCACGCCCTGTAGCTTTCCTCCCACCAGCACGGCCACGCGGTCGCACAGCATTTCCGCGTCGGAAAGAATGTGCGTCGAGAAGAAAATCGTTCGCCCCCGACTTTTCAGCTCGAGGATTATGTCCCGAACTTCGCGTCGTCCCACGGGATCTAGCCCGGACATTGGCTCATCGAGAAAAACCACTTCCGGGTCATGCAAAATGGCCTGAGCGATTCCCACCCGCTGCAGCATTCCCTTAGAAAATTTACGGAGTTGGACATCGGCGGATCCGGCCAAACCTACCCGCTCCAGGAATTTTCTGATTCGTTCCTCGCGTTCCACTCGGTCGTAGCCGAAGAATCGCGCGAAATAATCAAGCAGTTCCCGCGCCGTCAGATAATCGTAAAAGTAAGGCTGCTCCGGCATGTAGCCAATTTCCCGGTGCATGCCTACGTCGCTGATCGAGCGTCCGCGCACCCGCGCGCTACCGCTGGTGGGAAAGATCAAGCCCATCAACAATTTTAGCGTCGTCGTTTTTCCCGCGCCGTTCGGGCCCAGAAATCCGAACGCTTCGCCTTGGTTGACCTCCAGCGTCAAATGGTCTAGAGACCGGCGCATGGTTTTGCGCCAGAAACCGACAGCGTAATCCTTCGTCAGTCCGTCAATTTGGATTGCGGGTGTGCTCATTGCTATTCATTATCAATTTTTTCCACGCGGAAGGGTGATGTCAATCCACCGCTGTTGCTTTTTTCTTAACATTTCCGGGGGTTTGGGATAGGAGACAGTCGCGAGGATTTCAAAACCGAGGTGGCATTGGCGTGGTATCGCAGCTCCAGATCGCTCTGCCCCCATCACTTCGGCTCAGCGATTCGCTTGGGCGTTCGCTACTTCGTTTCGCTGGCCTCCAACCGAACCAGCAAATTGCCATCCTCGCCATATAGCTCCAGCTCATTCGTTCGGATTTTCCAGGTCCGCGCTTGGTCGAGCGCCTGCAGGAAATCCTTTTCGGTGTCCATCCCGCTCGGGCAGGCCATCATGGTCGAAGCCATTGGCCCGAAATGAATGGTTTGCTTCTCCACGCTGTACGTCCCGGTAATCCGGTTGCAGCCGCCCGATCCCGCGACGCGATGATCCGCGGACTGCAGCACGATATAGGGGAAGCGCTTGTTTTCATTCGCCGCTACGTCCTTGTCATTCACTCGCGTCGCTTTCCAGGTCGTGTTTTCCAGCGCTATCTTTCCCTGCGCACTTCCTGCGTCCGTCGCCGTTTTTCGCCCACCGGCGCTCTTTAGCAGAATATTCACTTCCTTCCCATTCCCGCGTGTGATCACCGGATAGGTGGTGTCCGAAGTAAACGCCAGTTCATCCCCGATCTTTATCGTCGCGCGCACCGCATAGGTATGGTTCTCCACGATTCGCCGCGGGTCGTAGCTGATCGAAAAATGGTAGGGAGGGTTTCCGGGATTTTCCATCACGGCGGTTCCGATGGTCTCCGCCGGAGTATCCATCTTGCTTACGTCCGCCAGCGTCGCTTCAAAACTCGCGTTTTTCGGCATCGCAATCCGTTCGCGGTACGTCGCCACGCCCGTCACTGTCCCCGCAGCGTCCTCAGCCGGCGCGTTCTGCCCCAGCGCGACCAGCGGCATCACCAAAAGCGTAACCAGAAGCGTCACTCCGAATAAAATTCCGGCTCTCATCCAAGCGTTCATTGCGGCTCTCCCTACCCGACCCGACTTATTTCTTCCCGCCCAACAGCGAACCCAAAATTCCCCGCACGATTTGCCGTCCTACCGAACTTCCTATCGTCCGTGCCGCACTTTTTGCCATCGCCTCACCCAGGCTGTCTCCGCGTCGACCTCCCTTTACAGGAGTGCCCAGCCCCGGCAGATTGGTGTACCACGGTTGAGACGGTGCTCCCGGGTTATTGGCAGCAGGTCCTCCGGCCGCGCCCGGCGCCACCTGTCCAGCGCGGGCCTTCAGCAGCTCGTATGCCGATTCGCGATCTACCGCGTTCTCATAGACTCCGGCCACAATCGAAGCCTTCATCAGTTGCTGGCGCTGTTGCGGTGTGATCGGCCCAATCTGGCTTCGCGGGGGACATACCAGCGCGCGTTCCACTATCCCGGGCGTGCCTTTTTCGTCGAGAAACGAAACCAACGCCTCCCCGACTTCCAGTTCGGTGATGCATTTCGCCACATCCAGTTTGGGATTGCTTCTGAACGTATCTGCCGCCGCCTTCACCGCCTTCTGGTCCTTCGGAGTGAACGCCCGCAGCGCGTGCTGCACCCGGTTGCCGAGCTGCCCCAGAACTTCTTCCGGCACATCCAGCGGATTTTGTGTCACGAAATACACGCCGACGCCTTTCGAACGGATCAGTCGCACAATCTGCACCACTTTGTCTTGGATAATCTTCGGCAGGTCCGAAAACAACAGATGCGCTTCGTCAAAAAAGAAGACCAACTTCGGCTTCTCCGGATCGCCCACCTCCGGCAGCTTTTCAAAAAGTTCCGTCAGCATCCACAATAAAAACGTCGCATACAGCTTCGGCGCGCGAATCAATTTGTCTGCCGCCAGAATGTTGACCACGCCCTGTCCCTTCGAATCTGTTTGCATCAAGTCATCGAGATTCAGCGCCGGCTCGCCGAAAAATTTCTCTCCGCCCTGTTGTTGAATCTCAATCAACCCTCGCTGGATCGCTCCGATGCTCGCCGCCGAAATATTCCCATATTGGGTCTGAAAGTCGCTGGCGTGTTCGCCAACGTGCTGAAGCATGGCTTGTAAATCCTTAAAATCCAGCAATAGCAAACCGTTGTCGTCGGCGATCTTGAAAACCAGCGTCAGCACCCCCGCCTGCGTGTCGTTCAAATTCAGCAAACGGCTGAAGAGCAACGGTCCCATCTCCGAGACTGTTGCTCGCACCGGGTGCCCTTCCTCGCCAAAAACATCCCAGAACGTCACGGGGCATCCCGCAAACGAAAAATCCTCCAGTTTCAATTTCTTCACCCGGTCGGCGATCCTCGGATTGTCCGTTCCGGGCTGGCTGATTCCAGAAAGATCGCCTTTCACATCGGCTGCAAACACCGGTACGCCCGCGCGGCTGAAATTTTCCGCCATCACTTGCAGGGTCACCGTCTTGCCCGTGCCGGTGGCGCCGGCCACCAGTCCGTGGCGGTTCGCCATTCCGGGTAACAAGTAGAGTGGATGCGAACTTTGCGCGATCAGCAACGGTTCAACCATTCGGGGCCTCTCTTTTTTTCTTATAACGCCAAGAATCTATGGGTCAAAACTGATTTGCAACTGACCGCGACTCTAACATCTTTGTTAGTAAGCGATTCGACGCGTGCTTGTCGCCGTAAATTAAATTTTTTTCACCGCGGCACGCTCAAATATTTTTGCGAGCACTATCGTCACCCGAGTGTGTCGGTATAGCAACCACTACAGATAGACGCTTTCGACACCTGCAGCCGAAGATTTTGCGCTTTCTCTATGAATTTTTCTTGACAACTTTTCCACATGCCCCGATACTTCGTTTCCAAGCTCGGGGGACAGTTGCTTGGTTGCTGCGTTTTTTGCGGAGCCAACGACCGCAAAGCCGGACTGAAGTTTAACCGAAAATCCAGAGGGGCAAGACCCCACTTAGGACCGCGACTCAGTTTTCTTGCGCGGCTTAGCTGGGCTTTTGTCTTTTTTTTTCGGTACGAGCCGCGATTGAGCCGCTCCAAATTTCGCCGGTGCCCCATAACTGAATTGTGTCGCACCGTAAGGTGCATCGAACCTCACTTCACGGTCCTTGGATTTGGGAGCAAAAGCATTTGGGAGTAAAATAGAAGATCCCGCCCACCAAGGACCGCCCACTGAACGTCGGCAATACTGCCTGCGCGGAGGCAAACAGATGGCTGAAACAAGGACGGCAATGAACGGTATGACTGAAACAAATCAAGCAACACGTCGCGCGACGGGCCTGGAATTCCAGCGCCGCTTTACCGATGGCAAGATCTCTCCGTTCGACAAGGTTGAATGGGAACGCCGCACTGCACTCATAGGTAATGATAAAGGTCAGGTAATTTTCCGTCAGGAAAACGTCGAAGTCCCCAAAGCCTGGTCCATGACCGCGACCAACATCGTCGCCTCGAAATATTTCCACGGCAAGCCCAACACCGCCGAACGCGAAACCTCCGTTCGCCAACTGATCGGCCGCGTGGTCGATACCGTCGTGCGCTGGGGCGAAGAAGGCGGCTATTTCGCCTCTCCCGAATCCAAAAACATTTTCCGCGACGAACTCTCCCATCTGCTCGTCGAACAGAAAGTCGCCTTCAACTCGCCGGTCTGGTTCAACGTCGGCGTGCAGGCCAAGCCCCAGTGCTCGGCCTGCTTCATCAATTCGGTGCAGGACAACATGGAATCGATCATGGGCCTGGCCAAAACCGAAGGCATGCTCTTCAAGTGGGGTTCCGGCACCGGAACCAACTTCTCCACGCTCCGTGGCAGCCGCGAATCGCTCTCCGGTGGCGGCATAGCCTCCGGACCGGTTAGCTTCATGAAAGGTTTTGACGCTTTTGCCGGTGTCATCAAGAGCGGCGGCAAGACCCGGCGTGCCGCCAAGATGGTCATCCTCAACGCCGAGCACCCCGACATCGTCGAATTTATTCAATGCAAGACCAAGGAAGAGCACAAGGCTCACGTCCTGATCGAGCAGGGCTACGACTCCTCGATCGACGGCGAAGCCTACTCCTCCGTTTTCTTCCAGAACGCCAATCACTCCGTGCGCGTCACCGACGACTTCATGCGCGCCGTCGAAGAGGATCGCGATTGGTGGACCCGCAACGTCAATGACGGCAAGCCCTGCGAGAAGTACAGCGCCCGCGATTTGCTGCGCGAAATGGCCGACTCCGCCTGGCGCTGCGGCGATCCCGGCATGCAGTACGACACCACCATCAATCGTTGGCACACCTGCAAGGCCACCGAACGCATCAACGCCTCGAATCCCTGCTCGGAGTATATGTTCCTGGATGACACGGCCTGCAACCTCGCCTCCTTCAACTTGCTGAAGTTTCTCGGCTCGAATGGCCAGTTCGATAGCGAATCGTTCACCCACGCCGTGGACGTGGTCATTACTGCCCAGGAAATTCTGGTCGATAACGCCAGCTATCCCACTGAACGAATCGCGCGCAATTCGCACGATTATCGTCCGCTCGGCATCGGCTACGCCAACCTTGGCGCGCTGCTCATGTCCATGGCGCTTCCTTACGATTCCGACGGTGGCCGTGACTTCTGCGGCGCCATCACCGCCCTCATGACCGGCGAATCGTACGCTCAATCCGCGCGCATCGCGGAGCGCATGGGTCCCTTCGGCGGCTATCCGCGTAACCGCGAAGCGATGATTGACGTGATCCGCATGCACCGCGACTCGCTGCGTCCCATAAAAGAAGACAATGTTCAGCCGTCCTTGCTACGCGCCGCCCAAAAATCCTGGGACGACGCCCTCGAACTCGGCGAGAAGTTCGGCTACAAGAACTCGCAGGTTTCCGTACTCGCCCCCACCGGCACCATTGGTTTCATGATGGATTGCGATACCACGGGTATCGAACCGGACCTGGCGCTGGTGAAGCAGAAGAGACTGGTCGGCGGCGGCGTCATCAAGATCGTCAATAACACCGTCCCCGCGGCGTTGATGAAGCTGGGCTACGCTCCGGAAGAGGTCGCGGAAATCGTCGACTACATCGACGCCAACGCCAAAATCGAAGGCGCTCCCTTCCTCAAGGAAGAGCACCTCGCGGTTTTTGATTGCTCCTTCACCCCGATCGGCGGCGGCCGTTCCATTTCCTGGAAAGGCCATCTGCGCATGATGGCCGCGGCTCAGCCCTTTCTCTCTGGCGCGATCAGCAAGACCATCAATATGCCGGAAGAATCGACTATCGAAGACATCATGCAGGCCTACATCGAATCGTGGAAGCTGGGACTGAAGTCAGTCGCCATTTACCGCGACAATTCCAAGGGCTCCCAGCCGATGTCTGCTTCGGGCAAGAAAGAGGACAGCAAGCCTGCCGCTTCAGCCAGTGCGGCGTCACCCGCTGCGGAAGTCGCTGCCGCACCGGCTACGGTCGTTCCCGCGCCCGAACAGCACGAGCTCTTCGCGCGCGGTGCCACTCGCCGTAAGCTGCCCAACGAACGCAGCTCCATCACCCACAAATTCTCTATCGGCGGCCACGAAGGCTACCTCACCGTGGGCAAATACGAAGACGGCGCCCCCGGCGAAATCTTCATCAAGATGGCCAAAGAAGGTTCCACGCTGTCCGGCATCATGGACGCCTTCGCCCTGTCCGTCTCGATTGCCCTGCAGTACGGCGTTCCGCCCCGCGCACTCGTCGACAAATTCGTCAATTCGCGTTTTGAGCCTTCCGGCTACACCGGCAATCCGAAGATTCGTTACGCCAAATCGGTCGTGGATTACCTCGGACGCTGGCTCGGCGCGAAATTCATTTCGCCCGACTACCTCGATACCGACGCCAGCGAAGCGGAAGCCGCGGCCCTGGCCTCAACTCCGGCCGTCGTGGCTGCTCCATCGGATTTGGCCACCGCCAAGCCGGCCGCCTCAGGAAAAATTGCCGAAACGGAAACATCCACTCGCCATCGCGCGACCATCGATGACGCTCCGTCCTGCTCCGAATGCGGCATGTTGATGACGCCCAATGGCAGCTGCTACAAATGCTCCAATTGCGGCGGCACCTCGGGCTGCAGCTAAGAAGTAGCCGAGCGATTAGTCATAACGTAAAACGAAGTTTTGTAGGGGCGGGTCTTAGACCCGCCCTTTTTTTTACTCGCTGCGAGTTGAGTATCTAGAAGGGGCCGGTGAAATGTCTTCGCGGTCGTAAACTCAAGTTTCGGTATTTGACGCGGCCTTACGCATGGATTGAATCGCCGTAAATCCAATCACCATGACTGCCACCAGCAACACGCCCCACAAAAATATTTCATGCGTCTCGGTCCACGGTCGCGGATCGACCCATCCCGTATTCACTTCCTCGGGCCCAAGCTTTCCGAGAATCGCCAACCTCTCTTGCGCCGCATCCACACGCCTCCCCAAGTCATACTGCGCGGCCTGCGCTCTTTCCTGACCATAGATCAGTGAATAATTTTTGCCCGGTTGCTGCTCGAAGACGACATGCCGCGGCGTGGTGTACAGCCGCATCACCGCATTCGCCAGCGGCGCGTCATTTCCGTTCTCTACCGTGACGCGCCAATATCGGCGGCCCCTCCCGCCATCAGCAATCGGGACCGTCAGTTGCTCCTGGACCTTGTCGCCTTGATGGAATCGATAAATTTGCCCGAAGGCAAACGTACTCCATTCTTTCTGGTCATCGCTCGCGGCGACATTTACGCTGCGCACGAACTCCACCATCGGAGCCACATCAAAATGAATTTCCGATACAGGGAACCCCGTCCCGCCTAAATCCGCAATCCAGATGCTTTGCCCGCGGCGCGCTTGCGGATCCGGCGCAATCTGAGCCGCATCGATCGGAATCCGCTCTTCCGGCCCGCTCGTCTCGTGAAAAACGACCACGCCCGCAACCGGAAACTGTTTCTCCCCATCGAATATCCGCACGCGCAGGTATCGCGCATTATTTTCGGAGTAGTGAATGATTCGCGTCCCGTCTCGCCCATCCTTCGCAAAACGAAAAATGGGCGCCCGTTCCTGTACGATCCGCCAGCTTCGCGCGTCGTCACTCGCCTCCACGCTGGCCCACTCGACGAAATTTTGCTCGGGCGTTTCGATCTCCAGTGAATTATGAAAAGGAGCGTCACCTTTGATCTCGATCACCGCCTGCGTGTATTCCCCGGGCGCGAAACTTCTTTCATGCACCGTGGCTGCCAGATGCTCGGTTTTCTTCGCTCCATCCAGAGAGAACGTCGTGTACGGCGTCTCGTTGCCCTGATTGTCGACGATCCGCAAATCCTCGAGCGACAACCGCGAACGCCGATAAATCTCGTCCGCGACCGATACCTCGACCAAGCGCGGTGTGTCCGTTGCGGGCAGGTCAATCGCGCGCGAGTAGCGCCAGTTTTTCCACCCGTCCGGAATCGTCGAATACCCGAGCGCCGTCACCGCGCACAAACCCAGCGCCAGCGTTAGCCACACGAAACCGCCAAACCCGCGAACCAGTCGGTTCAAGATTTTTTCTCCGCCCCGCGCGTTGCCAGTTGCCGTTGGTAGTAAAAAGAAATCAGCAGCAGCGCCAGCCCCAGCAGCGAGAAAGAAACGATCCGGTAGAATTTCTCGAGGAATGAAAGGTCGAAAACAAAAACCTTCACGATCACTACGCCCAGCAGGGTGAGCGCCTGCCAGCGCACCACCGCCAGCCTCTTCAGCGCGCCGACTGCCAGCAAGACGAGCGCGTATACCAGCCACAGTGATGACAGCGCCAACTCCTGCGCGTGCCCCTTATCGATGCCCAACGACGGCATGCGCCCAAATACATCCCACACTTCCAAAGACAAAGCCGCGATCAGCAGAACGTTTGCCGCGATTGCCGTCGCCTCGTACATCAATCCTTCCTCATGGCCCACCGCATCGCCCGATTTTGACGCGAAATAACAAGCCGCAAAGAAACACGCCACCGCTACGCTGAACGTCACAAATCGTTCGTTCCACAGAAACGTGTCGGCCGGAATCGAAATCACTGCCAGCCTTCCGGTCACCATCGCAAACAGCAAGAATCCGGCCCAGCGCATCAACGGAAACTTGATCTGCAGCCCGCTCCAAATAAGAATTGCGCCTTCCACTGCCCAGGCCATCGTGATCCATTTGCCGTCGCAGCGAATCGGAATCGCCAACGTCGCAAAGGTCAGCGCCAGGCCGCCGTACAGAATCCGTATTGCGCGCGCATGAACTTCACGACCAGTTGGTAACAACCTCTCCGCGCCAACGTGCGCCGCGGCCAGCGCCACCACTGAAATCGTTAACGTCCAGCGGTCCTGCGGCCACAACATTTCGTAAAGCGCGGTCAGGTAGGCTCCGGCGTTGACCACCACGATCGTGATTTCCAGCCCCTCGAGTTTTCCCTCGCGCCAGCCTCGCACCACCGGAATCACTGCAAACAGCACAAAGAAAATCGTAGCGTACAAAACGGTTACGCCCAACTCGGTCTGGTTGTAGAACTCCTCGTACCAGCCCCAGAAAAAAAACAGCGTCGCGGCAAACTGCACCGGCAGCAGCCAGTGCCACACGCGAACCCACGCCAGGCCCAACACTGCCGCGCCCAAGATCGCCAGATACGTAAACAATGCTACTTCGTGATTTTCTCCGGTGCTCACCAGCACCGGCGTGATCAGCCCTCCAATCTGCGCCAGCAGCGCGATGCGTTCGGAATTTCTTCCCACCGCAACCACGAACGTTGCCGCCGTCACCAAGATCATCAGCGCGAACGCCATGGACTGCGGAAAAATTGCGTAGTAATGCCAGCCTGCCCACAACGACAAATAAAGGGTTGCCGTTCCCAGCGCCGCGATGCCTTCCGAAAAATATTTGTATCCCTTACTGAGCAGTCGCTGGCTCCAGGGATACAGCGCGCTTCCCAACAGCAAACCGATTCCGACGCGCCCGCGCGGCCCAACCCAGTCGTTGTCGAACGCATATTTCAAAAAGAACGTCACTGCAAACAGCAGCGCCAGGATCCCGACG
>Ga0307474_10002419_pt1 | contig 13433 bp, 29 predicted proteins | sample atmos_gasesECM1C_2_FD_203312 | JGI IMG/M metagenome (GOLD analysis project Ga0307474, IMG submission 203312) | Hardwood forest soil microbial communities from Morgan-Monroe State Forest, Indiana, United States - atmos_gasesECM1C_05 | ecosystem: Environmental > Terrestrial > Soil > Temperate... | reverse complement strand
CGCGCTTTGATCTCGGAGGCGGGCCTTCGGAGCCTCCGCACGATCTCGGCCGGCGTAAGGCCGTCCACGAGCGTTCGGATCTTGTGCCCGTGGTGCGCGGTGCAACCACCTTCCTCGAGGCCCGCTTCGCGGCGGAGCTTCTCGCATTCGGCGCGCCCGGCGTGGCCTTTCGTCCCCGCGTCTTCGACGTGCGTGCACGCGCCGAAGTTGCGGGGGATCTCGTAGCCCCGGCCGATCTCGCGCTCCTCCGCTTCCTTCCAGATTCGGCCCGCCTGCCTGCGCGAAACGCCCATCACGGCGGCGACACGCGCGAGCGGCGCGGACGTTCCGCAGAAGGCAATCGCGCGGAGCATGCGACCCACGCCGGTCAGGCGATCGGCCGCTTCTTCCGCGTCGAGGGCGGCGAGGAGATCCTTCCGCTCATGCGGGCGAAGATCGGCGTCAGGGGAGCGTGACCACGAGTCGACGATGGTCGTCGACGGAGACGTTGCAAGCATTCCGGGCTCCGGCCGAACGCGATCCAGCGCGGGCGGCTTTCGTTCCGGTGAACGGCAGGCGTTCCGTCAGGAACGCACGAGGTGGGCTCAGCGAATTTTCGCGAGCTCCAGGGGTTCCGTCGCTGGACGCTTCCCCCTCTCCGCCTTAGACTCACAGGCGTCAGGCGTTCAGCCTGGCGACCGTTCTTCTTAGAGCGGCACCGTCGTCGTTTGGGGCCCCGGCTTGGCGGCAGAAGGACCCATGCGACGACGCTCCTATCAAGCGCTGATCCCAGCTACGTCACGGTCGGCTCCTCATGTGGATCCCGTGAGTGTCGCGGATCAAGCACGGCATGTAAATCACAGGTAAATCGTAGACTTGGGACGCAAGAGATCCCCGCTTCGTCCTTGACGGCCACGGCCGTCAGGGTGTTGGGGGTCCGCTCCCGAAGCTGAGGGCAGCCTCACGTCTCGCCGAACGTGCTCGGCGGCGATGCTGCGCTCTCGCTCCCTTCGCGCGCGAGTTTCTCCGCCGCCGCTTCGCGGAGCCACTCGCTGATCGTCGTGTTCGCGCCGGTCTGCTGACGTCGGTGTGCGAGCCGCGCTTCAATCTGCGTCCGCATTTCCGGCGGCACGCGCGTGTAAATCATCGGCGTCTTTGCCATGGGTTACGGCGATTGTGTTGCCTGGGGGTTGACACGTCAAGCCCGACGACACCACGCTAGGCGCCCATGGGAAACGCCTCGTCGCCTGCCTTACCCCTTTCGGCTCAAAGCGAGCTTTCGATCGCGGACAAACCGCCGAGCTCGCGCGTTGTTTGCTCCTGCGGAAAGCCCGCGACGTCGATTCTTCTGCAAGCCGCGAAGCCCGTGCGCCCCGCGTGCGGCGAGTGTGCGTCGGCCGCGCCGTTCTACTGCGTCGTGCGTCCACTGCAAGGCGCTGCGCGTCGCGGTGGTCGCCAGCGCGAGGAGATCGGCGAATGAGCGCGCTCCGTTGCTCGGAGTGCGGCGAGCCTGCGACGTACTCCGCCGTACGCGAACCAGACCGGACGATCGATCAGCGCGGCCCCGCGGCTCCCGCGACCGTGCTGCACCGCGTGCCGTTCTGCACCGCGTGCGCGGAGAAGCTCGAAGGCCGGAGCGCCCTGCGCTCGTGCAGCGTGGTGCGACTCTGATGCGCCGGTGGCCGCGCGTGCGCATCAGCGACCCGTGCACGATCGGACGCTTCCGCTTCCCTCGCGTGCGTCGGTTCCAGACGTTGCGCGAAGCCGAGGCCTACGCTCGTCGTGCGAACCGTTACCACCTCGGCGCCGTCGTCGAGGGCTACGGCGTTCGGTGACGCATGCTGATCCGGGGGGGCCGCTCCAGCGGCATCGATCGACGTCACCCGCGCGTGCTCGCACGGCGCCTCGACGAGATCCGCGCCGAGAATGAGGCGGCCGCCGCATCCGTCCAACGGTGCGCGCGCTGCGGTTGCTCCAAGGATCGCCCCTGCGTCGTCGAGCTCGCCGACAACGCCGGTACGGCGCAGTGCGCGCCGCCGGGCGACGTGCCTGGCTACCCGGACGTGTGCTCGCGATGCGTGAAACCCAAACGACGAAAGAAAGGCCGACGATGACAGACGAGGAGCAACTCGAACGGGTGGCCGCGCGGCTGTTCCCCGAAGCGAAGGACGAGGTTGCAAACGCCGTGGAGAACGCGCGGCGCGTCGTCGCGGCGGGCTGCTCGTGCGCGGACTGCGTTGCGATCCTCGATCGCGCCGTTGCGAACCTCGCCGAATGGCGCGAGTTTCTCACGCGAAAGCGGTCGGCGTGATGGACGAAACGCTCGTGGGCGTGCTTCGTCCACACGCACAAGGCAGCGACTGTCGCCGAGACGCTCGGCGTGAAGCTCGGCGATCTGCGCTTCTGCACGATCGAAGAGATGTGCCAGGACGAGGAGCCGAAAGAGGAGGGATCGACATGATGGGATCGGGACGTGATTGGGCAGTGGCGGCGATCACGACGGCGACGGCGCCCGCGCGGAACCTGCTTCGGTGGTTCGGGTGGGGCGTGCGTTCGCTTCTCGCGGGGCGCGGTCCGCTGTGATCTTCGAAGGCTTCGACGGGGGCCGCAAGGGTCCGCCGCCGCCGTTCCTGGTCGAAACGGTGCACGGGACGCTCGCTTACCCGGGCGACTTCCAGCCGCCGGTGCGGGGCCTGCGCTTCGCGGTCGTCACCGTGAACGGCAACCCTTCGGGCCCGTGCCTCGGCTCCGTCGCGACGTACGGCGGGCCCGAGGTCTTCCTCGACGCGGCGGGCCTTCGCGAATTCGCCCGCGTGGCGCTCTTCCTCGCGAAGGAGCTCGAGACGCGCGCGCGGCGGAAGGGAGGCCGGCGCCGATGATGCAGGAGATCGCGAACGCTCTTCCCCTCTTGCTCGTGGTTTTCGTCGGGCTCGTCTTCGCCTATGCGACGGGCGTTCGGCGTGGGCGCGCAGAGGCCGGGGCGAAGGTTGCCGACGTCCAGATCGTCGCGCGCGATCTGATCGCGCTCATGCGCCAGGCGGAGGCCGAGGGGACGATCAAGGAAGCGCTCAGCGCCGCGGAGAACGGCCTTCGCGAAGATTGGATCAAGTCGAAAGGAGCGGGGCCGTCGTGAACTACCACCAGGCCCTGATCGCTTCGTTGTTCTCCTTTTTCCTCGTCGCGCTTTCGGTCGCGTACACGTTCGGCGTTCAGCGCGGGCGCATGACGCGCGTGGATGACGTCAACGTCTGGACGTGGAACTTCGACCCGTCCGCGTACCCGAGTCCGCGCCTTCGCGCGAAGAGCCCCCTCGGAGAGCTGATGGCCTACGAAACCGGCGCGTGGGAAGTGCGCCTCTACGTGGCGGGGGGACGGTGTGTCGGCGGTGGGAAGGAACCTTCGCAAGCCGAGGCGCAGATCCGCGCGATGCGCGTCTACCGCGCGCTGACCGAGGCCATCGTCGCTGCGGGCGGAGACCACCCGTGATCCTGCTCGCCGTTCTGTACTTCGTGTGCGGAGTCATCGTCGGGGGTGGCCTCGTCGCGCTCGTGGCGACCATCATTTGTGCGCGCATCGCGCATGCTTCCCTTCGCTGGGTTGTGAGCTTCCTTCGTCGCGCTCACTTCCGCGGCATCCCCCTCGACGAGGTCACCCGCCAGCTCGAAACACTTCGCGTCCGTCTTGAGATCCTCAGCAAGGGAGCCGACATGTCAGCCTGGACCCATCTCCTCTGCGTCGCGTGCTGGAACGCGCGCAACCCGACGAAACCCGCCCGCACGACCGACGACGTCAACGACCCGGACGACCCGTGCTGCGCGTGCGGCACGAAGACGGGGAGCGGCATCTACACCCGCGCCAATCCCGAGGAGCTCCTGTGCAAGGGGCGCGGCGTCGTGCACCGCGACGAGGCCTCGTGATGGCGCGCCAGTTCAAGCCGTGCGCGCGCCCGTTCTTCGACCTCTCGACCCTCCGTTACGGCCGGTGCGATCGCCCCGCGAACCACCCGCTTGGGGCGTGCCGCGGTCCGCTCTCCTCGCCCGGCTCGAAGGAGCACCGCGAGCTACGCGCCGAGCACGTGAAGATCGGCCAGCAAGAGGGGTGGCGCTCGTGAGCAAGCTCGTCCCCCCGCCGAGTGTCGGTGGCTTTGGCTTCGTCGTGACGGCCGTCCATCGCTGCAATGCGTGCGACGCCGTGCTTGCCGGCGTTGTGACGGAAGGCTTCGCCGACGTCGCCGACGTCAGCAACCCGAACATCGGCCGGTGCTTCTTCGGGACCGATGGGAAGTGGCATGCCTACGGTTGCCCCTCGACGCCCTGGCCGCTCAAGAAAGCGGGGGCGCACGTCACGACGCGCGTACCCGGCGCGATGATTCCGCCGCGCAAGATCCGCCGCGCAGGGAAGGAGCGGCCGCTCTTCACCTTCCAGATCAACGAGGACCCGACCGAGCCTCTCGTGCTTCAGGTTTGGGACAAGGTGAACGGTTCGCAGGGTGCGCGCTTCGACGGCACACCCGAGGGTCTCCGCGAAGCGCTCGCGCTCTTCCGCGTACCGGCGGCGCTCGTTGAATCCCTCGTCGTCGAAATGTGGCAGACGATGACGATCGAAGGCGTCGCGCGCGCCCCGCGGGAGCCGTCGTGAGCCGCCGCGTTCATCAGAATCAACGGCGCGTCGTCTACATGAAGCCAAAGCCGCGCAGCGCCGAGGCTCCCTCCGTCGCCGTCTGCGAAGCCCATTACTGGCCGGCCGCGGAGTTTCTCGCGCGCATGCGACGCGCGGCCGCGCATCGTCGCACCTTGAAGCTGGCTCCCATCGTCCTCTGTCCCGCGTGTCGCGCACGATTCGAAACCCTCAGCCTCAGCCGCCAGGATCCCCCCCGATGACTACCGACCCGAACGAGATTGCTCGCCTCGAAGGCGAGGTGCGCGGGCTCAAGTTTCGGCTTGCCGAGCTCCAAGCCGATCAGACCTACGCGAACAAGTGCGCCCGTGACGAGGAGCTCGCGGCCGTTGCCATCCACGTCGAAGCCGTGGCGCTCGCGTACACGGCTTTCCGCTCTTCGGACCGCTCAAACGAAAGCCGCGATGACACCCGACGAGCTTGCGGAGCTCCTCCTCTCGTTCATCGCGCTCGACTACGACAAGCCTCCCGAGCTTGAACGCGCGGCTGTCCGCTACTTGCGGACCTTTCGCCGGAGTAGACGAACGATCCCTTGCGTCGACGTCGAGGCGCGCGGTGCGCCCGGAACGAACAAACGCCGCGTTGCCCGATGAGGTGTCGCCATCGACGCACACGCTGGATCCTGACTGCGCCGCTCATCGAATGCGAGATCCGCGCGACGCGATGCGGCTTCCACTGGACGGACACCCCCGCGCAACCGTTCCGAGGGCGGTGCGACCAAAACCGGTGACAAATGACGGGTTTTTGCGGTTCAAGCCATGACGACGACGACGAGACCGGGGGACCGTGTCCGGTCTGCGATGAGCATGCGGGCGAGGGCAACCGGTGCCACAAGTGCGACCGGTGCGTCCACGACTGGTGCTTTGATGAGCATGAATGCTTGCCTCCGACGAACGTCGATCCGACATGCTGATCGTCGCCGGTATCCGTGTCTCGCCCCGCTTCGAATGGTGGCCGCCCACTCGCTCGCCCAGCCGGACGATCGACACGTACCGTTCCTCGCACCTCTGGCTCGCAGCATGCGCGATCGGACGCGCCCGGCGCGAGCTGTTGCGCGCGCGCGACCTGCGCTCGCTCGGTGGCCGTGGCGCGAGGAAGCGCGAGGCCGCCGCGCTTGCTCGTGCAGCGGAGTCTCTCGCGCTCGCTCTCGAGAATCGGGAGGTTGCTCGTTGCGATCGCACGAAGAGGATCGACGCGCTGGATCTCCGCTGGGGTCGGCGCCGTCCGTTCTGAGTCGAAACCGCTCGCTTTTGACCGGAGGAACCATGGTGCACCTCTCGACTCCCGCGGCACCGAAGACGCCCGCATGCGGCAACGCGGACGCTCGCCAGTTCACGTTCTGGCGTTGGAAAGCGACGTGCGTTCTCTGCAAGGCGACGACGGCGGCGATCGGCTACGAGAAGACGCAGCGGGCTGACACGCTCTATCGCTCTGACCTGCCGATCCGTTACTCGAAGCTGATCGCCTTCGCGCGGACGAACGGGGCCACGGCGGAGGCGCTCGACGAATTCGCTCGGGACAAGGGGATCGCGTGCGCCGCGACTTGCCACACGTGCAAGGCCGACCTTTCCGACCCGATCGCGCTGCTCGACGTGAAGGCAAACCGGATGGTCTTCGCGTGCCCGACCTGTTCGGGCGGAGCGCTGCAAGAGCGGTGGGAGCGCGAGGGACGATGAAGCGGCGAAAGCGAGTCCTGACAACCGAGTACGCGCCAACCACGTGCCCCCATTGCGGCTACGTCGTCGAGTGCGCGACCAGCATGCAGGACATGAACGCGCCGCGACCCGGCTGCGTGACGGTTTGCATTAAATGCGCTGGCGTCTCGCAGTTCACGCCGACGATGAGCCTGATCCCCTTCGATGCGCGGAAGCTCGATCCCGAGGCCGCCGAGCTCGTTCGCCGTGCGCGTCGCCTCATCTCCTCCCGTCGCCCTTCGTGAGCCAAAACCGGTTCCTTCTGAATCAGTCGCGGACGAGGCGCAATTTCGGGGGCTTACCCCCCCCTCCCGGCGCACCCCCTTTTGCATCACGGACTCGAGTCCGCGCGGGTCCGTCCGGGTCCGCGGGTCCGCGTTTCGCGGCAAGCGCTCTTGACACGACCGCCTGACTGACGCCGAGCTTCCGCGCGATCGCCCGTTGCGTCTCGCCCGCGGCCGCGAGCGAAAGCAGAACTCCGATCGGGGCGTTCGCCTTCGGTCGACCGATTTGCTTTCCCTGCGCCTTCGCGCGCGTCATCCCGGCGATCGTGCGTTCACTGAGCCGCGTGCGCTCCTGTTCGGCCACCCACGAGAAGACGCCGATCAAGAGCTGACGCGCGGGGCCCTGGAGCTCCAACCACGACTCGCGCGCGCTGATGATTGTGACGTGGGCCGCGTCGAGGGCGAGCACGGCTTGTAGGTTCTGGATCATCGAACGCCCGAAGCGATCGATCGCCCAGATGATGAGGACGTCGAAGGTGCCCGCGTGTGCGTCGGCCATCATGCGATCGAACGCGGGGCGCGCCTTCGCGGCGCTGACGTTTTCTTCGTAGGTCGCGACGACTTCGAGCCCGCGCTGTTTCGCGATCTGAAGGAGCGGCGGGCGTTGGTTCTCCACGGTTTGCTCGTCGGTGCTGACGCGGAGGTAAAGGGCGGCGCGCTTCATCAGATCGCCCAAAAGCAGGAGGGATCGTGTGCGTCCCCCGTGCAGTCGCAAGGTGGGGGGCACGTCGACGCCGGCGGGGGGGTAGCTCGGGGGCCATCCGGCGATCGCTGGGAGTCCGGAGGGGGGGGGACGTCCGGGCCGCGGCCGGGGCGAGCTCGGGGGCAGCCCGCTTCGCCGTCGAAGTCGCACTGGATCGTGCCTCCCGTCTCGTGACAGAAGGGGCATGGTCCGTTCACGATCGCGCTTTTCGGGGGCGGGGGCTCCTCGGGCATCTCGGCATAACGGCGCTCGTGCTCTTCGACCCACCTATCCGCAAAGCCTTCCGCCATCGCAATCGCAGCGCGTAGCTCGCGCACCTCTCCGGGCTCGTAGTGCTGTCCAAGGGCGACTGGCCCGCCGAAAAGATAGCTCCGCTTCCCTTCCGCCAACGTTTTGAGCCATCCCCCCTCGCCATCGAACGCGAGCGCGGACCACTTCCCGATCGCATCGATCAGAAGGATCGCCAGCGTGGGGTGTGGTCCCTTGCGTTTGCCTTCGGGCCGTATCGGCATCGCGCAGAGAAGGAGAGCCGGCCCGTTCGTTGTCCAACGTGCGTCTTTCATCGGCGCCCCGTTCCGAGGTGCTCGAAACTGACGAGCGGTTTTCCCGGACGAAGGAGCCGTGGCGTAAGCGGTTCGCAGATTTCGAAGAGCTCCTTTCCGAAACGACGAGCAAGGCTCGGCTTCGCTCTCATCCCGGCCGCTCCCCCGGCCGCGCGTCTTCGGCCGGCCCAGTCGAGGAGCTGTAACGCGCGCGCGGTGGAGAGTCGCCCCAGCGGGCCGCGGGCGATGATGAGCGGCCCGAACTTGTCGAGCTCGCGTTGTGCAGTCTCGCGCATGCGCGCGTGGAAGATGCGTAAACCGGTGGGCTTGGTTGGCTTCATGATCCGCAGAGGATCACGAAACGCGCCCTGATTCAAAAAGGTCCGTTATCGCGTCGGACCGCGGCTCAGACTTTTCGCCAGACGTGACCCTCGTCTAGAAACCCGTGCCATCCGTCGCTCACGCCGTTGTGCATGTCACCGATAGAGGCGCGGATTTCTAGACTTCCGTCCGGGCATTCTCGAAAGACATGCGGGGGCGAGACGACGTGCTGAATCGCTTTCGCGATGCTTGGCGCGTGGGGGTCTCGTGCGTTTGGCTTCAAGAAGAAAACCGCGGGTAGATCGGCCGTGTAGCCCACGATCGGGCCCATGTACTCGCCTGGGGCCTTCGGAAACTCACCGAGCGGCAACCGCTTGCCCTTCATTTCGATCCCGTATGTCGCGGCGAGAACTGCGGGGAGCCACACTCGGCACAATCGAAACCCGGCCCCTTGAACTTGTGCGGGGGCTCGACCGCGGGCGCTTCGTTCCTTTGCTCGGCTCGAAGAACGTCGGCAGTAAACCACGCTTGTTCTTCCGCCGTTGGCGCCGGCTTTCCCGCGCAGCGGTAGCACTGGGTTGCGCCTGCTTCCCGTCGAGTTGATTCCCCCGGATTCGCCGATTCCCCTGCTCATTGGGCGCCCCTCACTTCGGGAATTTCGCGTCTTCCTCGGCGTCGACGCGCTTGTCGGCCGCGTCGAAGAGCGCCTTTAGCGCCGCCTTCGTGCGGTCGGGCCCGAGGACGAGGAGAGCGCATTGCGCGATCTGTCCGGTGAGCTCGGAGAGCGCCTCGACGAGCGCCATCTCCGTCCCGCCGGTGAGGACATCGACGACGCCGGCGAGCGTCGCGATCCCGACCTGCGAGGCGAGAAACTCCAGCGTATTGATCGCGAGCGTCTCCGCGTCCTGCACGAGCGTGGGGGGGCTCATCGGTCGCTCCCGGCGTCGGCGGGAGCCGGCGCGGTGACATCGTTCGTGCAGGGGTTACCGTAACGCTTCTTCACCGCGCAGCGGCAGACGTCAGCCGCCTCTCGCGTGGCCGCGTCAGCGACGCAGGCCTTTTGCTCGGCCTCGTAGGGCGAGACGGGGCCCGGGGTGCACGCGCCGAGGAGGAGCACGAAAAGCGGGATCTTCATGGCGAGCCTTCCTTATCGTCCGGGGGAGCGGGGGGCATCGGGGGCGGCGCGATCGACGCCTTCGCGGCCGCGACGTTGACTTGATTCGACGCGCTCGGAAAGAGCGCTTGGAGTACGGAGCCCACGATCATCACAAAGAGGGCGGGCACGGTCTGCCCCTTCAGGATCAAAATCGTCATTGCGACCACGAGAACGAAGAGCAGCCCCCATGCGGCAAATTGAAAGCGAGTCATGGCGAGCCCCTTCTAATTCGTGAACTGGTTTCGACTGAGGTTGACGACCGTCCCGCCGCTCACCCATGTGCCGGTTCCCGTGCACTCCGCGATCGCGATCGAGGTGTTCGCGACGACGGCCGTCACGGTCTTTCCGGTGCCCTGGATCCCGCCTCCGGTTCCCGTGTTGCACCCGGTGTTTCCCGTCATCCCGTGGATCCCCACTTGGTCGCCTACGGTGTATCGGGAGGTATTGGCAATGTTGATGACCATCGGGGTGACGCCGTTCCCCGTGCTTCCCGTGACCGCGTCGCCCGTCGGGTTTTGCAAGGACTGCTCGAGGATGATCGCTTGCATCCACCCATTCGAAGCGTTGTTGTTTTCGTTGCCGATCCAAAAGCCGTAGTTCGTGAGCCCGCTCGGCGAGCTGATTCCGAAAACCGTCTGGTAAAGCTGGCCGTCCTGCGAGCTCTGAAAATGCATCGTCGAGCTGTCGTTCAGGATGCGGAAGTAACCGCCGCCCGCGCTCCCGATGAACGCGAGCGATTGCGAAATCTCGTTGTACGTCGTGTTTCGCGTCGTGGTCGCGAGGACGTCTTGCGTCGTGTGGATGCCGGGGCTGGGCGACGAATAGAGCCCGATGTTGTAGGTCGTCGAGCTCCCGCCCGTCGTACCGGTCGAAACGACGAGCGCGATCTCCGGAAACTGCGCGCCGATGTTCTGGAGCGGAAGGAAGTGAAGCGAGACTTGCCAGATCCCCGTTTGCGAGAGCGTGCCTGCGACGAGGCCGACGCCGGGGTTTCCGTTCTGCAGCGTGTTGACGGCGCGAATCGCGTCCGCTTCCTGGTAGAGCGCGAGGTTTCCGACCCTCGTGTACGAGCTCGCGGCCGCGGGAGGGGCGAGAAACTTTGAGAGGACGCCCGTCCATACGCCGATCCCCGTGTCGTGGTAGACGACGGGGATATCGGTGCACTGGTAGGACTTGCCGCTCCCCGTAGCGACCGGGCGCGATGCGGCGAGGCCCACTTGGAAAGCGGCCGCCGGTTGCTGGAAACACGTCAGCGTCCCGCTCCCGTTCCACGCGAGCACTTGGTTTGCGGTGCACGCGGTCGGGGTCTGCGCGCCGTTCGTCGCTTGGACGACGATCCCCGAGCCGGGGGGATTCGGGCGGAGGGCGAAGGCAACGCCGATGGTCAATGCGACGACCGTCAGGACCGAAGCGGCAATGCGCGGGATCTGGTTCATGGACGTCCGTCTCCTCCCCCTCACGAAGCTGCGAAACTGATCTGTTGTCCGCGCAGCGTCACGAACACGTTTGCGTCGTTGTTATCCTCGGTCCACGCTCGCCCTTGCGAGCCGTCCGGCGAGGTCACGCCGACCGCGGCGACGCCGTTCGTGAAGCTTCCTAGTAAGTCTTCCCCGATCGAGATCGAAGACTGCGCGGGCACGTTGACGATCAACTTCGCGTAGGAGAGGTTCAGCGGCGTCCCTACGCCGCCGCCCTGCGTCTTGTACGTATCGGCGAGGACCATCCAAACGGCTGACGTTGCGTTGTTATTGTTCAGAACGGCCGATTTGACGATCGCGGGGTAGCCGAAGAGGAGACCGAGGTTCGTGGCCGTCGAGGCCTGCTGCATCGACGGACCGAGCTGGATCGTCGGCCACGCGCCTGGCGCCTTATTGTCGAAAAACTGGGCCTGAACGTTACACGTGTAGACCTGCGCCACGGTGAAGGGCGGAGGCTTCGCAAACGCGGTCTGCCCGTCGCCGCCCCCCCCGCCGAGGAATCCGATCAGCCCGCCGGCCGGCGCGAGCATCGCATCGACGCGCACGTAGGTCGCTTCGACGGGAACGAGCGCGGGCGCGACTTGCCAAAAGCTGATCTTTCCGCGCGCGCTTCCGACCGTCACGAGGCAGTAGACGGCCGGTGCCTGGCCAAAGGCGAGGAACGGCGTCACAAGCGCCGGCGTGTTGCACGCGAGCACCACGGTGCCCTTGCGCGCAACGCCGTCCGGGCTCGACCACTGCATGAGCGTGGTCAGTTGGGGCGTGCCCAAACCTGGCCGGTTCGAGATCGAGAGGATCTGCCCACCAACGGGGTACTCCCCGACCGGAAGCGCCGTGCGCCCGATCGGTTGATTCCCGCTGAGGACGATGGCGCCCGGCTCGGGCGGACGGCGCAGCGCGTCCACGAGCACGGGATCATCGGAATCGTTCCGGTGCGCGTCGTAGCGGCTCGAGTGATCGACGTTGTCGTCGTCGCGGTTGCGGCCTGCCATGTCCGTTTCAGCCTTTCTCCGGTTGCAAGTGCTTCGCGTGCGGCGTCGCCGGCGTCGTCGTGACCTCTTCGCGGATGCGGATCGCCGCCTGCTGCCCGCCCGCCCTGCGCGCCAGCCACTCGAAGCGGAACGCGCCGTCGATAGCCGACGTCTCGAAGAGCGCACGCCACTCGTGCGCGTCGAAACCGTGGTAGCCGACGAGCTCGTCGAAGACGATGATCGCGCCCTCGGCGAGATGCGGCCCAATTTCGCGGAGCACGCAGCGGGCGGCCGAGTAGAGGTCGCAATCGACATGGACGAACGTCACGCGCTCGCCCGGATGCTTCTTGAGCCGCTTCGCGAGCCACTTATTTAGGGTCTCCTCGAAGAGCCCCACGACGATCTCCGCGCCCGGGATGACCGGGATGACGTCTTGCGCAAACGTCCCCTTCGGCACGACTTGCGCGTGATTCCAACGCCAGTCTTCGGGTAGGCCCTTGAAGCTGTCGAAGCCCGCCACGTGCGGAACGCGTGGCAGCGCGCGCGCGTGCGCCGCGATGCGGGCAAGGGACACGGCGGCCGCTACCCCGAATTCGAGCCAGAGTCCGCCCGGCGTCGTCACTTGCTGCATCCCGAACGCAAGCACGTCGCCGACGTCGGAGGCTCGCTCCAAGCGGGGAAGTTGCTCGCGGGTCCAATCGTTTTGAGTTTGGGTCATGGGGTTGGAGCCTATCCGATGGGCCACATCAGTTTTCCCGGGACGTCAGCGACCCACCCGTAGCTTTCGCCTGCGCCGTTGCCCCCTTGCCCGTAGGTGTACGTGGTCTGCGTCATGTCGCCCGTGACCGGATTGACGAGCTTCCAGCCGCTCGCGGTCGGGGCATCCACGATCGGCGCGTTGCCGCTCTTCCAGCCGATCGTGTGGACGACGGGCTTCGCGTCGAGGGGGAGCTGGTAGGTGTTCGTGCCGCTGACCGGCGCGCTGACGTTCCACGTCGCCGTCGATGCCGCGGGCGTGATCGTCGTACCGGCGGCCGTGTCTTCGGTCGCTCCGGCCGCCGGGAAGGAGCCGCCACCGCTTCCCCCCGACGAGGTCGAGCCGATGCCTTGCCCGCCGAGGTTCATCGCTCAGACGCTCACCGTGACGTCGACCGCAAAGTAGAACCGCTCGGTGAGGCTATGCGCCATCGGCGCGGAGAGGTTGACCCGCACCTCGCCCGGGAATTGCGCGACGTATGCGAGGCCGAAGTTACCCGGGGCGAAGGGCGCGGCCGCGAGCTCGGCAGCGGCCGGGATCCCCGAGCTCGTCGAGCTGAAGCCCTCGAAGGTGATCGGGACGTCCCAGTTTTGGGGGGGGTAGATGACGAGCGCGGTTCCCACGCGCATCGGGACCGTTTGCTCGACGGGAGCGCCCTGGCTTGCCGCTTCGCCGAATTGCGGCGCGAGCAAGGTCAGGAACGTCGTTCCCACCGGAAACGTGGGGGGCGGGGGCGGACCTCCGAGCGCGCTCGTCGCGGGGAGAGCCGCCGCCGGGGGGCCGCTGCGCTTTGCCGCCGCAAGAGCAAGAGCGGTGAGCGCGAGTGCGCCGATGATGGGGAGCATGCTCGGTTCCTTTCTCAGGCGGCTTG
>Ga0307474_10002418_pt1 | contig 13434 bp, 11 predicted proteins | sample atmos_gasesECM1C_2_FD_203312 | JGI IMG/M metagenome (GOLD analysis project Ga0307474, IMG submission 203312) | Hardwood forest soil microbial communities from Morgan-Monroe State Forest, Indiana, United States - atmos_gasesECM1C_05 | ecosystem: Environmental > Terrestrial > Soil > Temperate... | reverse complement strand
GACATGTAACCCCCACGGCGCCCGGTCTTTCACCTGCTCAAACAAGGTAGGCCCCAGCGGCCTGGGGAACTTCGGGCTAGATCCCTTACCCTGCAGTTGATGATCTCTAGTCGCGCAGCGTGATGATCGCTGGTTGCGGCTGTCGCGCGAGATCCGCCGTTCGGTACGCCCGGGTGAGAGGGCGCCTTGATGGCTATGGTTACGCATAACGGGCAATTCTGAGTGCATGACAGTTGTCATTTCGCTGGGAGTTCCGGCTCGGCTCCGCTTCGGTGCTGAGGTGAGGGGGTGATCTGTGAGCAGCGCCGGGCTTATCGCCGGCGGGATCCGCGTTTGCGATCAGGGAACTCTGATGTCAGATGTCCGTCGGTATTCCGTTACCGCTCTTTGCAGGCGGGCGCTTGGGCTGACAGTGCCTGTGCTGCGGCTGCCACGACTCGGCTCAGCTCAGCTCGGGCGGCGGCGCTGCGTCCGAGCATGTCGGCGTATCCGTGGATGAGTCCGGTGCCGGGATGTCCGGTAACCGGGATGCCTGCGTCGCGGAGCCGCGTGCCGTATTGGGTGCCCTGGTCGCGGAGCGGGTCGAATTCCGCTACCGCGAGGATCGTCGCGGGCAGGCCGTTCAGTGCCGGGGCATTCATGGGCGAGATCGCCGGGTCAGCCGGGTCAGCGTGACCGGGCAGGTAGTTCTGGACGCACCAGCGCAGGTCCGCGGCGGTGACGTAGAAGCCGGCTGCGTTCTCCCTCATCGACGGGTAGCGGTCTGTGTGCTCGAAGTCGAGATCGAGGTAGGGGTAGATCAGGATCTGGGCGGCTAGTTCGATTCCGGTGTCGCGGCTGGCCTGGGCGAGGGCGGCGGCGATGTTTCCTCCGGCGCTGTCGCCGCCGATGGCGATCCGGTCTGGATCGTTGCCGAGCTGGTCGATCTTGGCCTTGGCCCAGGTGAGCGCGGCGGACGCGTCGTCTATCGCGGCAGGCCACGGGTTTTCGGGCGCGAGCCGGTAGTCAACGGATAGGACGACGGCGGGCGTGCCAGCACATAGCTCCCGGGCGAGTATGTCTCCGGTGTCCAGGCTGCCGGTAGTCCAGCCGCCGCCGTGAAACCAGACGATGGTCGGCTGTGCCGGGCTGTCCGGCCCGGCCTGCGGGCGGTAGATCCCGGCGGCCAGCTCCCCGGCCGGGCCGGGCAGCGTGAGCGGCTCGATGGCTGCCACCTCGGCCCGCACCCTGGGTGCCGCGAAATGGGCAGCATCATGCTCGTGGGACGCGCGGGCGCCGGCGAGGTCGGTTTCGGTTGGCCGGGGGAACGATGGGTCCTTGCCGATCTCGTCGATGAGTCGTGCGATATCCGGGTCCAGCGGCATGCGGCCCCTCTCGTCAGATTGGTCGTGTCATCGGCTGAGCCTGAAGCGCCGCTGTCGCCGGTACTGATCGAGGGCTACGGCTGCGACCAGGATCACGCCGATGAAGATGTCCTGGTAGAGCGGGTCTACGTTGATGACTTGAAGGCCGTTGTTGATCTCGGCGAACAAGATGGCTCCCAGTGCGCTGCCGGCGATGGTGCCGCTGCCGCCGAACAGGGATGTCCCGCCGATGATGATGGCGGTGATGACCTGGAAGGTGAGGTCGGCTCCGCCAGCGGCCGGGGAGGCGGTACTGAGGCGTGCGGCTCCGAGGATGCCGGCGAGCGCGCTGACCCCGCCGCTGATGGCGTACAGCCAGATGTCCAGCCGTTCTACGCGAATGCCGTTGGCGGCTGCGGCGGTCCGGTTTCCGCCTGTGGCGCGGATGTTGTAGCCGAAGACCGTCCGTTCTAGCAGCACGTGGAAGATGAGACCCGCGGCCACGGCGTAGAAGATGAGGTAGGGGATTCCGCCGACGCCGCCCGCACCCAGGCCGATGAAGGAGTTCGGGAACCCGTAGACGTCGTTTCCGCTGGTGATGGCGTCGGCGAGCCCGGTGGCCACGAAGAAGGCGCCGAGGGTCGCGATGAGCGGCGGAACTCTGAGCCGCACTGACACCACCGCGTTGACAATTCCGAATGCGACTCCGACCGCGATTCCCGCGACGATGGCGAGCGGCCACGGGCCGCCGTTGACAATCATGAGCCCGGTGACGACGGCGCCGAGGGCGTAGATGGCGCCGATCGAGAAATCGAGGCCGCCGCCGACCAGGACGAGGGTCGACGCGCACGCGACGATGAAATACAGTGTCGCGGACCGCAGGAGCTCGATCAGGTTCGATCCGGAACCGAAGAGGGAGTTGATGGCGTAGAAGACCGCGCCCAGGGCCACGATGCAGATGACCAGCCCGGCTTGCTGCGTATAGCGGTTCCAGTCTCGCTGCCTGGCCCGGACCGCGAGGCCCGGGTCTGGAGATGTCTTCTGCGCGATGTCTGCCATCCGGGCGTCCTCAGGTCTGGCCGTCGGCGGGGTCAGCGGCCACCGAGCCCGTGATGAGCCCGACGATCTCGTCGCGGGTCGTGGCCGATGCCTGGCGGACTCCCGCGACCCGGCCCAGGCGCATGACCTGGATGCGGTCAGCAAGGTCAAAGACGAAGCTCATGTCGTGGCTGACGCAGATGACCGCGCATCCCTGATCCCTGAGCGACCGGATCAGCCTGGCGGCCTGACCGGTCTCGCGCACGCCGAGGGCGGCGGTGGGCTCGTCCAGCAGCACCACTTTCCCGCCCGCGCGCATCGCCCTGGCGATGGCGATGATCTGCCGCTGCCCGCCGGAGAGCATCCCGACTTGCGACCTGACCGAGGACACGGTCACGCCGAGTCCGTCCAGGAACGCGCGCGACTCGGAGTCCATGGCTGCCCGGTCGATGAACCAGCCGCGGCGCGGGAACTGGCCGAGGAACATGTTGGTCGCCACGTCCAGGACCTCGACCAGCGCGAGGTCCTGGAACACGGTGGCGATGCCGGTCCGCCGCGCCTCGGCCGGGTTGCCGGGCGCGACCGCCGCGCCTTCTACTTCCATGATCCCTTGGTCGGGGCGGTACACCCCGCTGATGATCTTGATGAGCGTTGATTTCCCTGCGCCGTTGTCTCCGACAATCGCGAGGACCTCTCCGGCACGGGCTTCCAGGTCGACCGCGGCCAGCGCGATCACGTGCCCGAAGGTCTTGGTGATCCCCCGAAGCTGGAGTGCCGGGGTGCGTGTCGCCGGGAGCGACGTCATCGCCTATTGACCTGCCTTTACCTCGGCGAGGACCTGCTGCAGGTTCGCCTTGGTGACGAATGTGGTGCCCGTGTCGGTCAGCGCCGGGACCTTCTGGCCGCGGCTGACCGCGACGAAGTACTTGACCGCGTCCTGGGCCATGAGGCAGAAATGCTGCCGGTTCGTTCCGTAGATCGTGCCGTCCTTGATGCCGGCGATGACCTGAGGCGTGAGGTCGTTCACCACGCCGGCCGTCTTGCCGACCCGGTTCTGCTGTTTGATCGCAGCCGAGATCCCGGCTACCGCCGTCCCCTCCCACGCGTAGATGACGTTGATGTTCGGGTGCGCGATGAGCATCTGCGCCACCGCATCCTCGGTCTTGCCCGGATCGCCGTTGTCATAAGCCGTGGCCACCAGGTGGACGTTCGCGGGCAGGTTGGCCTCCAGCGAGCTGAAGATCGTGGCGCCGATCCCGCCAGGGCCGTTGGTGACGAGCCCGAGGTACTGCTGGCCGCCGCGCGCGCCGATGTTCTTCGCGACCTCCAGGCCGAGTGCCGGATAGCTGGTGCCGATCTCGAAGTTCTGGGCTGTCGTCGAAGAGCCCGTGTTCAGCGTCGCCACCAGCATGCCCTGCGCCTTCGCGCGCTGCATGATCGGCTGGTACTCCGACGGGGTGATCGGCACCACGATCATCGCGCTGTAATGCTCAGCGAGTGCCTGCGAGATGCTGTCCAGCACGAACTGGTCGTTGATCTGGAGCCCTGTCGGCCCCTGGCTGACTCCGGTGAGGCCGAATTTCTTGACCTCGGCATAGAAGCAGCTGTTCGCGGTGCCCCAGTCGGGATACGCCGGCAGCGGATTGGCGAAGAAGATCGACTTGAGCTTCCCCTGCGCCGCGCTGGAGCTCGACGAGGCCGGCGCGCCGCCCGCGGACGACGAGGCCGGCGCGCCGCCCGCGGACGACGAGGGAGAGGTCGCGCAGCCCGCTGCGGCGACGCTGAGGACAGTGACGACTAGCGCGGCTGCTGGCTTGAGAAAACGCACCGAACCGACCTCCTCCACCTGATGATGAAATGCCGTCCCAGGGGACGTCGGATGGACCGTAACACTTCATATAATGAACTGTCAACGTGTCTACAGGTTGTATATCTGCTTGTTACGTTCACTAGATGAATAAAGATGGATTCTCTAGTATTCTGCGCATATGGCCCCGTCCTTCACTGACACCGCAGGCGAGGATCCCGCCTCACCCAGGTACCGGGCGCTCTGGGCACTGCTCGCCGGCGGTCCCCTCAGCAGGGCGCAACTCGCCCGGGCGATCGGGCTGGCCCCGTCAACCATCACCGCGCTCGTGCGCTCGCTGATGAACGAAGGAGTCCTGGTCGGGGTCGGTCCGGCGGGCCTGGCCGACGTCAAGCGGTCCGGGCCCCGGGGATGGCGCTGGCCCTCAACCCCGCCCTGCTGGCGACCGTCGGGGTCGACTTCGGATTCGGGCATGTCCGAGTACTCGTCTGCGACCTGCATGCCAATGTCCTGGCGGTCGAGCAGGCCGAGCTTCCCGTCACCTACAACCAGAGCGAGGGTATCGCGTCCGCAGCCCAGCTCGTCAAGGACGCGATCGCCTCGGCCGGGGTCGAGCAGCACAGCGTGCTAGGCGCAGGCGTCGCCCTGCCGGGGCCGATCGACAGCAACAGCCAGCGCGTTGTCGACTCTGACATCCTGCCAGGGTGGGGCGGAACGGTCGCCGACGACTTCGCTCGCGCCTTCAGTCTTCCGGCCCTGCTCGAGAACGACGCGAATCTCGCGGCGCTCGGCGAGCACATCTGGGGCGCTGGCCGTGGGCGGACGACGACGATCACGGTCAAGTTCCACAGCGGAATCGGAGCCGGCGTGATCGTCAACGGAGAACTGGTCAGCGGGACCCACGGCGGCGCAGGCGAGATCGGGCACATCACCATCGACCCCCGCGGCCCGCTGTGCCGCTGCGGCAAGCGGGGATGCCTCGAGACATTCGCATCGGTGCCCGCCATCTTGGACGCGATGGCAGCCAAGCACCCAGACCTCGCCGTGGCCGAACTCATCCAGCTGCTCGAACGCGACGACCCGGGAGCGCTCCGCGTCGTGGGCGACGCCGCAACGCTCGTTGGCCAGGTAGTCGGATCAGCATCGATGCTCATCGCCCCGGACAGCGTGGTAGTCGTCGGCGCCATGGCACGCGCCGGCCACGCCGTGATAACTCCCCTCACCGAAGCCGTCCAGCGCCAGGCCCTGCCAGGCGTCGCCGCGCCCGACGTCATCCGCGGGTCGCTGGGTGACCGGCACACCGCTCTGGGGGCCACCGCGCTCGTCCTGCGGCACAGTGGCTGGCTCCCGAGGACAACAAGGCCGTGGCCGATGCTCGCTGACGACCCGGATATCGCTCCGCACGCCGGCACGCCGGATCCAGAACTCAGCCATGAATCGAGACCTGCCCCCACTCGCTGATCATGCGGTGGGAGGGTACCGACTCACGTATGTACGCCATACCGGCATCGGATTATCAACCGCAGTGCCTGCGATGGAAAGCCCGCCAGAGTATCTCCCGGTCATTCTGGCCAACTCGCGCGGCGAGCGTGTCAGTAAGCAAGTGATCCTAAATGCAGCACTACGGGAGCTAACCGCATGACCACCCGAACGCCCGCTCCACCCGCGGAATCCACTTGCCCCCGGACACGCTCTCCGAGTTGGTGACTCTACGATCACGCGCATTGCGGAAATCTCAGCCGAAAAAAGGAACCGGGCGCAGGCAAGAAACCGGACGATCTGAGCACGCTCGATCGCAGGCCCACGTGGTCGCCTGGCGACCCGAATCGGCAGGAACTCGGCGGGCCAGCGTTCCCGATCACGCTCAGCGACTACGGCCGGTCAGCGGCCAGCGCGCGTAGCCGCTGTTATTTGCGTCGTTACAGACGCAGCTTCGGCCGGTCCGGCCCGTGCTGAACCGGCTGATCTGTCGCGCCGGACCGGCCAGGACGGCGGTCGTCAATGGTGGGGGATCCGACGCGGCTGGGTCGGTGTCGCTCTTGCCGGTGTCGGCGGCCGCGTCGCTTCACGGCTGCTGCTGCCCGGCGGCAGGTGGCTCCGGCAGCCGCCGGGCCTGCTCAGCTGGTTGGCTGGAACCGTGCGGTGAAGTGGCGCAGTTGCCTGGGCTGGGAGACGATTCGCATGCCGGGCAGCTCGCAAGCCCGGTAGGCGACCCGTTCGACGACCTCGATCACATAGTCCATGTGGCTTTGGGTGTAGGTGCGGCGGGGGATGGCCAGGCGGACTAGGTCCATTGCGGCAGGGGTCTCGGTGCCGTCGGGGTGCAGGCCGAACATCACCGTGCCGATTTCGCAGCTGCGGACCCCGCCCTCAAGGTACAGGGCACAGGCGAGTGCCTGGCCGGGGTAGGCCAGCGGGTCGATGTGGGGCAGCATCGCCCTGGCGTCGATGAAGACGGCGTGGCCGCCGAACGGCACGACGACCGGGACGCCAATTTTTTCGAGGGCCTCGCCGAGGTACTCCACCGACCGGGCCCGGTAGCGCAGGTAGTCATGGTCGACAGCCTCGCGCAGTCCCTGGGCGATCGCCTCCAGGTCACGCCCGGCCAGTCCGCCGTAGGTGGGGAAGCCCTCGGTGAGGATCTGCAGGTTGCGGCAGCGCTCGGCGAGCGCGTCGTCGTTGAGCGCGAGCCAGCCGCCGATGTTGGCCAGCGGGTCCTTCTTGGCCGACATGGTCATGCCGTCGGCCAGGGCCGCCATCTGGCGGATGATGTCGGCGACCGCGACATCCGCGTAGCCTTCTTCGCGCGTCCTGATGAACCAGGCGTTCTCCGCGATCCGGCAGGAGTCGAGGAACAGCGGCTTGCCGAACCGGTCGCAGACCTCGCGGACGGCCCGGATGCTGGCCATGCTGACGGGCTGGCCGCCGCCGGAATTGTTGGTGACCGTCAGCATCACCAGTGGCACGGCGGCGGCCCGCTCAGACAGCAGCCGCTGCAGCGCGGCGACGTCCATGTTGCCCTTGAACGGGTGACGGGCGGCGGGCTGCAGGCCCTCGGCGACGGGGAGGTCGACGGCGCTGGCGCCGGTGAACTCGATGTTGGCCCTGGTGGTGTCGAAATGGGTGTTGTTCGGCACGATCAGGCCGGGTCCGCAGGTCGCGGTGAACAGGATCCTCTCCGCGGCGCGGCCCTGGTGTGTCGGCAATACGTGCGCGAACGGGAACAGGTTGGTCACCGCCGCGCGGAACCGGTGGAACGAGGGCGCCCCGGCATAAGCCTCGTTCCCGCGCTGGATGGCCGCCCACTGCTCGGCCGACATGGCGCCGGTGCCCGAGTCGGTCAGCAGGTCGATCGGCACGTCCTGGGCAGCCAGTTCGAACAAGTTGTACCCGGCCGTCTCCAGGGCGCTGGCCCGCTCGGCGCGCGTGGGCAGCCGCATCGGCTCGACCGAGTGGATCCGGAACGGCTCGATGATCGTGCGGAACGGCTGCTCAGCCGTTACCGGTGCGCCTGCATTGCCGGCCAGGGCCTCATGAACACAGCTGCGGGGCCGCGGCAGCAAGCCGCCGGATCCGGTGTCGTGGTTCATCCTGCTTCCTCGATGGTCAGCGGCCCCGTCGGGGGGCAGCTACGCTCAGCTTGGCCAACCACCAGGCGGCCGTCAGTCACCCGGCGGACACCACAGCCGTCGGCCTGCCGACACCTAGCCCGGGCCCGGCTCACAGTCACGCCGCATCGGGTACGGCACTGGCTTGCGGCGCGAGCGCACGCACGCCCAGAGGCCAGAAGGTCCAGCCCAGCGCGGACAGCGCACGCCATTGCCGGCTCGCGCAGCGTCCGCATAGGTACAGCTCGCCTATCCGGTCTACCCGGTATGCCGCGCCGACCGCGGGCCCGCACCGATCACACGTCTCACTCATTTCCCGTCACCTGCCACTCCGCTACCGGACCCGGTGCGCCCGCTAGAGCATCGCCGAGCAGGCCGCACTGTCCAAGATGTCGATCTCGGCGGGAGTCCATACTTGCCTCACCATCCGGCCGAACAAGGCACGGACCTCCTCAGGGTCGAGGGGCACACGCCGGGTGGCATCACCGCGGCGCACGCCGGCCTGAATGACGCTCTGGTAGTCGCGGAAACCACTCACCGGGCACCTCCTTCCCCCTCGCCCGTGCAGAGGAGCCGAAGGCCCGATCTGATACACGCCGGGACCGGCTGATGCGCGCCTGCCGGTCCATCGCTGATGACAGCACGCCGGCATGTCCGGTCACCACCGCAGCAGCACCAGCTCTGCGCCGACCCCAGGATCCAGCCCGATCATCAGGCCGGCCTATCCGGTGACGTCAGGCAACGCGAACGGCAGGACACGGCGGTATGGCACAGGCTCAAACCTCACCCAAGACGCCAAACATGCTCTATCCCGGCTGCGCGCTCCGGGCTGCAGATGGCGGGCCAGCCCAAACCCACCTTCTCTGTAGGCTTCATGTCCCCGCAGTCGCCCTGGCCGCGGCGCAAAGCACGGATTCGCCCGTGGCGCGTGAACTGGGCCAGCCGAGGACGGAGGCTGACGTCGAAGCCCGTTACGGAGAACAACATGAGTCTTTGCGCGCCCGCCCAGATAGCCGCCTAACTGAGGTGCGGGCAGAGCCGCACTATAGTGCTCGCTGTGCGCGGTGCCGAACATGCTGATCTGCTCGCCTGCGGACGTCCTGTGGTGCGGTTGAGCGCTACTTCGGGGAGGTGGGCAGCCGCATGATCCTCACCAAGGAGCGCGACCCCAGGCTGGCCACCGTGCGCCGCGGGGGCTCCCTGCAGGACTCAGATCATCACCTCCTCGCGGAGTGGGCCGCCGGCTGCGCAATGCACGTGCTGCACTTCTTCGAGGAAGTGCAACCAGACGACGACCGTCCGCGCCGGGCCATCGAACTGACCGACGCCTGGGTGCGGGGCGAGATCACCATGACTCAGGCCCGCTCGGCCGCTTTTGCCGCGAACGCTGCCGCCAGGGAGGTGACCGGAGCCGCCAGGGAAGCGGCCCATGCTGCCGGACAAGCCGCGGCAGTGGCACATGGCGCAGCTCACGAGCTTGGTGCAGCGGCCTACGCGATCAGGGCGGTGCGGGCCGCGGCTAGCGCAGACGGGCGTGACGAGGCGGGACGACTGGAGTGTCAGTGGCAACGCGCGCAACTTCCCGCCGAGATCCGGGAACTCGTGCTGGACGACCAGAGGCAGAGGAACGAGGCGTACTGGTCACTATTCGAGGGCTGACCAGCCGAAGCGGACAGTCGGTGCGCGGACACGCGCACCGCTAACACAGTTGCGGCGCCGCTTGTATCCGGCAGGCGTATGGAGCCACTACTTCCCGTCACGCGCTGTAGCTTCACTGGGCACCGCTTGACGAGCGATATCCGCCTATGTAATGGAACAGGCTCTTCAGTCGGGTCCGTTCGAGGCGCACAGAACAGTGTCTTCTGTGACGACCCTCGCCGATGGCTGAGGTCCGCAACGCCTATGTGAAGGCGCGGACCTCGATACGCCCGTCCTGGATGCACATCTGGTAGCAGGGCTGCGGCGTGCTGGCCGGGCTGCGCACAATGCTGCCATCGGCGAACCGGAAGGTGCTGCCGGGCCTTGGGCAGGTGATGCAGCCATCGCTGATTATGTCCTCCTGCAGCGGGCCGCGCATGTGAGTGCAGGTGCTGGCCAGGGCGTACACCGTCCCCGCGGTCCGGTACAGCAGAACCGGCACGCCGGCCGCGTCGGCCCTGCAGAGCTCCCCATCGGCCAGTTCCGTGTCGGCCAGCACCGGCGTCCACTGCTGCGCTGGCTGCTCCCGCGCGGTGCGGTTGACCTCCACGCCCAGGACGAAGCACAGGTGCCCTCCCAGGTACCCGCCGCCCGGCAGCACCCCCAGCCCGGCCAGGCCCAGCGCCTGGCCGCCGCGCCTCCGTCCGCGGGCGCGCGCGATCAGGGAGGCCAGGTACAGGCTCAGCGCGGTGGTGTTCACCGTGGCGTGCACCAGCCCGACCCGGGTCAGCGGCCCGGCGGTGTCGGACCAGTCGTTCAGCCCGGCTGCCGCGGTCGGCACGGCGGCCACCACGCCGACGGTGACCAGCAGGTCGGGGGCACCCTCGGCGGCCGGGCCGCCGGCGGCGTCCAGCGGGGCCGACATCACCCACGCTCCGATCGGCAGGTCGGTCAGGTGCAGGGGATGCCCCAGGTCGGTGCCGCTGAGCAGGTTGCGCACCACGCGCGGCCGCGCCGCGCGGCCGACCGCCCCGGCCAGCGGCTTGGCTACCTTGTCCAGCGCCTCGAGCCGTTCCAGCCGGCGTGCCGTCTGCTACAAGATGTCATGAAATCTCCCGGTTGAGATGTTGAACAGGCGCCCTGCCGCCCTCGGCCGGCGGCCAAGCTGCGAGCTCACGCGTCGGCCCTCAGCGTTCCTCCCGCATGGTCAGGTACAGACCATCGGCGCCGAAAGGCCGACCGATGGTCCCACCCGGGCCCGCGCCCGGGGCACAACCAGGGGACTATCCCCCGGACACCCCAGGGGGCGACGGGCGCTGGCCGGGGTGACAGTGAGCGCATCGGTGCATCACAGAACTCAGCACATGAAGGAGCAGTGCCATGGGCAGTCCGGAACTCGCGCAATACGCGGACTTCTACGCCGACACGACCCGCCGGTTCGGGTTGACCGGCAATCTCGAGCTCTGGCGGGACATCTCCGAGCGGCTGCATCAGCTCACCAGCGAGCCGGAGGACGTCACCTACCGGGACGTGACCGCGAATGGGGTGCCCGCCCTGTTGGTGATGCCGGCCGACAGCTCCGCGGATCACATCTTGCTGCATAGCCACTCCGGCGGGGGGGTCACGGCGTCGATGTGGCAGGAACGCAAGGCCGTCGGGCACCTGGCGAAGGCGGCCGGCGCGCGGGCCCTGGTCATCAACTACCGGCTGGCGCCCGAGGACAAGTTCCCGGCGCAGATCGACGACGTCGAGGCCGCGTACCGGTGGCTGCTCGGCCAGGGGTATGACCCGTCGCGGATCGCCAGCTCGGGCGACTCGATCGGCGGGAACTTCGCGGTGAACCTGGCCCTGACGCTGCGGCGCAAGAACGCGCCGCTGCCGGGGGCGGTGCTGTCCATGTCACCGTGGTTCGACATGGAGCTGACGAACGGATCGATCGACGCCAACGCGGGCACCGACAAGATGCTGAGCCGGGACCTGCTGCGCGGATTCGCCGATTCCATGCTGGAGGGTACCGGGATCGCCATCACCGATCCGCGGATCAACCTGGCGTACGCGGACCCGGCGGGGCTGCCGCCGACGATGATCTACTACGGCGGGTACGAGGTGCTCGTCGACGACGCCAGCCAGTTCGCCGGGCGGGCCCGCGCGGCCGGCGTCGACCTGGAGCTCCGCTGCCTGCCCGAGGGGCAGCACAACTTCTTCCTGGGCGCCGGGCGCGTTCCGGAGATCGACGCGGCAGTCACCGAGATGGGTGCATGGCTACGGTCCAAGATCGGACTCACGCTGTCAACGGCCTGAACGACCCGCCGGCAGGGCTGTGGGGCGTGCGGCCGGCGGGGTGTGACCGGCAGCCGGTATCCGGATATGACGTCATGCACGCGCTTACGCGCCGCTGGCTGCTGGCCCGGTGTGGTTGCGTGCCGTGCTAGTCGAGGTTGTCGCGTTCGGCCCATTCCAGGAGGGTGTCCAGCCGGTAGGGGGTGTCGTCGATGCCCTGGTGCAGGTCGCCGAGTTCGGCGTAGCGGGCGGGCACGGTGGCGATGGTGAACTGGCGCGGGTCGACGGTGTCGATCTCGTCCCAGGTGATGGGGGTCGAGACGGTGCCCTCGGGGACCCCGCGGACGGAGTAGGCGCTGGCGATGGTGTGGTCGCGGGTGTTCTGGTTGTAGTCGACGAACAGCTTCGCGGGGTCCCGGTCCTTCCGCCACCAGGTGGTCGTGACCTGGTCCGGGGCGCGGCGTTCGACCTCGCGGGCGAACGCCCGGGCGGCCCGCCGCACCTCGGCGAAACCACGCTCCGGCTCGATCCGGACATAGATGTGCAGGCCGTTGCCGCCCGAGGTCTTGGGCCACCCGGTCGCGCCCAGCTCGCCGAGGATCTCGTGCACGATCCGGGCCACCCGGCGCACGGTGGCGAACCCGCAGCGCGGCATAGGATCCAGGTCGATGCGCCACTCATCGGGCCGTTCGGTGTCGGCCCGCCTGGAGTTCCACGGGTGGAACTCCACGGTCGACATCTGCACCGCCCATACCACGGCGGCCAGTTCGGTCACGCACAGCTCGTCCGCGACCCGGTCATAGCGGGGGAACTGCACCCGCACGGTCTCCAGCCACGGCGGCGCGCCATGCGGAACCCGCTTCTGGTGCACCTTGTCCCCGGAGACCCCGGACGGGAACCGGTGCAGCATGCACGGCCGCTCCCGCAGCGCCCGCACGATCCCGTCGCCGACCGACAGGTAGTACCGGACCAGGTCCAGCTTGGTCTCCCCGCGGGCCGGGAAGTACACCCGGCCCGGATTGGTGACCCGCACCAGCCGGTCCCCGACCTCGACCTCCACCTCATCTGCGGCCATGACAGAAACCTAACCCGGCAACCCGAGCGGACAAGCGCGGGCCGCACCTCAGGCCCCGGCCGGCCTGACCCGACTGTCCGACTTCAGATAACCGCCCAATGCACCGCTATGGTGCTCAGCGATCATCCGCGCTAGCACGCAGATCACCGCACTCTGGCGCGATGCCGGTCAGGGGTGATGCACATTCTGTAACTAGCGCTGGTCAGCGCCATCGCAAGTAGCCGCCCAGTTCGGTGCGGTCATCGGTGCCGTTGAACGCATCAGCCGGAGCGTGCCGGACGTGTCGGTGACAGGACGGTGCGCTGTTTGGCCTAGTTGTGTGCCCTGGGTTTCCGCAGGCTGGGATGTCAGGCAGGGAGTGTCATGGTGCCGTTGCCGACGATCGTGGCATGGCCGCCGTGACCGGGCCGATCCCCTCTTCGAACACGAACTGCCGGGCGGTCTGTGCCCCATTCCGGCGGGCGAGGACGGCAGCAGTGCCCAGGGTGGGGTGACCAGCGAACGGCAGCTCCTGGCGCGGGGTGAAGATCCCGACCCGGCAGGTGCACAAGGGGTCGCTGGGCGGCAGCACGAAGGTGGTTTCCGAGAAGTTGAACTCCCGGGCCAGCCGCTGCATGGTCTCGTCGGCGATGCTGGCGGCATCGG
>Ga0307474_10002417_pt1 | contig 13439 bp, 13 predicted proteins | sample atmos_gasesECM1C_2_FD_203312 | JGI IMG/M metagenome (GOLD analysis project Ga0307474, IMG submission 203312) | Hardwood forest soil microbial communities from Morgan-Monroe State Forest, Indiana, United States - atmos_gasesECM1C_05 | ecosystem: Environmental > Terrestrial > Soil > Temperate... | reverse complement strand
CAAGGCCGACAGCCATATCCGAATAGCCGGAGAAGTCGAAATACAGCTGCAGCGAATAGGCGATCGAGCCGCCCCACGCGGCCGCCGCCGATACGTATTCGCCGGCAGATGCTGCGTCGAAAACCGGGGCGACGAACACCGCGAGCTTGTCCGCGATCAGCACCTTTTTGCCGATGCCAAGGCAGAAGATGGTCAGTCCCTTCGCAATGTTGTCCCAATCCGGCCGGTAGCGGTCTTTGTCAGCGATCTGGGGTCCCAATTCGCTCCAGCGGACAATGGGGCCGGCAATCAGGTGGGGAAAGAAGGATACAAACATTGCATAGAACGGCAGCGGCGTGGTCGGTGCCTTGCGATAGCATTCGACGAGAAACGCAATCTGCACGAAGGTGGTGAACGATAATGCCAGCGGCACGTTCGGCGAAGTGGGGCTGCGCTGCTCGAAGATCGAGAGCAGGAAATCGGAATATTTGAAGTACCCCAGCACCAGAAGATTGGCTGTGACACCCACAATGAGCCACCAGCGTGCGTGATCCCGCGGGCTCCTGGTCATCAGCCCGGCCAACAAGAAATTGAAGGCGATGGAGAGCACGGGAAGCGGCAGAAAGGACGGCTTCCACCAGGCATAGAAAAACAGCGAGGACAAGGTCGTCGCCGTCGCGGCTGCTCGAATGCCATGGCCCGCCGCCACGAAATGAACGGCGAGCGCAATGGGAAGAAAGACGAAGATGAATTCGAGCGAGTTGAAGAGCATCGAGACACTTTTTACGAGGTTTTGCAGTAATACCTTCCGTTTTCCCATGTAAACAGGGAACAGTCCGGAAGGCGCATTTGCGCCATGGAATAAATGTCAGTGTGATTAGGCCGCTACGGCAGCGCGCGTCAAGCAAGCCGGCTGGCTCGCGGGAGGCCGTGCGTCATCGCAAATCAGAGAGCGGTAGGTTTCGATGATAGCCGGGTCGGCGGATACGCCTCCGGTCGGATTTGTTGCGCCTCGATGCTCACCGCCCGGAAAATCCGGTAGCCAGGCTCGATTATGTAACGGCGGCGATCCATTTTTCAGCAACGTTAGGCACTTCGATATCGACCTCGAGCATCGACACCACATCGCCCCTGTCCATCCGAACGATGACTTTTTCCGGATCAAGGACGACATGCTTGGAGACGACAGAGAGGATTTCTGCCCGAAGCAGTTCCAACAAGTCAGGCTGACCCCGCAAACCGCGTTCATGCGCCAGGAGAATCTGCAAGCGTTCCCGTGCAACAGGCGCTGAAGCGGTGCGGCCACCGAAGAGCCACGGCAGATTCATCACGCTGCCCTCCGTCCAAGCAATCGATCCATCAATCCCTTTCTTGGAGTGGGCACCGTCATGGCAACGCTTTCGCCCATCAGGCGACGCGCCGCATCGATGTATGCGCGTGCCGGCGCGCTCGAGGCATCGTTCAGGGTGACGGGCGAGCCGACGTTCGAGGCTCGCAGGACGTCCTGGCTCTCAGGGATGATTCCGAGCAGCGGGATTCCGAGGATCTCAAGAACGTCGTCGATGCTGAGCATTTCTCCCCGCGCTGCGCGTGCGGTGTCAAACCGGGTTATCAGGAGATGCTTTTCCACTCGCCCGCCCTGCTCGGCTTTCACCGTCTTCGAATCGAGCATTCCTATAATGCGGTCGGAATCGCGCACCGAGGAGACTTCCGGATTGGTAATGATGACCGCCTCGTCCGCGTAACGCATCGCCAGCATCGCGCCTCGTTCGATGCCGGCCGGGCTGTCGCAAACGATCCAGTCAAATCGGGTCCGCAACTCCGCGATGATCTTGCTGACGCCTTCCTCCGTGAGCGCATCCTTGTCCTTGGTCTGAGAGGCCGGCAGCAGCCACAAATTGTCTAGCCGCTTGTCGCGAATGAGAGCTTGCGAGAGATTTGCGATACCCTGCACAACATTGATGAAGTCGAACACCACCCGCCGTTCCGCCCCCAAAACGAGGTCGAGGTTGCGCAGGCCGACATCGAAGTCGATAACCACTACTTTCTGCCCCATTTGCGCGAGCGTCGCGCCGAGCGCAGCAGTCGAAGTTGTCTTGCCGACGCCGCCTTTGCCGGACGTCACGACCAGGACCTTGGCCATTCTTGTCTCCTAACCCATCAATTCAGCGGTGTAATTTGCACGACATTGCCATCGAGCCACACTTGAGACGGCCGATCGCACAGATCGGCGTCGATCTCCTCTGCCGTCCGATAGTAACCGTCGATGGCAAGCAGCTCTGCTTCGATTTTCTGACAGTAGATACGGGCGGCCGAATTGCCGTTGATGCCGGCCATCGCGCGGCCGCGAAGCGTTCCGTAGATATGGATAGAACCGCCGGCGACGATTTCGGCGCCGGAACTGACCGAGCCCACGATGGTCACGTCGCCATCGGGAAAGACGATCGATTGACCCGAACGTACCTGATTGTCGAGCAGCAGCGAGGTCGGTTTCGACTTGGCTTCCGCCTTCTTCGGCTCGTTCCTCGGCAGCACGCAATGGCGTCCGCCGACGAGCAGGGGCGGCATGGCCGGAGAGATGCGATCGGCATCCACTCCCTCGATACCGAGGATGCGAATATTTCGTTGTTGCAGGCTTGTGACGAGTTGTGCGATCGCGGATTGGCTGAGGTCGACAGCGGAAAGGTCAAGCACCACCGGCTTGCCGACAAAAAAACCAGGTGAATGCTCCAGCGTTGCGTCGATCTCTTCAAGCCACCCGATTACCGGAACCACCGGGCTGAACACGAACGCGACGTAGGACCGCCCTCGCATGCGAACCGGTTGACGTTTGGGTCGCGCAATTGCCTCCATGACGATGGTCTCGGCTTGTCCTTTCGAATGGCAGACGGTTTCGTTTCCTACGAAAGCCGAAGCGCATTCCAACGCTTTCGACTTCCGCAGAAAGAGTTGATTCGGCAGGCAAAAATGAGACGAAATTGGGATGCAGATTGAGGCACGCAACGATGCCCCCGAGCGGCTGAAGATCTCAGAAAGTGGCCTTCAGGCCGGCGTAATAGACCCGCGGCCGCGCCGGGCTGAGCGAACGCGGGTCGGTAAAGGGAGCGCCGCCGTTGGCGAGATTGGGAATGGCGGTGGTATCAAAAAAAGTTCCATAGGTCGCGTAACGGTTGTCCAGGATGTTGTCCACTCGTCCGTAAATCTGGAATGTCTTGTTGATCTGATACGAGGTGTGCAGGTTGAAAACCGCGTAACCCGGCACCCTCGGCGCCTGATTGGATTCGTCGCCGACAAAGTATTGGCTGCTGACCAAAAGCGTGTCTCCACCGATCTTGAGCGCGTCAGTGATGGAATAGTCGACACTGGCCTTGACGCGATTGCGCGGAATTGCCGGGATGCGGTTGCCGGGCAGGACCTGGACGTTGCCGTTGGCGTCGGCAAAGGGACTGTTGGATGCGAGCTCCAGCGCATTGAGGAACCGCGCGTCCACCAGCGCATAGCTTGCAAAGAACTGGAGCGCATTCGACTTCAGGGTGACTTCGGTTTCGATGCCCTGGCGCCGCGTCGCGCCGACGTTCTGAAAAAAACCAAATCCCTGCAGCACCGGACTTGGAATGGCGAGAATGTCATCGGTGTTGTCGGTACGGAAAACGCCGAACTTCCAGCCGAGTGTGCCGATGTTCAGGTCCCGGCTGCCGCGAAAGCCGGCTTCGACGGTCTGCGATACGACCTGCTTCAAGGGCGGATCCGATACCAGGAACGCTGCAACGATGCAGGGACGCGCCGGATCCGCACAACTGAGTTCAAGCGGGGTTGGCGCGCGGTTGGCCTGCGAATACCCGGCGTAGGCCGTCAATCCCGGAGTGATCTTGTAGGTACCGCCGATGAGCGGGTTGAAGTGGTTGAAGTTGTCAGTGCCGTTCAGCGAGGTGCCGATTTGGTCCTCGAGCACGATGTTGGCGAGGTTGAAGCGGCCGCCTCCTGTGATGGTCAGCGCATTCGTGACATCGAATGTATCGAGGGCATAGAGCCCGGTGTACTGATTGGTGGCGCGAAGGTCGACCGGGCCGATCGACACCGGATTGCCGGATTGCCCGAGAAATATGCCGCTTCCGCTGACGACAAAATTTGGACCGATCGTTCCGAGCTCCGCGCTCGCCGTGAACCTCGTCACGCTGGAATCGAAACTGGCGCCGAGCACGAACTTGTTGTTGCGCCCGAACAGCTGATCAGAGTTCGTCGCCTGCAGCGTCGCACCCGTCGTCGTGGAACGGGTGGTGTTTCGATCAAGCTCGCCCAAAACCGTACCGGGGGCGAACGGATTGGCGAGCTGAACGCCGTTCAAACCGAACGCGGGCGTCGTATCGTCGCCAAAACAGAGCAAAGCCGGATCGGTGCACGGCTGAGTGCCGGTTGGATTGCCATCCACGATGTTTTGTTCAAAACGCCGCACATGCGCGGAGCCCTCGATGGTCCAGGACGGCGTCGCTTCGACCTTCCCGATCAGGTTGAGGTAGCCGACGCGGTTTTGTGTGGTTTGCGGGGTGGTATAGGTCGCGCCCCAAAATTGGTCCAGGAGTTCGATTGGCGCCGTTGCGGTGGCGCCGAAATGGTTTTCGGCAACGCCCATGTTGAGATGAAATTCGCTCTCGTCGTTCTTGTAGCCGACATCGCCGTAAAAGCGGCGTACTTCGGATGGCGAAAAGTTTCGAAAGCCGTCGTCGTGCACGCCTTCGAGTGCGCCGTAGACCGCATAATTGTCGATCTGCTTGCCCCACTGCGTCGAATTCTGGATGCGGCCATAAGAGCCGGCCATGGTGTCGATCTCCGCTCCATGATAGTTGAAGCCATTCTTCATCGTGATGTTGATGGCTCCGCCGAGCGCGTTGAGACCGAACGCAGGATTGTTGGCGATCACCGCCACGGACTGAATCGCGGCCGTCGGGATCAGGTCCCAGTTGACGGTGTCACCGAAGGCTTCGTTGATGCGTACCCCGTTCTGGTACACCGCGAGCCCCTGCGGCGTGCCCGACACAGGGGACGCGACAAAGCCGCGGAATTGCACATTGGGTTGAAAGGGATTGCCGGCGACCTCGTTGACGACAATGCCCGGGACAAACTTCTCCAGGGCATTGGCGATATTCGCCGAGTGTTCACGGTCGATCTGATTGGCATCGACTGTGTTGACGGCTGCCGGCACCTTGTCGGGATCTATGCCGGAGCCCGGCACGGGAGTGTTTGGATAAAGCGACGGACTTGGTGTGGGGCTAGCCGGCGGCGCAACGGCGACCCGCGGAGCTGGTAGCGTCCGCGCAGCTCTTGGAGCACGCGGCGCGGTACGGGCCGCGGCGGGCCTGGGCTTGGTTGCCGCTGGCGAGACGACGATCGGAGGCAAAGGTTGTGCCTCGCCGGGCGAAGCCTGGGCGTGCGCGCAGTCATTGTCGGCAGATACCCCTGCCGATGCCAGCACAACTACCAACAAACGAGCGCGCATTGGCCCCCATCCCACCGCGCGGTTCGCCCTGCGCCGGTCAGGCTGCATGATAGTACGGCAACCGCCCCCTTCGTCTAGCCAACGGCTTTGACTGAGAGTGAAATGAAACCGTTCCTCCGCCACGTCTGCGAGGGCGGATTAAATCAAACAGCCTCTGGTTCTCCGATTGAGAATGATTCAAGGCTCCACCCCGTCGCAGCACAGCCAATTCGCTCCAGCAATCATCTACAGATGCGACGCGCGCTTTTGTGGTAACGTCAAAGATGGAGCTGATCCAGCAACTCGACACCATCAATTGTCACCCCTCGCGCCTTCGGAGTTGAAAAACATGCCGCTCGAAACCGTCTCGCTCAACAAGTCACACGGCGGCATGCAGGGTGTTTTCAGGCACGCGAGCAGCGAAACCGGGACGGCGATGACCTTTTCGGTCTACGTCCCTCCGCATCAGGACGGCGCCAAGCTGCCGGTGGTCTGGTATTTGTCCGGTCTGACCTGCACCCACGCCAATGTCACCGAAAAGGGCGAATACCGAAAGGCCTGCGCCGAACTTGGGTTAATTCTGGTAGCTCCAGACACCAGCCCTCGCGGCGAAGACGTGCCTGGCGATCCCTCAGGCGCCTATGATTTCGGGCTTGGCGCCGGCTTTTACGTGGACGCCACGCAATCTCCCTTTTCGCGGAATTACCGCATGTGGAGCTACCTCACCAAAGAACTCCCCGAGGTGATCGTCGCGAATTTTCCGGTTGATCGAGAGCGGCAATCCATTTTTGGACATTCGATGGGCGGGCACGGCGCGCTCACGATCGCGCTCTCCCATCCCACCCGCTACCGCGCCGCCACCGCGTTCTCGCCGATCGCAGCGCCCTCGCAAGTTCCGTGGGGCATAAAGGCGCTTGGCGGTTACCTCGGAGACGACAGGAACTTATGGCGGAAGCACGACGCGGTGGCGTTGATCGAGGATGGCGCGAGGTTTTCCGAACTCCTCGTCGATATCGGCGATGCCGATCCATTCCTCAGAGAACAGCTTCGGCCGGAATTGCTGGAACGCACCTGCGCCGGGGCCGCCGTCCCGCTCACGCTGCGGATGCACCAAGGTTACGACCACAGCTATTACTTCATTTCGACCTTCATGGCCGACCACCTGCGCTGGCATGCCGCGCGGCTCAAGGCCTAGATTGCGCCAGTCCTTTTCAATGTGGCGTACCGTAATTTGGCGCGAGCAGCCGGTTGCGCAGCAAATAGCTCATCGTGCGCGACCACGACTCGTCGGTGTTGCCGCGAAAGTCCGCGCTCATGCCGGTGATCAATTGTCCGGTATGGGTATCCCGCAAATAGATGTTCATGTTGAGGATGAGGGCGGAGACCTTTTGAACCACGCCGGTGATTGCAAGATCGGCGCCAACCTGCCGCGCGAAGTCGACGTCGCAGCCGCCACAGGATTGCAGATTACTGGCGTGCGCCGCAGCATCGACTGGTGAGATATCCACGATCACAAACTTGCCTGCCTCGGCCAATCCTTTGCGCAGCTGCTCGGTCACATCTTTGAGACGTCGCTGCTCGTCGGCTTGCGGTCCCCTCATTTCGCCTTGAAGACTGGTATCGAGCAGTTCGAAATCAAATATGGCCGCCTTGAACGGTTCGGCTGCAACCGGCGAAGAGAGAAAGAGCGCGATGGCAAGACCGAGACTTCGCATGACCATGGTTTCTGAATTCAGCTGGCAGAGTGTATAAGGTAGTTCGGCAATGTTTGAAACCCGAACCACATCCTTCCTCGGTCCAGGGAAAGTTCCCGAAGGATATTTGATCTGGCCATTGGTCGGTCTCCTTTTCGTCCTGAACTGGTCTGTCATGGCGCTTGCCGCCGATCCTATTGAAATCGGCGTCGGCTATCTCCGGCGAGCCACCGTCAAGCCGACGCTTTCGCTGGTCGAACAGCCGGCGGCAGACGACGGCATCGCCGGTGCGCGCCTTGCGATCGACGACAACAACACGACGGGCAAATTCCTCAATCAACATTTCACGCTTCATGAGATGCGACTCAAGCAAGCCGACGATCCGGTAAAAGCAGTGACGGCACTGGCCGATCAAAACATCGCCTTTGTCGTCACCGATCTGCCCGCGGAGGCTTTGATCAAGGCCGCCGACGCAGTCCGCGATCGCGGAGTGGTGTTGTTCAACGCCGGCGCGACCGACGATCGCCTGCGCGAGGAAGATTGCCGGGCCAATGTGATTCACGTCGCGCCGACGCGCTCGATGCTCGCGGACGCGTTAGCTCAGTATCTGGTCTGGAAGCAGTGGAAGCGCTGGCTGATGGTGGTTGGCTCGCATGATGAAGACAAGCTTTTTGCCGATGCGCTGCGCCGATCGGCCGCGCGCTTTGGCGCCAAGATCGTCCAGGAACGGGTCTTCGAAGACACCGGCGGCGCGCGGCGCACCGACAGCGGCGTGACGCTGATTCAGCGTCAGATGCCGGTATTCACCCAGCAGGCGCCGGCCTATGACATTCTTGTCGCCGCCGATGAGAGCGAGGTATTCGCCTCCTATCTGCCTTACCGGACCTGGGACCCGCGTCCGGTTGCGGGATCTGCGGGCCTTGTTCCGAAAAGCTGGGACGCAGCGCAAGACCAATGGGGGGCCGTGCAAATGCAAAATCGTTTTCTCAAGCTGAACTCGCGGCATATGACCGCCCTCGACATGCAGGCATGGACGGCGGTACGCATGATTGGGGAAGCCGCATCGCGCGTGAATTCGCCAGATCGCAAAGCGGTGTTCGATTTCATCAAGGGTCCCGACTTTTCGGTTGCGGCATTCAAGGGCCAGCGGCTTACGGTTCGGCCCTGGAACCTGCAGCTCCGACAGCCGATCTTTTTGGCTGATGGCCGCATGGTGGTTTCGGTGTCACCACAGGAAGGATTTCTGCATCAGGTCTCGGAACTCGATACGCTTGGAATCGATCAACCCGAAACCAGGTGCAAGCTGCACTGAACGTGCAAGGGAGCTCTCATCAATGTGGCGTTCTTGCCTGCTCTTTGGAATCGTCTTCTGGCTTGCGGGCGTTCTGCCCTCCTACAGCTTCGTCGCCTATGTGTCGAACGAGAAAGGCAATACGGTTTCGGTGATCGATACCGATAAATGGGCCGTCATCAAGACCATCAAGGTGGGGCAGCGGCCGCGCGGGATCGAATTCACTGGGGACGGCAAGTTCGTTCTCGTCGCCGTCGGCGACGACGACACCATTCAGATGATCGACACGTCTACCCAGGAAGTCGCGGACACCCTGCCCTCAGGTCCGGACCCCGAACTCTTTGTCCAGGACAAGGCTGGCAAGGTTCTCTACGTCGCCAATGAGAACGACAACACGGTCACGCTTATCGATCTCGAACGGCGCGCAAGGATGGGCGACATTCAGGTCGGTGTCGAACCTGAGGGCATGGCGATCAGTCCGGATGGAAAGATGCTGATCAATACTTCCGAAACCACCAATATGGCCCATTTCATCGACACTGAGACGCGCCAGATCGTCGCCAATGTGCTGGTGGATTCGCGTCCGCGTTTCGCTGCATTCAAAGGCGATGGCTCGGAATTGTGGGTCTCCTCCGAGATTGGCGGTACTGTCTCGGTGATAGATCCGGCCAAGCACGTGGTCACGACCAAGATCACATTCGAAATTCCGGGTTTGCGGCAGGAAGCGATTCAGCCGGTTGGCATCAGTATCACTGCCGACGACAAAACCGCCTTCGTCGCGCTAGGTCCTGCCAACCGCGTTGCGGTGGTCGACGTCGCCAGTCACAAGGTGATCAAATATCTCCTGGTCGGACAGCGGGTCTGGCACATGGCATTCACGCCGGACCAGAAATATCTTCTCGTCACGAATGGCATCTCCAACGATGTCTCCGTCATCGACGTTGCCGCACTCAAGGTGATCAAGACCATTCAGGTTGGCGAATTGCCATGGGGCATCACGATCGCGAAGCAATGATGACAGGCGGCATTTCCATCGCTGACAAGACAACCATCCTTCAGGACGCGCCGGAGTCCACGGCGCTAGTGGTCAAGGGTGTGAGCCACAGCTACGGTTCTCGCAAGGCGCTGGAAAACGTCGCCTTCGCGGTAGGGGCTGGAAACTTCACGGCCCTGCTCGGCCTCAACGGGGCGGGCAAGAGCACGCTGTTTTCGATCATCACTCGCCTGTTCGCGCTGCAAGCGGGACGCATCAGGATTTTCGGTCACGATGTCGAGCACGAGTCGGGTGCTGCGCTTCGGTGCATGGGCGTGGTGTTTCAGCCGCGGACCCTCGATCTCGATCTCTCGGTCATGCAGAACCTGCTTTATCACGCCGCGCTTCACGGCATCTCCCGGCGCCAGGCGCGGATGCGCTCGGAGGAATTGCTGTCGCGTATGGGGCTTTCCGAGCGTCACAACAGCAAGGTTCGCGACCTCTCGGGCGGGCAAATGCGGCGCCTTGAGATTGCTCGCGCGCTGTTGCACCGGCCGCGCCTTTTGCTGCTCGACGAGGCGACCGTCGGCCTCGACGTCAAGGCCCGCGCCGAGATCCTTGCGCATGTAAGAAGCCTCGTCGCCGAGCAAGGCATCGGCGTGCTGTGGGCCACGCATCTTCTCGACGAGATTGAACCGAGCGATAGTCTTGTCGTCATGCACCAGGGCCGGGTATTGGCAGAGGGCAAGGTCAGCTCCATCGTCGGCAAGATCGGGGCACGCGATCTCCATTCTGCCTTCGCACAATTGACTGAAGCTGGATTGGCTGAAACTGGTCCTGGCTCCGGGAAGGCGGCGTCATGAGCGCAGTCATCGCCAGCGACAGGTCCGCGGGCTTCACCTTCACGCAATATCTGACCTGCCTGAGCGGGATCGTCTGGCGGGAGGGCCTGCGCTTCGTTCACCAGCGCGAGCGTTTCGTCTCGGCGCTGGTGCGCCCGCTGGTGTGGCTGTTCATCTTCGCCGCAGGTTTCCGTCAGGTGCTCGGTATTTCCATCATCCCGCCTTACGAAACCTATGTTCTCTACGAGGTCTACATTACGCCTGGGCTGATGGCGATGATTCAACTCTTCAATGGCATGCAATCCTCACTTTCGATGGTGTACGACCGCGAGATGGGCAATATGCGGACCCTGTTGATCAGCCCGCTGCCGCGCTGGTACCTCCTGTTCTGCAAGCTCCTCGCCGGCGCTGCGGTTTCGATTCTTCAGGTCTATGCCTTCCTGCTGATTGCGTGGATCTGGGATATCGAGCCGCCGCCGATCGGTTATCTGACGGTCTTGCCTGCACTCGCGCTCTCAGGCCTGATGCTTGGCTCACTGGGCATGCTGATCTCCTCCGGCATCAAGCAGCTGGAGAATTTCGCGGGTGTCATGAACTTCGTGATCTTTCCGATGTTCTTTGCCTCCTCGGCTCTCTACCCGCTGTGGCGGGTACGGGAGGGAAGCCCGATGCTTTACTACCTCTGTCAATTCAATCCTTTTACCCATGCGGTCGAACTGATCCGCTTCGCCTTGTATGGAAAGCTGAACCTGGTTTCGTTGGCGGTGGTCGGCGGCTGCACGGCCGTCTTCATGATCGGCGCGATGTTCGCCTACGATCCGGCACGCGGATTCAGCCGTCGCGGACCTGCTGGAGGCGAGTCATGAAATCGTTGAGGGCGTTCTGTGTATTTGTTGCGGTGACCGCTATGGCTGAGGCAAGCCTGGCGGCCGATCCACGCTATCCGAACTGGCCGTGCGCCCAGGCGAAGGTGCCTGAAATTTCGCTCGCTGCAGTGTGGAACGGGCCTGCTCTCGACGATGCCACGAACAAGTGGAGAGATAACCCGAAGATCAGTCCGCTGGTCGCGCGGCTTGCGGCCCGGCGCACCCCGCTTGATCAGGCGGAGAAAGAAATTGTCGGATTTCTCCAGGAGACGCCTTCCGAAAAGGCCGAGCGGGGAAAGCTCGTGTTTGCGGGCTTGTTCGAAACGCTCAACGCCGAGCGGACCGCGGTGATCAACGGCCTTGAACGAACGACGAGCAAGCAGCGCGAGGCCGCCGAAAAGGTTCGCGCCGATACGGTCGCGCTGCAATCGTTGCAGGACCAGCAAACCAAGGATCAGGCCAAGATAGACGAACTCAGCAATCAGCTGATCTGGGAAACCCGGATCTTTGAGGACCGGCGGCGCGTGATCAAATTCGTGTGCGAGGTGCCGACCGCGATCGATCAGCGGCTGTTCGCGTTGGCGCGGGTGATCCAGCAGGAAATGGAATAACCCCGTTAACGCGTTGGTATCCCCTCCTCCGCGGGCCTTGGCTCCGGCTCCGAAACGACCAGAGGCAGATCGGCGCTTTGCCAACCGTCGGTGCCCTCAGGGTACCAGCCGACGTTGGAGTAGCCATAGGATTGGGCCCGCTTTGCTGCATTCCACGACATCCAGCAGTCGGCCTGGCAGTAAATGACCAGCAGCCTGGTGGGATCGCCGCCCGATGCGCGCGCAAGGCCATTGCGCAAATAGTCCTCCGTGGACGGGGCCAAAGCTCCGTAACCGGTGTCGGGAAGCCAGATGCTGCCGGGAATGTTCAGCCTCGGCCTGTCACGCCAAACCGTGCCGGCGGGCAAGTTGGAAGGTTTTGGCGGACGCGGAAGCACGTCGATGAAGACGCCGGATTTGGAACGCCAGATCTCTTCGGCCTGTTCGGTGGTGAGAACGCGCGCACCGGCAAGCGTTGCCGGAACGGGGGAACGATAATTATCGGCGCGGTACCCTTCGGGTTCGACAGGCTTCTCCAGTGCGTTTGCAATCGCTGTCAACGCGAAGACTGCGGCAATGATGCCCGCGCATACCCATCTCATGGCTATCTGGTCGTCAGCTCCGCGGTGATCGGTCGATCGTTCTCGTCAAGCAGCGGCACGCCGAAATCGAGCAGGATCTTGTTGATCGCCGGCTGGTTCTCGGAAATCAGACGGTTGAGCATTCGTTTCCAGTTCTGATCGGCCGAACGAACCCCCATGCCGATGCGGTAAATCAGTTTTGGCCCTGACTTTTCCTGCACCAGCGGCGTGACATGGAGCGGCGGGTTGGTCTGTTTAGCGTAATAGCCTGCCATCGGTCCCCACAAGATGGCGGCGTCGATCTCGCCTGAAGCGAGATCCTTCATCATGGCGCCAGCCGACGAATCGTAACGGGTATCGATCATCAGCGGATAAGGTTTGGCGTTGGCCATGAGTCCGTTCGCAGCCATGTTGGTGGCCGGCGGCGTTCCCGCGATGATGCCCAGATGTTTGCCTTTCAGGCGTTCGTCATTCAGTGAAGCCACGTCTTCCAGTCCACTGCCTGGCTTCGCAACCAGCGCATAAGCCGTGCGATAATAGGGGTTGGTGCCTTGCACGAGTTCATCCCCTTGCGGGAATCCCATGATAACGTCGCAGCGATGGGCCGCGAGTGTCATGCGAACGAATCCGGTTGCCTGCGGAAAAAACGTGTAATCCAGTTTCTTCTGAAGCTTTTCGGCAAATAGCTCAGCCAGCTTGTTTTCGAAACCTTCGCCCTTTTCATCCGAGAACGGAAGATTGCGGGGGTCGGCACATACTCTCAACACCTTGGGATCGACCAGTTCGATCGACAGATCAGTGTTGTCGGGCAATTGCTGCGCGAGCGAGCTTTCCCGGCCGACCATCGCAGCGGCGGCGATGCAGGCCAGCACGATGATCCTCCACCGGCGAGCGTTTTCCATCTTCATCTCCTTATCGCCTGGCGGCGTGGAATGGTTGACGCCGCAAGAGGACCTTTGCGCCGCGAGGGTCGTCGCGGCAGCCGCAAACCAGGTCTTGTGCAAGCGATTGTCCTTGGCCATTCGATGACAGAACGTCCCGGCACGGAAATGAGATCCGCGCCGGGACGGTTGTTGGCTCTTTACTGCGGCAGCGCGAACACCGTCAGCGTGCCGCCGAGCGCGGTGTAGTTGCTCAGCGCCGCATAGCC
>Ga0307474_10002415_pt1 | contig 13441 bp, 11 predicted proteins | sample atmos_gasesECM1C_2_FD_203312 | JGI IMG/M metagenome (GOLD analysis project Ga0307474, IMG submission 203312) | Hardwood forest soil microbial communities from Morgan-Monroe State Forest, Indiana, United States - atmos_gasesECM1C_05 | ecosystem: Environmental > Terrestrial > Soil > Temperate... | reverse complement strand
ATGAGCGCTTCGCAGCCATTGCTGAGGGTAGAAGGCTTGAGCAAGTCGTATGGCGGCGTTCATGCCGTGCGCGGTGTGTCCTTTGTACTGAACGCCGGCGAAATCCTGGCGCTGATCGGCCCGAACGGCGCCGGAAAGAGCACCTGTTTCGACATGCTCAACGGCCAGACCATCCCCGAAGCCGGCCGCATTCACCTGCTCGGGCAGGACACCACCGGGTTAAAACCGCGAGAGGTTTGGCGGCTCGGCGTCGGGCGCACCTTCCAGATCACGGCGACATTTGCGACCATGACCGTGCGCGAGAACGTTCAGGTCGCGCTTGTGTCCTATCAACGCAAGCTGTTCAACCTCATTGCTTCGACGCCGCGATACCAGCGTTCAGAAGCCGACCGCCTGCTTGAACTGGTCGGCATGGGCGGCTTTGCCGAGCGCGCCTGCGGCGAACTTGCCTATGGCGATCTCAAACGGCTCGAGCTAGCGGTCGCGCTCGCCAATCGGCCAAGACTTCTCTTGATGGACGAGCCGACTGCCGGCATGGCGCCGCGCGAACGCATCGAACTGATGCGGCTTACCGCTCGCATCGCGCGCGAGCAGTCGATCGGCGTGCTCTTTACCGAGCACGACATGGACGTGGTGTTCGAGCATGCCGACCGCATCCTGGTGCTCAACCGCGGCACCGTGATCGCCGAGGGTCCGCCAGAAGAAGTCCGGCGCAACAGCGAGGTGCGTGCCATCTATCTCGGCGAAGGTCTCGTTTACGATGCCCGTCATGGGCAAGGAGCGCCGTCGTGAAGCTCTCCATACAGGACCTCAACAGCCATTATGGCCCGGCCCACATCCTGTTCGATGTCGCGCTCGAGGTTGCCGAGGGCGAAGTGGTGGCGCTGTTGGGGCGCAACGGCGCCGGCAAATCGACCACGTTCCGCTCGATCGTGGGCCTGGTCACCCGGCGCACCGGCAAAATTCTGTTCGAGGGCAGGGACGTCTCGGCCTCTCCAACGCATGCGATCGTGCGCGGCGGGCTTGGCTACGTGCCGGAGGAGCGGCGTATCTTTACCGATCTTACCGTGGATGAAAATCTGGAAGTGGGCCGCCAGCCGGCGCGGCCGAACGCGCCGCATTGGACCAAGGAGCGGCTGTTCGCATTGTTTCCGAATCTCGCCGAAATGCGAAGCCGGCCAGGCGGGCGGATGAGCGGCGGCGAGCAGCAAATGCTGACGATCGCGCGCACCTTGATGGGAAATCCCTCGCTGGTCCTGCTCGACGAACCGTCGGAGGGATTGTCGCCGAAAATCGTCGAGCAGATGGTCGAGGCGATCCTGACCATGAAGAAGGAAGGTGTGAGCATGCTCGTCTCCGAGCAGAATCTGCATTTCGCAAGGCTGATATCGGACCGTGCCTACATCATCGAGCGCGGGCGTATCTGCTTTGCGGGCACCATGAGCCAACTTGATGCGCGCCCGGACGTTCGCGACGCGCATCTGGCACTTTGAGTGAATAGCGAGTCAAACCGGGGCGGGGACGCGCATGACGAGGAGTGTTTCGCCGAAACGGAGTTTTAGACCTTCGCGCGTACCTTATGTGCTCGAAGAGCAGATCGGCTTCATCCTGCGCCAGGTCTGGCAGCGCCACGCCGCGATCTTCGCAGGTGGGATCGGCGCCAATCTGACGCCGACCCAATGGGCGGCGCTTGCCAAGCTTGCCGAGACAGGGCCGTGCTCGCAGAACCAGCTCGGCCGGCTCACCGCGATGGATGTCGCCACCATCAAGGGCGTCATCGACCGGCTCACCGCCCGCGGTCTGACCGAAACCAGCGCCGATCCGCAGGATGGCCGCCGCCTCAAGGTCAGCCTCACGCGCAACGGTCGGGAGCTCGCCGAAAAGGTCGCCTCGAACGCACTCGCGATCACGAGGGAGACGCTGGCGCCGCTGGACGCAAGCGAGCGGGAGATGCTGACGGCGTTATTGAGCAAGCTGCGGTGAACGAGATGCTCGTCCGGTCTGAGCACGATAGATTTGATTTGGATTGAGCGAAATTCGCTTGCCTGGTGCGTGCCAGCCACAGTTAGCCAGGAAACGACGCGAGCGGCTTTGAGAATCCTCGTCCGTGCTTGACACCATGCCTTCGCTCGCTAAACCTGCAGTCAGGGGACCCGCGATCTCCCCACCAGGCGACATGCCTAAGAATCGCGTCCTTTAGTCGTGCAAGGACGCATCATGTCGACGATCGGATCTATGTCCCGGGACATGCCAAGACGAAGAAGAATCCTCATCTGGCTTGCGTCTTTTTTCGTCGCGATCGTCGCCTTGGCTGCTTCACTTTATCTATTGTTCGTTCCCGGCCTTTCGAGCGCGCGGGGCGAACCGCCTGCGGCCGAAATCGTGATCGCGACGTGGCTGTTGCATCAGAGCGTTCCGGACGAAGCAAAGCGCAGCATCAATCCCTTGGGGGCCGATCCCGCGGACATCACGGCGGGGCGTGATCTCTATCGCGCCAAGTGCGAGGTGTGCCACGCCTATGAGGGTGGCGGAAAAACCTCCATCGGGGCCGGCGAATATCCGCGCCCGCCTGCGCTGCGCTCGGCAGCGATTGCGGCAACCCCTGACGGAGAACTTTTCTATCACATCCGTCACGGCATCCGTAACACCGGCATGCCCGCGTGGAATCTCCCCGACCGTCAAATCTGGCAGCTCGTTAGCTATATCCGGCATCTGCCACAGGTTGCGCAAATGACGGCCGAGCCGGTCGCGGCTCTGGCGGCTGCGTCGGAAGTCCAGCAGCATTATGTGGGCTCGGCCGCATGCAAGAGCTGTCACGAGAGCATCTTCGCCCGCTGGAGCAAGACGCGGATGGCCAATGTGGTGCGCGACCCACGCGAGCATCCCGACGCCATTACCCCGGACCTTTCAAAGCCGGACCCGCTTTTGAACTTCAGCAAAGACGACATTGCATTCGTCTACGGCAGCCGCTGGAAGCAGCGTTACTTCAAAAAGATCGGCGACGACTATTTCCCGTTGCCTGCCCAGTGGGACGTCGCGCACAAGATCTGGAGGCGCTATTTCGTCGCCAACGGTACCGATTGGTGGGCGACGCTCTACCCGCCGGATAATTTCCAGCGTCCGACAGGTCCGCTCTGCGACGGCTGTCATTCCGTCAATTACGACATCAACACCAAGTCGGTCACCGAGTGGAATGTCGGTTGCGAAAGATGTCACGGACCGGGCGAGGCGCACAGCAAAAAGCCGGTGCGCGACAACATCCTCAATCCGGCCCGTTTCGACTACGTCCACGCCAGCGACACCTGCATCCAGTGCCACTCCCAGGGCCAGCCGCTGAAGAATCCGATTCAGGGCAAATATTACGATTGGCCCGTGGGTTTTGATGTCGGCAAGAATCTCGCCGACTACTGGAAACTCGAAGAGCACAAACTGGGCGAAACCACCTTCACTCATTTTCCGGATGGCACCGGCCACAAGAACCGCATGCAGGGCAACGACTTCGTCCAAAGCCTGATGTATGCCCGCGGCGTCACCTGCTTTTCCTGCCACGATCCGCATGGCGGTGAAAACGTCGCTATGGTGCGCAAGACCGGCAATGCGCTGTGCCTGGACTGCCACGGTCCGAACGCGCAAGCCGGTCCGCACGCGCCGAGCGTCGAAGCGCACTCCCATCACAAGGCCGGCAGTCCGGGCAACGAGTGCATCGCCTGTCACATGCCAAAGATCGAACAGACGATTTCCGACCAGAACGTCCGAAGCCATACTTTTCACTTCGTCACGCCAGGTGATACGGAGACGATGAAGATTCCAAACGCCTGCAATCTCTGCCATACGGATAAAACGACCGAGTGGGCAAAGGATGCGCTGGCATCCTGGTCGGATCGTTCGCCCTGGCGCATGTCGCGCTAAGAAACAGGCTCGCGATGAGACAAAATCGCACCCGATCCATGCCCTGCAGCTTAACCGCCCTTTTGGTCTGGATCGGCCGGGCAGGGGCCGTGGCGATTTGCCTTTACGCCTGGCCGGCTGCAGCCTACCGGCCCTTCGATGGAACCGATGCCGCTGTCGCAGACGTGAATGAAATCGAGATCGAACTGCAGCCGATGGGGTGGCAGCGAATCGGATCGCCGTCGGCATTGATAGCGCCCGAAGTGGTTTTCAACTACGGGTTCGCGGAACGTTGGGAAGTGGTGCTGCAGACCGAGATGGTGACGCCGATCACGCAAGTGAACGGCCCTCCGAGCCTCGCCGCGCAAGGCGCGTTCCTCAAATGGGTGGTTCGGCCAGGCGTTTTGCAGGATCAACCTGGGCCAAGCATCGCCATGGAATTCGGACCGCTTCTGCCCGGCGTCAACGCCGAGCCCGGCGTTGGATTCAGCTGGGCTGGCATCGTGTCTCAACGCTGGGACTGGGGAACCGCGCATTTCAACGTGCAGACCAACCTGACACGCGATCACAATGCGGAAGCCTTCCTCGATGTCATCCTCGAAGGGCCCTGGACGTGGAAGGTGCGCCCCGTCTTCGAGACGTTTTATGATAAAGTGTGGACGCAGGCTGAAACCCGTTCAGTCCTTGTCGGCGCCATCTGGCAAGTCGACAAGGATCTCTCGCTCGACGCCGCGTTTCGCTATGCGGTGCAGAATGGTCACCCCGTGAACGAGATACGTGCTGGCCTCACCTTCGCCTTCAAGGAAGAGGGAGACAAGACGCCGATGAAACCCGGCGTCACTTTCGGCAATTGGGGTCTTTCGCACTGATTGCGCCGGCGCTTGCTGACGGAACCCCTTCGGTTCCACTTGTTTTTGCGCCGGATACGAACTAAGAATCCGCTCAAGGGGAATAGGCAGTCTCCCCTTCAGACTTCGGTCCAAGCACTGCGCGACACTCGACTTGTCGAGGAGGTTTGCGCATGGACCAGAAGAATTCGATTTCACCTCAACATCTTTATGCACGGCTCGGCTGCGAAGCGGCGCCGATCATTGTTGACGTGCGTCGCGACGCCGATTTCGCCGGCGCCGCGACGCTTGTGGCCGGCGCGTTTCATCGTTCTCCGGACAGGGTCGAAACATGGCGAGCCGGTCTGGCCGATGGCCGCGAGGTCGTGGCCTATTGCGTGCACGGCGGCGAGACGAGCCAAGGCGTGGCTGAAAAGCTGCGCAGCATGGGCGTGGAGACGAATTTCCTGGAAGGCGGCATCGCCGCGTGGATCGCGCAGGGCTTGCCGACGCAACGCAAGATCGGATCCAGTCCCAGCAAGTGGGTGACGCGAGAGCGTCCCAAGATCGATCGTATCGCCTGCCCCTGGCTGATCCGGCGTTTCATCGATCCCAATGCCGAATTTATCTATGTCCCGAAGGATCAGGTGCTCGCCGTTGCCAAACAGGCCGGTGCCACTCCCTACGACATCGACGGGGTCGAATTCACGCATGAAGGCGAGCGCTGCTCGTTCGACACCATCCTGCGCATTTACGAGATCAGGGATTTACCGCTCGATCATCTCGCAACCATCGTCCGCGGTGCCGACACTTCGCGGCACGATCTGAGCCCTCAATGCGGCGGCCTGTTCGCGATCTCGCTCGGACTCTCGGCCAACTTTCCTGACGACCATGAAATGCTCAGGCATGGCATGGTCATGTATGACGCGCTCTACACCTGGTGTCGCAGTCTCCAGGGTGAAACGCACAACTGGCCCGCGCGGGCCGTGGGCGCCTGAAGCAGTTGCAGCAAGGGATCTCGCTGGCAGCGTGGCCGGTCGACCGACGAGAAATCGCAATCATGGGGCTATGAACAAGAAGGAGAACAACAATGCGAAGCCTTTGTTGGATAATAGTTTCGATCCTGGCGGCCTTATTTGTTACGGCCGCAACGGCCCAGGAAATCGACTGGCAGAAGGTCGATGATACTCTGGGAAGAAAAGCCGCCATCTCGGCTGACGTGCATCGATACGGCTTTCCGCGCTCCGATCTTGTCATCGCCTTGGATGGCGTGGCGATCAAGCCGGCATTGGCGCTCGGCGGCTGGATTGCATTCAAGCCGATGCACGGTCAAGCCATGGTGATGGGCGATCTCGTGTTGCTGGAGACCGAAATCAACCCGGTCATGCTCAAGCTGATGGAAGGTGGGCTTGAGATCACCGCCGTGCACAATCACCTGCTGCGCGCGAGCCCGGCGACTTTCTACATGCATGTCGGCGGCCGCGGCGATCCGGCCAAGATGGCGGCCGTGATCCATGACGCCCTTGGCGCCAGCAAGACTCCGCTAACCGCGTCGGCGCCGGCTTCGTCTCCGCCGGCCATCGATCTGGATACGGCGCAGCTCGACCAGATCATCGGCGCCAAGGGGCAAGCCAATGGTGGCGTCTACCAGTTCGGCGTACCACGCCGTGACCCGGTCTCGGAAGGCGGAACGCAGTTGATGCCTGGTGGACCGCTCGGCGTCGCAACGGCGATCAACTTCCAGCCGACCGGCAACGGCAAGGCCGCCGTCACCGGCGATTTCGTTCTGATCGGGGACGAAGTGAACCCCGTGATCAAGGCCTTGCGCGCAAACGGCATCGAGGTGACCGCGCTGCACAGCCACATGCTCGACGAACAGCCCCGGCTTTACTTCATGCATTTCTGGGCCAATGACGATGCCGTGAAGCTGGCGAAGGGATTGCGTGCTGCGCTCGACAAGACGGCGAGCACGAAGAGCTGAGGAGGATAATTCTTTGTTCTACCGGTTTGCGGCGTGGGGCACGACATGACGACATCGACCGAAATTCCGCACGGGAATATGGGTGAAGTCGTCCGCTATTTCCTGCGGCTTGGCTTTCTCGGCTTCGGTGGGCCGGTGGCGCTTGTCGGGCAGATGGAGCGCGAACTGGTCAACGATCGCAAATGGCTCACGAAGGAACAAATGCGCGAAGCGATTGCGATCTGCCAGTCGCTCCCCGGTCCGCTCGCGATCCAGGTCGGCATCTACATCGCCTGGCTGCGCTGCGGATTTTGGGGCGCGTGGGCCGGCGGATGGGCGTTCATCCTGCCGAATTTCCTCATCGTGGCCGGGCTCGGCGCACTTTATGTTTATCTTGGCGACCTGCAGCCGGTCACGGCGATCTTCTATGGCGTCAGCCCGGCCGTGATCGCGCTGATTCTGCACTCCTGCTATCGGCTCGCCAGGCTCGGCATGGAAGACTGGCTGCAATGGGCGATTGCGGCCGTGTGTCTCGTCGTCACTGTCATTCTCCAGGCCGAAGTAGCGCTTCTGTTCATCGGCTCAGGCATCGTCGGCATTCTCTATTATGGCAGCCTGTTCAAGCGAACGCCGGCCACGCTCCCCGCCATCATAGCCGTGCCGGCAGCAACGGCGCCGATCGCGCCGGTTGCAACAGGCTCAACACTCGGCAAGCTGTTGCTGTTTTTCCTCAAGGCGGGCTCACTCACCTTCGGCAGCGGTCTTGTGATCGTCCCGTTCCTCGAGCAGGGGCTGGTGCAGCAATATGGCTGGCTTGACGAGCGGCAATTCCTCATCGCGGTTGCGGTCGGCATGATCAGCCCGGGCCCCGTTGTGATCACGGCGACGTTCGTCGGCTATCTCGTTGCGGGCTTCTGGGGATCGCTGGTCTCTACGGTCGGCATTTTCCTGCCCTCGTTCCTGTTTGTCTTGATCGTCGCGCCTCTGCTGGCGCGACATCGCGGCAACGCCAACGTCCAGGGTTTTGTCAAGGGCGCCTATGGGGCGGCGATCGGTACTATCCTTGGCGCTTGCATCCTGCTCGGAAAAATCGCGATCGGCGACTGGCTGACGGCAGCGATCGGCATCGTCTCTCTCGCAGTGCTGTTCCGCTGGAAGGTGAGCAATCCGCTACTTATTGCGGCAACCTCCGTCGTCGGCCTGATCGCTTATCCGTTGCTGCAACCGACCTGGGTGATGGTGCATTAAGCGTCGAGAGGCGGCGTCCGGGTTTCAAATAGCGGGCGTCACCAAGTAGAACCGGCTCACTCTCCGTCATGGCCGGGCATAGCCGTTCGAAGAACGGCGTCGCTTCCGCTCGCCTATGTCCCGGCCATCCACGTCTTCCTTGTGGACGCAACAAGACGTGGCTGCCCGGCACAATGGGCCTGTGCTCGGGCCGGCGAAGCCGGACCCGAGTGCCGGGCATGACGGATTATTCCTCTCGGCCTTACTTATTGCTTTATTGATCGTTCACCGCCCGACAATCTCCGGCAGTTTCGTTGCCGGCGGCGTGTTGCGGCTGCGCTGCGTGCGCACGATGCCGTCGATGATGGTCATGCCGACGCCGGGAAGGTCGCCGAGCCGGACGCTGTCGAGGATGTTCTCGCCAGCAGAATGTTGCGCCTTGTCCATGATGACGAAGTCGGCCGAGCGTCCGACCTCGATCAGGCCGCAGTCGAGCGCGCGCATGCGCGCAGTATTGCCGGTCGCAAAGCAGAACGCGATCTCGGCGGGGACCTCGCCGAGCGAGGACAGCATCGACACCATCCGCAAAATGCCGAGCGGCTGCACGCCGGAGCCGGCGGGTGCATCGGTGCCAAGGATGACGCGGCCGAGTTCGCCCATCTCGCGCGCGATACGCAACGTATAAAGCGCTGCGCGCTCATTGCCGTTGTGAACCAGTTCGAGGCCGCGCTTGCAGCCCTCGCAGATGCAGCGGATCTGATCGTCGGGCAGCGCGGTGTGACCGCCATTGATGTGCCCGATCACATCGGTATCGGCCTCCAACACCACGTCCTTGTCGATCAGGCCGGAGCCGGGGATCGACGGGCCGCCGGTGTGGATCGTGCTCTGGATGCCGTATTTGCGCGCCCAGGCGACCATCTTGCGCGCGGTCGGACCATCCTTGACGCCGCCAAGTCCCACTTCGCCGAGCAGCTTGACGCCGGCGGCGGCCATTTCGCGGAAATCGTCCTCGACCATTTCGCATTCGATCACTGGCGCACCGGCGTGAACCTTCACCCCACCGGGGCGGAGCGTCCAGAAAGCGCGCTGCGCGAAGATCGCCATCGCTTTCAAGCCGACGACGTCGCGTGGCCGGCCCGGCATGTGAACCTCGCCCGCCGATATCATGGTGGTGACGCCGCCGTGCAAAAAGCTGTCGATCCAGCCGATCTGGTTTTGCCGCGGCGTCCAGTCGCCGGCGACGGGATGCACGTGGCTGTCGATCAGGCCGGGCGCAACCGTGGTGCCGTTGGCGTCGATGATGGTGGTGGCGCCTTCGGTATCGAGATCCCTGGCACGACCAATGCCAGTGATCTTGCCGTTGACGGCAACGATGGTGTCGGCCTCGAGGATCGGTTTTTCTAGCGCGCCGGAGAGTATGAGCCCGATGTTGCGGATCAAAAGCTTGGTCGGACCAGTCGCCTTCGGCTCATCGTGGGCCATCGCTTTTTTCCTTTGTTCAATGCCTTCGCGGCAGGATTCGCATTTTGCGCGCGGGTTTCTGACATTTGTAACAGTGCCTACCGCAAGATAATACGAATGTCAGAACCGGAACACTAGCAGCGGGATCAAGGCCCCTTGACTCGTGATCGCGGCTGCCCAGTAATACCGCAAATTTTTCGCGGGCCTTCGCGAAAGTAAAGATACTCCGGGGAGGAGATGACCATGGCGATTGGTCGGCGCGGCTTTGTCAAAGGCGCGACGTTGGGCGCGCTGGCTTTCACGGTAGGCGGAATAGAAGTTCTGATGGCGCCGCGCGAAGCGAGGGCGCGCAATGCGCCGTTCCGCCTTCTCGATGCCCATCAAGGCGAGACGCTCGAGGCTCTCGGCGAAACTCTGGTGCCGCAGGCGCGCGAGGCGGGAATCGCGCACTATATCGATCAGCAGCTCTCGGTGCCGCCGCACGAATGCCTGCTTCAGGCGCGGATCTTCAACGTCCGACCGCCGTTTGCGGATTTTTACCGAAGTGCGCTCGCCACGATCGACGGCAACAGCCGCAAGATCTTTGGAAAGGATTTCGCGCTCCTCACAGCTGAGGACCGGCGCGCGTTTGTCGATTCACTGCGGCAAAACACGATCGAGGGCTGGAGCGGAAGGCCGGGTGCGTTCGTGTATGCCGTGCTTCGCGCCGATGCGGTCGACGTCGTCTATGGAACCATGGAAGGCTATGAGGCGCTAGGGATTCCCTATATGGCGCATATTCCACCGGAAAAGAGGTGGTGAGATGGCATTCGAAAAAGTAGATCTCGTCATCGTCGGAGCCGGTGCATCCGGTTCGGTCTACGCATCTGTGTTGGCGAAAGCGGGCAAGAAGGTCGTGCTGCTGGATGCAGGTCCCGACTGGGAGCTTTCCGATCTCATCAGTTCCGAAATCTGGGGTCGGCGGGTGAAACCGGCGGGCGCACCGATCCTGTTCGAAGGCAGGAATCCGATGGGATATGCCGGGCAAGCGGGGTGGGGCGTCGGCGGTGCGACGCTGCATTACTTCGCCAATTTTCCCCGGCTGTTGCCGACCGATTTCAGGATGAAGAGCGAGCACGGGCGGGGACATGACTGGCCCATTGCGTACGAAGACGTAGCTCCCTTCTACGACAAGGTCGCGCGTGAGATCGGCGTCTCCGGCGATGCCAAGGCCGAGGAGAAATGGCGGCCTGCCGGCGAGGCATACCCGATGCCGCCGATGAAGACCTTCCGCAATGGTGATATCTGGCTGAAGGCTTTTGAATCCATCGGCATTGCGATGGTGCCGGCGCCGGTCGGCATGAACTCGGTGGAATTCAAGGGTCGGCCCGCGTGCATCTATGACGGCTGGTGCCACGTCGGCTGTCCGACCGGTGCGCTCGCCAATCCGCATGTGACTTATCTCGGCGAGGCGCGCAAAGCCGGCGCCGAAGTGCGTGCCTGGTCAACAGTGACGCGCGTCCTCACCAATCCGGCCGGCACGCGAGTGACCGGCGTCGAATATTACGACGACAAGCATCAAAAACAGGTCCAGCAAGCAAGCGTGGTGCTCCTGGCGGCATGGTCGGCGCAAAATCCCCGGTTACTCCTGAACTCGGCGACCGACAAGCATCCCAAGGGCCTTGCCAATGCGAGCGGTCTCGTCGGCCATTTCATGATGTCCCACCACGTCGCCAACACCTGGGCGATGTTCGACGACGATGTCGAAAATCACATGGGCACGGTTGGCGTGCAGTACATGTCCTACGAGCGCTATCCAAAGACCAGTCATGCGGGTGCGTTTGGAAGCTCCTTCGTCACGGCGGGGTTTGCTCTCAAGACCGCCGATCTTGCCAATGCCCGCGGCGATCTTTTCGGACCGGAGCTTGCGGATTACATGAAGCGCGCCGCGCGCCATCTCGCGGGCATCAAGACGTTTGGCGAAGAACAGCCAGCTGCGGAAAATCGCCTTGAGCTCGCGAGCGAAAAGGACCAGTTCGGCATGCCGCTCGGCAAGCTAACCCACAGCTTCGATCAGGACGCCGTGGCGCTGTGGAACGCCAATCTCGAAGAGGGACTGAAGGTCGCCAAGGCGAGCGGCGCCAAAGAGGCGTGGTCTGCGCGTGGCGTGATGCCGACCAGTCATCTGCTCGGCGGCACCATCATGGGAACGAGCGCCGCCAATTCGGTGGTCAACAGCTACGGCCAGAGTCATGAGATCCCCAACCTCTGGGTTGCAGGACCGGGCATCTTCCCGACCGAAGGCGCATCAAACCCGACGTTTACGATCTTTGCGCTGTCGCGGCGCGGTGCCGAGCAGATGGCGTCGCAATGGGGGACGCTGACGAACTAGAGCTCCGATTCCGAAGTTCGCAAGCTATCGCGGCGACCCCCAAATGCGAACTTCGGAATCAAAGGAGCTCTAGCAATTTGTTGATTCTAGTGCGGCTTTGGATTTGACATTCGTTTATGGGGACTCGCGGCGATACTAAAACGAATGTCAAATCCGCCGCACCAGGCCTTCGCGCCGCTGGTTTTCTCTATCGGCGGTCGGTACCTACGAAAAGTTGCGCTCCGCCAACCTTCGCCCCTGCATCCGTTTTGAACGGCTGCGCATCGGTGCTAACCGATTTTTGAACAAGGTAAATTTCGCGTGAGGATAGTCGGCTATGCAAGCCTCCTATCCAAGGGAAGGATGAGAGAAATCGGCCCTGTCACAAAAGCGGCAGGTGTTGCGGAATAAGGCTGCCAGTACCGGCGTATTTAGGTTGCCGGTCATTTGTCCGGCTTCGCTAGTGTCCCGATTCCGAAGTTCGTATCATTATGCGGCATACTCGTTTTCGAACTTCGGAATCGAAAGGATACTATAGCGTTTTCGAGCGAAGTGGATGCCGGTTCGCGTGAAGAAAACGCGTCAAAACAAAAGTTTAGAGCCTCGGTTCTGATTCAATCAGAACCGAAAAGGCTCTAGGAAGTTAATGTTTCTAGTGTGGTTTTGGATTTGAAGTTCCTATGACGAGTCTGCGGGGCCATTGATAGGAACTTCAAATCCGCCACACTAGGCCTGGCCGTCTTAGTTACCTGAGATCATGAGCAAGGATAAACAGCGCGCGTCAGACAGAATCGACCGGGAAATCCTCGCGGCAGATGCGCTGGAACGTGCCCGTCTTTTGCCCCCTGGGCCGCAGCGCAACGAAGCGCTCAAGCTCGCAAGCCTGCTTCGCTGTACGGCCGACTCCCAGGGGCCCGTCTTTGCCAAACGCGGCAGGCCGCGGAAGTGAATGCGCGACGGCGCGACCGCTAGAGCCTTTTCGGTTCTGATTGAATCAGAGCCGGGGCTCTAATCTTTTGTTTTGACGCGTTTTCTTCACGCGAACCGGTATCCACTTCGCTCGAAAACGCTATGGGTTCAGCAGCCGCGGCAAATGCCCTTGATCAAACGGTCGACCTTCGCGTTTTCCTCGTCCAGCGCCTGCTCGAACGATGTCGCTGCAGAAACGTCGGCCGCCTGGGGCTGGCGATGCCCGACCGGCGCCGACCACGGCATGGTCGTGGTTTCGCATCCGGGCGGCAGCCAACGGGCTGTCGGGGGTGGTGCTCCAGTGTCTCCAGTTTGCGATACATTCGGACAAGAGCTTGAATTGTTGGTAATGGCCTGAGCCGGCAGCGGCGATGCAAAGGCTATCCATAAAGCGGCGGCGGTTCCAAGAAGGGTAAATCTGGTCATTGTTTGTCTCCCTAAGGTTGCGCTCGTCGAGCGCTTCTTGGCAGGGAGACTCCCGCTTGATTCCCGATATTCCTGCGAAAAGAAGTGGGAGCGGCTGCATCAGCCTGCGCGAAAACGCATGCCTTTTGTTCACGAGGACGTGCGCATCGGAATAAAAGGGACGCAAGGATGGTCGGTGCTCAACCGCTGGGAGGGGCGGCTGCGGCTTGCCGATGTGGGCTGTGCTCTGCCAGTGGAGTGGATTTGACATTCGCTACCCACCCGGTCCGAACTCGTATAGCGAATGTCAAATCCAAAACTCCACTACGAATCGATATTTGCTAGTGGTCCTTT
>Ga0307474_10002414_pt1 | contig 13442 bp, 10 predicted proteins | sample atmos_gasesECM1C_2_FD_203312 | JGI IMG/M metagenome (GOLD analysis project Ga0307474, IMG submission 203312) | Hardwood forest soil microbial communities from Morgan-Monroe State Forest, Indiana, United States - atmos_gasesECM1C_05 | ecosystem: Environmental > Terrestrial > Soil > Temperate... | reverse complement strand
CCCGAATCGTATCCAGCATAAGGGCTGTTGGTCACGGTGCCCGTGAACAGGTTGCCCTTTTCCAGCGCGTAGCGTCCATACAATTGAGTGTTTGAAGTGATGTTCCAATCCATCCGGCCCACGACGTAATACGTATTTTGGGGAGAACCAGCGCCGGAATCAGCGGGGACCGAGTATTCCCCCTGAGCGAACATTGGCGTGGTGCTCCCCACAGGGAAGTCTGTGTCACACGTGCTGGGCGCAGGCGGGCAAACACTAATCCCGGCAGTCGCCAACTGGTCGCGCGTGTAGGTCTTGAGCTGCGTGAAGTTCGACCGCAGTTTTCCCAAAGCGCTGAAGAACTGTTGGGTATTCGGACTTGCGTCAGCGATGAGTTGCGGTGTGGGAATATTGACGATGGCTGTCGCAGAACTCCTGACGCGAAGCCATTCGGTGCTTTGGAAGAAGAACAGCTTATCTTTCACGATCGGACCGCCGACGGAATACCCAAACTGATTCCGTGTAAACCCCGGCTTGGCAATCCCACGAGCGTTATTGTCAAACGTGTTGGCTGCCAATGCCGAATAGCGGCCAAATTCATAGGCAGTGCCGTGGAAATCATTCGTACCCGATTTAGTGGTCACATTAACAACGCCAGCAGATGCTCGGCCGTATTCCGCGGTGAAATTGTTAGTCAAAACGTTGATTTCTTGGACAGAGTCCAGCGGAACTGTTTGCCCGACCGAAGCTGTAAATTCGTCGTTGTTCGCAGCTCCATCCAAAAGGATGTTTGTGCCGGCAGAGCGTAAGCCGTTTATGTTATATCCTGCCCCACGCATAGCGATTCCGGCATCGGCGGCACTAGACACGTTGGCCGCTCCGCCTACGAGGTCATAAGGATTGCGCGTGAGAAGTGGCAGGTTCGCAAGGTCATTCGAGGTAATCAACTGCCCGACAGTTTGGTTCGCCGTATTGACGGCCACGGCCGTGGCCGTCACCTCAATGGTCTCGCCCACCTTGCCGACTTGGATCTTTAGTTCCAATGCAACCCTGCCGCCTGGTGGCAGATCGACTTGCTGTTCGAGTTTGGCGAACCCCTGTGCTTCCGTCATGACTGAATATTTTGCAGGCAGCAAGTTGGTGACGATAAAGGCGCCGTGACCGTCGGAGGCTGTTTCGCGCAAGGCCCCGGTGCCCGAATTACGAATCGTGATTTTTGCGTTCGGAACCGCATTGTTCTGCGGATCAAGCACCGTACCGCTAATCTGGCCGGTCTCCGTCTGAGCCAAAGCCTTGCTTGAGAGGAAGAATATTAGGGAGGCAAAGATGAAAACCATCGTTTTTCTCATGTCGCGTACTCCTCCTGACCGCGCCCGGGAATTCGAGAATTGTCGTTATTTGTAAGGGTGCCCGGTCACACTTGTACTGCCCGTTCGGGAGGGTCGCACCTGTCAGAATTGACAGAAGAGAGGTTGGCAAAAAATTGTGATGCGAGGAGCTAGAAAGCTTCTCCCACACCCATGCTCCAGGTATGACTGTCCTTGCCTTGCGCGAAGTCAACGCGCAGATTCACGTGATACTTCTTGCTTAGTTCAAACCTAACACCGCCGCCGCCGCTTGGCAGGAAGTTCTTGGTTCTAAACGGTTGCTTGCCCCCGGGTACTACCTCCCCCAAGCCGCCGAATCCCGCAAGACCGAACCTTTTGGGTAAGACCAGCCGATATTCCAACTGCGTGCCAAACATGTAACGATCAAGATAGCGGCCGGCAGTGAACCCGCGTAATTGACTATCTGTGCCGTAAATGCAGTTTCCGTAGAAGGGGGGCTCTCCGCCGGTAAAGCAAGCGAACGAGCCCGATGCAAGCACCTGGTTTTGCGTCAAATTCCAGTACTTGTTGAAGTTGAATTTGTAACTCTGAAACGAGTACTTGCTCCCCAGGCCCCGAGAGAAAAAGTCCGCAGTGAAATCCAGAAATGTTCCGGCAGTCGGATAAAAACGGTTGGGTCGGGTGTCGCGGTTTAGCCGGAAACCCACGGCGGTTAGGTTGGTATCGAGTCCAAGATCGAGTGGCAACGGGACTGGTCCGACATTGTTTGGCCTAACTGTAATGAGCGAGCTTCCCCAAAGAAATCTGGGCCCGAGGAAGAGTTTCCACCACGTGCGACGCAGGAATTCTCCGAAGGCTAATTGACCGGTCTGTTTGAGAGGTAGTTTTGGCTGCGAGTCGCCGGAGCCGAGCCCGTATAAATCATAATTCAGATTCCCTCGAGCGTAGATCGCCGTGGTTCGATAGGAATTTTGCTTAAAGTACACCTCACCTCCCAAAGCGAGCGCGCGGCTGCCGTTATCGGTGACGAGACCCACAGCTCCGACCACAGAGGGGGGAGATATCTTGTCGCTGGAGCTAGCGGGGAAAATATAGGCGACCACCGGCACGATTCCCGAACCCAGGGCTGGGCTGGAGATTGGGAGAGGTGCAACAACCAAGGCCACGCGTTTCTGGTGCGCCTGCTTTTGAGATTTCTCGTGTTGAACACCTGACTCTGAATCTCCGGCAGAACCCCCGGATGTTTGGGAACGAGAATTCCACTCTTGGCTAACTCTCGTTTCTTGTGCTTCTACGGACGTGGCTGCAAGGTCCCCATGCGATGCGCCAAAGAGGAGAAGCAGGAGGGTCCATCTATGTGGTCGTAAGTTTGTTAACAGGCAATTCAATTTAAAACCTCAAGCAAAAAAAGGATGGCCCGCTCTGTTTTCTTTTCAGAGCGGGCCGTGGAAATGGAGGCATTGGCACCCCGGAAATGGATGCCATTCCGGTACTTAATTGCTCTTTTCGAGCGCACTGCGTGCTGGTTTCGGCCTCTGCCAGATAATTTGCGAATCGGCAGCCTGCTGCGGATAGAAGCGCGCCGATTCGGCATTTGTCGGCAGCAAAACAATGTCGACTCGGCGATTGTAAGCCAGCCAAGTCGCACGGAACTTATTTATGCGCTCTTGCGGAGTCACATTAGGATTTCGCGCTTGCAGGTCAATGACTGTCGCTTTGTCGAGCGGTTTGGCTTTTCCGTAGGCTGACGTGTCGATTTTTTCAGCAGCGAGGCCTTCTGAGACTAGAAAGTCCTTGACACGCTGAGCACGCAGCCCTGTCAGAGCCTGGTTATAGTTGCTCTGACCACGCTCGTCAGCATAAGCGCCAAGGGCTAGCTTCGCTTCCGGGTCATACTCAAGGTACTTTTTGAATCCGTCCGCAAGCGTCCGCAGCGCTTCCTGCTGGCTGTTAACAAGTCCCAGCGCTGGGTCTTTCTTCGTAGGATAGTCAGTGGGAAAGAAGACACTGTTAAGCAGTACTGCGGGAATCGGTTCGATAGAACCCTTCAAGCGCACTGCGACCGTCTTGGTATCGGAGCCGCCACAAACGTTCGTAGCTGTCAGAGTGTACTTAAACTCTTCATCCACGGGTCCCTCGTTCGTTTGCTTTGGACTAAGCGTTACAGACTTAGTGCCCGTTGTGTCAACGGACCCCAGCGAATCAATGGAAGCTGCATCAGAGTTGGATGCCGACCAATTGAGTGTTGTGTTTCCCTGTTCAATGACCTTGTCCCCGATGCGGCGGTAGCGCACCTCAGTGGGTGAGGCACTCACGGAGGACTGTACGGTGGCGTTCACTTCGACAGTAGTGCTCGGATTGGCAACTCCCCCCGGGCCTTTAGCCGTTAGTTCGTACACGGTGGTTTGTCGAGGCGAAACTGTTCTTTCGCCGCTCGTTGGAACCGGGCTCATACCACTCATATCGGCCTCGACGGTTTCGCTCGAGGTCCACGCCAACTGGGTGTTTTGGTTGCAGTTTATATTTGGCGGATTGGCCGAAACCGTGCCGCTGACGGGGGCGATGGCAATCGTGGCACTTGCCGTCCCCGCCTTGAAGCGTTGTACGCCGCCACCAAGCTCATGCGATCCGCGAGGCCAATCTTTGGTGTCTTGTTTTCCATTCGAGATGTTAACAATCACTCGCTGGTTGGCACCAACGCTGACCAGACCAGTCCAGAGTTCCTTGCCGTATCTGGTGACGGTCAGCTCATGCTTGCCTGGCGGCACAATCAGCTCTTGGTGCTTGATTATGTCGTTGTTGAACTCGTCGACGTGTCCCACGAAGTACTGCGGTGTATTACCGTTCAGGAGAACAGCGGCATCACCGGCGCGCCTCATGCCAACTTCAATTTGGATGCGTCCTCGGGGACCCGGCACTTCTGCGCCGGTGGGTACCAGTCTTATATCCAACGGCTGAGTATGATCCGGATCGATCGAAATGTCTTGTTCAACGAATTTGAAGCCATAGTTGGCCACCACCAAATGGTGCGTTCCAACGTCCAGCTTGATGGTCCGATTACCCGGACCAATCGCCTTGCCGTCGATAAATGTGTATGCCTGCTTGGGGGAAACCGAAATTTTCAGTTTCCCGGGTTTGCTGTCTTGTGCAAAGGCGGCTACGCTGAGTAGATACGCTCCGCCCAGGATGCTGCAAAACACTCTGAAAACTCGTTGTTTCATCGAATCCACCTCCTGCACGGAAACGAGCAGTTTCGAGCAACGATACATACGATGGAGATAAAGGTGTCATTCCGAAACTGGCAAAACTGACAGAATTCCTAACAGCGAGCCGTGATCCCGACCTGAATCCACGGGATCGAGGAGACGCGCACAAGATTGCGCTTCGTGATCAGAACAGCGTTTTCCGACCAATAGGAGCAACCTCAGCGAACGCACTTCGACTCAGGCGCCGGCCCGAGGAGGAATGATGGGTAGCGCCTCGCGGCAGAGGTGCTTCGATTTGCCGAACCTCAATGAGATTTGGCTGGTAGAGGTAGAGAGTGGATCGTAATAATCCACCGTACCTGGCCAAAAGGGTACGCTGGATTGGTGGAAGGAGTCAGTTTGCAAGAATCGGCTTCATGCAATGAGGTTTTTTACAGGGATGCAAACTTCGCCGTCTCTAACGGTCAAACAAAACGGGGAGGCTGCGAATGGGCCCCGCTATTTCCCAACCACAGCCCCGCCGCGTGTTAGAAAGAAAAGATTCCCAACTAGAAACGCACGCTAGCTTAGCTCCTGTGCCGTTACACAAAAACTGTCAGAACTGACAGACTTTGCAGGTACGTGTGGCCCGACAAGTCTTTTGAGATGGGGTGCAAAACCGCTGATGAGAGAATCAAACCAGCAAGCGTTGCTCAGGGCACGAGAATCCGCGATTTGATCGCGAATTGAATCAATTCCGCGGTGGTCTTGAGGCTAAGCTCTTCCATAATGCGGTATTTGTGAAATGCCACCGTCCGCGGGGTCACGTGTAGGACGTCAGCAACTTCCTTCATGGATTTTCCCTCAGCTAACAGTTGTACGACTTCGCGCTGCCGAGGGGTCAAAGCCTTAGCGCGCACTCTCGGCCGCGGGTTATTGATAAACGCCTTCTGCATTCCCCGCGCTATTTGGGGCGTAACGTACGATTTTGCCTTCAACGCCATTTGGATCGCGCGAATCAATTCGGAAGCTGCTGAACTCTTCAACAGATAACCGGATGCTCCGCGCTGCATCGCGTCCACTGCCAAGTCCGGATCTTCGTTCATCGTCAGAAAGATGAGCTTCACTGCTGGCATCAACTGCTTCAATCTCGAAGCGGCTTCCAAACCATTCATCAGCGGCATGGAGATGTCCACGACGATCACGTCCGGCTTGAGTTGTGCTGCAGTTTCAAGCAAGGCCCGCCCGTCAGCCACACTGCCTACAATTTCGAAGTGGGGTTCGAGAAGCTTACGGAATGCCTCCACCAGGATAGTATGATCGTCGGCCAGCATGACTCGCGGCAGTGTCATGAGTTCACCCGTCCACATGTTAAGGAAAGCACACTTAAGGCGAACACTGTAACTTCTAACAGACAACGGAGCCACTGCAAAATGATCATGAAACTTGATGATCGTGGAACCCGCCTCAAGAGCCATTTACCTGTAAATACTGACAGTCCTTAGTTCCGCCTTGCCTCCTTAGGATGGCCCTGACCTATTCCCGGCCTTATGCGTCGGCTTAGTGGCTCATTTGCGAAGTGTGAGATAGGGTGACCGTTGATGCGTTTGGTAGTTTTCGGATTTCTGGCGGTTGTCTTTGTCACTGGCAACGAACCCTTGCGTGCCCAGGCCCCTGCGGGAATTGCTTGGGATATTCTCGAGAAGGGACACACTAGTCGCCATGCAAAACAGCGTATCATCGCGGTCCGCGCGCTTGGGCAACTACCAGGCAATTCCCGCGCAGTTGAACTGGCGGAGGAACTTATTGTCGATAGGGAGCCCGATGTACGTGCAGCCGCGGCACTGACTTTAGGACAACTCAACGCCGTGCGCTCCATTCCATTGTTGAGGGAGGCTCTGAAAGATAAAAACATTCATGTTGATTTTGCCGCTTCGAATGCGTTGCTTTGCCTTGGAGATTCCAGCGGGTACGCCATCTACTACGAAGTGCTAATAGGCAAGCGCAAAAGCGGCGAAGGGCCCGTTGAGGAACAAAAACGGCTGATCAAAGACCCCAAAGCGATGACCCTGATGATGCTCGGCACAGCCGCCGGCTTTGCGCCTTACGCCGGTTACGGGTGGGCGATGTTTCTGGTCATTTCGAAGGATTATGCGGGCCCCGTTCGCGTGGAGGCCGTGCAGAAATTAGCAAAAGACGCTGATGCTCAAACAGAGGCCGCGTTGATCGAAGCGGCTTCCAATAAGAATTGGAAATTGCGTGTGGCGGCTCTGGAAGCGCTTGCACAGAGGGGCGATCCGCGCTTGGCGGACACCCTGGCATCCCACTTATCGGATAACAATCAAGCGGTGAGGTGCGCAGCAGCAGCAGGTTTCATTCGCTTATCGAGCGCGAAAGAAGCAGAAATCCAACAGTCCCGTGCGCTTCCTTAGGAACAAGCAGAGCTTTGTCTGATTCATCTAGCGAACTTCCTCTGGCAAAAAAGACAGTAGTTTACGTTACGGATCGACATAACGATGAAGTCGGTTACGAATCCGATTGCACGAGTCGCCATTGTAGTCAGGAATTTGAGGGCCTCAGACCGTCCGAAGGGAGCGCAGCGTGGACCGGAAGGCAGGGATGATGGTTCTCATCACATTAGTATTCATTTTTGTATGGCAGCCGCGACTGAGCGTGTATTTGGTGGAGGAGGCACTTGCGGTTCTGTTGGGCATCGCGGCCTTGCTCATCCTTTTACTACTCCCAGTGATTGCCTTCCTCTTCTTATGGCATGGAGCTCGTTTCGTACTTGTCAGGATCAAAGGGGTATTTGACCTCATTCCTCAGCGTACGCGACTGCCCGCGCGTTCTGCACCGCCGATGAGCCAACCGCTCCGAGGTCACTGAGACGCCAAAAAACATAGGAGAGCGCTTGTCATCGCACGCCTGAAGCACGTTTGTCCCGCGAATTCACGCGGAATTGTTGTTGGTCAGTCGACAGCCTTCCGTTCAGGCAAATCACCCGTGGAGTTGGCGCGCACTCCTCTTTCCGCAAAGCCTTCCGCTTCAGTTGTACCGATGCTACGAACATGCAAATCCCGCTGAGGAAAGGGGATTTCAATGCCAGCTTCTCGCAAAGCCTTAGCGACAGCGACGGTAACATCACTTTGGAGCTGAAACCACGTGTCCTGCCAGGCAGACCAGAAGCGCAGCTCAAAGTTCAATGAACTTTCGCCAAATCCCATGAAGAAAGCTGTCGGAGGGCGTTCAAGTAAAACTCCTGGATGAGATTCGGCCACGGATACAAGCAGCTTAATCACCCCTTCAGGATCGGTGCCGTAAGCAACCCTAACGGGTACGTCCACACGCCGCCATTGTGACGACAGAGTCCAATTGATGACCTGGTTTGATAGCAGGTTGCTATTGGGAACAATCACTTCCGCGCCTTGAAATGTCACCACAGTGCTGGAGCGTGCCCCAATCCGGCGAACAATGCCGACCAACCCGCCGACGTCCACGGTGTCGCCGACGTGAATGGGGCGCTCGAAGAGCAGGATCAATCCGGAAACAAAATTATTCACGATATTCTGCAGGCCGAAACCGAGACCAACACCAAGGGCGCCCGTAAGAACTGTAAATTTGTTTAGCTCGATGCCCGCCCCGGACAGAGCCGCCATGGCGACCACCAACAGGAGAACATAATAAGTGACAGTGGAGATGGCGTAGGGCAAGCCACGGTGTAGGGGCAATTTTGGAAGAACCACCTTCTTCAATAGAAAAGTGAATGTGTTAGCGACAAAGTAGCCACCGAGCAATATGAACGCCAGACCAAGCACATCGCCAAGGGTGAACCTAATTTTTTCAAAACCGATGGGATAGGTGAACAATTTCGAAGCGCCTTCCGCTAGGCTGTCGTAGAGCGTAACTAGTTGCAATATCGATTTGAGCCAAAGCAAGATGGCACCGAGTGCGAAGAACCGGCTTGCCCACCGGTCTATTGCATCAACGCGCATGTCAAGAAGCGTTCGCGCCCAATGAGTGCGCAAGACAATGCCCACAATCAAAGACAGGACTCGGACCCCGCAATACAGGGCTGAGGCCACGAAAGGGCCGACCAAGGCAGTCATGCCTAGAACTTGAGACAGAGAAACAAATCCAACAATGTTACAAACGAGAGATACGGCGAGTAATACAAGAATGCCTCGAATCGCGATCCCGAGCATTCGCTGACTCCGGCGTTTCACCGACGCTTGAAGCAGTTTCGAAGGACGTGCAAGCCAGCTGAGACTGATGACACCAACGAGGGCAAGCAAAGCGTAAAGCTCGCGCCTAACGAGCGGCGGAAGCTGAACCAATAGATACACACCTTCGAGCGCGTAGAGGGAAGCCAGGACGTAGAGGAAGATCCGCAACCTGGGCTCTATCAACGGGGCCAGTACTCGTAATATCGGAATCAGATACAACAAGTAAAACACGAATGCGATTCCGATGGGCGCGGAGGATATGAATTTCCCTATTCCGATCAGCGTTAGCAAGAGAGCTACCGAATAGGGTCGGTTCAACACATGTACAGATTCGGCTGAAACCGCCGGTACTGTTCCGGTCGCAACGGAGCGACTAAGTTTCATAACAATAAAAAAAACCAAAAGGTAAAAACCGGCAAGTGTGAGCATGGCGAGCTTGTGGGCCCGCACAAACTCCCCGGCAGCCGTGAATGACCGATCAAAGGACCGGCGAAAGCCGGATCCCATGGTTTGATCCGCTTGGCGCAACTGACTAGCCTTCCAAAGAGGAGAACTATCTGCTTCCAGGAGGCGGCTGCGTTCGGCCTCGCGAGCCTCACGGACCCGGAGCAAGATATTCGAGATTTGCTGGTCTTGTTGAGAGACTTCATTCTGCAGGGTGAGTGCGAAATTGAGCTGCTCTTGGGCCTGCGACTTTGCCGCCTGAATTTTATCCAGTTGCTGTTTGGTACGCTCAACAACTGATTCGATCCCACGGGATTCGCGAATGTGGACCCAGGTGGCCACCCAATCAGGTTCTTGGGTCTCCAAGGTTTGAATTTGTTCTTCCAGTTTCGCTGCACGCAACGTCAGGAGCCTGCGTTCTTCCTCATATGCGAGGTTTCGAGAGCGCCAATAGCGGTGCTCGTCCTCTAGCTCCAACGGTGTTGGAACGCCTGCCAAAAGTTCCCTGGTTTGTTGCGCTCGTCGACGAATCTCTTCGGCTTGTTCCGCCGTCTTTCTTTCTGACTCGAGAAGTTCAGATTTAGGAGTGAGCTGACTGCTGATTTCACGTAGCAAGTGATCTAACTCCTCCGCACGGTCAGCGATCTTCGGCAAAGGAATCGCTTGATCCCCTGAACCATTTGGAAGGACGGTAGGAGTTGCGCTCTGCTGCGGCTGCTTATCCCCGTTCGAAGGGTCGGAATGCGCTCCGGGCGTGCGGACCGCCGCCGTCTGGGCTTGGATCTCGCCCAGAAAGGATGCGAAAGGCGGCAAGAATAGCATAAATGCTATGGAGCATATGCCAAGCCGACCCAAAGCTTTCCAAGCGTCGGCTCTTTTGATGGGACGATGAGATGACCCTCGTTGGGTCAAAGGCCTAACCCTCTTCCTGGACCTGGGCTTGCTGGGGCGCGCTCAGACGACCCTATGGCCGGGTCATCTGCGTCTCAAACTGTCAGAAGTGACAGATCGACTTTGAAGCTGGAGATTGACCAGGAAGCCGAGTCATAGCACTTTCCAGAGCTTTGCGGGAGAGGCTCGCGATGGTCCTCCCGTTTTTCGTCTTCGCCGAGCGATCTGAACTCATTACATCGTTCACCGTCTCGCTATCAATTCTGACAGTTCATGAAACGAACCGCCTCGTGCGAGTGTGAGCCTGCCTGAAGTTCAATCTTTTGCTCCGCCAAATGAATTGTTGACCTTGGACCGGCTGCGAGGTCGGTGGAACCGCGGGATGCCGGCATGGGTGAAACCGAGGCGTTGTAGCTAGAACGACAGCGCCTGTATTGCAAAATGGCCACGGCGCCATGACCGGCCTGCTGCCTAGGATTGGCCAGAAAATTGGAATAAAAGTGAAAAACGCAAACCAGCAAGACGGGTACGCCGAACAACTCCTAATTGAGCAGACAAGAAGCGGCAATTCGGACTCATTCGCCACGCTGGTGAGTATGCATTCTCCGCAGCTCTACAGCATATCTCTGAAAATCTTGCAGAACCATGCAGATGCTGAAGACAACGTCCAAAACGCTCTCTTGAAGGCTTATGAAAACATCGACCGTTTTGAAGGCCGCTCGCGTTTTTCGACCTGGCTCTTTCGCATTGCAGTCAATGAAGCCTTGATGAGGATGCGTCGACTCCATCCGGTTCACCTTTCTCTTGATTCTCTGACGTTAGAGGGTGAAAAGGACCCTGTTTCAAATATCAGCGATGACCGTCCCGATCCTGAGCGGCAATACCTAGCTAAGGAGCTCACTGCAGCAGCGTTCTTCGGGTTGCCGGAGCACTTAGTCGAGATGTTTATTCGAATCAAGCTCGAGGGCTGGAGTCAGCGGGAGTTGGCGCTCGAAATAGGAATTACTATGCCGGCCCTGAAATCTCGAATGTTCGATGCACGAGTGCGTATGCGAGAGCAGCTTCGGGCCATAGCTCGATATCCATCCACTTGCCCTGAACCCTCCTTGCAGTAATACGTGGAGCGTCGGCGCGGGATCTACCGCGGGTTTCGCTCCAAACGTGTAGTATTCCGTGCAAGGAAAGTTCGCGTTTTATGCGGTCGATTGCCAGTCCAAAGCGTTGATCTGGCAAAGTACCCCCCCACGAAAGAATGGCACGACCCGCAAGAGGCTCGCCAGAATGAAGACAAGGAAATTAGGCAAATCGTCGGTAAGTCCTTCAAGAACTTCCCCCGAAAAACGAAGAAGTAGAAAGGGTACTTCACCTTTGATACCAAAACGCGGCGCTTACTAGGCCGCAGTCCTAAGAGGCCGCCTTTGCATTCTTGAGGGAAAGCAGTTCACTTGTAGGAATGACAAGTTCCGCGAAGCCACAGTCTAAACAGACCACAACGCCCTGGCAAACATAGATGGGAGGAACCTTCAGGCCTTTCAGACTGGGGAGACTGGCCGTAAGCTCACCATCCAGCCGCTGCAAGTTTTGGGAATTGCAAGCCTTACAAGCCATTGATGTCCCGAATCCGTACTGACAACTCCAGTCGCTTTGTTAAGGATTGTGTGCGAGATTCTAACACATTCAGCATCCTCGCGGCACTTACTAAAACATTCTCGATATCCAACTTTCGTTCGACACTCGAGCGAAGCAGTTTCGGGTGCAGAATCCTTTCCTTCTCAAACCTCTTGGTCACCTTGCCATCTGCTGCCACTGTTGACAGTAGTTAGATGCGCGACTTGTGAATAACCCTAGATTTAGCAGTTGGGCCGCCGCCGCGGAGACGACTCGCCTCCGCGCGGTAGACGGTACGCTCCATGAACGCCATGACCTCCAGTTGGCTGCGTATTCATCGAGCGGGCCAATTGATGAGAGCACGAATTTTATTGGCGGATGATCACCCACGTTTCCCGGAGATGGAGGCACGCCTCTTGGAACCAGAGTTCGAAGTCGTCGGCAAGGTCGGCAACGGGCAAGCGTTGATCGAAGAGGCCGTCCGTTTGAAACCGGATCTCATCGTCACTGATATATCCATGCCCATTCTTAATGGAATTGAGGCTGTGGACCGCTTGAGGGGATTAGGCTGTACGTCTCGAATTGTTTTCTTGAGCGTTCACAGCGATAACGATTTCGTGAATAGGTGCCTTTCGACCGGGGCCCTCGGGTATGTCGCGAAATCCAAAATTGCAAGTGAGCTCGTCCCTGCCATTCGCCGTGCGCTTGGCAGGTAACGTTTTTTGTTTTTCAACAGTTGTCATCACAACCAGGCGTGAGGGCACGTTTTGGAAGAGCAGTCTTTACTGTTAGAAGTAACAGGTTCTCGACGAGCCTAGACGATGTTATTCGGGACATGAGCAAAGTTATGTTGCTGCTGCAGAGTTGTTTACTGGTAGCGAGGCTCTTGAATCCACTTTTCTATGTCTCTTTCGAAACCTGCTATCGCAACAGCGAATCTAAAATCCCGATTCCTTGAAGGACTTTCCCCGCTTGACCTAAACGTCATTCTGGCGGCAGCCAAGCAGCGGCACTTCGCCTCCAATTCTGTCGTGCTAAACCAGGGAAATCCCGCCGATCACTTGTTCCTGTTGACCAGAGGACGAGCCAGATTCTTCTTCAATACCCAGGAAGGGAAAAAGGTTATCCTTCTTTGGTTAACGCCTGGAGAGATCTTCGGCGGCGCGGCCCTTTTGTCAACTCCTTCTCTGTATCTCGTCAGCACTGAAACGCTGAAAGATTGTTCGATGTTGGTGTGGGACCGAGCCACACTCCGAAATCTGGCAGGCCGTTACCCGCGGCTGCTGGAAAATGCGTTGCTTATCGCCTACGACTATCTGGCATGGTATGCCGCGGATCATGTGGCCTTGACCAGCCATACTGCACGTCAGAGACTCGCCGGCGTGCTGGCCTGCCTGGCCCAAACCATAGGGGAAAAAGTCTCGGGCGGATTCGAGTTCGATGCTACAAACGAGGAGTTGGCTGGTGCTGCCAACATCACCCCGTCCACGGCGAGCCGCTTGTTGAGCAAGTGGCAAGACAACGGCGCCGTCCTAAAGCACCGCGGAAAGGTTTTGCTGCGCTCTCCGGAACGTCTTCTTCTTCATACGATTTGACCATGAAGTACCATTTGTTTTTCACCTTCTATCTTTTGGCTTCGCCCTCTCTTATCGCTGTTTAGCAAATTCAAGGATGTTCTGGGGCAACGACCAGCCATCGCCAGTCATGTGACTCTGGTCTGGGGTCATTGACTTGAAATGAGCTCAGCGCAGGCCCCTTTGAACCTAACGCATATAAGAGGAAAC
>Ga0307474_10002413_pt1 | contig 13443 bp, 11 predicted proteins | sample atmos_gasesECM1C_2_FD_203312 | JGI IMG/M metagenome (GOLD analysis project Ga0307474, IMG submission 203312) | Hardwood forest soil microbial communities from Morgan-Monroe State Forest, Indiana, United States - atmos_gasesECM1C_05 | ecosystem: Environmental > Terrestrial > Soil > Temperate... | reverse complement strand
TAGATCTGGCGATTGCGGTCGCTCTGCTCCCCCTCCTGCATCTTCGGGCTGATCACGCCCACAATCGTAAAGAGTACCCCGTTCAGCCGGATCGTCTGCCCTATCGCCCACTCGCCAGAGAACAGCTTGGTCTTGGCCTCCGAACCGATCACGCACACATGGGACCTCTGCTGCTCTTCCTGGCCGTTGAAAAACCGGCCCGCCTCGGTGTCGAGCTTCCAGATGTCCTGAAACACCGACCGCACGCCGTTCACCGTCCACGTGTAGGTATGCAGGTCGTTCTGGACCGTCACGTCCTTCCATGCGGCCGGCGAAATGTGATACATCTCCGGCACCGTGGCCGCGATGCGGTCCACGTCATCCACCATGAAGCGCACCTTCACGCCGGCCTTGTCTCCGCCCGCTTGTTCGCTGGTCCGGCCCGGGAAGACTCCGATAATGTTGGTGCCCCATTGCGCGAAGATGGCTTCTATCGCCGCCTGGAACCCCGCCCCGTAAGCCAGCAGCAGCACCACGGTTGCGATGCCCCATGCCATGCCGATCATGGTGATGGCCGTGCGTCGCCGGTTGTACAGCATCGCCTCCCAAGCCTGCCCGAGTATGTCCTTCAACATTTCTTTAAGCTCCTAGCTTTTAGCTCTTAGCTCTTAGCTTGTTTGTGCCGAATCCTGATGCGGTCGAGTTTTGAAACATCGCTGCGCGGGCGACACAAAAGTGTGCTCTCCCCTCGACGAGCTAGCAGCTAATAGCTAGCAGCTAGTAGCTGCTTTTCAGTTTTCTCTCCGCAGCGCCTCAACCGGATCCAGTTCCGCCGCCTTGCTCGCCGGATACAGACCCGCCGCCACGCCGCACAGCACCAGGCTCCCCATCGCCAGCGCCGCCGACCACGGAACCAGCCTCGGCGGGTCCCAGCCCGGCATCTTGCCTGTGAGCAGCGCCTGCAAAATGGCCATGAAGCCCTCCGCAATCCCGATCCCGATCGCACCGCTCACCCCCGTCAGGAGCAGCCCCTCCCAGAAAAACTGTGCCAGGATACTCCGCTGAGTCGCGCCCAGTGCCTTCCTCAGTCCAATCTCCGATGTCCGCTCCGAAACCGATACGAGCATGATGTTGATGATTCCCACCGCGCCCAGTCCCAGCGTCACAATTCCCACGCCGCCCAGGAAGACATCCATCGCCGAGAAGATGGCGCCGATCATCTTCGACTCGGTCACCGTATCCCACTCCTGAAATGCATCGAGCATCGAGGGGTCAAAGCCGTGATTCTTCGCCACCACGCGATGCACCGCGGCCACCGCGGCCGTCGTGTCATCCTTCTTCGTCGCCTGATACTGGATGGAGGTGAGCGCATCGTTGGCTATGTTCTCCCCTTTCACCGGGAACAACTCCAGCATCGTTGAGATTGGAATCAAGATCCTACGGTCGTCGTAGTCATCATCGCCCCGGGAGACCTTGTCCACCCGCCCAATCACCGCGAACGATGTCCCGTTGATCGTGATCGTCTCTCCCAGGCAGGGCCGTCCCGGGAACAACAGGTTCGCCGCTTTGAGACCCAGCACCGCCACACGCCGCCGCTCCAGAAGATCGGTGTCGTCCAGAAACCGCCCCTGCCTCATGGGAACAAAACGGACCGCCGCGAACGCCGGATCGGTACCCAATACGGTGCTCGACGTGTTGCTCCACTGGCTCACTTGGTAGAGGTCACCTCGGTTCAACACCACGGTCGTACCCCTCACCTCCGGGAGTCTCTTGATCTCCACCTCGTCGCGAAGCGTAAGCTGGTACGGCCTCATCCCCGTGTGCTGGTTAGCGACAGCGGGGATGGTGGCGTTGAACATCATCACAACGTCGTTGCCGAAGCGGGCCAGATTCCGCTTCTGACCTGACCGAAAGCCCTCGCCCAGCCCCACCAGCACCAGCAGCGACCCCACTCCCCACGCGATTCCAAACATGGTCAGAAATGAGCGCAGCTTGTTGGCGGCAATCGCGCGAAAGACCTGCCCGAGAGTGTCTGAGAAGTTCTGCATCTTCGTTCGACGAGTCGATCCGATTTTGGTCCGCATGAAGCGGACTCCGAAGGAACGTGTTAGACGAGAGTACGCGAGGAACCGGACGTGGGTTCCAACAATGTGACAGGCGGGTTTGCCCGTGATTTGACGCACAATGGACGCACATTCACCAGCGCCATCAGGTCGCAACCAGCCGCATGCCCGCGGACTTGGCCGCTGCCGCATCGAAGGTCAACGTGTTCCGGCATCCGGCGGCCGCTCCGGATCGCTCGATCAGGCAATCGGAGAATTCCGCCGTGCTGCCGGCGTAGATTTCGAGCGCCTGCTCTGCCGCCAGCTCGCTCTCGAAAACAAGCTCTGACGCCTCGAGAAAAAGATTCAGCCATCCAACAATCTCCGATTTGGGTTTCCGGTATCTGCTCCGCAACACCCAAATCAGTTCGGCAAGACAGACAAGCGAGATAAAGCCGGGGGATTCCGCCGAAAACGACTCGATGAGCGAACGCGCCTGATTGGATTGAACCGGATCGTCCGCCATGATGAAGCGGACCAGGATATTCGTGTCGAGACCGGTCATTCAACTCTCTTTGTCTTCCTTGAGAAGCCCGGCCCAACCCTTGGCAATGGTCTCGTTCATCTCTTCGATCGTGAAGGGCGGCCCGTCCCATTTTCCGACGCCATAGAGATCCATGATCGAGCGATTCTTCGGCTTGAGGACAATCTCGCCGTTTTCACGCTCGACGAACTGCACTCTGTCGCCCGTTTTCAGGCCCAGTTTCCGGCGGATTTCGATGGGGATGGTGACCTGTCCCTTGGAGGTTAAGGCAGCCGAAGCCATAGACACCTCGGATTCAAGTATACTCCTTACCTAAGGTAAGGAATTGCCCGGCAAGACTGGCTCATTGTTCGTAGCGATAGAACCCACGTCCCGACTTCCTTCCCAGCCAGCCTGCATCCACCATCCGAACCAGCAGCGGACACGGCGCAAACCGCGGATTTCCATATCCCTCGTGCAGCACCCGCAGAATGTCGACACACACATCCAGCCCAATAAAATCCGCCAGCGTCAGCGGCCCCATCGGGTGCGCCATACCCAGCCTGAAAACCTGGTCGACGGCCTCGGCGGTCGCCACTCCCTCCATCACCGCATAAGCGGCCTCGTTGATCAGCGGCATCAGCACGCGGTTCGAAACGAACCCCGGCGCATCGTGCACCTCCACCGGCGTTTTCCCCAGCCGCACGGCCAGGTCCCGCACCGTGGCGAACGTCTCGTCGCTCGTTGCCAGCCCCCGGATCACCTCCACCAGCGTCATCACCGGTACCGGGTTGAAGAAGTGCATGCCGATCACGTCTCGAGGACGCCCCGTCAGTCCTGCCAGCTTTGTAATCGAGATTGACGACGTGTTAGTGGCCAGTATCCTGCCCTCCGGCAACACCCGGTCAAGAGCCCGAAAGATCTCCGACTTCAGCTCGAAGCGTTCCGTAGCCGCCTCCACCGCAAAATCGGCGGCAGCCAGCGAATCGCGATCGGTCGTCAGCGTGATCCGCGACAGCGCCGGCTCCACCTCCGATTCCGCCAGCTTCCCCTTCGCGGCTTCGCGGCCCAGGTTGGTCCGGATCTGTCCGATGGCGCGGTCGAGAAAGCGCTGTTCCACATCGCAGAGCAGAACCCGAAACCCCGTGCGTGCGAAGACATGCGCTATTCCCGAGCCCATGGTGCCTGCCCCGATCACCGCGACTGTCTGAATGCCAGACACCAGCGAAAAACCTCCCGGCCAAATTGGGAGTTTATCAGGACCGCCTCGTCCCAAGAGCTTATCCGCAAATTGGGCACTCGAGTAGAGCCGCTCTCCAGAGCGGCCGTCCTGGCGGCGTCCGCGCCGCCAGCATCCGCGTGCGGGTCCGGAGGTCCACGTGACAGCCGGCTTGGAAGCCAGCGTTGCCTATTGACGGATAAGTCCCAAATCTTCGCGTCTATCGTCCCTGAGAAACGGCGGTGGTTTTCACGCGCGGCACGCTGTGCTGATGGCAGTCCGCGCACTTCACCCAGTGAATATTGTGCGCACTCTTGGCATTCGCAAAGGTCGTGTCCATCTTCTCCACCGCGATTCCGCAGTGCGACATGGCTGGATGACATGTGGCACAGGAAGCGCGCGCGTCCGCGTTATGCCCGCCGTGGCAGGCCAGGCAGCTGATCCCCTCGTGCACGCCCATCGGCGTGCGATCGTCGCCCGAACCGGCCTGCGGTCCCCAGCCGTTCCTCGCGGCAACGCTCTCCGTCTCCGGCGGGCGCGGCGCGTGGCACTGGTAGCACGGGCCCTGGCGCGGGTCGGGACTCACCTTGATCGCCCCCGCGCCATCGTAGAGGAGCGGCAGCGTCAGCGAAGCGGCACGAAAATGCGTCTCCTCGCGGCGGTCATAAAACGCAAGTGAATCGCGCACCACCGGCCCCCTTGCCACACCGTGCGCACCTTGCTTCCTCAGAGCCGGCCCTTCGCGATGAATCCAGTGACACGCCTGGCACGGAATCGTCGGCTCACTGGCCAGTTCAGACCGAGTCAGCCGCCACGGCCCTCTCGCGCCGCTCTGCGTCACAAGGTCGCGTATCCCGCCCTCGAAGTACATCCCGTGGCACCGGAAGCAGTCGTCCATCGGCCGCCGCTTCGCATTGTGCTCCGTATTCGTGAAGATCTCGCCATAGCTCGCCGCGTGCGGCCCTGCATGCCAGCTTGCGTATTCGTGCTGGTGGCACCGTTGGCACTTGCTCATCATCGCGCGCACGTCCGCTTCCCGCAGCCGGATCGTCTCCGCCTCCGCGCCCGCCAGGTGCGTGCGAATGTGGCGCAACTTCGTACCCAGGCTCGCCTCATGACAGTCGGGGCACTGCGCGTTACCGTGCGGCGACCCGTGCACAGCACTCACATCCATCGCCATCTCGTGGCAATCGGCGCAGCCCGTGCCATGCCCGGCGGCATAGTAGAGAGTCGACCCATAGTTCCCGGCCACCGCCAGGATAGCAAGCGCTGCCAGCATGACTCCGCCCAAGATCCAATCGCGCCTCATGTCCGGAGCTTCGTCCCCTTCCATTCGCGTACCAGCGCGGCCGAGGCGTAGTACGCAACCGCCATAATCGTCAGCGCGGGATTGAATCCGCCATTGGTGACGTGCACGCTGCCGTCAATCACGAATAAGTTATCGATGTCGTGCACCTGGCAAATTCTGTTCACTACGGACCCGTGCGGATCGTCGCCCATCCGGCACGTCCCTGCCTGGTGCTGCCCTGCGCTCACGGTTTCCGGGCGATACGACATCATCGATGTGTGAATCGCCCCCGCCTCCTTCAGCCACGCCTCCGCGCGCCCGGCCTGCACCGCGCCAATGTCGTATGTGTGGGGGTGCACGTTGCCTTCGATCCGCGCGACCGGCAGCCCCCACTTGTCGCGAACCACGGGGTCCACGGTCACGCGCGCCGCAGCCGTTGGAATCTGCTGCGTCGGCCCCATGATCACAATGCTCCGCCGATGCCAGGCCCGCATCGCCTGTTTGTGCGCGAGTCCCCACCGCGGCGTCCCGTCCGGCAGTTTGTCGATCATGTGGATCGGCAGCCGGATGAACTCGTTCGCCAGCATTCCGCCGCCGGTTAGTCCAGGAGTTCCATGGTTGTAATCGCTCACGGCGATGCTCGCGCCCGGCCCTACATCGTCATAGGTGTCGAAATCGAAGCAACCCACCGCGCCGGTGTAGTGATGCCCCTGCAAGTGCCGCCCCACCTGGCCGTAGCGGTTCCCCAGCCCTTCGGGAAATAGCCGGCTCTTCGAATTCAACAGCAACCGCGCCGACTCGATCGCACATGCTGACACGACGACCACGTCTGCCGCCTGCTCCTGCTGATACCCCCGCCGATCGACATAAGAGACGCCGCGCGCCCGCCCGCGATCGTCGGTGAGGATCTGCGTCACCACGCACTCGCTGCGCAGTTCGCAGTTCCCCGTGGCCAGCGCTACCGGCAGCACCGTGTTCTGCGATCCGTTCTTGGCATCCACCTCGCAGGCAAACCCGCAACACCAGCGGCAGCGCATGCACGGCCCGCGTCCGTTGTATGGGACCGAATTCCGCGCCATGGGCAGGTGAAACGGATGCAGACCCAGCCGTTTCGCCGCCGGCTCCAGGATGCCGAACTCGCGATTCGGCGGCAGCGGCGGCATGGGCAGCGGACGCCGGCGCGGCCCGTGAAACGGTGTCCCTGAGTAGTCGCCGCTGATTCCGATCTCGTATTCAGCCTTCTCGTAGAAAGGCTCCAGATCGTCATAGCCGATCGGCCAGTCCTCCAGCGAGCTGCCCTCCGGCACGCCGTAGGTCGACCGCATGCGGAAATCCTGCGGCAGGTAGCGCCAGGCCTGGGCTCCGTAACTAAGCGTGCCGCCGCCCACGCACGCGGCGTTGTTCTGGTAGGCGCCCTCGCTCGACAGCACCGTGTGCGCTTTTCCCCGCCCATCCACCACCACGCGTGGATTGCCCTCGTCGTCCGGCCCGAATGCGTTGCCCAACACCGTGGTGCGCTGGTTGCGTAGATCATCCTTGCGGCAGTCGTGCGGCGTGTACCACTTCCCCCGTTCCAGCACCACCACGCTCAGCCCCGCCACGGCAAGCTCCTTGGCCACGATGCCGCCCGCGGCGCCCGCGCCAATCACCACCGCGTTCACCGGCTTCATGGCTTCGAACCCACTGCCGGTCCGGACTGCGTCAGGTCGTATTGCGCGCGCCCGCGCAACGGAGGTTCGGCCAGCCCCAGCATCCTCCAGCTCACCGCATCGCGGTTCCCTCCATGCCGCGGCGACCCGTAGTAGCTCTGCAGCGTATGGCGGCGCAGCAGCTCGAAAAACTCCGGCGCCTCCCTCTCGAGCGCGACTGCAACCACCAACTGTTGCTCCACAGAGATCGAGGCTGGATCCGTGCCGAACCGCGAGATACTCAGCTGGTCGGCGAATCTCAGCCCCGCCCGATACGCCCGCTGATGTGGCCGGTAGTGCCGCACCAGTTGCCGGTCGATGAACGCAACCGCACCGGCCTGCGAAGCGCTCGGATAATCATCGGCGGGAATGATCTGGTCGCAGAGGGCGGCCAGCGTGCGGGCCTCATCTTCGAAGAAAAACTCCCACGGCGTGCGGCGGGAGAAACAACCCGACACCAGCAATGTGCCGGCCGCCGCGCTTCCCACCAGCAGCTCTCTCCGATTGACCACGGCGCCCCCGGTAGGCCGGGGATTTATCCCCGGCATGAATGCGCGAAAAACTCCAGGGCTTTAGCCCCTGAGGCATGCTTTTCGGATATTTCGATCGAAATCGGGCCTTTTCCGCAGCCTGTTTGTCCTCTGCCCCATCGCGTTCCCATGGTCCGCATCAGAAGGCAAGCTTGTCCGTGACCCCAATCACCAAAAGAAAGGGCGCGGCCGAAGCCGCGCCGAAAGGGAACCCGGATCCGAATTCAGTTGCTGGCTGTGTTTGTGGCAACGAGATTCAAGCGGCTATTTAGCGTAATCAAAAGCACCGTGCCGGGCTCAAGCCTGGCCTGCGGGTGATCTATAAGCAGGTGAACGGTAATCGCTCCGGCGCCGATCAAACCGCCCGTAAGCGCTCCCACCGGACCGGCGAGTACGGCCCCCGTCACCGCGCCCGCGCCCACTGCTCCGCCGTATTCAATTCCATCCTTCTTCCAGCGCGAACCCGCGTTGATAGTCCCTTCGCTGTTCACGCGCGTCCGGCTGCCCGGCGTACGGGTAACCAGAGCGTCCATGTGGAACCGCCGGCCATCGGTCAGAATCACGGTGTCCGGCCGCAAGCGGATGCTCCCGCGGCCCCCGGCATGCCCCTCGGAGACCTCCACCACGTGACCGTCAATCTCGGCCCCCGCAGGGATCAGCACCTGCCCGTCCTGCAGTACATCGCTGGCCACGCGGCTCTTGAAGACCTCGCCCGTCTCGCTCTGCGCTGTCGACAACTCACTCATCAGCCTCACCCGGATCGTCGTGCCCTCCGCGAGCTCACCCGGCGTCAGCGGGTGCGGATGAACGATATCCCCATCCGGATCGTCGGAGCGGCGGGTCAGCCCGGGACTTACCTGGTTCCGCTCAGGCGGCGCCACCTTCACAATGCCGTCGTCAGTGCCATCCACCTGATTCTGCGTGGGATACCCGGATGCGGGTGCCCCAGGTCCCGAATTTGGGACCGGGGATGAATTCGTCCACATCCCTGATGTCGGCGGATTCGCCGGAGCGGGCTGCACCAGTGGCTTGCCGGCACGCGGCTTCTCCGGCTTGGCCTCCTGTTCGGGTTGGTCTGGCTGCGCGGTAATCACATCGTCCGCAGGCGGATTCGACTGGCCCTGATACTGATCCGGCGCGGGGGCCGCCGGCTGCTGGGCATAGACCGCGGTAGAAGCCATCGCCAGGAACGCACACGCCAAAATCGGCCGGTTCATAAAGAAACTCCTTCAAGGGCAGACACAAGGGGACACGGCGGGAACGCCGTACTCTTATAGACACCGCTTGTTGCCCTTTGTTGCTCCCCCGCCTTTGCAGGGTGAGCGGCACAACTTCAGCCTATCGTGCGCCGGGCTCGCCGTCCTGATCCCAAAAGTCCAGTGCACCTCCGGCAGCAAGAATCACGAAAGGCACTGCATTCCCCGTGACTCTTCGACATCTCCGCCGTCTCGCAACCGATCACACGGCCACGCATCACCTTAGCCCGCTTGTGACCGCCGCCACACCGGCTGGCGGGTCTCCGTTTGCTAGAATCCCCATGGAACATTCGCAGATTTTTTCCCGGGACGGAGACAGGATGCGTAGCGAGCAGGAGCTTCTGACAACGATTCAGAGCGCCGCCGGGGAGTCTCTTGCCGTCGATCGCCGCCCCCGTTTGAATGACCGGCTGCTGCACCGCATTGCGAGGACTGACATGACGGAAATTGTTGCAATTCGTGCGCGAGAAGTTTTGGATTCGCGCGGAAATCCTACCGTGGAAGCAGATGTGATCCTGGAGAGCGGGCACCTCGGCCGCGCTATCGTGCCCTCGGGCGCTTCCACCGGCGAGCATGAGGCGGTGGAACTGCGCGATGGCGACAAAAGCCATTACCTGGGAAAGGGCGTACTGCATGCCGTCGAGAACGTCGAGACCGTCATCGCCCCAGAGTTGGAAGGCATGGACGCCGCCAACCAGCGCCTGATCGACGCCACCATGATCGCCCTCGATGGCACCCCCAACAAAAGCAAGCTGGGCGCCAACGCCATCCTCGCCGTCTCCATGGCCTCTGCCCGCGCCGTCGCCCAGAGCCTCGAGATTCCCCTCTACCGTTACCTCGGCGGCGTCAACGCCAGCATCCTGCCCACCCCCATGCTCAACGTCCTCAACGGCGGCGCCCATGCCGACTCCAACGTCGACTTCCAGGAGTTCATGATCATGCCCGTCGCCGCCGAGCGCTTCTCTGACGCCCTGCGCTGGTCCGCTGAGACCTTTCACACCCTCAAGAGCGTGCTCAAGAAGAAGGGCTACAACACCGCGGTTGGCGACGAAGGCGGCTTCGCCCCCTCTCTCAAGTCCAACTCCGAAGCTATCGAGCTCATCCTCGAAGCCATCGACCTCGCCGGTTACAAGGCGGGCGAGCAGATTGCCATCGCCCTCGATCCGGCCTCCAGCGAGTTCTACGACAAGGACAAGGAGAAATACGTTTTCAAGAAGAGCGACAAGCGCGAGCTCTCCAGCGAAGAGATGGTCAACTTCTGGGCCGACTGGGCGCGCCAGTATCCCATCGTGTCACTCGAAGACGGCTTGGCCGAGGACGACTGGGCCGGCTGGAAGCTCCTCACCGACAAGCTCGGCGGCAGCATCCAGCTCGTCGGCGACGACCTCTTCGTCACCAACGTCAAGCGCCTTCAGCAGGGCATCGAGGAGGGCGTGGCCAACTCCATCCTCATCAAGGTGAACCAGATCGGCACCCTCACCGAGACCCTCGAAGCCATCGACCTCGGCCGACGCTATGGCTACACCGCGGTCATGTCGCATCGCTCCGGCGAAAGCGAGGACACCTTCATCGCTGACCTCGCCGTGGCCACCGGTGTGGGCCAGATCAAGACCGGCTCCGTCAGCCGCACCGACCGCATTGCCAAGTACAACCAGCTCCTCCGCATCGAAGAAGAGCTGGGCTCCGGCGCCGCGTTCTTAGGCCTCGAAAGCATCAACTACAACGGCTAAGCTCTCCGAGAATTGGGTGCCCCATCCTAGGCGCAGTTTTATCGCGCCTAGGGTGGGAGGGCACGAGCCCGATCTGCGTCAACGAACCGGCCCCCCCACCGTATAATCTATCGCGCACGAATCGGAAAAGCCCCTCGTCTGGATTGGCAGCAGCAAGAAAGACCTGATGGCTCTGCCGGTTCTCGTTCGAAAGTTCTTCGGACATGCCTTGCACTTTGCGCAGACAGGCGATCATCACCCTTCAGCAAAAGCACTGAAGGGCTTCTCCGGAGCCGGCGTACTTGAACTTCTGGAAGATGATTCGCACGGCACCTATCGTACCGTTTACACGGTTCAGTTCGATGTAGCAGTCTTCGTCCTGCATTGTTTCCAAGAGAAGAGCCACAGCGGGATCGCCACACCGAAAAGGGAGATCGACATAATCCGCACTCGGCTCAAAATCGCCGAATCCTTGCTGAGGAAATGCGAAATGCGAAAAGGCTCGATCCAAGGAGTTGAGTTCGAAGTCTCATCCGGAAACGTCTTCAAGGACCTCGGTCTTCCCCATGAAGCGGAGCTGAAGATCAAATCCGGGCTTGCAATCGAAGTCACCCGCGCTGTACGTCGCCTCGGACTAACGCAGCAGGAGGCTGCCCAGCGCATGGGGATTACACAACCAAAGCTCTCGTCTCTGATGCGTGGCAATTTCTCAAATCTCTCGGAGACTAAGCTGATGGAATGCCTCAATCGCCTCGGCTACGACATTGAAATCAAGGTTCGCCGAACCAAGTCCCAAGCTGGTCGCCGCACTCTCGCAGTCGCCTGATCGTCCCGTCGTCAGCAGGTCAGCCTCCTCCAAGGTAACTTCGCAGTGACAAACAGCAATGCCGTAATCATCACTGGCGCAAGCCGCGGAATCGGCGCCGCGGTCGCGCGGCTCGTCGCAGCCCAGGGCAGCCCTGTCGTCATCAACTATTCCGCCGACGACTCGTCAGCCGAATCCGTAGCCTCCGCCATCCGCGCAGATGGCGGCGAGGCCATGACAATCCAAGCTGACCTGCGCCACGAAGAGGACATCCTCCGCATCTTCGCGTTGGCCATCGAAAAGTATGGACGAATCGGAGGGCTGGTCAACAACGCCGGCGTTACCGGCGGCTTCTCTCGCGTAGAAGATCTGCGCCTCAGCGCCATCGAGGAGGTTTTCAGGGTCAACGTAACAGGAATGATCCTTTGCGCACGCGAAGCCGTGAAGCACATGTCCCTCAAGCGAGCTGGCGCAGGTGGCGCGATCGTCAATATCTCCTCGCTCGCGGCCCGAACCGGGGGCGCGAACGAGTGGGTTCACTACGCTGCCTCAAAAGGTGCGGTGAACAGCTTTACCGTAGGCCTCGCGCGCGAAGTGGCGGAAGAAGGTATCCGTGTCAACGCAGTGGCGCCCGGGCTGATTGAGACTGAACTTCACTCCATCAACGGCAGGCCAGAGAGACTCCCTGAACTTGCACCATCGGTCCCAATGAAACGCGCCGGCTCGCCAGACGAGGTCGCCGCAGGCGTTTTGTGGCTGCTGTCGGATGCCGCCTCTTATACGACCGGAACCATCCTCGAAATTGGCGGTGGCCGCTAAAGCATTTTCAGAGATGGTGTATCCCGAAGCGATGAGGCCGAGTTGACGCGACCATCAGGAGCGGCAACCTTGCAGGACACCAAAGAGGACACAGTATCTCTGAAAATGCCGTAGCCCCGTTGTTATTCCAGCGCGCAATCAACACTCGTCCTGCAAATCGCTCATGTGTGAGTCGAGACACACTCCTCAGCGGGCGCAGGAGTTTATTCTGAATAGGAAGATCTCCTGAGCCTGGAAGAAATGACTGGAACAAGTTTCGTCCGCTTCGGCGCAACGCGCTGACTCGCCAACTCCGCTATCTTGCTAACTCCGCGATCCTCCTAACCCCGCTAGCTCCGCTAGCCGCGCTCTCCAAGGAACCCGCCCGTGCCCAAGCGTCCTCTCGTCCTTACCATCCTCGACGGATGGGGCTATCGCGCCGAAACCGCCAACAACGCCATCGCCCTCGCGCGCAAGCCCAGCTACGACAAGCTCCTCCGCGAATTTCCCAACACCCTTATCCGCGCCTCTGAGCATTTTGTCGGCCTACCTGATGGCCAGATGGGCAACAGCGAAGTCGGCCACCTCAACATTGGCGCCGGCCGCATCGTGCACATGGACATCACGCGCATCGACGAGCTCATCGCCAACGGCGAGTTCCAAAAGAATCCCGCCATCGCCAACGCCATGCGGCGCGCCCGCGAAGGCGGCCGCCAGCTCCACCTCTTCGGCCTCGTCTCCGATGGGGGCGTGCACTCACACCAGGAACACCTCTACGCCCTGCTGCGCACCGCCCGCGAGTACAAGCTGGAGCGCGTCTTCGTCCACGCCTTCATGGACGGCCGCGACACCGGACCCACCTCCGGCGCGGGCTACATCGCCGCCCTCGAGCAAAAGATGCGCGAGTACGGTGTCGGTAAAATCGCTTCCATTAACGGCCGCTACTACGCCATGGACCGCGACAAGCGCTGGGAGCGGGAGCGCAAGGCATTCGACGCGATGGTCACCGGCAAAGCCGAGGGCGGCGCCTGGCCCGATCCCGTCGCGCGCATCAAGGACAACTACAACAACAGCATCACTGACGAGTTCCTCATCCCCTTCGTGGTCGTTGACGTCGCCGGCAAACCCGTCACCCAAATCCGCGATGAAGACGTCTGCCTCAACTTCAACTTCCGCGCCGACCGCGCCCGCCAGATCACCCGCGTCCTCACTCGCGAGAGCGGCCTCAACAAAAACGGCGGCCGCGATCTCGATGCCTGGGAGTCGCTCGACGAGATCATTCCCCGCAGCGAGATCCCCAAGAAACTGCACTACGTCTGCATGACGCAGTACGACAAGCTCTACGAGCTACCGCTTGTCATCCCCCCGGAGTCGATGGACAACATCCTCGCCAACGTCCTCTCCGCCCACCAGCTGCGCAATCTGCGCGTCGCAGAGACGGAAAAGTTCGCGCACGTCACCTACTTCTTCAATGGCGGCATCGAAGTTCCCTTCCCCGGCGAAGACCGCACGCTCATCCCATCGCTCAAGGTGGCCACCTACGACCTCGCTCCGGAGATGAAGGCAGAGGCCATCGGCGACACCATCGTCAAGGCTGTGGAAGACA
>Ga0307474_10002412_pt1 | contig 13445 bp, 14 predicted proteins | sample atmos_gasesECM1C_2_FD_203312 | JGI IMG/M metagenome (GOLD analysis project Ga0307474, IMG submission 203312) | Hardwood forest soil microbial communities from Morgan-Monroe State Forest, Indiana, United States - atmos_gasesECM1C_05 | ecosystem: Environmental > Terrestrial > Soil > Temperate... | reverse complement strand
AGCTGCTGATGATGCTACTGATTTTGCTTTTCATCCCTGGGGATTACGCCGGTCCGTGCTTCATCGGCTTCGCTATCGGCGAATCGCTTGGTGCCGCGGCGCTCCGAATTGCCGGCGGCATCTTCACCAAAATTGCCGACATCGGCTCGGACCTGATGAAGATCGTCTTCAAGATCAAGGAAGACGACGCGCGCAACCCGGGCGTCATCGCGGATTGCACCGGCGACAACGCGGGCGACTCGGTCGGCCCCAGCGCGGACGGCTTCGAGACCTATGGCGTCACCGGCGTCGCGCTGATCACTTTCATTCTTCTTGGCGTCAAAGATCCGAAGGTGCAGGTCCAGCTTCTCGTGTGGATCTTCGTGATGCGCATCGTCATGCTCGTCGCCAGCGCCGCCGCCTATTTCATCAACACCGCGATCGCCAAAGCCAAGTATGGCAACGCGGACGAAATGAACTACGAGGCGCCACTCACCTCGCTCGTTTGGATCACCTCAATCGTCTCCATCGCCTTTACCTATTGGATTTCGTCGCTGATCATCCCGACGCTCGGCAATGACTCCACGCAATGGTGGAAGCTCGCGACGATCATCTCTTGCGGCACACTGGCAGGCGCCATCATCCCCGAGCTGGTGAAGGTCTTCACCTCCACCGAATCGCGCCACGTAAAAGAAGTAGTGAGTTCCGCCGAAGAAGGCGGAGCTTCGCTCGGCATTCTGTCGGGCTTCGTCGCCGGCAACTTCTCCGCCTATTACATCGGCCTCGCCATGGTGGTACTGATGGCGATCGGCTACCTCATCAGCAACATGGGCCTGGGTGGCCTGATGATTGCTGCGCCGGTATTCGCTTTCGGGCTTGTGGCCTTCGGCTTCCTCGGCATGGGTCCGGTTACCATTGCCGTCGACTCCTACGGCCCGGTCACCGACAACGCGCAATCGGTCTACGAACTCTCGCTGATCGAACAAGTTCCCAACATCAAGAGCGAACTCAAAAAGGACTACAACATCGACGTCAACTTCGAGCGCGCCAAGGAAATGCTTGAAGCCAACGACGGCGCTGGCAACACCTTTAAAGCCACGGCCAAGCCCGTGCTCATCGGCACGGCGGTCGTCGGCGCCACCACAATGATCTTTTCGATCATCATGGCCCTCACGCACGGCCTTACCGAAAACGTGAACAAGCTCTCGCTCCTTCACGCGCCCTTCGTCCTCGGCCTGATCACTGGCGGCGCCATGATTTACTGGTTCACTGGGGCGTCGACGCAGGCGGTCACCACCGGCGCCTACCGCGCCGTGGAATTCATCAAGGCCCACATCAAGCTCGACGGCGTCGTCGCCGCCAGCGTCTCGGACAGCAAGAAGGTCGTCGAGATCTGCACCAAGTATGCGCAGAAGGGCATGCTCAACATCTTCATCGCCGTCTTCTTCGCTACTTTGGCGTTCTCCTTCATCGAACCGTTCTTTTTCATCGGCTACCTTTTCTCGATCGCCATTTTCGGCCTCTACCAAGCCATCTTCATGGCCAACGCCGGCGGCGCATGGGATAACGCCAAGAAAATCGTCGAAGTCGAGTTGAAGCAGAAAGGCACGCCGCTCCACGACGCCACCGTCGTTGGCGACACGGTCGGCGACCCGTTCAAGGACACCAGCTCCGTCGCACTTAACCCAGTCATCAAGTTCACGACGCTCTTCGGCCTTCTAGCCGTTGAGCTGGCCGTGCAGCTGACCGCATCCCAAGGCGAAGGCCTGACGCACATTCTGGCCGCCGTTTTCTTCGCGATCTCGTTCATCTTCGTCTACCGCAGCTTCTACAGCATGCGCATTCGCAACACGGCCCACTAAGGCGGGCAACAACGGACGAAGATCAAATACCACCAAGGGCGCAGGTAACTGCGCCCTTCTTCTTTCCATTTGCCCCGTCGGCCCCCATCGTCTACGATACCCGGCGGAAACCAGGAGCCTCCACCGATGAGCTCGATCGCGCGCAATTCGCTGCTTTCTATCGCAGCGGTTTTATTTCTTCTCGCCCTTCCAAATCATTCGAAGTCGAATCCCAAGCCCGACGATCACTGGCGACAACTCTTCAACGGCAAGAATCTCGATGGCTGGAAGCATGTTGGACCCGGCGAAGACACCGTCGAAGACGGCCTAATCCGCACGCATGGCGGCATGGGACTTCTCTATTGGACGAAGGAAAAGTTCGGCAACTGCCGCATTCGCGTGGTGTACAAAATGCGCGATCACAACGACAACTCCGGCGTCTTCATCCGCATTCCGCTGGAGCCGCGCGAGCCGTGGATGCCCGTTCATTACGGCTACGAAGTGCAGATCGACAATCAGCCGGAAGATTCGAAGGAAGACGAGTATCACGTCACCGGCACGCTTTATTCGCTCACGAAGCCGCTCGCTCGTCCCGGCAAGCCCGGTCCCGAGTGGAATACGATGGTGATCACACTCAACGGTTCGCGCACGATCGTTGAAGTCAACGGCGTCCGGGTTACCGACTATACCGAAGGCGGTCCGGTGCCCGAGCGCAAATTCGATTTCGAACCGCAACACGGTCGCCGCCCCGACGAGGGGTACATCGGCCTGCAGAATCACAGCGACAACGACATCGTGTTCTTTAAAGAGGTGTCGGTCGGCCCGCTCCCCTGATGCCACGCCGGGGATTCAGTCTCGCCACTTGGTTGTAAGGGCGCAGCATGCTGCGCCCCATCTCGGCCAGTTTTCAGCCTCAGCTTAATCCATTTTTCGGGGAGCCTCGGAATGAAATCCAACTACACGCGTCGCCAATTCCTGCAGCGGACGGCCGCTACCGCCGGCGCGCTGGCAGCCGCGAATGTGATCGCGCTTCCCGATCACCATCTCGAAGCCGCATCCTTCCCCGCCAACGTCCCGCCAAGCGACCGTCTCCGCTTCGGCATTATCGGCGTCGGCATGGAAGGCTCCGGCGTCCTCTCCAACGCCGTCGCACTCCCTGGCGCCGAATGCGTCGCAGCCGCCGATCTCTATGACGAGCGCCACTTGCTCGCCCGCGAAATTACTGCCAAGCCAAATCTTTTCACCACGCGAAAATACAAAGAGCTCCTCGACAATAAAGACATCGACTGCATTCTCGCCGCCGTGCCCGATCACTGGCACAAGCAAGTCGTCGTCGATTCCGTCCGAGCAGGCAAGCCGATCTATTGCGAAAAGCCGATGTCGCACACGGCGGCCGATGGCGTCGAAATGGTCGCGGCCGCAAAGGAAACCGGCAAGATTGTGCAAATCGGATCGCAACGCGTCAGTTCCGTGATCTGCGCGAAAGCGAAAGAAATCCTCGCCCAAGGCGCGATCGGCACGCTTACCCTCGTAGAGGGAACCTACGGCCGCAACGATCCCAATGGTGCTTGGCAGTACCCAACACCACCGGGACTCTCCCCGCAAAATTTCGATTGGGAAACGTGGCAAGGCACCGCCCCGAAGCGCGCGTGGGATCCCGACACATCACCGAAATATTTCGCGCGATGGCGTTGCTGGCGTGAATACGGCACTGGGGTCGCCGGTGATCTGCTTGTTCACCTGGTCAGCGGCATGATGTTCATGCTGGGCATCAACGAGCAGCCCAAGCGCGTCCAGGCGCTCGGCAACATCATTCGCTGGAAAGACGGCCGCGACATGCCCGACGTCCATGCGGCGCTTTACGAATATCCGTCGCTGCAGGCGCCCGTTTATCTCCGGCTGAATCTCAGCGGCGCGTCACCCGAAACATATCGCTTTTACGGTTCGAAAGGCACACTCGAAGTCACCGAATACGAAATCAAATACCTGCCGCAAACTGGCGAGAACGATTCGCCAAGTTATTACACGGGAAGTTTTCCGCACGCGATGCGCGAAGCGTACGCCAAACAATGGCATGAGGAGAATGATCCGAAACCCGGCAAGGAGCCGACGCTCGAGGGATTTACGTACACGGGCGCATCTTGGGATGAGCTGAAACCGCACATCTGGAATTTTTTCCAAGCCGTCCGCAGCAACGGCACCGTCACCGAAGACGCCGTCTTCGGCCATCACGCCGCGCTCGCGTGTCATATGGCAAACGAATCCTTCTTCCGTCACACACCCACAACGTGGGATGCGGCAACAAACACGATTAAGAGTTAATTCAGCGCATTCGAAGCTATTTGGGTGGTTGCCCCAACGTGATTTCGCGCATGATCTCACGTGCGCGAGCTTCGTTAGCAGCCGAGACAAAGATGTGCGTTTCGCCGTTCGGCGCTTCGATGTGCATCGGAATTTCGTTTTCTTGCAGTGCTGCCGTCAGAAACTCGGCAGTTTTGTCGTCGCCGCCGTTCCAGATTTCCACCTTCGGATGGGTCTCGGTATCTTCCGTGAGCGGCCGCTCGGCATCAGGCGCAAGTGGCTGCGCCGGAATTTCGAGATCCTGCGGCTCCTGCGCGAGCAATTTCTCCATAATCTGTTGCGCCGCGGTCATGTCGGCCGATAGCACGGCCACTTCGAATCCAAATCGCGGTTTCCAATCGATCGGCAGCGGATCTGCGTCCGGTTTGATCGAATCGTCGCCGATCGCCATATTTCGAGACGGCACTCCCGCCGCGTTGAGAGCATCGGTCAACGTCTGATAGAACGCAGGATCCTCTCCCGCCCACAAAAGAATCAGTGATGATCCGGCAGCCGGGCTAGCACACATGAGCGTTCTCCTTGAGGGTCAACACACTATGGAATTCGGGGCAAAGTCTACTACGGCTGTCGAATCGATGGACATCAATTGGAATTTGTAGGCAAGCGATGCCGGCGGTTCGGGATAGGCAGCCGGCCAGCGAGTCGGAATGCATTGATAGCAAATGGGTTATGCGAGTGAGCCGATCCTCCGGTCGAGCGAACACACTGTAGGCAGGCCCGTTGTGGCGCTGCGTCTTTTTCGCGGCGCCAACCGTATACGGATTAGAATGAGCGCCACGTTCACGCACGCGCGGTTGCAATCAGCCGGAGCCGGAACACTTTGCGACTCCGTTTTCGGCACAATGTCGTCAACCCTTGGCTCGCTGGCGACAGCCGCAAGGTCCACTTTTCTTTTCTCGCCGCTGATGGCTGACGACAGGAAAACACTGATTCAAGGTCTGCGCCAGCGCGACCCCGAACTCCTCGATCGGCTGATCGAGGAATATCAGCATCGGCTTTTCCGCTATTTGGTGTACATCACGGGCGATGCCGCGCGCGCGGAGGATTTTTTCCAAGAAACATGGATTCGGGTTCTTGAACGCGGACATCAATACGACGGCAAGCACAAGTTTGAAGCGTGGCTCTTTACGATTGCGCGCAATCTGGTGATCGATTGGCAGCGCCAGAAAAAAGCGATCAGCCTCGATGCGATGGTCGATCCGGAACAAGAAGGAAGGTCGATCGACTTGCGGGACGAAAAAGCGGAATCGCCGCTGAACGTTTATCTGCAGGGCGAGAGTGACCAGCGCGTCCAGGCATCGCTCGACCTATTGCCGGTGCACTATCGCGAAGTTCTATTGCTGCGATTCCGCGAAGAAATGCAGCTCGACGAAATCGCGAAGATTCAGTCAACGCCAATTTCGACCGTGAAATCGAGACTCTATCGCGGATTGGAAGCGCTGAAGGGCTTGTTGGCAGGGGGTGCGGCTTGAACCCGGAGACAAACAACATCAATCAATGGCACGATCGCGCCGAATCGCTCATCGCGAAAGAGCGCGTGGAAGGCATTTCGCCTGCGGAGCAGGAATGGCTCGCGGCTCATCTTCGCGAATGCGCACAGTGCAGCGCCAGCGCGGACGCAATGCAGCAAGCGTTGCGCTCCTTGGTCACGGTAAATTTCCCGGTACCGCGTGGACTCGCGGCACGCACACAGTTTCGGGTGCGGCTGCGCGCGCAAGAAATGCGGTCCATCCGCCAGCCGCGCTGGCGTCTCGTGTACGTCATGTGTGGCGCGTCGTGGGTGGCGGGAGCGGCGACCGCGCCGTATGTCTGGCGGGGATTGGAATGGTTCGGGCATCGCGCCGGCCTGCCGGATCTCGTGTGGAAGATGGGCTTTGGTGTGTGGTGGGCGTTGCCAGCGATTATCGCGGCGGCCATCCTGTTTGCCGAAAGCGCAGGAACCAACACAGCGCGAATCGACCTGAACAAGAATTTCTGACGATTTTGGTGAGTGGCAGAAGCGGAGAGACTGAAATGACGGAGTATCCACAAAAAGTGAGTGAATCCTGGAGCGAGCGAATGCGCCTGATTCGCTTTCGTCGCAAGCGCGAAAAAAATCTGCGCTTCTGGCAGGAATTTAAATTGGTGCCGGCCTGGCTGAGGTGGACGGTCGCCGCTCTCTACGTGATCGCGCTCGTGGTCGCCACATTCGTCAATTTGAATCCTCAGCTGAACGACGGGCACGTTTTTCCACCTGTACTGCAAGACAACCCGGCGCTGGCATCGCTGGCTTTGGCGGGAATCGTCACGTGTGTCTCGCTATTCCTCGCGAGCTACATTTTCATGATCGCCTACGTAAACCGCGACTCGAAACGCCGCGGCATGAGCTCGGCGCTGTGGACTTTTCTCGTGATCGTCCTCTCGCCTGCGTATTTTGCGATCGGCTTCGTCCTCTATTTCTTGATGCGGCAACCGCTTCCTTACGCGTGCCCGCAATGCGGAAAAATGGTCGGCGCGCGCTTCAACTACTGCCCCAACTGCAAATGCAACCTGCATCCGTCCTGTCCCCAGTGCAAACAGGAAGTCGCCGAAGACGATAAATATTGTCCGAATTGCGCGTGTGACTTGCGGGCTGTGCCACCAGCAGAATCCGCTGGTCCGACGATTCCGGTAGTCGAGACTTAAATCAATCTGCGACTCATTGCGGCTTGTACTGCATCGTACGTCAGTGAAACCGCTGTGTCTCCCCGTCCATCCAACCGCCATGAAACCTGGCCGCATCGAAGCCTTGCGGCAGGGGTGAATTCATCTGGTATCTTGGGTTGGGAGAACGCTCGATGAATAGTCTTACGAAATTTGCAATCAGCGCGATCGCGATTGGCAGTCTTGCCGTGTGCTTCGCCACAACATCGCTCGCCGGGACGTCGTTCGAATCCACGATGCCGAGTCCGCCGAATGTTACGCCGCGACAAGCGGCAGCGCAGCCGACCGAGGATCAAGACGCAAAAGACATCAAGGCGTACGTCCTCGATCAAGCGAAGTTCGAACAGATAACAGCGAGCTTTGGCGACATCGCGGCCTGCCGAAAGCAGAATCGCCCCGCGTGGGATCAGTTAACTGGCGACCCGGCCTATGCCGACGCAACTCTGACGCAAAAAGCGAAGATGATGGACGCACAAGTCGCCCAGTGCACCGGCCTGCTTAAGAAGCACGGATTCACGACGCGCGACTATTTGATTTCGGTCGACGTGCTCAGCCGCTCCGAAGCAGTTTCGCTGATGAAGAAGCGCAACATGACGGTTGCGGCAGCCAAAGCATCGGAGGGATTGAACCCCGGAAGCATCGCGTTCGCCGATGCGCACTATGAAGAGATCGAGAAATGGCGGCAGTCGATCCGCGCGCAGGCTCAGGCGTCACAGCAAGCCCCGCAGGCTCAACCGCAGCAATAGGGCGCTAGGCAGGCGGAGTCGCTTCGCGCACTTCGCGAATGATTTCGCGCGAAGCCGCCTCTGCCGCAGGCATCACCAGCAACCGAATGTGGTCCCGCTCATTCCCATCCGCGCCATCGTCGCGCCGCACGCCAATCCGATTTTCGCGCAGGCACGCTTCGAGCAGGTCGGCGAGCGCCGTATCCTGACCGCTCCAAACTACGGTCGTCGCCGCGCCTGGACTCCATGAGCAATCGCTCGAGTGGCTCTGAGCCGCGCTCGAATCAGCATCGTCCTCTGCCGGCTCGTCGAGCGCGAACGGCGCGCTCTCTCGCACATTCGCAAGGAGCCCCTTCGCGCGCGACAAATCCGACAAAAACACCCGCACCGCGTACTTCGGCCGCGGCATCGCGAGTTCAAAAACCAAATGTTCATTCGTTGGCTGAACGTGATGCCTGATACCTGCGTCGCGCAAGATATGGATGACTTCGCTCACCGCCAGCGGATCGCCGCCACGCCAAGCCAGCACAATTTTCTCTTTGCGTTGCCGCTCGTCGAGCGGATGCCCACGCAGCTCCTCCGGCACAAGTTCGACGCCGCACACACTGCACATCGCGTGGCTATCGGTGTACTCCGCGTCGCAAACAGGACAATATTTCATTCGGGTTTCGATTCCTTCAGTTCTCTAGGGGCGTTCCACTGCCAGCGCAACCGCATTCCCGCCGCCCAGGCAAAGCGCCGCAATTCCCCGCTTCAGATCGCGACGCTGTAATTCGTAGAGCAGGGTCACCAGAATCCGGGCGCCGCTCGCGCCGATCGGATGCCCAATCGCCACCGCTCCGCCGTTTACATTCACCTTCTCAGGATTCAGCTTCAGCTGCTGCGTCACCGCAATCGCCGCGACGGCAAACGCCTCATTCAGCTCCACAAGATCGACGTCCTTCTCGCGATCCCATCCCGTCTTCGCCAAAAGCTTTTCCACGGCCTCGACCGGCGCCATCATCACCCATTTCGGCTCGACGCCGCTGACCGCCTGCGCCACGATCCGCGCCATCGGCTGTTTGCCAAGCCGCTGCGCGTTCCGTTCGCTGGTCACAATCACCGCCGCGGCGCCGTCGTTCGTCCCCGGAGCGTTTCCCGCCGTGACGGTTCCATCCTTCTTGAACGCGGGCTTCAACTTCGCCAGCACTTCCATCGATGTATCTTCGCGCGGCGACTCGTCATACTTGATCACCACCGGATCGCCCTTTTTCTGCGGCACTTCGATCGGCAAAATCTGCGCTTCGAAAAAACACGACTTGCGCGCGCGAATTGCCTTCTGATGGCTTTCGAACGCGAACCGATCCTGCTCTTCGCGCGATATCCCATACTTCTCCGCCACCAGCTCGCCGGTCATCCCCATGTGAAAATTCTCGTAAGAATCCCAGAGGCCGTCGTGGATCATCGAGTCGATCAGCTTCCCATCGCCCAGCCGGTACCCGCTCCGCGCCTGCGGCAAAAGATACGGGGCGTTGGTCATCGACTCCATGCCGCCCGCCACCACAATCTCCGATTCGCCCAGCTGCACCGCCTGCGCCGCCAGCGCCACCGCCTTCAGCCCCGACCCGCACACCTTATTAATGGTTAGCGCGGCGACACGCGGATCACACCCGCCTTTCAGCGCCGCCTGCCGAGCAGGATTCTGCCCAAGCCCCGCCTGAATTACATTTCCGAGGATCGCCTCGTCGATTTGCTTCGCGTCCAGGCCCGCTCGCCTCGCCGCCTCAGCAATCACCTTGGCGCCAAGCTCCGGCGCCGTAAACGACGATAACCCACCCTGAAATCTTCCAACGGGTGTGCGAACAGCGGACAGAATGACGGGCGTTTCCATGGCGGGAGCCTCCGAAACACCATTATACGAGATCGCCCGATCGGGCGCAGAAACCCCATTCCAGACATGCAGGGGCACACTTCAGCGTGCCCCTCTTCAAACAATCGCGCTCGCGGTCGTTACTAACTACGCGTTCGCCGCTGCATTTCCCATCTGCCCCTCGTCCGCGCTCGGCCCATACAACCCCGGCACCGGAATATCGAGCATCCGGAAATACACTGTCAGCTGTCCGCGATGATGAATCAGGTGATTCATCACCATCCCACGCAGCACCGCCACGCGCGGCATCGTGAACAAATTCTGCCCGCCCATGAGCAAGCTCCAGTTCGCCATGATGTCCGCGTCGCTGACCTTCTCCAGCGCCGCCCGAGCCTCGGCCGCATCTTTGTCAAACTGTGCCAACGCACCCTTCACGTTCTCAGCCTTCGGCATCTGCGGCCCCGGGCCGTCTTTCGGTGCGATGTCGAGATTCTCTGTGTTGATCGTCATCGTCGCCCATCCCGGCAGCGTCGACAGGTGCCACGCATACCAACCCACCGTTCCCGACTTTTCGTGCGGCTTCCAATTCCATTTCTCATCCGGGACGCGCTCGAGCACCTTCCGCGTGCTTTGCATCTCCTGATCAAATTCCGGCAGCATCGATCGGCCAATCGTCATCATGAAAATCCTCCAGTGAAGAGATAGGGACTCAGGCGGCGCAAATCTTAGGCGAACAAAAGGCGAATGTCAACATGTGTTTCGACCTCCGCCTCCCCTCTCTACGCAGCTCCCGTCCTTCCCGTTTCATCCCCGCCACACTCTTGCGTCTGTTCTCCCGAAACTCCACAATCCTGCTATGCCACACGAATTTTCAACCTCGTACATCCAAGACTCTCTCGCTATCTTCCGTCAATACAAGAAACTTGCCGAGCGCGCCATGGACCAGTGTCCCGACGAATGTCTCTTCGTCGCGCTCGACCCCGAATCAAACTGCATCGCCATCATCGTGAAACACATGGTTGGCAACATGCGCTCGCGCTGGCGCAACTTCCTCACCACCGACGGCGAAAAACCCGATCGCAATCGCGACACCGAGTTCGAAGACGCCCCGAAATCTCGCGAAGAGTTGATGGCCATGTGGGGCGCCGGCTGGAAATATGTTTTCGACGCGCTCGAGCCCCTCAACGACGCCGATGTCAGCCGCACCGTTCTGATTCGCACCGAGCCCCACTCGGTCATGCAAGCCATCAACCGCCAGATCGCTCACTACTCGATGCACATCGGCCAAATCGTCTTCGCCGCCAAGCACCTCACCACCGCGAAGACCGGCAAGTGGCAATCGCTGAGCATCCCGCGCGGCCATTCCTCGAAATTCACCGCCGACGTCGCCGCCGGAAAAAAATCCCAGCGCTGAAGAAAGTTGCTTCGGGGTCATGGTAGGGGCACGGCAACACTTCCCTGTTCCATCTTTTTTATCTTACGAATTAGAGTTTCGAGCAACTCAAGGTTGTCGCGAATTTTCCGGCTGACGAGTGCGCGCGTGCGCTTGTCACGGCGTGCGAGATCTCCTGCTCAAGCACCCACTGGGCAACCTGTACCTGGATGATTGCGATGTGTTTCGCTCAGATATTCATCGATCAGCGATTCGTAGATGACCGGTAAGCCGCCAGGGGCGGCGGCATCTACTTGATTTTTCCAGAGCTCGAGCGCCAAGCCGACCGCTTCGGCCACTAGCGTGTCACGCGAATGGAAGTGTTTGTAGGAAGCTGGTTCGCAGCTGCCATAGAAGAACGATGCAGACTGTGCGCCCTCCGATGCATCAGAAAAGGATCGCGGAGTTCACGGTCTCCTCCGCTGCTAGCATCCTAGGGACCGCGGAAAGAGGGTTTATGTCAAAGGTGTGGCTCATTACCGGTGCCTCTCGCGGTCTCGGCCGTGCGTTCACAGAAGCGGCCGTGACCTTCGCTCCGGCTACAGGTTCACCGGCAGCCGTGCGTACGACACCGGTCCACGCTGCCGCAGACGGAAGACTCTGTTGTGCTTCAAGCGAGACCGCGAACATCAGTCCCAGCGGCAAAAACATCTCTGCCAGTCTGAAGGCCCTATGAAAGGTCCGAGCGAAGGCGTGTTCCTTTGCGTAGCGGAGTTCAGACATGACAGATTTCCTCGACGGAAGACGGGATGCAATCGAGTGCATGAAGCCTTTGATCGCGCAGCATAGGCCCTCACCCCAGTCCGTCTTACGTCGACACGGCGTACTTATAGAAGTGTCGAACCGCTTCGGTTTATGTGCTTGTGACTTCTATGCCTTGGGAGCGGTAGCGATTCAGGACAACTTCGTCTGATGCATCGGTGATCAGACGTGTCAGTCGGGAAACTGGACCAACCAAGTAAGGCAGAGATGTCCCCATTTTCCCAAGTGAAATCAGGCCAACCACTTCTATTGAAGCCCTTATCATCGCTTGCTTCACGTACGCTTCTTCTCCGTCGCCGACGGTTATTCCAACCTCCGGGTGCAAACTGCACATTCCGAGAAAACATAGATCAGCGCGAATGGATTCGACTCGACGAACGGTCTCGATGCCTGTCGTGACCCGCGCCTCTTTGAGAAAATTCCCTCCGAGCATCAGCACGCTCAACTTCGGATGATCCGCCAACGCCAGCACAAGCGGTGGGCTGTTGGTAACAATCGTCGCCGAACGCTCTCTTGAAAGGTAGGAAGCAATTTTTAGATTAGTGGTACCTCCATCGATCAGCACCACCTGACCGTCGCGGATCATGCCCGCTGCCGCTCGAGCAATTCCGATCTTGCTTTCCATGTCGATTTGTTGGCGAGACACGAAAGGAACGGCCTCGGTACGGCGAGGCAGGGCGCCGCCGTGTACCCGTTGGATCTTTCCCGAATTCGCCAATTCGCGCAGATCTCGACGAATCGTGTCTTCAGAGACCCGGTATCGACTGCTAAGGTCCGCGGCAACCACGCGGCCCTCACTGCCAAGCAGATCCAGGATGTACTGGTGGCGCTCTTCCTTTAGGGCGATTTGGCCAGCTTCGGCTTCTAGTTTCATTTGGGTCCGCTTGCACGAATATACTTGGTTATGCACGTATATGCGTATATTATCCGATTCATGCATGATAGTGCCAAACATAACGCTACACAAGGTCATTGGCATAAACGTTCGGTTCGGGCAGTCGTCTTCGACTACGGAAACGTTCTTTGCCTCGAGCAAACGCTGGAGGATATGAAAGGTATGGCGCTCGTGTGCGGCATTCCCCATGAGCGATTCACTGAGCTTTACTGGAAGCTAAGGCCGCCCTACGATCGGGGCGATATCGATGGACCTGCCTACTGGACGGCGGTTGTCGGGCAGCAAGAACTGGGTTTGAACAGAGATCAGATAGCAACGCTAATCAAGCTCGATTGCGAAAGTATCACTCGACCAAATCCAGGTGCGGTGCGTTGGGCAAAGCTGTTGCACCATCAAGGCTTCCCCTTAACCCTTCTCTCAAACATGCCGCTCGAACTCAGCCGCCATGTGACCAGGTCCTTTCCAAGCCTCGCTACATTTGAATACCTGATTTATTCCTGCGATCACCGGTCCATAAAGCCCGAGCTGGCGATCTATCGAAATTGTCTCGAGCTACTCGAAGTGGTCCCGCAAGACGTCTTGTACCTCGACGATCGCGCCGAAAACGTCGAGGCGGCAGCTAGCTTAGGAATTAACTCTGTACTGTTTGACACGGTTGAAAAGACTGCATCAAGAGTCGAAAGCCGATTCGAGATTCCTGTCCCGAATTGTGGCCGCTATCGCCAATCAGGTTCACAGAACAGCTCAACAGAGCTGCGCCCGGCTGAGATGGAATCTGATTGATGGAGCAACTCAGCGTCCAACAAGTACGCGTGAGCGTGTCCTTAATCTTTCTGATCCACGGCTTGATTATCGCAACTTGGGCTTCGAGGATTCCTGCCTTTCAGGCGCACCTCCATCTTTCTCCCGCCGTTTTGGG
>Ga0307474_10002411_pt1 | contig 13448 bp, 14 predicted proteins | sample atmos_gasesECM1C_2_FD_203312 | JGI IMG/M metagenome (GOLD analysis project Ga0307474, IMG submission 203312) | Hardwood forest soil microbial communities from Morgan-Monroe State Forest, Indiana, United States - atmos_gasesECM1C_05 | ecosystem: Environmental > Terrestrial > Soil > Temperate... | reverse complement strand
GAAGATGAGCGCGAACTCCACACCGAGCTCGCACGTTTGCAACAGGAGCACCGCGACCTCGACGCGGCAATCGATGCCCTGCATCAATCGCCGGCGCCCGATTTGTTGCGGCTGCAACGGCTGAAGAAGCGCAAATTGCAATTGCGCGACCGCATCGCCTTCATCGAAGACCAGATCACGCCCGATATCATCGCCTGACATTTTTCGTCTCGCCCGTTAGAGCATGATCCGGACCCGAAGGGCCGCGTTAGCGCAAGGTAGAAAGCGGTTTTCCGAAAAGATCATGCTCAAACAAAGAGATGAGATCGTGATGCGATTCCACTTAATCGCTTCATGATCTGGCGGCGGAATTTGCGCTTTCGAAATTCGCGTGGCGTCTTGCCCTGCCGGGATCTCTTGCCCGTTCGCACGATGGTTGCCTGGGTCAACATTTTTCCCGGTGAGCGAGAGCCATTGAGCCCTTGACTCGATGAGAACAAAATAGGAACATTTGGGCCGATTCACCCACGGAGTCTCGCCATGTCCGAGCCAGCATCATTGTTTGTCAGCGATCCTTACGAGCGGGCCTGCGATCAGGCGATCGCGCTGTGCGACGGAAACATGCGCAGCACGATCAAGGTGTTGCTCATGGCGAATGAGTATCTGGAAATGGAGCTGAGGGATTTGCAGACGGCCTTGAGTGGCCACGCCTCGACGCAAGGCGGCGGCGAGGCAGCCTGATCAGCGCAGCTCGCGGAAGAAGGCGCGCACCTCCCGCGCAAGCAGCTCGGGCTGTTCGAGGGCCGCGAAATGTCCACCCTTCTCCATCACGCTCCAGCGGCGTATGTCCTTGAATACGCTCTCGGCTATGTGGCGCGGGGGTTTGAGGATTTCACACGGGAATTGCGCATAACCGGTCGGCACGGTGATCGCGTCGCCTTTTGACCGGATGGCCGAGCCGTGAAGCCTCGCATAATACGGCCAGAACGATGAGCCGATTGCGCCAGTGAACCAGTAGAGCGAGATGTCGGCGAGCATACGGTCGCGGCTGATCGCGCGCTCGACGTTGCCGTCGCAATCCGACCAGGCGCGGAATTTTTCCACGATCCACGCCGCCAGTCCCGCAGGCGAATCCGTCAGCGCGAAGGCGAGCGTTTGCGGGCGCGTGCCCTGGATCCACGAATAGCCGGTTTCTTCGCGTGTCCAATGCGCCAGTTCTGCCAGATAGCGCTTCTCCTCTTCGGTGGGATTTTGAAAGGCCGAAGGATCACGGCCCGCGGCCATCATCAGGTTGATGTGAATACCGATCATCCGATCCGCAAAGGCATAGCCGAGCCGGCTCGTGACGCCTGCGCCCCAGTCGCCGCCCTGCGCCCCGAAGCGCGAAAAGCCGAGCACATCGTGCATCAGCGCAGCGACGCAGTCTGCCATTTCCGGCACCCCATATCGCTTCTGCCCGGGCCGGAAGGAAAGCCCGTATCCCGGCAAGGACGGCGCCACCACGGTAAAGGCATCGCGGGCATCGCCCCCGAAGCGCGCGGGATCAGTGAGGCGCGGAATGATCTCGAGAAATTCGAACACCGATCCGGGCCAGCCATGGAGCAGAAGCAGCGGCATGGGATTTGGACCGACACCTCTCGCATGCAGATAATGCAGATCGATGCCGTCGATTGGAACGCGGAATTGCGGGAAGGCATTGAGGGCTGCTTCCTCCGCCCGCCAGTCAAAACCGTCGCGCCAATATTCGATGAGCCCGCGCAGATAGGCAACATCGGTGCCGTAGGCCCATGGCTCGCCCGGTGCCTGATCGGGGAGACGTGTGCGGGAGAGGCGCTCGCGCAAATCGGCGATGTCGGCATCCGGAATCCGCAGCGTAAACGGCACTGGCTCGGTCATGATCCTGCTCGGCTGATGGAAGCGAACGGCAACGGTCTGTTGAAGGGTACATCTGGCCGTTTCAGGCGGCTATATCTCAAGCTTCATGGCGGCGCTGCGCCTTGCGCACATACATCGCGCAATCGGCTTCTTCGAGGCTGCGCCCGGCCTCGGAATGCGGCCCGAGAACGGCTACGCCGGCCGATGCACCTGTGGTGACGGTTTTACCGTCGAACACGAAGCTCAGGCCATCGATCGCCTGTTCCAGTGAAGCGGCCTTGGCGTGAGCGTCGGTCTCGGTGAGATTCCACAACAAAAGCGCGAACTCGTCGCCGCCCAGCCTTCCGATCACGTCGGAGGAGCGGATCTGGCGCGAGAGCACGGCCACGATCGCCTTCAAGACCTGGTCACCCGCCGCGTGGCCAAAGGTGTCGTTGATCGGTTTGAGGCGATCGACGTCGAGCACGATCAGCGCGCCAGCGGCACGATAGCGCTGGATGTAGGAGATCGCGCGATTGAGCAGGCGTTCAAAGCCGCGGCGATTGGGAATCTCCAAGAGAAAGTCAGTATTGGCCGAGGCCTTCAATTCCTCGATGCGTGACAACGCCTGCTTGAGCTCGCTTTTCAGCCGGCGAATCTCTGCTTTGGCGCCGGCGGAGGCGGCCGGCCTTCGCGAGGTGGAAGTGGATGAAGCGCTGCCGCTGACGGCGCCGGCTTTGTGGCGTTTTGCAAGCCTGGATGCCGCCGTCCTGGTTTTCTTCTGCATAGGCCTCCTAGATCATGATGTGATTAAGCGGAATCGCACCATGATCTCATCTCTTTGTTTGAGCATGATCTTTTCGGGAAACCGGTTTCCACTTTGCGCTAACGCGGCCCTTCGGGTCCGGATCATGCTCTAGGGGCAGATCCGGCCTCGAATCGATAGCTTCCGGTCATCCTTTCGCTAGAGCGTGAACGTTTTCCAAAAATCGGCAACTGCTCTGCGTTAACCTTGTTGTTCGGGGCGGGATCATGCTCCAAGAAGGCTTGCCGGGCCGCACCAAGACAGGATAGTCCATTGCGGACTTCTTGCCACGCCTTGAAGAGGGGCCGGTCCCACCAGTGCGGTGGATTTGACATTCGCTTTGCTATCGCCTGCAAATTCTCATAGCGAATGTCAGAACCGGCCACACCGGTTCGGCCTGTTGTCCGGATAGTCGAGAAGAATTGCCTGCATGCGCGCCCCGATAGCCATCATCATGGGAAGCCAGTCGGACTGGGAAACCATGCGCCACGCCGCCGACATGCTCGATGAGCTCGGCATCACTTGCGAGAAACTTGTCGTCTCCGCTCATCGCACGCCGGAGCGGCTGGTTGCCTTTGCCAAGGGCGCGAAGGCGGCCGGATTCAGGATCATCATCGCCGGCGCCGGCGGTGCCGCGCACCTGCCAGGCATGGCTGCATCGCTCACGGAACTCCCGGTCCTTGGCGTGCCGATTGAATCGAAATCGCTGCACGGCCTCGATTCGCTCTACTCGATCGTCCAGATGCCCGCCGGAGTGCCGGTTGGAACCCTGGCGATCGGAAAGGCTGGCGCCGTCAACGCCGCGCTGCTTGCAGCAAGCATCCTGGCGCTGCACGACAAGGGGCTGGCGGAACGACTAGCTGCCTGGCGCAAGCGGCAGACCGACTCGGTCGCCGAGCGTCCGGAGGAATCTCCGTGACGGCGGTGACGCTGAAGCCAGGTGACACCATCGGAATCCTCGGCGGCGGACAACTGGGCCGTATGCTGGCGATGGCCGCGGCGCGGCTTGGCTTGCGTTGCCAGGTTTTTTCGCCGGACCCGGACTCGCCCGCCTTCGATGTCGTGGCAAGCGCGACTTGCGCCGAATATGCCGATGTGGAGGCGCTCGAGCTGTTCGCGAGCGACGTCGACGTCATCACCTACGAGTTCGAGAACGTGCCGGCGGCGTCCGCGATGATCCTGGCGGCGCGCCGCCCGGTGCTGCCCGATCGCAAGATCCTGGAAACCACGCAAGATCGGCTGATCGAAAAGGATTTTGTGCGGCGGCTTGGCATCGGCACCGCCGATTACGCCGAAGTGTCATCGGCCGAAGACCTGCGCGCGGCGATTGCAAACATCGGCCTGCCAGCGGTGCTCAAGACCCGCCGCTTCGGCTATGACGGCAAGGGGCAGTCGATCGTCCGCCCCGCCGACGATCCGGACCAGATCTGGAACGACCTCGGCACCAAGTTTGCGATCCTCGAGGCGTTCGTGCCGTTTGAGCGCGAGATTTCGGTGATCGCCGCGCGCTCGGCCGACGGCCAGGTCGAATGCTTCGACGTTACCGAAAACGAGCACAGGGATCACATCCTCAAGGTTTCGCGTACCCCGGCCGCCATATCAGACGCGCTGGCGGCCCAGGCGCTTGACGTCGCGCAGCGGATCGCAAACGCGCTCGATTACGTCGGCGTGCTCGCGGTCGAGATGTTCGTGGTGCAGGCGGACAGCGGACATAAGGTCCTGGTCAACGAGATCGCCCCGCGGGTGCACAATTCTGGGCACTGGACGCTGGACGGCGCCTCGATCTCGCAATTCGAGCAGCATATTCGTGCCATCGCCGGATGGCCGCTCGGCAAGCCCGTCCGCCATGGCGAGGTCACCATGACCAACCTGATTGGGGACGAGATCAACGACTACGCGCAATGGCTCTGCGTTCCCGGAGCCACCCTCCACCTCTACGGCAAGGGCGCAGCCAGGCCCGGCCGCAAGATGGGCCATGTGACCCAGGTCCAGCCGACGCAAAAGTCCGGCTGACACAGCCAAGTGATAGGGGCAAAGCTGCCAAAAACCGCCTGATCGGTACCGCCAAACCGCGATTTGGCCACTTTCGGAATGCGATTTGCGTGTGCGCCGGTGGACATTCCCACCTTTGTCTGATACATCCGCCCGCTCAAGGTTTCAGAGCCAGGCCTTTTTGCCGGCCCTTTGGCTTTACCAGAATCAAATCCGATCAATGAAAGAGGATGCCGCGTGCAGGTTCTCGTTCGCGATAACAATGTCGATCAAGCCCTCAAGGCGCTGAAAAAGAAGATGCAGCGCGAGGGAATTTTCCGCGAGATGAAGCTCCGCGGTCACTACGAAAAGCCCTCCGAGAAGAAGGCCCGTGAAAAGGCCGAAGCCGTGCGCCGCGCACGCAAGCTCGCCCGCAAGAAGTTGCAGCGTGAAGGACTGTTGCCGATGAAGCCGAAGCCGGTGTTCGGTGCAGGCCCCGGCGCGGAGCGCGGCGGCCCCGGGGGCGGCCGCGGTGGCCCCGGAGGATCGCGCGGATCGCGCTGATCGGCGATTTTACAGAGATGAATCGACGACGCGGATCCTGGCGGTCCGCGTTTTTGTTTGCGCGCTAGATCATGATGCGATTAAGGGGAAATCGAATCATGATCTCATCTTTTTTTTTGAGCATGATCTCCGCGCAAACGCGTTTTCGCGTTTGTCGCGAGGGAAAACCGGTTTCCACTTTTCGCTAACGCGGACCTTCGGGTCCGGATCATGCTCTAAAGCTTCGGCGCGATCGGAAAATCCGCGCGCTTGCGCGCCGCCTGTTCAATCACGCACATCGCCGCCAGCACCACGTCGTCGCGCCAGGGCCGGCCCATTAGCTGTATTCCGATCGGCAGGCCCGCGCTTCCGCGGTCCGTCTCGAGAGCGGTCTTTTCCGCGAGGTCGAACGATTTGCTGCGTCCGGCTTCTTCTTCGCCGCGCACCCGCGTAACCGGCACGACGCCTGCGGGATAGCCGAGGAGTGGAGACAACAGCGCATAGGTACCTGCAAATGGCATATTGATCGTGGCCATGTGGCGAACGGCAGGCACCGCATAGGTTGGCATCAGGATCAGATCGATGGGGCCGCCGACAGCGCGATCAAGCTGATTGCGAAACCGCGCCTGAAACTCCATCACGCGCGCGGTCAGGCGCCAGTAGTCGGAAGCCGACCCGGACGCGAACGCCCCCATCGTGGCGGCCGAATTCCTTTGGCCCAACAAACCCAGCAATGCAGCGACCGCGATCCGCAAGCCGCGAGGCATGCGCGCAATGTTAATGTTCACGCTCACGCGTGGATCGACCTTTTCTCCGCGCAAGAGATCGCGCATGCCGCGCCCGCGGTCGGCGGAAAAACAGCCGAGAACGAGTTCCAGGATCTCCGCGCCAGGCAGCACGTTCAAGGGCGTCACTTCGGCGCCGGCCGCGCGCAGGATCTCGGCAGCCTCGGCGACGCCGCGTTCTACCGCTCTCGACGGCATCATCACTCCGTCGTCGTTCACCACCGCGATGCGAAGCCTTGCGATATCGACCTTGTTGAAGTCGCCGAGCGCAACGGTGGGAATCGTATCGATGCCGTGGGCGCCATTGATCAATCCAAGCGCAAGCGCGAGGTCGTCGACCGATCGCGCCATCGGTCCGATCTGGCTCACGACCGCGCGCTGACCGATCGGTATGCTGCCTCTTCCAAGGTCCGGACAACGGCCGGCTGTGGGACGCAGCGACGATATTCCGCAAAACGAGGCCGGAATCCGCACACTGCCGCCGATGTCGGTTCCGAGACCGAGCATCGAGGCGCCCGCGGCGAGGATCGCTCCCTCCCCGCCGCTGCTGCCGCCGCACGACCGCTCCAGGTTCCAGGGGTTGTTGGTGCGCCCGTAGAGCGGATTGTCGCTCTCGGTATAGATCAGCAGCTGCGCCACATTTGTTTTCGCAATCACGATCGCGCCTGCGGAGCGTAACCGCGCCACGTAGGGATCGTCCGATGTCGCGTGCGCCGCCGCTCGTCTCGAAAGCCCGAAGGTTGCGGCCGTGCCGGCGAGATCGAAGCATTCCTTGACCGTGATCGGCACCCCCGCCAGCGGTGGAAGCGTCTCGCCGTGGACGCGGCGCTGATCGATCGCATCGGCCTCACCGCGCGCCTCCTCGTAACGTTTGACGACCACGGCGTTGAGCGCTGTGTTCACCTCTTCGATCCGTTCGATACAAGCCTCTACCGCTGCGCGCGCCAGAATCGTGCCGTTCGCGATCGACGCTGCGAGTTCGCGCGCCGACAGCATGTTGAGAGAAACGGCACCCGAGGGACGCGACGCATCCGCAGCGTGCGGGATTGAGTTGGACATGGGCTGCTCCCGGATTCCAGCTTCGCCAGCGGTAGCCTATTGCGGAATTTTCGACTTGGGAATTTTTGGCTTTGCGAAATCTTCATTGACGCGATTCGCGGAAAAATCGCGAAACCGTGGCCGACCGACCGGCAATGGTAAATGATCTGCGGACTCAATGTGCTGAAATCGATTTTGACCGATGCATTTGGTGGCGCGGCAGGGTACCAATGATCCGCAAAAGCGTGAGTGTTCTTGATGATGGCGATTCCTGCTTGTGGCGTGCTTTCCGCAAGTTTGCGCCTGCGCGCCTCCGCGCCGATTGCTGTGATGGCCATCGCGCTGGCCGGCTGCTCGATCCCGCTGGACTCGCTGACGCGCTCCGCGGAGCCGCGGGAAGAGGCCGCGCAATTGGCCGCCTCAGGCGCCATCGCTTCGCTCAGCCGAGCCATCAAGAACAATCCCGACGATCCGGCAGGCTACAATACGCGCGGCCTGACGCTGCTGCAGGCTGGAAAACCCGACGAGGCGCTGGCCGATTTCAACAAGGCCATCAGCCTTGATCCCAACTACGGTCAGGCCTTTGCCAATCGCGGCACCCTTTATCGCAAGAGCAAGCGGTTGGAGGAGGCGATGGCCGACTACGACCGGGCGGTGACGCTCGACCCCAATTACGCGCCGGCCTGGTTCGGCCGAGGCATGATCTACAAGGGGCGCAACCAACCGGCACAGGCGCTGGAAGATTTCAACAAGGCGATCGCCCTTCGCTCCGACGATGCCGAGGCCTTTTACAATCGCGGCCTGCTCTATCAGGGCGAAAAACAGTATCAATCGGCGGTCGACGATTTCGCCTCGGCACATGGTCTGGTGCCGCAGCAGGTCGAGCCGCTGTTTGCTCGCGCGCTCAGCTATCTTGCCTTGGGCCAGGCCAAGGAGGCTGCCGCCGATCTCGACGAGGCGGTGCAGGACGATCCACAGAACGCACAGCTCTGGATGACCAGAGGCCTCGCCTATGAACGCCTCGGCGACAGGAACAAGGCCGCTGCTTCATACGCCCGCGCCATCAGCCTGCGCCCGGGCGATGAAGCTGCGCGAACAGGCTTTGCCCGCGTCGGCGGCAAGCCGGGCTAGTGCTGCCTATTTGAAGTTCCTGCACCGCAGGCAGCGAATTCGATCCAGGAACGTCAAACAGAAAAGCGGCATTAGAAACATGGATTTGCTGGTGTCCCTTTGGTTCTGACATTCGCAAACGACTCCGCCGCGACAAGGTACGAATGTCAGAACCAGGACACCAGAATTACGACACGTTCTGAGATTCGAGAAAGGCAAAGCGCCGAACCCGATCGCGACCAGCTAGTTCTCGCCGCACTGAAGATTATTTGGGCAGGACCGAGTGGAACATCGATTTCGCCGCCGACAGCACGTCTTCGGCTACCGACGGCCGCCCCTGCGGCTGGGCATCCACCGCGTCAGCTCGCAGATCGAGCGGTGGCCGCGGGTCGGGAATCTCGGCCGGCGGTCTCGGGCGCTGCGGGTCGTCCGGCCGCGCCACGGGCGGATACGGCGGTTTGCCGTCCGGCGGGGTTGAAACCATAATCGGCGGCGGCAGCGGTTGAAGCTGCGGGGCGGCTGGCGGTGCGGGCGACGGTGCTGGGGCCGCGATGACGCGCGACGTTTCCGGAGCGCGGGCTGGCTCGCTGGCGGTGGTTGCCCGGTGCAGGCGTTCGATTGCGGCGCGTGCCAGATCGTTGGCGTCCGGGCCGGTTTCCGCCGGCGCCACGGTATTTGGCGCCGCAACCACGGTTTCGGCGGGCAACGATGGCGGCGCTGGGGCTTGAACCGCCGCGGGAGCGGTCTTGGCGGCGGCCTTTTCACGGGCCGTCGGCTGATGGCGGCGAGAGTCGGCCGGTGTCGTGGTCGGCGGGATGCTGGCGGTTTCGGCCGGCTTGTCGGCCTTCTCGGCCGGCTTCTCCACGGTCTTTTCGGCGGCCGACTTGTCGCTAGTCGCCTTTTCGGGAATGCCTTTCGCCCTTACGCCGGGTTCGGGGATATTACCGATGTCGGCAGATTTCTCGGCCGGTTTCGGTTCGCCCCGCGCATTGGCTTTTTTCGGGTCGGCCGTCGATACCGCCGCCGCGGTCGCCGCGTCGGCCGGTGCTTTGTTGTTGATGTAATGATTAACGATATAGGCGCCGATGATGGTCGCAATCACCGACGGAAATATATCCATGGCAAATTTGGAGGCCAATTTCAGCATGCCGACCACTCCCGCGCGGGCCCTGATGCCCGAGGTTTGAGGCAGATCGGTGGCAATTCGGTAAACGGCGCGGTTATGGTTTCAACTCCACTTCCAGAAAAACGATTTCGCTGGTGGTTTCGTTGAGCACGTCGTGTTCCACCCCGGCCTTGCGGAAGTAGGATTTGCCGGCCCCGAGCCGGGCTTTTGAGCGTTCCCCGTCGGGCGCCACAATGGTCATCTCGCCCGCCGTAACCGGCACGATCACGTAATCCATCTCATGAATGTGATGCCCGGTGGCGCTGCCCGGCGCCAGCCGCCACTCGGTGACACGCACTTCCGGCGTGTCGACCTGAACGTCGGATTTGGCGCTTTTCATTGCCTTAATTCTCTCCCCCGGAGCCTTTAGGGCACGAATACCAAGAATACGAATACCGCAAATACCACAAGGTGGACCAGCCCGAAAAGGATGTTGGTGCGGCCGGTGCCGAGCGTCAACATGGCGACCAGGAACGTCAGGGCGAGCAGCACGATGTCGATGACGGGAAGCCCGAGCACCAGCTGCTTCTCCAGCACGTAGGCGGCCACCGCGACCGCCGGGATCGTCAGGCCGATGGTGGCAAGGGACGAGCCGAGCGCGAGGTTGATGCTCTTCTGCAGGTCATTCTTCCGCGCGGCGTTGACCGCGGCGACGCTTTCGGGAAGCAGGATCAGCAACGCGACCACAATGCCTGCAAAGGCGGGCGGCGCACCGATCAGCGCGGTGCCGGCGTCGACCACCAGCGAGAATTTTTTCGCCAGCAGCACGACCGCAAGTAGCGAAACCAGCAGCAGCCCGGCGCTGAGCAAGATCGTCCGCTTCGATGCGTGCGCTTCCTTGTCCGATGCGTCGCCAACATCGATCACGAAATAGTCGCGATGCCGCACGGTCTGGGTGTAAAGGAACACGCCGTAAAGCAAAATGGTGACGACGCTGACGAAGCCGAGCTGACCCCACGAATAGACCGGCCCCGGCGTCGTCGATGTGTAACTCGGCTCGATCAGGGTGATCGTTGCCAGAACGGCGAGAACGCTGAGATAGAGGCTCGATCCCGACACCTGGATGTCCTGCTCGCGGTAACGCAACCCGCCCGCCAGGATGCAGATGCCGACCAGTCCATTGCAGACGATCATCACCACCGCAAAAACGGTATCGCGGGCCAGCGTCGTCGCCGCGGCTTTTTCACCGAGCATGATGGTGGCGATCAACGCCACCTCGATGATCGTCACCGCGAGCGTCAGCAACAGCGTGCCGAAGGGTTCGCCGATCCGCTCGGCGATCACTTCGGCATGATGCACGGCTGCAAACACCGTGCCGAACAGGATCACAAGCAGCACGGCTGCAAACACGAGACCGGCTGGCGACGGCACAAAATCGTAGTGAAGCGCAGTGGCGGCGGCAAAGAGCAGAACGGCAAGCGCGGGAAAAATCCATGCCGATCGCGGCATCGGTCCATGCGTGCTCATATGTCCTCATTTCCAGGGCGCAACGCCCGCCTCCGCCACACAGAAGATTAGTCGATCAGTCGGCCGGCAATCCAATGAAATGTCGCGCCGTTTCGATGGCGCCATGATCGCCCAGGTCGTTGTGGCCGCCTTTTGGAAAGGCAACGAATTGTTTCGGCTGATTGGCGAGTGCAACCAGCCGCCGGGAGAGCTCGATCGAAATCGTGATATCCTGCGTGCCGTGCATGATCAAAAGCGGCGCCCGCACGCGCGCAATGCACTGGTCGGAACGAAACTGATCGGCGATCAACCAGCGTACCGGCAGAAAGGGGAAGGCGGCAGCGGCGACATCCGTGAGCGAAGTAAAGGGGGCTTCGAGCACGAGCTTGCCGATCGGGTGGTCTGCCGCAAGTGCCGTGGCGACACCGCTGCCGAGCGAAAAGCCCCAGACCACGATCCGCTTCGCGTCGTATCGCGCCGAGGCGAAAGCGTAAGCCGCCTCGGCATCGAGCAGAAGCCCCCGCTCGGTCGGCCGCCCGCTCGAGCCGGCATAGCCGCGATAGGACAGCGCGACGAGGCCAGTCCCGTCTTGCGTGATCTCGCGAAAGCGGCCGGCGAGCCCGGCGAGCGAATCTCCGTTGCCGTGGAAATAAAGAACGACCGCGCGATCCGCTCTTGGCGGCACGTGCCAGACGATGACTTTTTCGCCATCGGCGGCGGTCAGCAAAGCTTCTTCAGCCACCTCGAAGCCGGCGGCCGCAGGTGCGGTGCGAAAGTCTTGCGGAACAGGATAGATGAACGCGCGCTGTGCGAAGAACATCACAACGACGCCACCGAGATATCCGACCGCAACGAAGGCAACGATCCATTTCAGGACGGTCATCTTGTCCAATAGCTCGGCTCGGCCTTACATCGCCTTGACGATATTTTCAGTCATTTTCTTGGCGTCGCCGAGCAGCATCATGGTGTTGTCGCGGTAGAACAGGGGATTGTCGATCCCCGCATAGCCCGAGGCGAGCGAGCGCTTGATGAACATCACGGTGCCGGCCTTCCAGACCTGCAGCACCGGCATGCCGTAGATCGGCGAGGTTTTGTCCTCTTCCGCCGCCGGGTTGGTGACGTCATTGGCGCCGATCACGAAGGCGACGTCGGCCTGGGCGAACTCCGAATTGATGTCCTCGAGTTCGAACACTTCGTCATAGGGCACGTTGGCTTCCGCGAGCAGCACGTTCATGTGGCCGGGCATGCGGCCAGCGACAGGGTGAATGGCATATTTCACCTCGACGCCTTCCTTCTTGAGATTGTCGGCCATCTCGCGCAGCGCGTGCTGCGCCTGCGCCACCGCCATGCCGTAGCCGGGCACGATAATGACCTTCTGCGCGTTCTTCATGATGAAGGCGGCATCGTCGGCAGAGCCGAGTTTCACGGGCCGCTGCTCGGCGGCAGCTCCGCCCGCGGCCGCCGTCTCGCCGCCAAACCCGCCCAGGATGACCGAAATGAACGACCGGTTCATCGCGTGGCACATGATGTAGGACAGGATCGCGCCGGATGAGCCGACCAGCGCGCCCGTGATGATCAGCGCCGAATTGCCGAGCGTGAAGCCGATGCCGGCAGCCGCCCAGCCGGAATAGGAGTTCAGCATCGAGATCACGACCGGCATGTCGGCGCCGCCGATCGGAATGATCATGAGCACACCGATGGCGAGCGCCAGAATCGTGATCATCCAGAAATCGAACGCGCTGACCGAGATCACCATGTGAACGATGAAGAACAACAGCGCCAGCGCAAGCGCGATATTGATGATGTGGCGGGCAGGCAGGATGATCGGCGCGCCGCTCATGCGGGCCGACAACTTCAGAAATGCGATCACCGAGCCGGTAAAGGTCAGAGCGCCGATCGCAACCCCGAGCGACATTTCGACCAGGCTTTGCGGATGGATGTGACCGGGCGTGCCGATGTCAAAGGCTTCCGGCGCATAGAACGCGCCGGCCGCGACCAGCACCGCGGCCATGCCCACCAGCGAGTGGAAAGCGGCGACCAGTTCCGGCATCGAGGTCATCGGCACGCGGCGCGCGATCAATGCACCGATGCTGCCGCCGATGCCAACGCCCAGAATCACCAGCAGCCAGGCGAGGCCGTCGGCCGGCGGATGGTTGGCAAGGGTCGTGGCGACCGCGATCGCCATGCCGGTCATGCCGAGCAGGTTGCCGCGGCGGCTCGAGGCCGGGCTCGACAGGCCGCGCAACGACAAGATGAACAGAACACCCGCCACGAGATACAGAACTGCAGACAGATTGGCGTTCATCAGAGAGCCCCCTCCCCCGTCATCATCCGCGAAGCTGGATGATCGAGTAACCAGAAACGGTCGCGATCAAACGATAGATCACGCCCTACCGGACGCCCCGCCCGCGCGGGGCACGACGACGTATTTCGAGAAATCTTCATCGTCGTCAGTTGCTCTTCTTCTTGTACATCCCGAGCATGCGCTGAGTGACCAGGAAGCCGCCGAAGATGTTGACGCAGGCAAAAACCAATGCGACGAAGCCGAAACCGCGCGCCCAGCCGCTGCCGCTGGAGACGAGGCCGACGCCGACCGCGAGCAGCGCGCCGACCACGATCACCGAGGAGATCGCGTTGGTGACCGACATCAGCGGCGTGTGCAGCGCAGGCGTCACCGACCACACCACGAAGTAACCGGCGAACACGGCGAGCACGAAAATCGACAGCCGGAACACGAAGGGATCGACGGCCT
>Ga0307474_10002410_pt1 | contig 13457 bp, 7 predicted proteins | sample atmos_gasesECM1C_2_FD_203312 | JGI IMG/M metagenome (GOLD analysis project Ga0307474, IMG submission 203312) | Hardwood forest soil microbial communities from Morgan-Monroe State Forest, Indiana, United States - atmos_gasesECM1C_05 | ecosystem: Environmental > Terrestrial > Soil > Temperate... | reverse complement strand
TGCATCAGCGGAACCTTGGTGACTTTTTGAATTGGCACGAAGGCCAAGTCGTCCTTGGGGACAGTACGGATGTCGATAAACGTCCGCAGACAGTTGTTCTTGCAGAAATTGCAACGCGTGCTCTCGTTGCGCGTCGTGCGGTATTCGATTTTGCGAACGGCCTCCAGGCCGACGAACGATGTTTGCAACCCGTTGCGCCACAAACGAAGAGACTCAACTGCCGCGCCGATCGCGCCCGATTCGCCGCAGAATTCGTGAACAATGATTTCCGGTTTCTTGCCCGCAGCACGGAAGCTATTGTGGATAAAGTCCACTTCCGCCTTCACCACTGCCATATTGTTTTGCGTGCCACCTTGCAGTACGAAACGAGTTCCCAACGCCGCCAGGTTGGGGATGCTGGCTACATAAAGGAACACATTCTTGGGAAGCACTGCGGCCAGGCCGGCGAGAATTTCCTCCGCCCGCCAGCCTTGACGCTGGAAATTCACGATGTCGGATTGCATGAACACGGCGCAGCCATATCCGAAAACCGGCATCGACTTTGCGGAGAAAGCGAGATCGGCATACTGTTCAACGCCCAATCCAAATCCTTCCGCCGTTGATTGCAGAAAATATCCGTTGCCCGCGGAGCACTGGGTGTTGAGTTTGAAGTCTTTGACGCGACCGTTGTGCAGAATAATGATTTTGATATCCTGCCCGCCGACGTCGACGATGACGTGCGGGTCCTCATAAAACTTCAACGCCGATTCGGTGTGAGCCACGGTCTCGACCAGCGCTACATCTGCGTGTAGCACGTCTTTGAGAATATCTTTCGCGTAGCCTGTAGTGGCGACTCCGAGGACCTCCAGCTTCGCCTTCTGAGCTTCCACCTGGCCTCTCAGGTTCTCAAACATTTCAATCGTGTCTTGAATCGGGTTTCCGTTCGAGAGCTGGTAAGCCTTGCAAAGGATGTCGCCCTTTTCATCGAGCAGCACGGCCTTCGTCGAAGTCGAACCGCCGTCGATCCCGATGAACCCTGCAACCGTGCGGTTCGCGGTGAACGTTGCGGGCGTGAATTGCTTACGTCGATAGGAAACCTTGAAGTCATCAAGTTCCGTATTGCTGGCGGTCAAACCCTTAGCGCCCGACTTGGCCTTCTCTTCTTGCCGTCCGTATTCGATGTAGTGAACCAGTTTTTCGTATCCCTGGTAGCATCCGACGGAGTCCTCCTCGCTCTTACCGAATTCAATGGCGCCCAGGGCGGCGAAGTACTGTGCGTTTTGAGGAACCTTAATAAGATCCTCCGGCTTTGCGCCGTCGGGTATGACAACCTTACGCTCCTGCCACATGCGGGGAATGTTCGCTTGCCAGGCTTCCCGCATCCCGCGAATAAAACTGTTCGGGCCGCCGAGCAGTAGTACGTGGGGCCGCAAAGTGTGGCCGCGAGTGAGCACGCTCAAATTCTGCAAAACGATCGCCTCAAACAACGACGCCATCAATTCATCAGACGGGGTGCCCACCTTTTGCAGACTGTTGATATCGGTCTCGGCGAAGACCCCGCATTTTCCGGCGACTTTGTGCAGCTTGATACCGTGATACTTCTGCTCGCAGAGTTCCAGCGCCGGAATCTTAAGTTTGGCGTTGATCTTGTCGATGACCGCGCCAGTGCCGCCCGCGCACTTATCGTTCATGGATGGAATTTTCTTTTTGCGGCCGGTGTCCTCGTCGTCCTTGAACACAATGATCTTGGCATCCTGACCGCCGAGTTCAATCACCGAATAGACCTCGGGATGCATCTTCTCCACGGCGAGTGAAACCGCAGTGACTTCCTGCACGAACTTGGCGCCGATTTGATCGACGATCGCACCGCCGCCAGAGCCCGTCATAAACATGCGCGTGTTACGGCTGTTGATGCCGACCTCTTTCTCCATGCGACGCAAGAACTCAAGGGTCTTTTCCGGCTGCTTAGTTTCGTGGCGCTGGTAATCCTGCCACAAAACCTTATCGGTCTCGGCATCGACGATCGTTGCCTTCACTGTGGTAGAACCCACATCGAGTCCCACCATAAATCGTGTGTGATGATCGTGAGGTTTTTGCGCGGGAGCGGGAGCTATGCTTAAGAGCTGCGGCTTTTTGTCGTGTTCCAGATGGTCGTGCATCACATCTCCGATAACTTGCCAGAAGGCGGTTGAGACACTTTCATGAATGATGCCGCCATCTCTCGTCGATGCATAATCGCTCTGAGATGGCGGTGTTCTTGCTTCTTGCGTTCTTACGCGGCCTTCGGCATCGCGATCCCCGGGACACGAGCACGCTTCCACAACCGCGTGCTCTTATCCATGCGATCGTTTACATGCAAAATGAATTGCGCTGCCGTTCCAGCCACCCCTTCGCGATGAGGAACGTGGTAAAAAGGCCGACGCAGCTCAGCATGTTCGGCGATGTATTCACGTATTTCGTCCAGACTCTTCCCGGTTGATTTCAGGCATTGTTCGAACTCGGTCTTGGCTTTCACTTTGGCCTCTCCGAGCGCCATTTGTACGCGGCTGTGAGCGTTCACCTCGCCTTCGCCGGAAGTTTCGATGGGCAGGAAAATCATGTCTTTAAATTTGTTAACAACTGCCGACTGCACACCATCCGACTGCGAAGACGGCATGCAGCCAAAGGGCTTCAGCGCCAACACCATGTGACAAAGCTTGTGCACGGTGTAATAAACGTTCTTACCTACTTCCAAGTGTCCTTCGCCGCCTCGTGCAAACTGGTTGTAGAAGGGGTGAGCCATTTCGGCGAGGTCGGTCTGCGGTACCAAGTGATGCGTAATGCCGCCCATGTTCTTGATCGTGCGATGATAGAAGTACTTCCAAGCCCGCTCGCCGAAGCCAATGCCCCATAGTTTCTTATGCAAGCCGATGTAGTTCGCGAAATTCTTCTTCAGCTCATACCATTCCGGATTGCGGTGCGGACGGTTCACGGGCCACTTCGCTATCGCGTGCGCCTTGGCCTGATACATCAGATACGCCACCCATGTTGCAATCGGTTCCACGATCACCTGGGCTCCTTCGCGTTCGAGAAAATCGAACATGTGGAAATTGCCATCGCCCTCGGTGATCTGCGCCCAAAACTCGCCAGTGATCTTTACGACCGGTTTGACTTTGGTGCGGTCTACTTCGATGCGGTCCATTCGCTCGCGAGCGGTGTGTAGGGCATTCAGATAATCTTTGCCCCACATGTGCTCGTGCATCTTGCCAAAAACATTCGCCGTGTTTCTCAAGACTTTGTTGCTCTTGAATTTCGGCTTGAGCCAATTCGGTGCGCACTGCTCAATTTCAAATGAGTCACGATTCCTGAGATCTTCGCAAAGCCCGTCGACCATTTCGCGGAACACGCGATCGGTCTCGCCCTTATTCGCTTCGAAGGGCCGGATCTGATAGATCAAGTCATTGATCACGTCGCCGAGATGCATGGCGTTCAGCATCCCAAGTCCGAAATCGACCGTGAATTTTAGTCCAGGCTCGCCGGAAGCTGCCTTAATCCCGTCACTATCTTTGAATAGCAGAACACGGAAGCCGTCGAAGCCAGCATTTTTCAATGCGAAACGATATTCGGCTTCGTACATCCCGAAGCGACAAGGACCGCAGGAGCCGGCGGTAAAAAAGACAAAATTGTTGAGAATCTTGTCCCGCGACAGCCCTTCCTTCTCAAGAAACTGTAAGTACTGCACCAGATTGCCAACCGTGAAATAGGTCGGATTACATTGCCCATTATTTCCAAATTCTTTACCGGTTTGGAAGGCCGCCACATTGGGTACGGGTAACTTCTCGCAGCGATACCCGCAGCCCTGGAATACGGCTCGGATCAGATCCTCGTGCTTCCAGGTAAACCCGCCAAACAAAATCGTGACGCGGTCCCGCTCCTCGGCGGTAAACGCTCTCTCAACCGGACGGTGAAAATGTGTGGGCTGGTCCAGACCAGCGATCTTGCGCAGCCTGCTGCGTTCAGCCTCCAACCGCTGCTTGATTTCCTGATCATTGTCGATTTGCACGAGATTAGTTGCCATTATCTTTCCTCCGGCATATGCGGTGTTTTGAATCTCTTGAGAAAGGTTCGGAAGTGAACTGCCACGCTGCGGCAGAAGTCGAAGAACCAGCAGAAGTTGAAGAAACGTATGAGGGGCGCACACTTAAAGTGCTGGGGTCATTACATCGGAAGCTGCGACGCAAAAGCACCAGAAACTCCTACAGCGTGCAATAAGGAGGTTCCATGTTTACGCCAAGAGACTTTCAGCTACGAATCTCAAGGCGCCGGACAAATCAAAAAACTTCCCGCTCTCCCGTTTTCGCAATCGGGAGACGCCCCGGTTTTGCAAGACCCGATAAGACCGACGCAGTTACCAGAAGCTGGCGCTCACTAGTTGGAACTGTGGACGGCCCGTTTTGAGCAATCGCTCAACGACCCTTAAAATCTTTGTAGCAGAAACCTGAGTTGAGTTCAAGTCAGTAACAAACCGTATCGACCAGTTTTTCAAGTTGAGCGAATCGGGAATTCGGGCCCGTGGAGGGCCAACCGCGGAGCGTTAAGCTAGACTCCTGCAGATATCTCGAATGTAAGGTTTGCTATGAATACTCCAACGTTTGCGGGCGTTGAAGCCTGCGTATTCGACGCGTACGGTACCTCGTTCGATGTTAACAGCGCGGCCCGCACCGCCCAAAATTTGGTGGAGAAAGATGGCAGCCGCTCGCGGCGTTGTGGCGCGCGAAGCAATTGCAGTACATCTGGTTGCGAGGTCTCACGGGGCACCACAGAGATTTCTGGCAGGTGACGGGCGACGGCCTCGACTTCGCGATGTCGACGATGCATGTCGAAGATCGCGCACTGCGCTCCCGGCTTATGAATCTGTACCTGGTTCTTAGCGCCTACCCGGAAGTTCCTGATGTTTTGAATCGGCTGAAAACTGCCGGTATGAAAGTCGCTATTCTCTCGAACGGAACCCCCGCTATGCTCGCGGCTGCGGTCACGAATGCCGCTATCGCAGACTTGCTCGATGCGGTCTTGTCTGTGGAAGAAGTGAAAGTTTAGAAGCCGCGTCCTTCCGTCTACCGGCTAGCGTGCGAGCGCCTCAAAGCTCCGACCGGGCAGGTTTGCTTGGTGTCCTCGATGGCTGGGATGCTTACTCCGCTAAGGCCTTTGGCTTTCGTGTCCTGTGGTGCAACCGTTCGGGCAATGCCCTGAGGGAATACCCGAGACGCCGGACGCGGAGATCGCTACGCTCACCGCGCTGCCGGACCTCGTTTTGGGCTGAACGTTTAAGGCTGAACCGGAAAGCCGTCCGCCGCGGCTTCGCTCCATCGCCTGCCAGAACGACCGGCGCCAGTTCTCCGAGGCGCGACAATCTTTTACGGCACCACCACCTCGACTCGATTTGAATAAGTACTCTCTTGCCCACTTGAGTTCACTGCTGTGGTTGCATAGAAGTAAGTACTGCCGCTGACTATAGTAGCGTCCCGATAGGTGGTGTCTGGATCAAGACTCGCATTGATCTTGTTATAGCGACCCGTCCGCGACGTGCTACGGTAAACGTTGTACCCCGTCACCTCCGAAGTGCTCGCGTTCCAGGAAAGAGTCACATAAGGCGCGGTACCCGTTCCTGTCAACGGCTCCGACGCTGGGGAATTCGCGGCATTGCTCGCCAACGAGAGCTTAGCGGACTTGTTCCCGTCGTTCTGCGGCGTAAACGTAACGTTGATCGACGATTCTTCCCCCGCCGGGATGGTCAATGGAAACGCAACGCCGGGTACCGCAAACTGTGAACTGCTGCTGGATAATGATAATGATGAGACGGTGACGCTTCCACCGCTGGCGCGCAAGCCAAGCGTCAGTGTCTCGGTAGTGCCCACACTCACGTTGCCAAAGCTGAGTGTGCCCGGGATCATCGTCAGATGTGGCCTGCTCGCACTGGCGCCTGTGCCTGTAAGTGGTACGTGCAGGGCCGGGCCGAAGATAAACAAGCTTCCATCGGTCAAACCGTCCACTTTGGGCTTGAATGCGGCGTTCAACCTTACTTTTTGCCCGGCGGCCAGGGTTAGAGGAAACGTTGCACCGCTCACCGAGAACGCTCTGCCCGTAATTTGCACGCTCTTTAAGGTCACGCGCCAGGGGTGGGTGTTCATCAGCACGAACGGCAACGTTGCACTCTCTCCTACACCGACCTTGCCGAACGACAAGCTTGCCGGAGCAGCGATCACTTTGCCGATCACACCGGTACCTGCCGCTTGTACCGTAAGAGTCCGGTCGGAGGCGTCGCTGATAACGGTGATATGCCCATTCTCCCAGCCTTGCGCAGTGGGGGCGAAAATCACAGACACCCTAAGCTTTGCACCGGCGGCCAGGATCTTCGGCAGCTTCAATTTCGAAAGTTCGAACTTGCGGTTACCCGAATTTATGCCAGAAATCTTTACGCTCGCATGACCGTTGTTGGTTACGGTGACGTGAATAGTTCGCGTAAGTCCTACCTCGACCTTGCCGTAAAGCAGGCGAGTAGGAGAGATACTCAGTTCGTGCGCCGCCGCCCGCATTTTTACTGGCAGCAATGTCAGCAGTGTCAACGCGAAAAGCAGAAAGATAGTCGCGGGCAGGCGACGAGTTTTCGACCGGGGTAGTCGCACAGAGTCAAAAAGCTATAGACAATTGAGCAGACCGGCTAGATGCCAGAAGTACATTCCGTCAGGGCGGCGCGAACTGCAATGGCCGCAAGTAGAGGATAGGCAAAGCTTTCTCGGGCAGGCAAATCCCAGAAGGAAGGGGGCGTTCGTCCCGCTCCAAACAGATGAAGGGACGGCGACAGCCTGGTGAGCCCCCCGCTGATGTTCGTCGCCGAGGTTGATCCTCGCTTCCTCCAACGCGTAGCGGAAGCTCCCCAAGACAATGTCCTATAGCTTCGAGATCTGAAGAGGCCCCGCTTCCCGGCCGGTGGCCGCAGAAAAGCCTTTATATGGGTCGCAGATGGGGAGTCGAATCCGGATCAAGCCCCAGCTTCCGAACATCTTTTCGGGTCCTTGCGGTAGTCGGCGGCGTCGATAGCCGTTGGATAACAGGAATTCGGTCTTGCGCTCGGAAATGTATCGTTCCACGGGGGCGAGCATCGCTGGCGGAATGATTCCATCTTGCTTGAACCTCTGTATCGCGACGGCTGCTAAACTGCTCAGGCGTGACTTCATTCCGAAATCCAGATCTGAAAATCCAGTCTCCAGTGTTTCTGGCCAGCATCGGTCAGCTTCTCACGCTCCGCTCCCCTTCCGCCAAACCCGGACCGCGCCGCGGTCTTGACCTTAAAGAACTCGGCATCATCGAAGGCGGCGCTGTGCTCTGTCTGGCCGGGAAGATCGTTTCCGTCGGTACGACGAAAGACGCTCTGCGCCATCCCTGGCTAAAGAAGCACCGCAAGAAAGTTCACGAAATCGACTGCGCTCATAAAGTGGTCGTCCCCGGTTTCGTGGATTCGCATACCCATCCCGTTTTTCTCAACCCGCGCCTGGTGGATTTCGCGAAACGCATAGAAGGTGCTTCTTATGAAGAGATCGCCACTGCCGGCGGTGGAATTCGATCGAGCCTGGAAGACGTCCGCAAGGCAAGGAAACGAGTTTTAGCAGAAAGAATTCTGGCCGTACTCAACGACATGGCCGCTCACGGTACGACCACGGTTGAAGCCAAGTCGGGCTACGGACTTACAATTGAATCGGAGCTGAAGTCTCTGGAAGCGATTCGCGACGCGGCCTCCCGCTGGCCGGGGACCGTCATCTCGACTCTGTTAGGCGCGCACCTGGTCCCAAAAGAATTTCAGGGTCGCTCACAAAAGTACGTTGAGCTCGTCTGTAAGGAGATGATCCCGCAAGCCGTCAGGCGGAAGCTCGCCCAGTTCGTAGACGTTTTTTGCGACCGGGGGGCTTTTACCGCCGAAGAGACGGAACAGATTTTTGAAGCCGCGAAACAGCACGGTATCAATGTCCGCGCCCACATGTGCCAGCTCGCAGAAACGGTTCTGCGCCCATTCTTGCGATTCAATCCAGCGTCCTTCGATCACATGGACCACGTGAACGACGACGATATTCTTGAGTTAGCCAAGCACGACACCGTCGCCACTCTGGTGCCGGGAGCAAACTATTTCCTGGGGCTGAAGCAATATCCGCAGGCGCGCAAGCTGATCGACGCTGGCGTACCAGTGGGGCTGGCAACGGATTACAATCCCGGCACATCGCCCACACTCAGCATACCCATGGCAATGTCGCTGGCCTGCACGCATATGAAAATGTCGCCAGCGGAAGCCATAGCGGCAGCTACGATTAACGGGGCATGGGCATTGCGATTGGCCGATCGGAAAGGCTCAATCGAACCGGGGAAAGATGCTGACCTGGCCGTATTCGCAGTGAATGATTACCGCGAGATTCCATACTGGTTCGGAACCAACCGCTGCGAAACGACAGTTTCGAACGGAATGGTAGCCTATCCACAGTGAACTTCTGCGGCGATCCTTCCGTATATCGGTCAGCAACACTTTCGTCTTTTGGAGATGCGATTTTAATTCCACGACGTTTGACGAACGGGTTCTGTTGCAAAATGTTTTCAAGCGAATAATTTCTGAGGAATCTATGAAGCGAATTCTTGCGGTTCTCATTTTTGCGGTGGCGGCATTTTCCCTGGCAGTGGGGCAGCGCGTGCCCGAGGTGGCGATTCCAGAAAACTACAAACTCACCTTCACGCCCAACCTTGAGAGCGCCACATTCGAAGGCGACGAGACCATTTCCCTCCGGATATTGAAGCCGACCTCCGAGATTACCCTCAACGCAGTTGATATCAGCTTTGGCGACGTCGCCATCACCAGCGCGGGAGGCACGCAGAAAGCCAAGGTTACGCCCGAGAAAGATAAAGAAATGGCAGTTCTTATGGTTGAGAAACCGCTGCCGGCCGGAGCTGCGACCATCCACATCACCTATACCGGCGTCCTGAACGACGAGATGCGAGGCTTCTACCTGGGGAAAGATGATCAAGGACGCAAGTACGCCGCCACGCAATTCGAGTCTACAGATGCACGCCGCGCGTTTCCGTCATTCGACGAACCCGCGTACAAGGCTACGTTCGACATTACCGCTGTTGCCGACAAAGGGGAAGTCGCAATCTCGAACCAAAAGATTGTTTCCGATACGCCTGGACCGGGCGGCAAGCACACGGTGCGCTTCGCCACCACAGCCAAAATGTCGTCGTATTTGGCGGCCCTGGTCGTGGGTAACTTCGAGTACATCGAAGGCGAGGCGGATGGTATACCGATCCGGGTCTACAGCACGCCCGGAAAAAAGGAGATGGGGAAGTTCGCGTTGGAATCGGCTGAGCACATTCTCGGTTACTACGACAAATATTTCAGTGTCAGGTATCCCTACGGGAAACTCGATCTGATCGGCTTGCCGGATTTTTCCGCGGGCGCGATGGAAAATACCGGCTGTATCACGTTCCGCGAAGTCATTCTCCTCATAGACGACAAGCAGGGCTCCGTCGATATGAAAAAGGAGATCGCGTCGGTGATCGCTCATGAGATGGCTCACCAGTGGTTCGGCGACCTGGTTACCATGAAATGGTGGGACGATATTTGGCTGAGTGAGGGTTTCGCCACATGGATGTCGAGCAAGCCGGTTCAGGCGTGGAAGCCGGAATGGAATTTCAAACTCGATGACGTGATCGAGACCGGCGGCACTCTCAATACGGATTCGCTGGCGAACACCCGTCCTATCCATCAAGCGGCCGATACTCCAGCGCAGATCATGGAATTGTTCGACGGAATTGCCTATGGCAAGGCTGCGGCGGTTCTAAGAATGCTGGAATCCTACCTGGGGGAAGAGACTTTCCGCGCGGGCGTTAATGCGTACATTCAACAGCATCAATATGCAAATGCCACCGCCGATGATTTCTGGGAAGCGCAGGCTAAAACCTCGAAGAAGCCTGTCGACCAGATCATGCCCACTTTTGTGAAGCAGGCCGGCGTTCCGATCATCGATGTGAAGTCGCAGTGCTCTGGCGCTTCAACGACGGTGACGCTAGACCAGCGCCGTTATTATTACGATCGCGAAAAGTTCCAGGCACCGAACGAACAGCTCTGGGAAGTTCCACTTTGCATGGAGGGAGCAGCAGGGAGGGGCGCTCCGCAGTGCAAACTTTTCACCAAACGACAAGAGACATTCACGCTACCGGGATGTTCAACTTGGGTTTTGGCGAACGCGGGAGCGACTGGCTATTACCGAGTCGGCTATCAACCCGACGCGGTGCGCGCCCTCGCGACTGATGGTGAAACCAAGCTTTCTCCCGCGGAGCGCATCGCGTTGCAGTCCGACATTTGGGCCTCGGTCCGAGTGGGACGCGAACCGGTAGGCGACTACCTCGCCTTAGCTCAAGGTCTGGCGGGCGATCGTAATCGCGCCGTGCTGGAAGATGTTCTGGTTCGGCTCAACTACATTAGCCAATACTTGGTGACGGACAGTGACCGGGAATCCTTTCGCATTTGGCTACGGCAATATCTGTCGCCCATCCTGCAGGATGTTGGCTGGGAACCAAAAGCGGGCGAAAGTGATGAGCAGAGAACACTGCGGGCTCGTGTGTTCAACGCCTTGGGCTACGATGCCCGCGATTCCGAAGTGCTGGCCAAGGCTCGCACACTCGCGGACAAAGCTTTGGATAGTCCCGAATCCGTGGATCGGGAACTGGCGGACAGTGCGTTTCGGTTGGCTGCTTTGACGGGCGATCAGGTATTTTATGACAAACTGCTGGCTACGTTGAAGAATGCGAAATCGCCCGAGGAATACTACATGGTTTTGTTCGCTCTGCCCCAATTCGGCGATCCGAAACTGCTGGAGCGGACCTTGGACTATGCCATTTCTCCAGATGTTCGGTCGCAGGACGCGCTTCGATTGGTCAGAAACGTCATGCAAAATCCAGCGGGAGAAAAATTAGCTTGGGATTTTGTTCTGACGCACTGGAGTGCGGTGCAAAAAGTCGGTGGACCTTTTGCCAGCGCAGAAATTGTTGGCGCCACCAGTTCGTTCTGCGATGCCCGCATGCGCGATCAGGTCGCCGACTTCTTCGCCGCTCACAAGATCGAAGCGGCGGAACGGACCTACCGGCAGTCCATCGAACGCATCAACAACTGCGTCGATCTGAAGTCGCAACAGGAAACCCAACTCGCGTCATGGCTGGGACAGCATGGCTCTTCCGCGGGAGGGCAATAAACGAAGGCGGCATTCATCACCGCTAGTTCATAACGACGCAGCGGCTCAACCTGGGTTGGCCGCGCTCAGCAGCGTGGTTCAATTCTGCCCACGCGATATCGTCAGCTGTTTCGTTGAGCTTGAGCCGACGCCTACCTTTGTTATAATCAACAACGTTTCGTGCATTCGGCGTTGAGCTGTTCTCCGGTTGGCAATCCCACGACAATCGGCGTAAAGCGAACAATCCTCGTGTTCCGCAGAGGATAATAAGTGGAACTCGAAAACGTGGCCAGGTAGCTCAGGTGGTAGAGCGCAGCCCTGAAAAGGCTGGCGTCGGCGGTTCAACTCCGTCCCTGGCCACCATCTTTTCAATACGTTACGCAACTGGCTCTCCCGTTTTTAGTCCCAATTAGTCCCAAAACCTACTGCACTCTGCTGCTGAGACTACTCAACCGATCCACGACCCTCTTCTGCGACTCCGGAACGAACTGCATGTAGATGTCCATTGTCGTAGAGGCCCGCGAGTGCCGCATCTGTCCTTGCGCATCCTTCACGTCGGCGCCGGCCAGCTTTAGCCAGACGCAGTGAGAAGTGCGCAAAGAACGCCAGTTCACCCAGGGCATACCGATCGCTCGGGCTGCTGGCTTGATGAAGCGACTGAGAATGTTGTTGTCGCGGATTGGTTTTCCCATCTGCACTGACTGAAACACCAAGTCGTTGGGTCCATCTGACTTCACAACCCTGTACTTTCGCACGGCCGTGCCAGCCTTGACCTCAACCGTCAGGAGTTTCATTCGGTGGATACGTTCAATCACGCAACGATTTACCCCAATGGTAGCGTTCGATGCGTCGCTTTTCGGCGCGCCCCAGTCACCACGGCAATAGCGCTCGTCGATCGTGATCGAATCTTCATGGATGTCGTCCCACCGCAGTCCGGCGAGTTCACTGACGCGAAGCCCGGTGTAGATGGCTACAAAAACCATCGAAGCATACGGCTCCGGGATTAGCAGAAGCAAATTGTCGAACTGCTCTGGGGTAATGTGATGCTTGAATTTCTTCTTGCCGCGCTTGTCTGCTGGGATGCGAACGGTTGCAGCGGGGTTCGTCAGAATAATCCCGTATTCTTTGGCCGAGCGCAGCACAGCGCTGAGTACGTCCCGCACCTTGTCGCGCGACTCACGGGAGAGTTCGCTGTTTGACATTTGCGAGAAGTAGCGTTGAATGTTGAGAGTTGTCATGTCGCGTAGAAAAGCGCTGCCAAAAGCGGGCAAAAGATAATTATCCAGGATGCCCTCGTACCTCTGGCGCGTAGTCTTGGCTAGTAGCGGCATGGCGACCGGAATGTAGGTGCTTTCCACGTAAGACTCGAACCGCATTGCAGAACCAATGGTTTCTAGCCCTTGGTTCATCGACCGAAGGTGTTCTGCCGCGATCTTCCGAACTTCCCGCTCGGACATCGTTGCAGGTGCGAGCCTGATTCGCACTCTATTGCGCTCGACGTTCCCGCCCACAAAGTGGTCCCGCCGAAAGCGTAAAGTCCACCATTTCCCCTGCCGTTCAGGCTTCGGACTCTGAAACCGGCGGCGTGCCATCTTCTCAAGTTCCTCCACTGAGATGGCAACGCCGGTGTTCGCCTCGGTCGCAACGATACCACAACTCCGGGAGGCTGGAGCTGTGCAAACCGAAGTCACAACACCGGGTTTTGGCGATTCCGGAATCATCTGTTGTGTCTACTGCCGTGTGTGAGCCGGCGATTGTGCGACCGCTTCACAGCGGTACTTTTGAAGACCCATCCGACTGCCCCATGAGCAAGCCGTCTTGCACGTGCCGCTGAAGTCAATCGGTAGCAGCTTAGTTCTCCTCCAGCCGTCTACGGCCCGTTGTGAAGCCCCATGTACCTTCCTGCACCACCGTCAGACCTCAACTCGCAACACCCCGCGCCGCATTTCTGACAGGTCTGCTTTCGAAGCTAGCGCCAAACATCTCGTGTTGTTGCTGTCGCTGCTGCCGCTCGTCTGCAGGTAGTTGGGGTGACCTCAGTAGTTCAAATGGGCCTTTGCAGGCCAATAAAAAACATTCGTTTCATAGTTGGCGAGGGAAGGAGCGCAGGGAGGCGCTGTCAATCCCCGGAGCGGAGCGGAGCCCGGAGGGGCGCGGAAGCGAGCACGGCGCGCTTTTGATTAATGAGCCGCGCGGAGCTGCACAAGCGGGATTGACAGGAGGAGCCCACCGGAA
>Ga0307474_10002409_pt1 | contig 13459 bp, 11 predicted proteins | sample atmos_gasesECM1C_2_FD_203312 | JGI IMG/M metagenome (GOLD analysis project Ga0307474, IMG submission 203312) | Hardwood forest soil microbial communities from Morgan-Monroe State Forest, Indiana, United States - atmos_gasesECM1C_05 | ecosystem: Environmental > Terrestrial > Soil > Temperate... | reverse complement strand
TATAGTTTCTATCTCGATAACTTGACGGAGATTTCCGATAGCAAGCGTCTCCCATCCCTCGAGGTCAAAGCATGGGGCTCAGTTCAAGAAGCCAGAGAATTGCGTGGAACGCAACCGTACTTTTTGCAATCGCTGCATGCACTCTCGGCACAACCCTCCGTGGGGGCCGAACTGTACAGGCCGGTGAAGGCACCTCCGAACCGCTGCGCACGCTGCAGCTGGGCGAAGCGCAACAAGGCGCAATCTACGCACTGATATTTGCCGCCAAAGACCCTTCGCAGGTTCAAGGGAACGCTGCGTTCCGAGTCGTCGTGAGCGATCGCCACGGAGAGATTGGTTCGAAATGGCTCCACGCCGGCGATCTGGATCTTTACCTTACCTTCCAGGCCCGTTCCGCGAGCGCCCTGAAGGTCAGCCTGTCCTCGTCGCCGGCGGTTCATATCCCGGAGTTTGTCGCCACTATGGTGAAGGTTCCCCAAACCGCCATTGAATCTGGCGGTGTTCCGCGTCTCGATCGTGGCGTCATCGCAGCGGCGCCCAACAATACTTGGCAAACCGCCCAGAGGTTCGAATTGGGTCAGACCATTTTTGGAAGTGCAGATGAAAGACCTTACATTCCGTCAATGAGTGAAGATGCCTATGCAGCAATGGTCAAGGGCTTCCAGTGGTTTCGGTTCATCTTCCGCGAGAGGGAACCCAGACTCGTATACTTCGTGCTCAATGTGACCGATCGCGATATCCCCTATGACGTGGATGTCTTTCAGTTGGACAAGGACGCTTCGGGACAACAGGATGTTCACCCATTTACCCATGGGCAATTCGTCTATCAGGTTGAAGCGACGCAAAACTATCCGGGTCTCTACAAATTCCGAACGCGGATACTTCAGCCGGGGCAGGAATACTACGTGCGCATAGCCGCCAATCACCCCGCCTATCAGTTGCACACCTACGAATACAGCGTCCCACCCAGCAAAGATCCCCACCAGGCGGTGCGCGCAGGGATGGACTTCCTCATCAACATGGGTGACTCCTGGCTCTCGAATACTCCGCGACGCGGGGCAATCGCGATGCGCAATACGATGCAACACTCTGAAACGCAACTCTGCATCGCATGCCATCCATCTCAATTCACCACGAGAGGCTATCTCAAAGCCGTTCAGAATGGCTATGCTCCCACGCAGCGCGCGAGCCTGGAGTTTCTCACCGACCGAATCTACAACAACGCTCGTCCCCTGTACGGCGAACCGAATACGAACTGGGTCCGCATTATCTACACTGCTCGCACTGAAGCCAGCCGGCTGCCCCTCATCGCGCACGACTTCGAGCAGAACGTGACTCACGATCCGCCTCGAAGGAACTTCGACCTTCCCTACGCTGAGTACTTGAAGATCCACTACAAAGGCCTGACGGAGATGCCCGGAGACGAGCCGGACGGCTGCGAACCGGATGTGAGCCCATTCGAGATTGCCTCGCAGAGCTGGCGCACCTTCGACTTGGCATACACCGAAACCCACCAGCAGGAGTGGTTGGCCGAACGTGTTCACGTGGAACAACTGGCGTTGCCACGCGAACCAAAGAATATAATCGACCTGAGCTGGAAGATCATGTTTCTCGCAGAGATTGACCACGAGAAATACGCTTCGCAAATAAGCGCTCTCATCAATAAGCTCTACGAGTACGAGAATCCTGAAGGTGGTTGGCCCTATCCATTCGACAAGAAAGCAAAGGCCGCCGACTTCATCTCCTATAACGCGGTCCTTGCATTGGCTGAAGCCGGCCGCCGGCCTGAGACTGACGAGCATCTCAATCTGGCCGTGAAAGCCATGCTTGCTGCGCAGCGCCCTGAAGGAAGCTGGGAAGGCGATCCTGTTTACCAAGGATTCAACACGCCTTTCCGGGCCACGCAGTTCGCGGTGATGGCGCTGTCAACGCTGTATCCCGGGACCACCAAGGCAAAGAATTGGGATGCGGCCTATCCGGCGCCGCCAAAGTTTCTCGCGGTGGATGATCTATCCGTGCTGTTGCAGCAACTGGATCAGTTCTGGGACCTCGCATCCGAACCGCAGTTGCGGCAAATTCGACAGCTCCTTGCTGATAGCGATCAGCCTCTCGCGCGTGAAGCCGCTGCACGCGCATTAGGTCACATGGCCGATCCTGGCGCTCTGCCGGTATTAATCAAAGGGCTTGGCGATTCGACAAAGATGGTGCAGACCGCCTCCGCCTATGCGATTCGCATGATCCTCTCGCGACGCCAGGAAGCGGCGGTGGACGGGCGCAAATTGCTGCGTGGTGCCTTGGAATCGCCTGACGCCCGCACTCGCTGGGGGGCCGCTCGCGTCTTCAATCAGCATTTTCGCGAGCTTACCGATGATTCCGAGCTGCTCGCCGCTCTGGAGCATGATCTCAAGGATCCGGTGCCCTACGTTCGATTTGAGGCAGCAGGCGGCGTATGGCGCTGGTACTACTGGAAGGTCGACAAGCCGGAGACGCGGCGCAGTACCCTCGAAGCACTGGCCACTCGACTGAACTCCGAGACCGATCCGATGGTCCGGCGAGGACTTGAGGAAAGCGTCTACAACTTGCTGGACGAGAACACGGGATACCTCTCAGCGTGGGTTCGCGCGAGTTCGAAAGATGACGATAAAGAACGCATCAACGCCGGCTATGAGGCCGTGGTGCACGACCAGGCGCAGGTGCTCGCCAAGGCGCTACGCGACGGGACCCAACTCGGACGCATGGGAATCCTGAATGCACTTTGGGATTTCCATATCCGCCACTACGCGTTGCCTTCTCTCAAATCCGACACGGTGTCGATCGGACTCCCTGCCGTGCTCACTCAATATGTGTCTGGCGTTCCCGATCTTCATCGTCCTGGATATGAGTACCCGCCCTATCGGGAGACCGTTGATTTCAATTACGACGTTCACAACAATTTCTTCCAAACTCGAATCGGCAATGACAGTGATCTCATTCACTTCTTCAAGAGCTCGGGACCTGAACTGGAAGATGCATTGCTGGCGTGCCTCAGGGGCGCCGATGACTCGATGAAGGTCGAGGTTCTCAAGGCTGGCAGCACCCTTAGTGCGGCGGGCGATGCCCGATTCACTCTCGCGGCTCTGGAGCTTTCCGGGGATTCGAATGAGGACGTGCGGAAAACGGTTCGCTACGTCTATGCAAACAACCAGCGCGGAATACTGAATCTTGATGCAGACGCCGCTCCCGATCCAAAGTTGGTCGATAACGTCATTAAGATCCTGAATCGCGGCAATCCCGACAGCCAGGCCGTGGTGCTTCCCTTGCTGGCAGCCCTGCCAGCAGACTCTTCATGGGAGCGCCAGGCTGGCGTAAAGGATGCACTGAGATCGGCACTGAACCAAAATCCACAACCGGACAACTATGCGCAGATACTTGAAGCCGCGTCATCGTTCACCGGCCTGGTACACGACGCAAAGATCCAGCAAAAGGTACTGGAGGGTCTGCATTCTTTCGCGCCCGATGTGCAGCGCGCCGCTTTGCGAATCTGCCTTGAGCATCTGCTAAGCGATCCAGGGTCGGCGTCGGCAGCAAAGGCAGCCTTCGCGGGGCTGGACACCTCGGCGCTGCGCATTCTCACTGAGGAAGCGAGCAATCCGCAATTCTTAAAGAGACACCTCGGCGTGGCAGGCGGAGCAGTCTCGCAGGATCAGGATTTTCTCAACGGGCACCCCGCCGCACTGAAGGCTAAGGAGCCGCTGGATTATCCCGCCGTTGTCGATACCGTGATGGCCAGTCTTCTCAGCTCTGACGCCAACCTCAGCGCCGCGGCAATGGACACGCTTCGCAAAGTGAAAGGCGTTGAGCAGCGGGCGGATTTTCTCGCGGCAATGACAAAGCTGCAGAGTTCCACTAATCCCCGCCTCAAGCTCATTGCTACCGATGTGTTGCACGGAAAGAATCTCGGGGAGGCCTTGCGCGATGTGCAGCCAGGTTCGGTTCTCGACTTCCGCTACTTCGTAGCGAAGATAGAGCCCATCCTCGCTAAGCCGGGACCGGATGGAAAGGCTTGCGTCTTCTGTCACGCCAGCCACGTGATCTTCAAACTGGAGCCACCGAACTCCGAAGGCAGATTCTCCGACCAGGACAGCAAGGAAAACTACAGGTACGCGATGCGCGTCGTGAATATCACTGAGCCGGAGAAGAGCATCTTGTTGATCAAACCCACGCGCCCGACAGATAGCGCCGGCAACGTGGGCAACTATCTCGCCACCCACAACGGCGGGCAACGGTGGATTGGAAACGAATCGAGCGACCAGTATCGAACCATCATCCAGTGGATTCGTGGGGGCCGGCTGGATGGTTCCACCGGGCTCGCGGAAGACAAACGCCCTTGAAGCCGCGCCCGGAACGCTGCTGATCGGGCATTCACAATAATCACTGCGTCGAGGAGATGGAAACAGCGTCAGCTCGATTTCCGCTGGCGGAACTCCGTTTCGGCCCCACCCCTCACTGCTTTGTCACCAGGACGCCGTTTGCGCTGGTTGTCAGCGTGAACCCCGCTGTGTGGCTCGTAAACGATCCGCTCAGCGAGCCGGCCGTCAGAGCGGTGTACTTGGCGCCCGACGCCGGGGGATGCTTGGGGTTGACCTCCACGTTGAGGGCACCTGAGAGTGTCGCGTTCTCCTTCACATTGAGCGTACTGTAGTTGCCAAACGACTCGGTCAGCGCAGCGCTAGCCGACTGGCTGTAGTTGCCCATCACCGTCACAATCCCCGGCGACACGGTGCCGTTGTTGGTGATCGAACAGTTGACAGTCCCGCCTGGTGAGAGCCTCCCTCCCGATTCGACAACGACCGATGTGGCGTTTAGCAAGCTGCCCACTGCCGCCGAGGCTCCCGACGGCACTGTGAGCGTACCGCTGACCGTCAGTGTTCCCGCGCCCGCCGCGCATCCCGACTCCAGTGTGAACGTACCGCTGACCGTCAGTGTCGATCCCACGTTGACCATCCCTTGGCAGGTGAGGTCGTTCAATGTGAGCGAGGGGACCTCAAGTATGGCATAAGAGTCCACCGCCGTGAGCGTCGCCAACGGATTGTTGCCGGACGTGTCCTGTAAGGAGCCCCCGCTGGTGATCGATAGCACGGTGTAGTAGGCCCCGCCCGGCCCCCCCGTGATTTGTGAGATGTCGCTTGGGACTATAAGCAGGCCGGTGTCGTCTACCAGCCAGTTGCCGCCGCTCAAGGTTCCGTTTTGTAGCTGGACCGGATTGTCCGCCAGGCGCAACGTCCCGGTGGCGCCAACGTACACGGTGCCGGTGGTGTTCGAGAGCGCGGGGCTCGTAATGGAGCTCGAGTTATACACGTTGATGCCGCCAAAATTCGACGGGTCCGTCATCTCGATCGACCCCGCGGACAGCGCGGCCCCATAGAGTTGGATGAGTCCCTGGTTATTCACTGAGGTCGCAACCGAGAAGGTCGCGCCGGGCTTCCCCTCGATGATGAGGCCCCCTCCCTGGCTTATCTGAAGAGAGTGGATCGAGATCGGCGGCGTCGCATTGGCCGTCGTGAGGAGCGGAATGCAGACGTTGCTCGTTGCGCCCGGCACCCTCCGCGGACTCCAGTTGCCAGGCGTGCTCCACGAGCCGTTACCGGCATTGCCAGTCCATGTGGCAGTGCAGGTTTGCGCTTGCAGTTCGAGGCTCACGCCAAGGAGCACCGACATTACGCTCAGCTTCACGAGGACCTTCGTTTTTCTCATGGGATGACCTTTCTGCACGGAGCGGATTCCGTTCTTCGAGGCAAACGGAAAGCAATGAGGTCATTGCCGCCAGCCGGGCCGAATCTCCGGCTTACCCGGTTCTACTTCCAACGGTACCCGGAAATGTTTGCGCCAGGTCAATCAGTTTGTCACTTCATTGTCACTACTTTGTCTCTATGTCCGTTGTCCCAGTCACACTGGCAGCGGTGTTCTCCGGTCCGCGCTGAGCCATTCGTTTTTTCGGGCAAGTGATTTGCTAAACGGAAGTTACTGAATGATTAAAAGTCCCGCGCGCCTTCTCCGGGGATGAAATTTTTGATTGTGGCCCCAATCTTGCGGCTCTGGATGTGCGCATTCCCTCCAGTTACCCTTCAGCGTTGAAGAGCGGCGCGAGATGGATACCGTGCAGTGCGGCAATGGTCTCGATCTCCTCGACCCGCTCCCGCGTGATGAACCCTCGCCCCTGTGAGAATGGCTCGAAACGTCCTGCCAGGGCGAGGGCCATGCCTTCGAGTAAACATCCATGGGCCACATCAGGGAATGGATGCCGATTCAGAATGCCTTTGAAATCCGGCATGAAACTCAATCCGCCCGAAATCTGTCCCAGACCACCAAAGAAGACTCGGGCTCCAGTCATATTCTCGGGCGGCCTCAGATTTTTCGGGTAGCCCGCATCGCAAATGATGGCTTCGGGCGTAATGCAGCCCAGCTGAAGGGAAGGGGATGCCAAGCTCGCCGCGCAGACGACGATATCGGCCGCAAATGACTCCTGCTCGAGACGGGTGGCGATTTCCACTTCGCTTCCATCCGCCTCGAGTTCGGCAACTAGTGTGCGCAGCCGCTCCGCGTTGCGCGCACAAAGCACCACGCGTTTGACCAAAGGCGAGAGGCAGCGAGCGCAGCCGGAACCTACATCTCCTGTTGCTCCAACGATGAGTAGCGTCGATCTGGACATTTCCCGTCCCTGCAGCGCGCACATTTTCTTGATCCCTTGAACAATGAATGCCACCGTCAGGGTGTTGCCGGTGGTGAAGATCGTATCCGTCCTATGGGGAAGCTGATTGAAGTTGCCTTCGATCAGAATGGAACTAAATCCACCAAGACTTACGATCTTCGCTCCTCTGTTGATTGCACAGGCGGCGGCAGCCCGAACCCGGCAGAGGTTGTCGTGGACGTATGCGCAATCGAGGCGGTCCGGAGGTATAAAGCAGTCGATGTACAGTCCACGCGCTTTCGCGCCGGTTGCAGACGCGATCTCGACATGACAGACGGCCCGCGGCGGAATCCAGGGAAAGATTTCCCTGATTTCCTCGTCGGGTAATCGCGCGCGCTCGTTCCCGCGCAGGACGGCGAGCACATCGGCGGCGGAACGCCAGTTTTCCTGATGCCCGATCAGAGCGAAATCCACATCGGTCTGCCGCTCTTGCGCGGCTACACTGGCAGCTGGGTGACCCATTGAAGTGTTACCTCCCCGGGCAGTCCGAGCGCGTCCAGCGTCTTCAGGTACTGTTGCAGCGACGCGCCACGCAGCTCGACTGTGGTGAGCCCGACTTCGGAAAGCGATGGTTTTACACAGCTGCTGTGGCACAGCTCGCACTGTCCATTCGGGCATTCTTTGGCGACCATCTCCGTGAGTGTAGTCATGACGTCGAGATGAAGCCGATACACCTTGTCATCGAAGCGCTGGGGGTCCTTGGCTCGCTCGGCTCTGAGAATCTCCATCGCGTGCTCTATGTGCCCTTCCTCCTCTGCAGCAATCGCGGCAAAGGTCTTGCCGAGACTGCCCGGACCGGCCTTTCCGACACGGGAATAGCTCGCGACTGCGAACGATTCGAGCATGATCTCCTGAACGATCAGACAGGCCATGAAGTCGCGCTCCGCAATGCAGCGCATGAATGCTTCGCGAATTCGTTTCCAGTACCTGGCGTTGACATTGTTGGGGACATTCACTCCGATCTTCCGCCCTTCCGCAGCGAACGCGGCGGCGTGTCCCTGTTCTCCCTGGGCGTGCTCCAGGGCATCGGCAACTTCTTCGGGCTCGTCGCAAATGGTCGATAGCGAGCTGTAGTTCATGGCAGCCATGAGCTCACCGGTTACTGCCTGGGCCAGAATGTCCTGCCAGATCGAAGCGGTGGGCAGGGGGGAATTGCACATAGCCTGTTCCGAGCAGTTCAAAGAAACGAGGGATTCCATAGGTCCTCCTTGGGACTGATTGAAGCCGTCGATAATGGGAAATTTGTTTGAGGCTTGTGATGAGGCCGGTATGCGAATCAGACCGGCCCGCGATACCGGCGCACGCGGACAGCTGCGGCGAGAAACGCCGCGGTGATCGTCAGGCCTATCCACAAGCCCGGGTTGATGAGGAAATGGAGCGGCGCGAAGAGCATCGCCGGATCCATTGCCCTGCTGCGATCCATGATCGCGCTGCCTTCGGAGCCGCCGGTAAAGCGCGTGCCAATCCCAGAACCGAAATACGTCGTGTTGAAGGCAACCTTCTCCACGATGCCGATGGTCAGCGGCGGCAACGCAGCCCAAAGAATCGGTACGCGCCGTGCCCAGCCTGAGATCAGCAAGAGCCAAGCATATATTGGCGACTGCCAGAGCCCGTGAATGCACAGGAAGTGGAAGAGCAGCATCGGCCAGCGGTGGAAGATCCCCACCCGCGACCAGAGGGTCGCCACGTTTTGGCCACTAGCCAGAAGTACTGCGCTGCTCATCATCAGCATCATCCATTGGGTAAGAACCGTGATGGCGAATGCCAGCAGAGGGAGTATTACAATCGGAATCGCGGCCTTCGATAGAACCGTGATGAGATCCGAGACCGGCGCCGACTTCCAGAACAGAATGCTGCGATCGCGGCGTTCCCCGTACAGGGCATCGACAGAGTAGAACAGTCCGACTATAAGAGCGGTACCCATGATCAGGTCTTCGGCGAACTCGTATGGCTGCCCGAATAACTCGCGCTGCTGCATCGCGTCGAGCCAGGGCGCAGCGTGCATCTCGATCACCAAGTGAAGGATGCTGATCGAGAAGCCAAACAGGAACACGCAAGAGACTGCGACGGGGGCAACGTAGATCGCCCGGTTTTCCCACAATTCGCGCCGCACCGACCAGTACATGAGCCTCGCCGCGGGAATCGCCGCGGCTGCGATTCCCTGCGACCGGAGAGTGGATTCGTGCATTACGTTCGACTGACTGCTCATCTGGCCGCTCCTTTTGCCTGCTTGTCCTGATTGGCGATCACGGCAACGAACAAGTCGGCGATGCCGGGCGCGCGCGCCTCTCCCAGCGTAGCCACCTGTTGCCGGTCAACGCCATCGAACATCAGGATGCTGCCTCCGATTACCTGGCGCTCGTCCATAGGTTTGAGGGCCCGTGCTGCGTCTACTTGGTCGGGATGGACCATCACTTCAAGAAAGCGAGACTCAACTTCTTCCATGCTGCAACTCAACACGACGCGGCCCCTGTTGATAAACATCAGGTCGGTGATGACGTGCTGGATCTCCTCCACCTGGTGCGTCGTCACCACGATAGTGCGGCTGCGATCGAAGTAGTCATTCAGCAGTGAATCGTAGAACTGCTTGCGGAAAAGGATGTCGAGCCCCAGGGTTGGCTCGTCCAGCACCAGCAACCTGGCATCGATCGCCATGGCCAGGCCAAGGTGGAGTTGAGCCACCATACCCTTGGATAAATCGCGGACCCTGCGCGTATGTCCGATGGCCGTTCTGGCCAGGAAACTTTCCGCCTTTGCGCGATCGAACCGGGGATGCACGCCGGCAACGTAATCGAGCACCTGCCACACCTTTATCCAACGCGGTAATACGGCGACGTCGGCAATGAACGAAACTTCGCGCATGAGTTGATCGCGCTGCGTCCAGGGGTCGCGACCCAGAACCTGTAGTTCACCCTGATAGGGCAGCAAGCCGAGAATGGCGTTGAGCGCGGTGGTCTTCCCTGCACCGTTGGGACCAATAAGTCCCAGGATGCGGCCTTCTTCGACACGCATTTCGATGCCATCCAACGCGATCGTCGTTCCAAACTGCTTGCGAAGACCGCGCGCTTCTATGCATGCCATGGCTTCAGCGCTCCTTCTTTCGGGAATCCGGCCGGGCGCTTTTCGCCAATGCGGCATCCAGCAGATCGTCCGCCCGCAGGCCAAGCCGTTGAATGGTTGCACAAATCCTGGGCCATTCTTCGTCCAGAAATTTTTGCCGCTCGCCCCGCAATAACAACGTGCCTGCGCCGGCATTGATAAACATGCCCCGCCCTCTTTTGGTCTCCACCAGTTCCTCGTCGACCAATTGTTGATAAGCCTTCAGGACCGTGAGCGGATTGACCCGATATTCGGCCGCCACCGTGCGCACTGAGGGCAACGGATCGCCTTCCTTGAGCACGCCGTCGAGAATCATGGCGACAACCCGGTCGCGAAGCTGGCGGTAGATCGGCTGACTGTCGTTCCACTCGAAATCCATCCTGTCTTCCAGATATCCCCTGCTCTTCATCACCACTGCTGGTCAATGCCATTCGATCGGACCGATAACGCTTCGGCTGATCTCTCGATCGTGACCGAGACGCTTTACCTCGAGCGCTTCAGATCGAGTAAGCCACCCATTTGCTTGCCGTCGGCCATCGCGAACTCCCACTTTTCGGTGTGATGATCGGAGTCGATGAAGGTGAAAGTGACGCGTTGCATGTGTCCCATTTGCGAACTCAGAAGATTGGTGGCTTCGAGAAAACTGAAAACGATGGTCTTGCCGTCAGGTGAAATGGTTGCCGCCATACGGGGCTGGTTTCCGGCGTCACAATAGTGGGTTAGAAGCAGACGGTCGCCATCGAGATGGAACATGGTGATCGGATCATCGGGCCCAGCGCCCTTCATCTCATGCATGAGCGCGTTGCCCATTGATGTCACACGCAGCGAAATGTGCAGCGCCTGGCCATCCAGGGTGCCTTCCCAGGACCCGGCGAGAGCTTTCAGTTGCTCGAAAGACTTTTGCGCGGCGGACTGCGCAACAGCCACTGCGCAGATCAGCAACAGAATAAGAGACAGACATAGATGACGCACTTTCATCTTGAATCCTCCTCGAACTTGCCTTTCACACCGAAGGCTGCACCAATCCAACATCTATGGTGTTGTAGTTAACCATAACGCCAAACCACATGCAAGTGTTTTTTTATGTCGAGAGAACTGCGAGATGAAATCCCGCTTGAAAATCGCTGTTTGGATTGGATTTGTCTTTATTTGAAAAATCTACGCAGATCTGAACGCGGCACCCGTGACCCCCGGGGGGGGCGAGAGATCTTTTCTCCGCTCGTGAGGCTGGGTTATTTGGCAAGGGGGCCGGTTTCGATTCCATCAGCCAGCGAAAAGGATGATCCTACGCTCGCGACCACGGCGGTTCTGCGGCTGAGGCCGAGGTCCTGCCGTAGCCGAAATGTGGCTTCGATCCCGGTGCAATGAGCCGCCAAGAGATTTGCCACCTGAAACCCCCGCAGTTTGGACGCGGTCCAGTCAACTACCTCATCGGTGGCGGCGAACAGATGCAGACCACCTACGATGCCATAGATAGGTCTGTCGCCAAAATGCTTCTCGGCAAAGGTCACGATGTTCACGATTCCGGCGTGTCCGCATCCAGTGATGACCACCAGTCCCTTGGGGGTATCGACCACCAGGGACGAGTCCTCCGGGATGTCGTCTTCGACAAGTCCGGACGCAGTTAGAACCATTCCCGATCCGCTCCAGTTGTGTTCCGGATAGACACGAGGTACCGGACCGGAGAGCCATACACCGGAAATCAAATCTGCGCCCGAAGGGTGCACAATGAAACGGCCGCCCGTCGCCTCGTATTCTTTGCGAATGGCGATCACCTGGTTGCGCTCGCCGGTTTCCGACGGACGGCTGTCGAAGATGCCGTCTGATACGTGGACAATGGAAAGTGCCTTTGGGTTTTTCCTCATCAACTCGCGACGGAGCGTGAGCAGGCCGCCGACGTGGTCCCAGTGATAGTGCGTCAGAATGACCTCCTGCACATCCGACAAATCGACGTGCAGGTCCTGTGCATTCCTGATCACGGTATCCGGGTGGGCGCCCGTATCCACGAGCATGCGATGGCCATCCACTTCGACCAGGGCGGCGAAACCCCATTCGCCCAGGCCGGTCGTGTCGCCGACCAGCATTGTCGATAGAATCGTGATTTTGAACCGTTGAATCGGATGCTCCGTCGTCTGCGCCGTCGCTTGGTCCGGTAATCCCCAAACGAGGAGAAGGAGCGTGACCGGCATTAAGATCCTGCTGCCTGGAATTCTCAGCTGGCCTGCAATCATTCTTCGGTTCATGGTCAAAGATGGCTTCCAAACCCTCTCGAGCTTAACTCACAGGTCAGTGGGCTATACGGTGAAAGGCAGTCGCGGACCCTGATCACTACACCAAGGTGCTGTCCGCTCTGCGCGGAGCAGCCACTACCTCAGAAGCGCGCCGTAAGATTCGTCAGCCATGCCGGGGAATAATTCACGAGCCATGCCTCTGCCTGCCTGTCTCTGCCGGATATCGTGGCGATCGCGATCAGCAGCATCGCACTGCCGAGTGCGACCTTGCCGGCTCTTCCCGCCTGCAGGAGTCTTCCTCGCACGCTCATCATCGCTGAGCGTGAGACATAGCCAAGGATCACGATCGGTAGCACAGCACCAACGCTGAATAGCCCCATGAGGGCTGCGGAGCTCGCAAGATGTTTCCCTTGGCTCGCCCATACAATCGCCGCGCCGAGAGTCGGACCCACGCATGGACTCCAGATCATCCCGAGTACGAGACCGACGACGAACTGCCCGTAAAGGCCGCTTAGCTGAAGGCGCGAAAGCAACCGGTCTCCCGCGTTGCCAATCCCTGATGTCGCCGCGGCAAAGCGCTCTTGCAGGCTGCTCGACAAGATCACTAACGCGAAGAGTCCCAGAAGAACCGCGCCCACGCGACGTACGAGTTCAGAGTCCAGTTGAAGCGCAGCGCTTGCCCATGCAAGCGCCGTCCCAATCGTTGCGTAGGAGATCGCTAAACCCGCGGCCAGCGCCATCGGCGCACGGCGATGCGCGTTCATGGCCGAGCCCAGCAGAATAGGGACAATTGGCAGCACGCACGGCGACAAGGTCGAAAGCAATCCCGCCAAGAGCGCAAGGCTGTAAGAGGCCAGACCGAAGTGCATTCTCAGTGAACCACGTTGTTCAGCAGACGTTCGATGCCCTCCCGGCTTGTATCACCGACCGACCGGCCTTGCTCCTGCTTTCCGGTCAAGACGATCAGCGTGCTCTGAATTTCCACTTTGTAAGCCTTCAGCAGCGCCGTATCTCGATCGAAGTCAATGGTGAAGGTCGTCAGATCGTTGTACTTGCTTTGCGCCGTTAACTGCTGGATCACGGGCGCTTGCGCTGCGCAGATGGTGCACCAGCCAGCGCGAAAATCGAGCAGTATTGGCTTACCCTCGGCCGCAAGCTTGTCGAATTCGGCCTGATTGTAAGGCTTGATCTCGCCCGCTAGCGCTGCACGAGCGGAGATCGACAGCAGAAACAGCGCGGCAATCCTAAAGAGTTTCATGATCGTCTCCTATTAAGGCGTTTCATGCAGCAGTGCTCTCGCGGGGAGAGTCACTGCTGCGCTCCCGGGCCCATCAATACACGCAGTGGCATCAAAGGTCCGACGGGAATGTACTCGGTATCCATCAACTGTGTCTTCGCGAGC
>Ga0307474_10002408_pt1 | contig 13462 bp, 10 predicted proteins | sample atmos_gasesECM1C_2_FD_203312 | JGI IMG/M metagenome (GOLD analysis project Ga0307474, IMG submission 203312) | Hardwood forest soil microbial communities from Morgan-Monroe State Forest, Indiana, United States - atmos_gasesECM1C_05 | ecosystem: Environmental > Terrestrial > Soil > Temperate... | reverse complement strand
GATGAAAATACTCGTGACTCTTTATGAAACGCGGTCTGGGGACACGTCTAAGATGAATGCGTGATTGAGCTTCAGCGTCTGGAACCTGGTTCTCGATACTAGCAAAACTAACGTCCTGTTCAGGGAACAAGAGATTGGCAATCAGGAATCGTGTCCAGGTGTTGCCAGAGCGTGGATAGGACACGATAAAAGTATCGTCGGGATAGATGGTGAAATCGCGCCCTGCGATATCTTGACCGAGAACGCGCTTAAACATTTCGTTGATGCGATAACTCACGACATCCGCTCCCCCAGCGGTAATTCGTGCTGCTGACCAGGCACGGCGTCGTCGGTCAGGTACGACGAGGATTCGTATCCCAACCACCTCATCAAGGGACCCCAGGCGCGCTCCATCTCCCGAACCGAAGCTTCAGGCAGGTCGGACCTCCAGCCACCAGGTTTCGCGGAGCGAACGAAGGGGACATCCCTTCGGGTGTCTTTTGTGGACGACCAGAGCCGGGTCTGAGTTCTTTCCAGTTCACGCATTTTGTTGGCAGAACTCTGCGCAACTGCCTGAGCAATTCGTGACGGGTCAGCGAGGATATCCAGAAAAGCAGCCACCTTGGCCAACTCGGCGGGAGTGTCTGCCACCATATCTTCGTATCGTAATAACAGAAATCCCGGGCGCGCATAGCGAGTGAAAAGCCAACTTGCGACATTTTCCGCCCAGGATCCGTACTCGCTGGTCTCGCCAGCTATGAATCGCGTGACAAAACGCTCAATGGGGTGTCCATCCTCGATTAATCTGCGTTTGCGATGGAAATGGTACTGGGAGAGCGCAACATCTCGCGGGTCACGTACCACATAAATGATTTGCCGATAGCGCGGGTCGAAGTATTGATGGCTCTTCAGAACCCGGGGTCGTGACATTCCTGAGAGATGCTTCTTGGAGAGCGCTTCCGGATCTGGAATCAACTCATTGATGTTGGAAAAGTCTGGTCTTCTTTCCGGATAAATAAGGTTCGCAATTAGGAAGCGCGTCCAGGTATTGCCGGATTTCGGATAGGAAACAAGAAACGTATCGTCGGGAAAAACGACGAGGTTGCGTCCAGGATGGTGCAAACCGAAGGCGTACTTGATTCCGGAAATGAGACGCTTCATCATGCGCAAAATGGCCAAGATTCCAATTAATCCATAATTTATCATAAAAATACGCGGAGCCCGGGCGAGGCGCTGCGTCCAGTTCGCCCGCCGATCCAGCCTTTGTGAGAGCTTCTTGCCTGTTGCCTTGCACTTTTGGAGTTAACTTCAGCGCTTCTGATCGAGATTGCGCCTACCTGGACTCAGTGTTTATTTCGTTTTCATAGCTTAGAATCAGGCAGGCGTATTAGGTCGCGATCCGGAAACGATGAAGACACTGCCGGCTTGCCACGATAGTGCTCAACTAGATCGTGTGATTTTGGCACGGTGGTTAAGTTCATTCTCGGATGTTGTGGGATTGTCGTTGAGGAGCCTGCCAACCATTCCGGGCAGGAAAGAGGAAGTGATTGAAGGCCGCCTGTCTTCTCTATCATGACGTGATCGATGGCAGTGACTGGGAGTCGAGCGGCTTCGTTGGTCCCGGCACCGCGAAATATAAATTGAACCTTATTGAGTTTAAAGGCCATCTTGCGGCGATCGCATCCGTGCGCAGCACCCCTCCTTCCGACGCACACGAACTCAGCAATTCACGGGACGAAGCCTTTCCTTTCCTTCTGACGTTTGACGATGGCGGAGAAAGCGCGGCAACACGCATAGCGAGTGTGCTTGAACAGTACGGATGGCGAGCGCATTTCTTTGTAACCGCTGGGCAAATCGGCAAGAAAGGTTTTGTTAACGCGCAGCAGATACGCACCTTGAGGGCAATGGGGCACGTGATTGGGAGCCATTCGTTCTCTCATCCGGTGCGAATGTCGCACTGCAGCAGGGAGCAATTGAGCGACGAATGGACAACCAGCGTAAGCATGCTTTCGGATATTTTGGGGGAACAGGTTGATGCCGCTTCCGTTCCCGGCGGTTACTATTCAAAACTAGTGGCGGAGACAGCGGCTGCCTCGGGTATCAAATTGTTGTTTAATTCTGAACCTACGGTAAGGGTTCGCAGTGTTGACGGCTGTCTCGTAGTCGGCCGCTACAACATTTTCAGGGAAACGCCAGCCAGGGTCTTGGGAGATTTGGTTTCGCTTCGTTCCAAAGAGCGCTCCCGGCAATGGCTTTTTTGGAATTTCAAGAAAATAGCGAAAAAAATTGCCGGCCGACCCTATTTGGCCGCTCGGCAGCGACTTTTGCGATAAGAAAGGATGACGGATTCGGAGAATTCCTGCTTAGGGTCGCTTAGGTTTGTGGAGAACTCGCCTGACAGCTGTCTGCACCGGCGCAGGCATTTTATCGACGATAGTGCGGGCCGTGTCGGTGAGATCCTCTTTGAGATCATGGCGTCGCAGAAAGGTTCGGTCGAGCCTGTACCGGCAGATGGGCACTATCGTTCCCCCACTTTTCACCAGAAAAGGATGTGCTCCGCCAAGAGAATACTTCGAGAACCCCTGTTCACACGCCCACTGAATGGTCTTCCAAATTAGCAGATCATTTGGCCGCAAGTTAATGAACTGATCATAGGAGCAATTGCCGGCATACACGATCATGCCGCCCCGCAGAAAACGCACTCCGGTAGCGGCAATAACCCTCCCTTGGTGTCGAGCCAGAAAGCGGCGATGGTTCTCTTGCATCTCATGGGTTTTCGCAATGGCAGGGAAGTCTGGATTCATTTGGATCTCCTTCCGTTCCGTGCCGAGCCATGCCGAGAAAACCTCAAGGTACGCTGCTAGGTCTTCGGGCGTTTTCGCCTCGGAGACTGTGATCCCATTCTTGACTGCAGTCTTGATGTTGCGCTTGCGATTCTCATGAAATTGTTTGTACAGCGCATCGGCGCCCTGTCTAAGATCGAGGACAACGTCCCCGGTTAACTTGCGTGCGCTGAATCCCCGATTAGAGAAAGCAGGCAATGGGGTCCACTCCCATCCGTACGCCGTGATCAGCTTCGCGGTTGCTCCTTCCATCTGGAGCCCGTCAACCAGGAGGTCGCTGGCTAAAGCTGCGTCGGCATCCTTAGCGATGCAAATCTGTGGCCGAGAAAGCAGGCCACAAGTGACCATTCCGTCAGTGTGGAGACCGGTCGCACAACCAATGACCCTGCTTCCCTGAAAGGCGAGGACTGCGAACGGATTCTGGCCTTTCCAGTAAGGCTCGAGGAAAAAGTCCGGCGCGTCATATTGGTCTGGCGACTCAACCCGGGTCAAGAACTCACGCCAGGCGGCTTCCAAGTCGGGGGGCGGAAAGTCATGAATAACCAAGAAACGGCCGGCCCTGGCCTGTATGACGTTATCGACCATGGTTTGGCCAAGTGTAGTGGCTTTGAAGAGATTTTGGATGGCTAGCAGATCGAGGACGGCACATCATCAAGAAAAATGGTACCAAAAAATCGATCGTTTCGCGTTTTTCCATTCAGAAGCGTTCCGCCACGCGGATGTGCGGCTCAACCAGAGTGAGTAACTGCTCTTTCAGAAACGGGCCGCTGGCCAGCAAGCCGGAGAGAAGTGGATCGCGGCGATTGGCAATCAGATCGGTTTTCTCCAAAGTGCTGACAAATCCTCCCGCACTCTTTACCAGCGTGGCGCCCGCCACCACGTCCCACTCATTCTTGGGAGTCAGAGTGAACGTTACGTCCGCCAGTCCGGCGGACACCAGCGCGAGTTTGTAGGCGACGGAGCCCATGGGACGGATCTTGAAAACAGCGTTCTCAAACGGCTTCCATTCGCCGCGCTTGACCTCGCTGCGGCTGGCGAGAACCAGCGCTCCGTCGAGGGTTTTGCGCTGGCTGGGTTGGGAAGGCTTGCCATTGTAGGTGACGCCCGAGTCGATCGATCCGAGAAAAGTTTCATCCGTTGCGGGATTGTAGATTCCCCCAGCGACGGGACAGCCATCTTCGACGAAGCCGATCGAGACGCAGAACTCGGGAATTCCCCTAACGAACTCGCGAGTGCCGTCGAGAGGATCGACTACCCATACGCGCGAACGTTGCAAACGAATCGGATCGTCGACGCTCTCTTCGGAGAGCCAGCCTTCGCCGTCACGCAGAAGTTCCTCGCGGAGAACGGCATCGAGAGCGCGATCCGCTTCGGTCACGGGATCATGGCCGATTTTGTATTCAGTTTCAATCGCTCCCGGCGTGAAGCGGGCAAAGACTGAACGAGAAGCGTCGATGGCGGCGTGAATGCGTTCCAGGATTTGAGCGTAAGCGGTTGAGTGCATAAACTTGTGATTTTTCTAAAACGATTAAGCCATCAGCATGCGCGCTCCTGTGGCAAGCAATACCGCACAAAGGATCCGCCGCAGCCACGGAACCGGCACCCGCGTGCTGAGGTAAGAGCCGAACAAACCGCCAGGGACTGAGCCGATCAGCAGTGCCCCGACAAGATGCGTGTCGACATTGTGCAGACGAAAATGGAGAAGACTTGTTACGCCCGTCAATAACAGGGCGTGAACGATATCTGTGCCGACCATGACTTTCGGCTGAAAGCTGAAGAACAGCAGCAGCAACATCATCACAATACTGCCCGAACCGACCGAAGTGATGCCTACCAGGAAACCGGCCACGAGTCCGATGAGCAGCATCCACGCGAACGACTTCATCGTCGGCGGCTTAGCGGCAGCGCGATCTTCGATTTTCTTCTGAAAGAACAGGAAGGTTGGAATGCAAATCAGCAGGATTCCGACGGCAACGGTGATGAAGTGATTGACGCCATCTCCGTGAATTCGCCTCAGGTAAACCAGGAAACTCACTCCCGCGTAAGACCCCGGCGCGCTGCCACAGATCAGCGCCAAAACTACCTTTCGACGCACCGTTCCTCTGCGCAAGTGGACGATGCTGGCGCCAATCTTGGTGAGAAAGTTGAAGAGCGCGTCCGAACCGACCGCACGCATAGCAGGCACGTGCAGACCGAAAATCAGGATCGGGAGCAGAAGAACGCCGCCCCCGACTCCCGTCATTCCGATGAGGGTTCCGACAAAGAAACCCACCAGGCTCTTGATCACCAGATCCATATCAGCAGAAGAATGAGTGCGCCGGTTTTAGATTTTCACCGTGTCCGGCACCGCTACAGCGCTATGACGACTCTGCAGGCGCTCCAATGAAGCCTTCCCGTTCCAGGTGCAGGATGATTTCCTGCGCGGCCTCTTCGGCGGAGAGTTCCCCAGTGTTAATGGTGACCTCCGCATCGGGAGGAGCTTCATAAGGATCGGAAATACCGGTGAACTCCTTGAGAATTCCGGCGCGAGCCTTGGCGTACAAGCCTTTGCGGTCGCGCTGCTCGCAGACCTCCACACCGGTTGCGATATGAACCAGGATGAAGCCTCCGTAAGGCTCGATCATCTGGCGCACGTGTTTTCGCGTCGCGTCGTAAGGCGCAATGGGCGCGCAAATCGCGATGCCGCCGTTCTTGGTAATTTCCGAGGCCACATATCCGATGCGCCGGATATTGATGTCGCGATGTTCCTTGGAAAATCCGAGTTCGGAGGACAGATGCTTGCGCACCAGATCGCCATCCAGCAGCGTCACCGGACGTCCACCCATTTCCAAAAATTTCGTCATCAAGACATTGGCGATGGTCGACTTCCCGGAGCCTGAGAGTCCTGTGAAGAAAATGGTCACGCCCTGTTTGTTGCGGGGTGGAAAGCTGCGGCGTAATTCCGCGACAACTTCAGGATAAGTGAACCACGTGGGAATCTCGCGGCCCTCGTTGAGGCGCTCGCGAAGTTCGGTGCCGGAGATGTTCAGCACGCGGTCGCCTTTTTTCACCTCGTCATCGGGAACGTATTTGTCCTGATCCTCGAGGTAGACCATCATGTTGAAGGGAACCATGGTGACGCCGATGTCGGCCTCGTGTTTCCTGAATACTTCTTGCGCTTCGTACGGGCCGTAGAAGGGCTTGCCGTCGGTGTCCTTGCCCGGACCGGCATGATCGCGGCCGACGATGAAGTGGCTGCAACCATGATTCTTTCGGATGAGGGCGTGCCAGATGGCCTCGCGGGGTCCGCCCATGCGCATGGCCAGAGGAAGCAAAGAAAGTTTGGCGGTCGACTGCGGAAACTTGGGCAGGAGCAGCTGGTAGCAGCGCACTCGGGTGAAGTAATCGACGTCGCCCGGCTTGGTCATGCCGACGCTGGGGTTGATCAGCAGATTCGCTTCGACTTGTTTGGCGGCGCGGAAGGCGAGTTCGACGTGAGCGCGGTGCATAGGGTTGCGAGTCTGGAAGGCGACCACGCGGCGCCAGCCCACGCGCGCAAACTCGGCCCGCAGTTCGGCCGGAGTCAAACGGAGATTGCGGAAATCATAGTGGGAGGGAATCTGCATCCCCTCGATCTTGCCGCCCACGTACCATGGATTGGCCTTGTTGATAGCGTAATCGGCGCCGGGATGTGCGGCGCTGGTGCTTCCGAAAACCGCCTTGGCTTCTGCCTTGCGGTCAGGTTGCCAGACTTCCTCCACGTGCAATACGGCTACCATCACTCCTTCGGGATCGCGCAGCGCGAGTTTACTTGCGCCGGGCGTGAGCTTTTTGGCCAATTCTTCGGTCACGTCCAAGGTAATGGGCATGGGCCAGAGCGTGCCATCGGCCAGACGCATATTGTGGCAGACGCTTTCATACTCGGCGCGCGTCATGAACCCGTGAAGCGGAGAAAAGCCGCCGGTGATCAGCAACTCGAGATCGCAAAGCTGGCGCGCGGTCAGGTCCCACGAGGGCCACTCTTTCGAATGTGCCTTCAGTTCGGCAATTCGGTCTGGTTGAGGGATAAGTTGGACAAGTTCTCCGCCATGCGGCGGAATGAGATGACTGGCTGGAGCTGTCAAGTGCGAAGCCTCCTGAATCGTTGCGATTGTCATGTCGAGTATGTCTATAGCCTTTGACTGGATTTATTTCTAGACTTCATTTCCGGAAAACCAAGTTTGCTGATTCTTAAAGGGAGAGAAAAACCTCGAAACTTACTTTACAGAGTAACACTTCCGAAGCACGCTAAGGAACATCATTTCTACTTTTTCAAAAACAAGCAAGGTTCAGCAATTGCGAGACCTAGCGCGCCTTGTGTAGACAACGTAAGTGAATGAAAGCGAAAGACCTTTAGGGTGGTCAACTGCAAGAGCTTTTGCCGACGATTGAAATGTGCAAGAAATTGCGACAAAAGCGAGCCCATTTCCTCAGTAAAAGGGGGAAGTTGCTGGACTATGATGCCCCTCTGTTTTCAGACCACTCCTTAAGTTTCCAATCTCGACCGCGGACGCAGAGCGCCGCAATAAATCCGGCCCCTGCTGGCACTTCCTGGAGAAGCCAGCGTCCGGCTTCGGAACTATCGGGACGAGTGGCCTGCAATGCGCTTTTTTCTCCCGGCTCCATGGAAACATCGAATTGGCTTAGCGGGAGCGACAAACCTTCTCCAGTGGCTTTGATGTACGCCTCTTTGCGTGTCCAGCAGCGGAAAAAGGCGTCGACCCGTTGTTCGGCAGGTATCGCGGCGAGTTGCGCTAGTTCGTGTGCGGAAAAGAATCGGCCCGCGATTGCTTCCACGTCGAAATCACGGCGAACGTGCTCCACGTCAACTCCGATTTCGCGTCGGCGCGAAAATGCGAATAATGCGATTCCTCCGGAGTGGGAAACGTTGAAAGTGATATCGGCACCCGCCTGTGGCGCCAGAGACGGCTTCTCCTTGTTCGAGTAGGAAAAGATCAAGCTTCGCGGATCGCTTGCAAGGTAGGACGCCAGGATTGTCCTCAGGACAGCCCGCGAAGCAGCAAAGCACTGACGGTCACGCGAAAAATGAAAACGTGAGGCGCGAGTCGATTCGTCGGAGGAAAGCAATTTGTGCCAGCGGGATTCGTCATCACGAATGGCATCGAGATCGATTCTCCAGAGTTGCACTTCATCTTCGGGCAGCTGGAGAGATGCCGCGATCTGGAAGCTGGGGCCGCTGATGTTCAGGGACTGGCTCATGAGTCTTTTTCCGGCTCCTGTCGCTAATTCCGCGATCGGGTCCCCCAACGGTAACAAAGAGTTGGGCGCTCCATGCGAAGGTTTAGTCCCGGGACACCTTGCCTGAGGTCGAATCAGCCGTCAGAGTAGGATTATCAGCCGCCAACGTTTTCTGGGGAGCAAGCGCAGGCTCGGTGATGCTGTACTTCAGCAAACACCAAAGAGCGCGCACGCCGTCCTTCCATTGGATTTTTTTGCCTTCCTCATAGGTGCGGCCCCAGTAACTGATGCCTACCTCGTAGATCCGCAGCCTGCGCTTGGCAACCTTCACCGTGATTTCGGGCTCAAATCCGAAACGTTTTTCTTGCAGAGGAATAGATTGGATAATCTCGCGCCGGAAGACTTTGTAGCAAGTTTCCATATCAGTGAGATTAATATTCGTGAGCGCGTTAGAAAGAAGCGTAAGAATCCGGTTTCCAACCGAGTGCCAGAAGTAAAGAACACGATGAGGACGGCTAGAGAGGAATCGCGAACCGAAAACCACGTCCGCACGTTCTTCAATCAGCGGTTCCAGCAGTAGCGGGTATTCCGCGGGATCGTATTCAAGATCGGCGTCCTGAATGACGACATAGTCTCCAGTCGCCTCCTGAATGCCGCGGTGAAGGGCTGCGCCTTTGCCCATATTCATCGGTTGAAGCAGCGTCCGAATCTGCGGCCGCTCCGCCTGCAATTGCGCCAGGATCTCCCGCGAGCCGTCGGTAGAGCCGTCGTCCACGCAAATCAATTCGATGCCCAAAGGAACAGCCAGCACTCTATCCACCACTTGGCGCAGGGTGGCCCGCTCGTTATACACCGGCATGACGACAGAGAGCCTCATTTGTTTGATCGTAGTGTAGCGGAAAAATGTGGTCCAGAGCCAAGCGTCAAAAGTGCGCCACCGTTGACTTGCGACAAGATGCCTGAGACTTAGACCTATGACAAAAAGACGTTCGGGTCAGTTAGCGGCGAGAGTGTGTTATCGCGTTCAGGTTCTTGCTTCCACAAAAAACGCCTCGCCGGCGGGGCCAAGGGCGCGCCTGAACGATGGATCGACGAAGCCGGCGCGATTTAATGCAATCCTCATTCCCCGCTCGGTCTGAAACGATTCTGTTCTTCGGTTTAAAAAACCAACGGTCCTGCCCGTCAAATGGAACCATAGCCCGTTTGTCATCACGTATAGACGAAAGATTGTTGGGATTGGTCTTGGGAGGGCGTGGTGGCGAAGTTCGCCCAGCGTAAAGCTCGGGAGATGCAAGCTCAGCGACAAAGTGCCTCCAGGAACGAGGATGCGGCGAATTTCAGCAAGCGCCCTCTGAATATTCATGTAAGGCAGAGCGACAGCAGAAATCACACGATCGAAACTGTGATTCTGGAATGGCAATTGTTCGCCAGAGCCATTCAGATAAATGCGGTTTGGAAATCGCATGCGGGCGACGGCCAAGCTACCCTCGTCGATGTCAAGCCCTGTAACCTCATCGGCAGGCGTGATCCCCCACGGAGTCAGATCCTCTCCGGGACCGCAACCTAAGTCGAGAACTCGCAACCGAACGTGCCTCCAGGGTCAGCCAGAATTCCGTGCAGAGGATGGCTCATTAAAAATTGTATCCGGTTTCCAGGTGCGTGGCGGGTAGTCACCAAGTGAAAGGACGACCGTCGCCCCCGAGGATCGCCATTCGGTCAGGCTCGGCTGAATGCAATTTTTCCAAATTCCATTCCCGGTCAAATCCTCCTCCTCCTGCTTTCAGCAGCCTAGTCAGGAAATGGCCCAGGCGTTCCGCAAATGTATGGGCAGACGTAAGTCGTCTGGGTTTCGGCCGCGTCGATTGCTGAGATGTTTGCCCCGTAATCCGTCGCATCACTCGCTGTGTTGTGAAACGCGCTGTCAGAGCGCAAAGCGTACCCGTGATAATCAGTCAAGGCCAGCGGCATTGACGACAAGCCCATGGCTCCTGAGAAGCCTATACACGCAGATGTTGAAGCTTGCCGATTGCAATGAGCAGTGGTCGGAAAAAACATCGTCCTGGGAGGATTACAGCCAGATCCTGTGCATCCTACCAAGTCTGGGTAACCTGGATTGTTTCCATACTCTGTGTAGCTGCTGGCCGAGCGGGTTGGCCACAGCAGATGATCAGCGGTTAGAGAATTAATATCCCAATTCCACTTCTCGGTGTTGGTCCCTTCGCCCACATAAGCGTTATTCCATCCCCCGCCTAGCGTAATACTGTCTCGAAATAGGTTATTGGCGGCGTAGTTTGGTCCTTGGCTCCCGATATTCGACGAGATAGCCTGTGCCTTGTCCGTGATAAACGTGTTGTGGGTGTAAAGAAGGTAATAGGGCCAGCCTTGCAGGTAGTTCAACTGGCATTTTCCGCTCGATTCTGAAGCCCCCCCAGTGCCGTTATCGGAATACACCACGGTTAAGGCATTGAATAGTGTTCCGGCAAGAGCCGCAGGTCCGAGAAGTGGGCCGATGTGGGCGCCAGACACTCTTCCTGTCGGAGTGTTAAAACTAGTATCTTTGCATCCCGTGATAACAATGTGATCGCCGACATTGATGTCGGTCTGCTTCATTCCGGGGCGGGGAGGACCGATTGGGCAGTTCCCAGTCTGCGTCACAGTGCAAGTGGCTGTGAACGTAGAGATTGTGCCGGCTGCGTTGCGCGTAACAATTCCGTTCCATGTCCCCACATATGTGCCGAATTGATGTCCGACGTTGTTGGCGCTTGAACAACCCGGATTCGATCCCGTGGTGTTGTACATCAACCCATTTGTGATCAGAATGCGTCCGCCGCCGAAAGCCGCACCGCCAGCTCCGAATGTTGGCCCTCTTGCGGTGATCTGCAAGCCCTCACACGATGACCGACGGAGGTTGCTAACGTCGTATATGTCGCTGATGATTGCTTGATAGTTCTCTCCCCAGCCACTTGAGCTGTTGGTCGTGTTGTAATCGCTAAACGGACCATTCTGTGCTCCAGAGTTGTCGATGTTCTCGATAATATTTCCAGACACCAAGACTCGCTGGCCTTCTTTGATCTCAAATCCGTTTTTTCGCACAATGCTATTATTCCCAGGCCAATTCGGATTCCCCGTGATTGGGCTATGTCCCAGCCACACGTAGGGGAAAGTAAATCGGTTACGCGTGAACTCCATATCCTGGCACGGAATGAATCCAGCAATTGGATAGCCCGCTGAGCCAACCCCGCCGCACAGAGAGCCGATCGACGAGCCCTCGAGCCAGTTGTGGGAGACTTTGATCTGGCCAGCTTGATTGAATAGGAGTTCGTGGCCTTCGCCCCCCGGCCGCAGGCTCTCGCTGCCATGGCTGTCGACAATCGAACAGTAGATGCAATTCATGGACCAGCCTGCACTGACCGAATTGGCCCCGGAATTCAGCCCCGCTACAGTGTGCGGCCAGTCGCCATGCACCCAGATTTTCCGAAAGTGGATGTGTGTCGGCAACTGCGATGTAGAGGTCTCGCTCGCGGCTCCCAATTGAATGATATTGTCATTGCCTGTGTGTCCCGCAATTTGCCGGAACTCTCCATCTTCGATCAGCCAATGATCAGGGCCAACGCTTCCCGAGCACTTGCCAGCACCAGAACCTGTGGGACTGCACAGGGTCAAAGCGGAGGGATTCCTGCCGGAACTCTCAAGCGTCCACATATACTGCACATCGTTGTAGTTCGACGTGCTCGTGCTCTTGCCATTCGCGAGCGTAAACGATCCCGGAGGAATCGCCGTGATCGTTGTACCCAGCTGGTAATACATGCCATCGCCAGCACAATCCGGATTACTCACTCCAGGGTCGCTGGAAGTCGCCAAGTTATCTTGAATGCCGTGCGTGCAGATTGTCCTTCCGTTCGGGAGGTTAGCGTCCTGTGTCGAAATGATGGCTATGAAACCTGTTGCGAGTGAATTCGAAGTCTGGGGTATGACTAGTCCAAAAGACCCGCCGGTGCTATATAACGCGGGCGGAACTCTCAGCAAAATATTTGGCGTCCCGGCGTTCCCGGTGCGACATGCTTCTACATCGCTTACGGCTTGCTGAAGACTAAATTCATCGGCTCCTCTGTACGGACCATAGTTTGTCCCCCCACAACTCCAAGAACCTCCGGAGCCGGACGCTGGAAACATCACCGTGTATGTAGGTGATGAAATCGCTAAGCTTCCCTCATTGTTGTTGACCCACACCAAGGGAAGTGCTGGAAGCCCGGCTGGCGGAGGGGTTGAAGCTGCCCCGAAAGCAGGAAGAAATCCAGTCTGATTCGATCCGAACGTGATGCCTCGTCCACGCTGAGAGGTTTCCACGGTGACTTGGCTAAGAGCCGACATGGACGCCAGGAAAAAAAGCACTGCAAGTCTCATGGTCAAAATGCGCGAACGATCGGTCGCCTTGCCAGCAGCGTGTCTGTACATACCGTATGCTCCGCCGTAATGGCCGCGCTCGTTAATGGGAATATCACGAGGGGGTTTGAAGAGACGGCTAGACTTGTCCAGTTTGGCGATCTCCCTCTCGAACTCAAGCATTGTCACCCAGCATGATGCGGTATTCGATGCATTCCTCGCAAGATCTGCGGCTTGGGATGGACAGTGGTCGTTTCCGAGTAACCGGCGGCCGTGAAGTATTAAACCTGGCGTAATGCGACCCCTTCGGTGCAATGCTCGCGGACATGAGGTGCTCGCCCCGTTGTTTTTAGCCCAGGGGTTTAGGGTGATATCTTTATTCCAGACACGAAACTCTACTTCTAAAGCATGAAACTCTGTTGGATTAAAGCGGGCGGTTTTGTTCCACTCGATTCTGGTGGTCGCATCCGCAGCTTTCAAATGGTCAAGGAATTGGCACGGCGGCACGCTATTACGGTGCTTACTTTCTATCCCGCAGTGGAGAACGATCCACACCAGGAGCTTGAGCCACTCTTTGAGGAGTTGATCACGGTTCCATTGCTGCTCCCCAAGCAGAGGTCGACCGGTGAATATCTCGATTACCTGCGGCTGCTTCACGCTCCACACGCGTACTCGATGCAGAAATACTATCGGCCCGAGCTGCGCCGCGCGGCGTCGGAGCTATTCTCGCGCAAGAAGTTCGATGCGATTATTTGCGACTTCATTTTTCCCGCCGGAGTTCTGGATTGGACGGTGGAAACACCCATCATTTTGTTCACTCACAACGTGGAAGCCGAAGTGTGGGAGCGACAGTACCGGGTTGCGAAAAATCCAATTCGCAAACTCATGTTCTGGCTCGAGTACCGGCGCCTGGCACATTGCGAACGCTATTACGCTGAACGCGCAGCGCACGTTTTAGCTGTCTCTGAAGGCAATCGCCGTTTTTTCGGGCGTTACACCGGAGGGGCGGACCGGGTGACGCTCCTGCCAACCGGCGTGGA
>Ga0307474_10002405_pt1 | contig 13470 bp, 12 predicted proteins | sample atmos_gasesECM1C_2_FD_203312 | JGI IMG/M metagenome (GOLD analysis project Ga0307474, IMG submission 203312) | Hardwood forest soil microbial communities from Morgan-Monroe State Forest, Indiana, United States - atmos_gasesECM1C_05 | ecosystem: Environmental > Terrestrial > Soil > Temperate... | reverse complement strand
CGCCGGTTGCCCGACGCTGCCGGCGCTGAACAGCCTGCGCCAGCCCCGCAGGTGCGATGAGTTCTTTGTTGCCGCGACGCGTGCGGCATTCGGCGCGCACGTCGATACCGTGGTGTTCGGGGCGTTCTGGGAGCTGTATCTGCTCGATGACTACGCACTCGGGGGCCCCAATGGCCTCTACCGTCCCGGGGATCCGCTGCGCATGCGGTTGCGGCTCGACTCGCCGGAGATGCAGCGCGCGTTCGCAGAATTCGAGCGAGTCCTCGAGCGACTCGTCGCGAGCGGCCGGCGCGTTTTCATCGTGGTGTCGAGTCCCACATCCCCGCAGTTCGACCCGCGCTCGCTGGTGCCCGCGCGGGCGAGGCTGTCGGTTCACGTTCCGCAGAGCTTTGCCGCAGATCGGAGTCTGCGGGTCGATGCCACAGCCTTCGAAGCTTTCGTGGCGCCCGTGAGCGATCGACTGCGCCAGATCGCCGCGAAAGCCGGCGCAGCGGTTCTCGATCCGCGCTCGACGCTGTGCACGGGGATGAGTTGTCCGGCGGTCGGCGCCGACGGTATGCCGCTCTATATCGACTCGAACCACCTGCGTGCCGCATATGCACGCGAGCGGGCCTCATTTCTCGACGTTACGCTCCTCGAGCCCGACCCTCGCTGAGGTCAGCGCCGTCACGCCGGTCAGGTTGCCTGTCGAACAGGAGGAAGATGTAGCGGCAGCTGGTGAGGGACAGCCAGGCGGTGCGACGCGACACGATTGTTCCTGCGCGTCTCAAATGCCGCACCGGAAGCCCCCGAAATACGCGCTGCAGCGTGAAGTACGGTGCGCTTCGGGCGGCGAAATCGGTGAGCCGCCGCCGCGCGACAGGCGCCTGAGCGCCCCTCACGCGATAGTATCCCTCGCGTCGCAGCCTCGGCAGGTTGCGCCACCACCACCGGTAACGCAGATCGCCGATGAAGTATGGGCTCAGAACGCTCGCCAGCACTTTCCCTTGCGGGGCGGTGCGCGCGTGGAAGGCTGCGAACAGCTCGTTCAGGTCCTCCACCAGATTGAGCGGCGCAAAGTTCGCGGTCACGAGGTCCACGGCCATACCACGCTCTTCACGCTGGCGTGCGATGAACTCCCGGTAGGGCCCTTCCTCGAGCCTGACCGTCCCGGCCTCTATCAGGTCGCGACAGTGCGCCCGGAAGAAATCGCACATATGGGCATCGACGTCATAGGCGAAAACCTGCAGCCCGCATCCGGCGTAAAAGCGTGCGTCCAGCCCGGTTCCACAGCCGAAGTCGAGCAGCGCGGAGCCGGGTCGGGTGAGGCCGAGAACGAGATCGCGGAATGCGGCACGAGCGCGCCGGTCCGATGCCCGTCGCGTGATCTGCGCGACGTAGTCGGCGCCGGTGACGACCCCGTTCGCGGCTGCATCAGTGGTGCCGCTCATGACTCGATGCCTGCGACCGCCAGGGTAAAAGTCTGCAGAAAATGAAAGTCGGGCCGCCTAAGTGCGTAGGCAGAATCCGCCGGATCGCATAGCCGGCAAAGCGCCTCGTAATCTGCGCTGGACAGGTACGGGCGCAGCCGCTCGCCCCAGGTGCCGCGAAAGATCGCCTCGAGGAGATAGTCCTCGTCTGCGCGGACCAGCGGCGAGACGCGCTCGAGGAGCAGGCTGCGAACCTGCACCTGGCGCAGCCCCGCGCGTTGCAACAGGCCGACGATGGACCGTACTCCCGACAGCTCACGCTCCGATTTGCCGTACCGGTCCCGGTAGTACTGGCGCACCGCTTCGTTCGTCAGTCGCTCGAGCCGCGAGTCCCAGGCGAAATACATGTCCGGCAGGAACGAGCTTTGTCCGAGCGCAATGCGGCCACCGCTACGCAGAAGTTCCGCGAGCCCCTTCACGGCCACGAGAGGATCGCGCAGGTGATTGACGGTGTTGACCGCCCACACCAGATCGAAGCTGGCGGCAGTAAGCGGTGGCCGCAGAAGATCCGCCTGCAGCACCGCTGTGCCCGCCGGAGCACATGCGCGGGCTGCGGCGGTGTGCGCCGCCGCGAGATCCAGCGCGACGACCTGTCCTTCGGGCCCGACCGCCGCGGCAAGCCATCCGACCGCCTCGCCCGTGCCGCATCCCGCATCGAGCACGCGCATGCCGGGCGCGAGCCGGAGGCCCGCGATGGCCTGGTGCAGCTCGGGCTCGGCGAATGCATTGAATAGTCGCAGCTTGCGCGCATAGTCACGCGCCGGCGTGTCACCGAGCAGCCCGGTTGTGAGCGTCCGCTTCACGAGCGCCTCCGGCGATGCATGCCTGATAACGGCGGAGACAGGCTGGGCAGCACGCGCCCAGGAGACTTCCTGCGAGTCGACGCAGCGATGCGCTGAGGAGCGACGCTCTCACGGCGAGACTCAGGCCGAGAGGCATTTGGCGTCTCACGAACAGCGCGTTGAACTGCACGTGGCTCTTGCGCTGATCGGTGGCGAGCTCGGCGAAGCCGAGTCGCCACAGCAGCGACTTCACCTGCGGATAGAGTCTTTGCCGTGAGCCGATGCACGGCGCAGTCTCGACTTCGATGTGCAGGAGCTGCACCTGCCCGGCCCAGCCGCCGAGGCCCTCGACTACTTCGTATGCGCTGCCCTCCGTGTCGATCCACAGAGCCAGCCGCATGTTGGGCCGGCGGTTGTGAGCGAGAAACGTGTCGAGCCGCATCGTGCTGACGCGCGCCGCCGCGCATGGCGCCCATTCGCCCGCTCGCCTGTGGAGCGAGCCCATGCCGCGGCGCGGATCGCGCTGCAAGTATTGCGCCTCAGGAAGGAAGAAATCGGCCTCGCCGTCAAGATTGCTGATGGCCAGAGGCACGAGCCGAATATCGCATCTCTCGAGGGCACGATCCGCCGCCATCAGTCGGTAGTTGACGGGATTTGGCTCGAACGCATACACGCGGGCGTGCGGCACCGCACGGCGGAAGGTCACTGCGTCCTCGCCATCCATCGAGCCGACGTCGCAGACGTCACTGATGCACAGCGGGCGCAGGAGCTGGACGAACAGGCGCCGTGTATTGACGACCATCGGCGTCCGCTTCAGCGCTTGCGCATGACGATCAGGAAGTGATCGCCGGCGGCGCGCAGCAGCGGCCAACCGGCCACACGCCGATCGATGCGCCACAACCACCGGTACCATCGCCGATGTCGCTCGCGGAAAGAAAGCAGGTAGGGAGGAGGGGCGAAGAGACAGACTGCACGATGGTGCATGAGATCGAAGTGGTCGCCGAAGGCACTATAGAATTCGCGGGGTGTGTAATAGCGCGTCCACACTGTGCGCCCGTTGAGCCTGACCGCCGTGCTGTCGCGTATGAAGCGCACCTTCACTCGCGCCCAACGTCTCCGTAGCAGGTAGTGCCAGATCTCCCACGGGCAGAGGCGTCCGATGACGGTGAACACCAGCGTCCCGCCCGGCCGCAGCAGCCGCGCGCATTCGCGCGCGACCACGATGAGGTCCGGTACGCAATTCAGGGCGCCGAGATTGGAGTAGGCGCCGTCGTAGCGAGCGGGCTCGTCGAGCCGGTTTAGTTCGTGCGCCCCGAGGTTGATCGTCACTACGCGATCGGCCAGCCCTGCGCGCTGCACGCGCTCGCGCGTGCGTCGCACCATCTCCGGCGACCAGTCGGTTGCAGTGAGCCGGTAACCCCGCTGCGCCATGCGCGCGACGTCGAGTCCAGTCCCGCACCCGAGGTCGAGCAGCCGGCTGCCTGGCGGGAACGTCGCATCCAGCCAGCGCCAGCTCTCCTCGCGCATGTCCTGAATGGCCGCATTGTTGCCGCGTGGGCCATCGTAGTCAGCCGCGACGCTGTCGAACGCGGCGCGCGTTTCCTCGAGCTGCGAGCCGACGTCCACCGGTGGGTGCGGCGAAGCGACGGGTGCTCTCATGGTCCCTCGCACGATGCAGAGTCTTTATCGGGCTGCGCACCTGCCGTATGGTGTGCACGCGGCCACCGCCGCTCGGGGAGCGTATCGGCACGATGCGAGTTGCTCTCGTGGTTCCGGGCGGAGTCGACCGAACCGGAGAATATCGGGTAATACCGGCACTGCTCGCGTTGCTGCGACGGCTGGGACGCGTCCATGACGTGCAGGTGTTCGCTCTTCGTCAGGAAACAAAGCCCGCCGAATGGCAACTCGAAGGAGTGCATGTCCATAACATCGGCGCGCGCTTCACCCGTATGCGGGCGGTAGGCACGATACTCGCAGAGCATCGGGCACGCCGTTTCGACATCGTGCACTCGATCTGGTCCGGCTCGTGCGGTCTCATCGCAGTCACCGCAGGCAGCCTCATGCGCAGGCCGAGCATCGTTCACGTTGCCGGCGGAGAGCTCGTCGCGCTGCCCGAGATCGGTTACGGCGGCGGCCTGACCGTGCGCGGACGGATACGCGAGCGCCTCACCCTGCGCAGAGCGACGGCCGTTACGGCACCCAGCGCGCCGATCGTTGCCGCCGTGGCGCAGCTCGGTGTGTACGCACACCGTGTCCCGCTCGGAGTAGACCTGGAAGTCTGGCCGCCGCGGCGGCCGGTGCCGCGCCAACAACCTCAGACCGCGCGGCTCATCCACGTTGCAAGTCTGAACCGTGTCAAGGATCAGACCACGCTCCTGCGCGCGCTTGCTGTATTGGCAGACTCGCGCATCGAGTTCCAGATGGATATGGTCGGTGAGGACACCCTCGGCGGTGAGATACAGGCGCTTGCCGGGGCGCTCGGGCTGTCCGCGAAGGTCAGGTTTCACGGCTTTCGTACGCAGCGCTCCTTGCGTGCGCTCGTCGAGGCCGCGCATCTCATGATCATATCGTCGCGGCACGAGACCGGTCCGCTGGTGGCGCTCGAGGCTGCAGTCGCCGGCGTGCCCACGGTCGGCACGGCGGTTGGCCACATCGCAGAGTGGGCGCCGCATGCGGCAGTGGCCGTGCCGGTCGGAGATTTCAACGCGCTGGCGCAATCGATCGCAGGACTGCTGGCAGACGAGCAGCTGCGTCTGCGGATCGCCGCTGAGGCCCAGGGGCGCGCGCTTAACGAGGATGCCGATCATACCGCACAGGCATTCGAAGGAATCTACACCCGACTCGCCGGGGCGGCCGGGGGATAGCTCGGCGGACGGAGTGCTGCGCGCACCGGTGCAAGGGTCTCGTGCCGGGTCTGCCGCGACATCAGCCAGCGCAGGATTCGCTGGCGCTGGGACAGGTGGGTCCATGTTCCGCCGGAAATCAGCGGCTGTATCCTCGCGAGCTCACTGCGCATCCTCAGCGTATCGGCGTCGGGCACGAGTCGCCGGGCCAAATAGCCGAGCAGCTCCCCCGCAGAGCGGGCGAACTCGATTCCGGGAAACGCGCTGATCGAGGGATTCGAGAGGGAAGCGTCCGTCAGGGTCCGACGAAGACAGGTTCGGCGCAGCATCCAGTGACAGCGGCGCATCGCACGCGCGAGTACCCGCTCTGGGACGCACTGGTAGTAGCGCGTGGCCAGCGCCAGAGGCGGATAGCCCCACCACAGACTTCCTTCGCCGGTGCGTGCCGCGTCGCCGAAGAGATCGCCCCAGTCCTCGTCCGACATCTCACTGGCGAGTCGCGCAATGTCGTGCAGCTGAAGGAGCCGCAGCTGCCGAGTGGCCATGCTTCCGGCAGCGTGCAGCAGCAGATGCATCAGCAGCGCGGCCCTCGACGGGTAGGGGTTCAGGCCGGGTTGAAGCCGCTTCGAGAAAACGATCTCGGATACGTCCACGACCCGCCGGGGGAGCGCCTCCGCGATCCGGCAGTGCAGCTCGATCTTGATGCCGTTGTGCGCGCCTTCGCCCAGCGCTTCGGGCGCAGCGTCGCTGCTGCGCGCGAACACGCAGTGTTTCCAGGTTTGATGCGTCTCGAGAAATCCGCACGCTGCGAGCAGCTTTGCGGCGCTGTCCGCTTGATCCGGTTGCACCAGAAGATCGACGTCGGCCATGGGCCGCGCGCCGGGCCGATAGATTCCGAGAGCGTGCAGTGCGGCGCCCTTGAGCGGAACGAGCGCGATGCCGGCGCGCTGTGCGTCGCTCCCGAGCCGGTTCAGCAGCTCGCGGATGCGCCCGAAGCGCGCGGCAGTCCGGGATCTCTGCTCGGCCAGGAATTTCATCCAGGGCGCTGGCCCGGGCCAGCGCAGCGTTTCTGCAAGCAACGGCGAGACTCCGTGGATCGCCGCAACGGCGCGCGCGACGGCCCACTCCACGGGGGACCACTCCGGCGTCACTTCCGTGGGATGCGCCAGTTGGCCTGCGAGCGCCTCGGTGATCGTCTGCAGGGCCAGTCGCAACATTCTCAGCGCGCGGGGGTTGAGCGGATCCACCGTCCACTCGGCAAATCCGTTGGGTTGCTGGTCGCGCGTGAACGTTACGTCGGTCGCGGCGTGCATTGGCTCAGTTCGCCGCAGCCCGACTCGCGGCATTGCGGTGCTGGCGCTCGCTCGCTATCAGGTCTTCCCAGCGAAGCTCCAGCACTGTGCGGCCGCGCCGGTACTGCTCGGCCTGTGCAGGTGCGTTCAGTTTCTCGAGCGATATGCGGGTATGCAACAGGTCCCGGACCGCGCGGTAGAAGTCACTCGAGTACGTGCCGTGAAACATCATCTCGAGGTCGTCACTTTCCTGCCAATGGGTCTTGTGGCCGAGCTGGGCCCTGACGAGCTCGTAGAACTTCGTGCCCGGCAGAGGGTACGACACGCTCACGCCGACATCGTCGGGGAGCGCCTCGTCGAGCAGTCGACGCGTAGCTAGAATGTCCGGCAGCTCCTCGCCGAGATAGCCGAGTTGAATGAAGAATCCCACACGAATGTCGACTGATTTCAGCCGCTGCCGCGCGCGCAGGATCTCGGCGACTGCGGTGCCCTTGTGCATGGCATCGAGCACGCGCTGGCTGCCGCTTTCCGCGCCAATCCATGCCTCCCGGCATCCCGCGTCGGCAAGCGCCGCGGCCATGCGTTCGCTGACGAGATCGGCGCGCGTTTGAATGGTGAACGGGAGCCCTCCGTCATAATCCCGCGTGCGTCGTGCGAACTGCACGATCCACTCCGCCCGCAGACCGAAAATATCGTCGGCAAACCAGATGTGGTCGGCGTGGCAGTCGCGTTTCAGTCGGGCCATTTCCATCGCAACGGCTTCAGGCTCGCGCTGCAGATAACGGTTGCCCCAGATTGGCTTGGCGCACCAGGTGCAGCGGAACGGGCAGCCGCGAGACGCCGCCATGTTGAGGCTGAAGTAACCGTGGGCGTCGATCCACACACGGCGGTAACGATCGATATCCACCAACTCCCAGGCTGGCAGCTCGTCGCTCCTTCTTACGAGCTCTGCCTCGATCCCGCGGTTGGCCCGGACCTCGTCTGCAGCGAGGCAGGCGACCCCGGCCAGGCCGTCCGCGAGCTCGACAGCTGGCGCCCGCGGCTGGGACTCGATTCGCGGCAACAGGCCCGCGAGCGCCGCCAGCCCTTCGCCGATGAGCACGAGATCCGCTCCCGCGCGCAGGTACGGCTCCGGCACGTCGGTGACGTCGGCGCCTGCCGCGATGACGCGGGCCCCGCGAGCGCGCGCGATGGCGATCATCTCGCAGGCGGCGCGCCGCATTTTGCCGAGACACATCTTGCTCAGAAAGTTGAAGTTGTCCTCGTACAGCAGTACCAGTTGCGGTTGGGTGGCGTCGAGCTTGCGGCGGTAGTCATCGACGCCGTCGGCGAGCATGGCGTCGAACAATGCTACCGAGTGGCCGCGGCGGCGCAGCAGCCCGGCGACCTGAAGGGTGGCGAGCGGCGGGTAGGGTTTGGCCCGCTCGAGCTGCTTCTTGTCGAAACGAAGAAAGTAAGAGTGTCCGACCAGGATCGAAAGCATCTGCTGCAGCGCTCCGCGTAGTTGGCCGACCCGGCTCACGAGCCGAGCGCAGCGAGCCGACTTCGTAGTAAGTACGGCGACACGCGGACGAAGGTTCAGCCGTAAGGCGAGAATCGTCTGCCCGGGAACGGCGACATGGTCGCGGTGCGCGCGGGAACTGCTGCAGGCCGGCGTCGATGAACTGATCGAGTGTCGCCGGCCCACTTACCTGCGGTTGCCTTTAGCCGTTGGGATAGCTGCCATGCCTGGTGACAGTCGCGCCCTGGACGTTCCCGCTTGCACCCTGCCGACGCTTTGGGGGACGTTCCAGATGCATGTGTTCGCCGACGCAGAACTCGCCAAGGAACACGTGGCGTTGACACTCGGAACGTTCCCGATACGGGCGCCGGTTCTGGTGCGCATCCACTCCGAGTGTCTGACAGGAGACACCCTTTTCAGTCTACGGTGTGATTGCGGCACGCAACTGCGGGAGGCTTTGCAGAGCATCTCCCGCGAGGGAAGCGGTGTGCTCCTCTACTTGCGCCAGGAAGGCCGGGGGATCGGTCTCGACAGCAAGGTCAAAGCGTACGCGTTGCAGGAAACCGGCCTCGATACGGTGGACGCCAACGAAGCGTTGGGGTTCGCCGCCGACGAGCGCAGCTACGCCATGTGCGGCGCGATGTTGAAGTATCTGGGTGTCTCCAACGTCCGCCTGATGACCAACAACCCGCAGAAAATCGCCGCGTTGAGGAGCTGCGGCCTCAGCGTGACCCGGGTTCCGATCGCATCCGTTCGTACCTCTCACAACGTGCAGTATCTGCGCGCCAAACGGACCAAGCTGGGACACCTTGCGCCCCGCTAAAGCATGCCTTACCGACGGTCTGGTCCAGCACGCCGGGAACGTTTGTCCGCGTCGTCAATCCGCAATTCGGACGGCTAGACTCGCTGCAGGAGTGCGTACGCAAACGACTGCTCGATTCCGGCAGGCGTCCGATGCTGTTCGGCGCGGGTCTGCACGAGGACGAATGCGGGCGCGAACAGGGTCGCGATGTCTTGCGGCGAACGCCGCGCGACGGGTAGCCCACTGCATCGCTGTGGACCGTCTGGAGCGAATCCGGCGATCACGGCGTACCCGCCAGCGGCGACGGCGTGCGCTGCGGTCTGTGCATAACGGGTCGCGTCGGCAGGGCGCGTGAGGAAGTGCAGGACAGCCCGGTCATGCCAGAAGTCGAAGGCGCCGGGCAGCAGCGCGATTTCCAGAACATCTCCGGCGTACCACTTGACGGCGTTCGCCCGTTCACCGAGCCGGCGCTGAGCAAGTGCCAGGGCTTCTTCGGAAACATCAAGGACGCTGACATCACGGAGACCACGAACGAGCAGGTCGTCGATGAGTGTCGATGCACCGCCGCCAACATCGATCAAGCGCGACGTGACTGACAATCCCGCCCAGGTGAGGAGTTCGAGCGACACCTCCAGGTGGGGCCTGTACCAGCTGACAGAATCGGCATTCCTCGTTCGATAGACGTTCTGCCAGTGGTTTCGGGGTTCATCGCCCTCACGAGCCATTTGCGCGCACCTCCGTGACTCCTTGTTGCTGGCACCGTCCGCTGCAGCGATCGCCGCGATTGTTACGCCGTCAGCGCCGCTACGTACCGCCGGCCCGCTTCGGAGTCCAACGCATTGTCCCCTCGATCGCATGGCTTCCACGCGCGAGGAGCGGAGCTATACTCGAAACGTCGTCGTCCTGGGCAACGCCATCACCATCAGGCGTCAGCTCGAGCTCTGCCGTCGCGAGGAGAACCACCATGAATGCCGCCCTCAAGGAATTGTCGCTGTCTCGTCCCGTTTCGCAGTTCGTCGCCGCTCCCCGAAAAATGCTGATCGACGGCAAATGGATACCTGCCGCGTCCGGGCAGACGTTCGAGGTGATGAATCCCGCGACCGGCCTCAGCGTCGCTCGCGTCGCTGAAGGCGACAAGGCCGATATCGATGCCGCCGTGCGCGCAGCGCGGCGCGCGTTCGAGTCGGGGCCGTGGCCGCAGATGACACCCGCGGAGCGCGGCAAGCTGATATGGCGCATCGGCGATCTCATCGCGAAGCACAACGACGAGCTCGCAGAGCTCGAATCGCTCGACAATGGCAAGCCGATGTCCGTTGCACGCGTTGCCGATGTGCCGTTGGCCGCTGACATCTTCCAGTACATGGCGGGCTGGTGTACCAAGATCGAGGGGAAGACCATTCCGTTGTCGGTGCTCTACACGCCCGGAGTGCAGTATCACTCCTACACGCGACCGGAGCCGATGGGGGTCGTCGGCCAGATCATTCCCTGGAATTTCCCGCTGCTGATGGCTGCGTGGAAGCTGGCACCGGCGCTGGCTACCGGCTGCACCGTGGTACTCAAGGTCGCGGAGGAGACGCCGCTGTCTGCACTGCGGCTCGGGGAGATTCTGCAGGAGGCCGGGTTGCCCCCCGGCGTAGTGAACATCGTGACCGGCTTCGGGGAGACGGCCGGCGCGGCGCTGGCGGCGCACCCGGGTGTCGACAAGGTCGCGTTCACGGGCTCGACGGAAGTCGGCAAATTGATCGTGCAGGCGGCGGCCCGCGATCTCAAGCACGTCTCACTCGAGCTCGGTGGCAAGTCGCCCAACATCGTGCTCGAGGATGCCGATCTCGATGTTGCAATCCCTGGGGCGGCCAACGCCATATTCTTCAACCACGGCCAGTGCTGCTGTGCCGGCTCGCGACTATTCGTCCACCAGAGGCTGTTCGACAAAGTAGTGGACGGAGTGTCGCAGCGAGCCAAGGCGATCAAGGTGGGGGCGGGCCTCGATCCTGCGACACAGATGGGGCCGATGGTCTCGCAGATCCAGCGGGATCGAGTGAGCGGTTATCTCCAAGCGGGAAGCAAGGAAGGGGCTCGCGCAGTCACGGGCGGCAAGGCACGCGACGGAGCCGGATACTTCATCGAGCCGACCGTATTCGTCGATACCAAGCCTGACATGAAGATCGAGAAGGAGGAGATCTTTGGCCCGGTAGTCACCGTATCGCCCTTCGCCTCGATGGACGAAGCGCTGGTGCATCAGGCCAACGATACGATCTATGGCCTTGCGGCCGGCATCTGGACCCGCGACGTCAGCAAGGCGCACGCACTGGCGGCGCGCCTCAAGGCCGGCACAGTGTGGATAAACTGTTACAACGTCTTCGACGCCGCACTGCCGTTCGGTGGCTACAAGCAGTCGGGTTGGGGGCGGGAGATGGGCGAGGCCGTGCTCGACAACTATCTGCAGACCAAGGCGGTCACCATCGCACTGTGAGCGCTGAAGCCAGGGTGACCGGCGCCCGACGGTGACTCGCTCTCCACGGAAGGCCCCGCCCTCGCGCGGGGCCTTCTCAGTTGCGGCGAGTCGATTTGGCGCGCCGCGGCTTCCCCGGTCGAGCCCGGGCACGCTGCCTGCGGGAGCTTCGGGCGCGCTCCAAGGTGCCGTGGGCGCGCTGATGCGCGGGACCGGATTCACGTATCAGGTTGTGGGCGGTGTTGATGACGGAGATGTGCGAGAAGGACTGGGGAAAATTTCCCAGGAAGCGGCGCGCGACGGGATCGTATTCTTCTGAGAGCAGCCCGACGTCGTTCCGCAACGCGAGGAGCCGCTCGAAGAGCCGGCGCGCGTCGTCATAGCGGTTGAGGAGCACGTAGTTGTCAGCCAGCCAGAAACTGCAGGCGAGGAACGTGCCCTCACCGCGCGGCAGGCCGTCGGTGGCCGCTCTCGATCGGTAACGCAGGACCAGACCATCGAACAGCAGCCGCTGTTCGATCGCCTCGACGGTGCTGCGCACTCGTGTATCGGTGCACGGCAGGAATCCCACGAGTGGCAGCAGAAGAATACTGGCATCGAGATCCCGGGATCCGTACGAGCGCACGAACGCGCCGATCTTGGGATTGAAGCCGTGGCGACACACCTGCTGGTGGATGCGACGTCGCAGGCTCCGCCAGCGACGTAGCGGGGCCTTGAGCCGGAACTGCTCGGCGCTGCGGATCAACCGATCGACAGCCACCCAGGCCATGACCTTCGAGTGCGTGAAATGCCGTGGCTTACCGCGGATCTCCCAGATGCCGCAGTCCGGCTGCTGCCAGATCTGCTCGAGATGCTCGACCAAAGCGAGCTGCAGCGCCCAACCCGCGTCGCTGGCGGCGAGTCCGCTGCAACGTGCGTGATGCAACACCTCCATGAGCTCTCCGAAGACATCGAGCTGCAGTTGCTCTGAAGCCGCGTTACCGATACGAACCGGAACAGAGCGTTCGTACCCCGGCAGCCACGGCACTTCCCATTCGGGAAGCAATCGCTCGCCACCGACCCCGTACATGATCTGCATTTTGGCCGGGTCGCCCGCCACTGCACGCTGCAGCCAGTCGCGCCAGGCCTCTGCTTCGGCAGAAAGGTTGCTGTTCAACATGGCCTGCAGAGTGAAGGTCGCATCGCGTACCCAACAGTAGCGATAGTCCCAGTTGCGGATGCCGCCGATCCTTTCGGGGAGCGAAGTCGTGGGCGCGGCGATGATCCCGCCCGAGGGTTGATAACTCAGCGCCTTCAGTGTGATCAGCGAGCGACGCACCGCCTCGGTGTACTCTCCGGCATCGGAGCTCTGCGCCGTCCACCGTCGCCAGTAGCGCTCGGTTCCGCGCAGCGCGGCCTCAGCATCGATCTGGCGGGGCACTGGCGCATAGGAGCGGCTGTAGCTGAGCACAAAGGCGACGCGCTGACGGGCCGCAACCCGAAACTCCGCCACGCTCTTGAGCCCCTCACCCTCGAGCGGGACCGGCGCACTCAGGAGCAGTCGATGCGGTCCAGCGGCGAAGCTGTGCCGGCCATCGTCGAGTTGCGTTACCCAGGGCACCCGCTGCCCGTAGTCGAAGCGCACGATGAGCTGCGTACGCATGGTCACGCGACCATGTATGCCGGCCACGATGCGGATGACGTGCGAGTCGAGGGGGCGCGCCCCGTGATCCCGCACCGGCATGAAGTCGATGACGGTGACGGCACCCTCAGCCGTCGTGAACTGTGTCTCGAGAACAAGCGTGTCGGGCCGGTAACGACGCGTCACTGCCGCGTTCGGGTCGCCCGGCGACAGTATCCAGCAGCCGTGCTCCGGGCCGCCGAGCAGTGCCGCGCAGCAGGCAGCGCTGTCGAAGCGCGGCCAGCAGAGCCAATCGATCGAGCCGCCACGTGAGACCAGACACGCCGTCTCGCAGTCCCCCAGCAGCGCGTAATCTTCGATTCGTGCGGGCATGGACTCCGTCAGTGGCGCGGCGGCTTCATCAGGAGATGCTAAATGAATGCGGACGTGGAGTCGCGGGAGTATCTGCTCTGGGAGTATTTCCCCTGTCGTGCCCACCCGGTACAGCCGGTGTCGCGGGTGTGGACGAGGAGAGTCATCTGGCATCGTGAAAAATGATGCCGAGCGTGAAACGCTCTCCCCGGCGAACGCGGCTCACGCCGTGACGGAGTTTGACGCTGTACATGCCCCGCGTGCCGCACACCGGCCGCCGGTGCACCGCGAAGATCACGGCGTCGCCCTGCCCAAGCGGCACCACCTCTGCCCGCGATTGCATGCGCGGGCGCTGCT
>Ga0307474_10002404_pt1 | contig 13470 bp, 14 predicted proteins | sample atmos_gasesECM1C_2_FD_203312 | JGI IMG/M metagenome (GOLD analysis project Ga0307474, IMG submission 203312) | Hardwood forest soil microbial communities from Morgan-Monroe State Forest, Indiana, United States - atmos_gasesECM1C_05 | ecosystem: Environmental > Terrestrial > Soil > Temperate... | reverse complement strand
CGACCGGTCCGGGCACGGCCGTCTACGAGGGAGACTGACCATGTCGGCTCCTTTGGAAGGCTTGCGCGTTATCGACTTCAGCCGGGTGCTCGCCGGTCCGCACTGCACCAAGGCGCTTCGGGATCTCGGTGCCGACGTGATCAAGATCGAGCCGCCGGCGGGCGACATCGGCCGCGTCGCCCTGCCGCACATCGGCGACATCGGGCTTTACTTCGTGCAGCAGAACGCCGGCAAGAGAAGCCTCAGCCTCGATCTCAATTGGCCAGAGGCTCGCGAGATCGCCCAGTCGCTTTGCCAGACGGCCGATATCATCGTCGAAAACTTCCGGCCCGGGACGCTGAAGCGCTTCGGCCTCTCCTACGAGGATGTGCGTGCCTACAACCCGCGGATCATCTACGTCTCGATCAGCGGCTACGGGCAGGCGACGTCCTGGCGCAACCGCCCGGCCTTCGCGCCGACGGTCCAGTGCGAAACCGGACACACCGCCATTGTCGAGACCCATTTCGGCGAAGCGTTGGCCGAGATCCGCAACGACGCCAACAGCCACGCCGATCTCTACACGGGGCTGCAAGGGGTCATCGCCGTCCTCGCCGCACTTGAGAGCCGGCACAAGACGGGCGAGGGACAATATGTCGATGTCTCGATGGCCGCGACGATGCTTTCCGTAAATGAGCGGGCGGGCGCGTTGCTGTCCGAGATCGATACGGACGGCGAACCGATCATCCTTTCGGCCAGCGACTCCCACATCTTCCAACTGCCGGGCGGCCGACGACTGACAATCGCGGGCAGCCCGATCTACACCCCCATGTTCCAACGCTTCTGCGCGATGATGCGCCGGAGCGATCTGCTGGTCGACCCGCGCTTCGCGACGGCCAGGTTGCGCCGGCAGAACCTGGACGTCCTGCTGGCCGAGGTACGGGCATGGATCTTGACCTTCAGCAATATCGAACAGCTACAGGCGCAAATCAGCGAAGGCGGCCTTGCAGTTGGTGAGGTCCGCACGCTCAATGAATTCGCGAAGTCCGACTGGGTCAAGGAATGGAATGCCATCGTCGAGGTCGATGACCGCAACGGCGGGGCTACCCCAATGCCCGGTAACCCGTGGATCTTCAGCGGATCGACATTGCCGGCGCCCGGCGTACCGGCCTTCCAGGGCGAGCACAACCACGAGATCCTGAGCGAGGTCCACGTCCCCGAAGAGGTGATCAAGGACTTGCAGCAGCGCAGGATCCTCCTGAGTCGCCGCAGCATCATGGGCGCTTACGACTGAGAGAGGACGTGATGTCATTTGAAATCAACCATACCCATGACGCCAAGGCACGCAGCTGGGTCGAATCAGCTAATCGTTCCGGCAGCGACTTCCCGATCCAGAACCTGCCCTACGCGGTTTTTCGGCGGCGGCAGAGCGCCGAAGCCTGGCGCGGCGGCATTGCCATTGGTGATGAGGTCGTCGACCTGGCGGCGTTGAGCCATAAGGGTCTGCTGGAAGGGCTCGCGGCCACGGCTGCGGCAGCGTGCTCCCAATCTACCCTCAATGCCTTTTTCGAGATGGGGCCATCGGCCTGGCAGGCTCTGCGGCATGGGATGTTCCGGCTCCTTGGCCTGGACGCCAACGCCGAAGGGCAGCGTGCCGTTGCCGAATGCCTTGTGCTGCAAAGCGGCGTCGAGTACGCGGTGCCGGTGCAGATTGGCGACTACAGCGACTACTATACCTCGATCTACCACGCGGAAAATATCGGCAAGCTCGCTGGGCTAAACACCGCGACACCGAATTTCAAATGGATCCCGCTCGCCTATCACGGCCGCGCCTCGAGCATCGGTGTTAGCGGCCAGAAATTCCGCCGGCCCCTCGGTCAGGCAAAGGCACCGGACGCGCCGGCCCCGATACTGCAGCCGACGCAAAAGCTGGATTATGAGTTGGAGCTTGCGATTTACGTCGGAAAGTCCAACCAAATGGGCCAGCCGGTTTCCGTGTCCGACGCCGAACAGCATATCTTCGGCATCGGCCTCCTGAATGACTGGTCGGCGCGGGACATCCAGTTCTGGGAAATGGCGCCGCTCGGTCCGTTCCTGGGAAAGAGCTTCGCCACGACGATTTCCCCCTGGATCGTCAGTCTGGAGGCCCTCGCGCCATTCCGGCTGCCTTTCGAACGGCCGGCCCGTGACCCTCAGCCGCTGCCCTATCTCGACGACAAGGCCAATCGCGCCGCAGGCGCCATCGACATCACGCTTGAGGTGTGGCTGGGGTCCTCCAAGCAGCGCGTTCAGGGCGATCCGACCAAACGCGTCTCGAGCACGAGCTTCAAGCACCAGTATTGGACAGTCGCCCAGATGCTGGCGCACCACACGATCAATGGCTGCAACCTCAAGGTCGGCGATGTGCTCGGCACCGGCACTGTGTCTGGCCCGACCGTCAGCGAAGCCGGTGCATTGATCGAACTCGCGCTCAACGGCGCAGCGCCGGTTAATTTGGCGACCGGCGAGAAACGCTCCTTCCTCGAGGATGGCGATACGGTAGCCCTTCGGGGATTTTGCGAGAAGGCAGGTTTCGCTCGGATCGGCCTCGGCGAATGCCTGGGTGAAATTTTGCCGGCGCTTGATTTCTAGAGAGGCCCACTGAGCGCTTCCTTCTTCAAACTTCCTCGGGCCGCAACCAAGGAGCACACACATGACCTCAACCGTCGAACCATATGACAAGGCAATTATCAGCCGACAACCAAATTTTAACGAACGGAAGACTCGGTCGGAGTTCCGCAAGGTCATTCCCAATCTCAAGACGGTCGTCGTTCATTGCTTCGACCCGCGGGTGACCGGAAGCATTCCGCCTGCCGTCGCCAAGGCGCTCCCCGGCCAAATCTACCCGGGAGAGGTCTTCGAATTCGTCGGCGAAGACGGAAAAAAGAAAATCGGTTCGAACACGACGATCTTTCCCGTCGTCGTTGCTGGCGGACGCGCATCAGCGAGTGCACAACTATCGATCAGCATTGCGTGCCATTTATTCGACATCGACAACGTCGCCATCGTGCACCACACGGATTGTGGCGGGACGCACTTCACCCCGGAAGGATTCTTGGAAACCTTTAAGGAGGAGTTCGGGCAGGACATCACGGATCTGTGGGACGCCGACGATATTAGCCTTGAAAACTTCACGCAGTCGTTACATCGCGACGTACGAAGCGTGCGAAATTCTCGCGGGACGCCAAGGCACGTGAATGTCTTTGGTTTTCTTTACGACATCGAAACCGGCGAGCTTGTTCTGGTCGAAGAAAACCCCGGCGACCCGACCGCGCCACGCGGGGCCCGTTGGCGATAGCTCTCGATGACGCACAGTGCGGCGCGTAGATCACCCTCACATTGACGCAACCTCAACCGTGCACCAGGAGATGAATGATGAGCACGCAGCCGTTTTTGGTAATCGGCGCGACGGGTAAGACCGGTCAACATACAGTCCATCATCTTCTTGAAGGAGGTCACGTTGTCCGCGCGATGGTCCACAAGGAAGATGAACGCTCGGAGGCGCTTCGGGGCACAGGCGTGGAGGTCGTGGTCGGTGAACTGTTGGAGCACGACGACGTAATCCGGGCGGCAGCCGGCACGAGCGCGGCTTATTTTTGCTATCCTATTAGTCCGGGACTCATTCAGGCAACGGCGTATTTCGCGGACGCGGCCAAGCGGGCGGGGGTCAAAACCGTCGTAAACATGTCGCAGATTTCCGCGCGGAAAGATTCCAAAAGCCACGCCGCGCGCGACCACTGGATCGCCGAACGCATTTTCGACTGGTCTGGCGTTCCGACCGTCCATCTCCGCCCGACATTCTTCTCGGAGTGGCTGTTGTTACCGTTTTTGCGCTCGTCTATTCTCGAAAAAGGCATCATCGATCTGCCGTATGGCAACGGACGCCATGCTCCAATCGCTGGGGAGGACCAGGCGCGGTTGATCGCGACCATCCTGGCAGCCCCGGCCGCTCATGTCGGGAAAACCTATACCCTCTGCGGACCGACTGAGCTGGATCAGGCCGGAATCGCCGCGGCTATCACCGAGGTGCTGGGCCGAAAGATCAGCTACCAGCCACAGACCATTCCTCAATATCGGGAGTGTCTCGAAAAGGCAGGCCTTCCCGAGTTCAGGATCCAACATTTATGCGCGGTCGCTATCGACTATCAGAACGGTCTGTTCTCGGGTGAAGACAAGTTCATCGCCAAACTGACCGGTAAGCCGCCGATGACCGTGCAGGATTTCGTGGCTTCGCGCCGAGAAGCATTCGAGGCGGCGAGCGCTGCAGGCTGACGCACGGCAGCAGCGGAAGGTTCTTCTGAGCCGCCGCAATCCGATGCGGCCGCCCAATTGAGCATGGGGACGTTCTGGATCGAACTTGGAAAATGAATGTTGGGAGGAGGAGATGCTTCAGTTATCGCCTGACCGAGTTCGCCGGATCCTTTCCGATCCGAGTTTTGTCGAGCTTTCGTCTGCCCGCGCGAAGCTCCGATGGGGTTTGTCGCTCCTCACTCTGTTTGCATTCTTCGGATTCATTATTTTGATATCGGCGGCGTCAAAAGGCCTCGGCACCAACATTGGAAGCAGCAATATTCCCATCGGGATAGCTATATTCTTTGGGATGAACATTTTGGTGGTGTGTCTGACTGGCTTCTACGTTCAACGCTCCAACTCGCGGTTCGACCGGCTCACTTGTGACATCAGACAGGAGTGGGAGCGATGAGAGCGCTTTGGGTCATCACTTTTCTTCTCACCGCGTTACCAATGTCGGCATATGCTCAAACAGCGCTCGGCGTGAAACATGGGCCAAACTGGATTGCTATCGGGATGTTTCTGCTGATCGTCTTGGTAACCCTCGCAATCACCTATCGATCATCGGGAAGTACTAAATCGAAAGTCGATTTTTACACGGCGGGCCACGGTATCACGCCGCTGCAGAATGGACTGGCGATCGCGGGTGATTTCCTTTCCGCAGCGGCGTTTCTCGGCTTCGCCGCACTCGTCTATTCGACGGGCTTTGACGGCCTCGTTTACGCGCTCGGCTTTCTGACAGGCTGGCCTATCGTGCTGTTCTTGATGTCGGAGCGGTTGCGCAACCTGGGCAGCTTCACGTTTGCGGATGCCGCATCGTTTCGCCTGGATCGAACCTCGGTGCGCCTGGTCGCGGCGACCGGCAGCCTGATGGTCGTACTGTTCTACCTTGTTGCCCAGATGATCGGCGCGGGAAAGCTCGTCCAGGTTCTTTTTGGTGTTCACTATATCTATGCAATCGCCTGCGTTGGCGTCTTGATGATCGTCTATGTCACGGTTGGCGGAATGCAGGCAACCACCTGGGTGCAGATCACCAAGGCCGTCCTGCTGTTGGCGGGCGGCACCCTGATGGGCTTGGTGATACTCTGGCATTTTGACTTCAGCCTCGGACGTCTTTTCGTCGATGCGAGCAAGATTCACCCGAAGGGAACAGCAATTCTCGCGCCGGGCGGACTGTTCGCCGAACCCGTTTCGGCAATTTCGCTCGGACTGGCGCTTGTGTTCGGCACAGCTGGCCTTCCGCACATACTCATGAGATTCTTCACGGTGAAGGACGCGGCAGCCGCGCGGAAATCGGTCTTCTACGCGACTACCTGCGTCGCTTATTTCAGTCTGGTCACACCGTTGCTCGGATTTGGCGCGGTCGTAATCCTGATGCCGGACTCGAATTACTTCAACGTCGGCGCCGGCGGACAGTTCGACAAGGTCACCGATCTCATCGGCGGGACGAACATGGCAGCGGTCCACCTTGCGGATGCGCTCGGGGGACCAGCTCTCCTGGGATTCATGTCCGCCGTCGCGTTTGCGACGATTCTAGCGGTTGTAGCCGGATTGACGCTCGCCGGCGCCTCAGCGGTGAGCCACGATATCTATGGTCAGGTCATTGCTCGCGGCAACGCGTCGGACGCCGAGGAAGTTCGCGTCTCGAAGATTGCCGCAATCGCAATCGGCATCGTCGCCGTTCTGCTCGCTTATTCCTTCGAAAGCCAAAACGTTGCTTTCATGGCCGGCTTGGCCCTGGCGGTCGCCGCGAGCTGCAATTTTCCGGTGTTGGCGATGGCGATCTTCTGGCGGGGAGCCACGACGCGCGGAGCGGTTGCAGGAGGACTGGTTGGTCTCACCAGTTCGGTCCTTCTCGTCGTCTTCAGCAGGACGGTTTGGGTGGCCGTTTTCCATTTCGCTGCTGCGCCATTTCCATATGACAATCCGGCTCTGTTTTCGATGCCGCTCGCCTTCCTGAGCATCTGGATTTTTTCGGTCACCGACCGGAGCGCTCGGGCGAAAACGGAACGGCAAGCCTTCGACGCCCAGTTCGTCCAATCGGAAACCGGTATCGGTAGCTTCGAGACAAAACCCAACGTCGTGAGACACGTCGCATGAGCACATAATTGGACGAAACACATGACGCATCGCACCGCGGCGTCTCAACTCTTCGCACGAATGGAAAAATCAGGATACGGAAGTCCATCCATGCTCGCCTTGCGGCGCGATCCTTAAATTCACGAAGTCTATGGGAGAAGCTGATGATGACAAAACAGACCATTGCCGTTGAACACATCCATATTGAATCCGCGAAGTCATTTGCCGACGTTCGCGCAGCGTTCGAAAGGAGCGTACCGCACCTTGATCCCGGCCTCTTAAAGGCATTGTCCGACGGAGACGTCGAGCGGGCGAATCGTGAAAATGAAGAAGGCCTGACAATTCGCAGCGGAGGCAGGCGTGACGACGAAAAGGTCCGAACATAACGATGCAAACCTGCATCGCGGCAAATTTGAGCGATTCATTTCGTTGTGTCGCGACAGGCAAAGGGAAATGCCATGACCTACGAAACCGTCATTTTCGGCATCGAGAACGGTGTTGCGCGCATCACGATCAGTCGACCGGCGCAGATGAACGCCATCGACGTACAGACGGCAAAGGAACTCGCCCGCGCCGCCAAGCAATGCAGCGCCGATTCAACCGTGCGATGTGTTGTGCTGGCCGGCGCTGGCGACCGTGCGTTCTGTGCGGGCGGTGACGTGGCGGGCTTCGCATCGGATCCGGAGCGCGTCGACAGCCTGATGGAGGAAATGACCGTGCATCTCCATGAAGCGATCTCTGTGTTTGCGCACATGCGGGCGCCGGTCGTCGCCGAAGTGAACGGCACGGTAGCAGGCGCCGGCCTCGGCCTGATGGCGGCCGCCGATCTCGCCGTCGCCTCTCAAAAGGCAAAGTTCACGAGCGCCTACACGAAAATCGGGCTCACCCCCGACGGAAGCACGACTTGGTTCTTGCCCCGCCTGATCGGTTACCGCCGGGCGAAGGAGCTGTTCCTTTTGAATCGCGTGTTGTCCGCGGCCGAGGCGATGGCGTGGGGATTGATCAATCAGGTGGTCGCGCCTGAGGAACTGGCCGCGACTGTCGATGAAATTGCTGAACAGCTCGCCCGCGGCCCGACGCTCGCGTTCGCGTCCGTCAAACGGCTTTTGCTTTCGAGCGGTGACGCGATCCTTGAGCAGCAGATGAAGGATGAATCAGCCTCGATCGTCCAAATGTCTCGGTCGCCTGACGGCCTCGCGGGCGTGAAAGCTTTCAAGGACAAGGCGGAGCCAAGCTTCGTCGGGAGCTAGGCACGCCGCCACTACTCAGTGCTCGAAGAAGAACCTCGGAGGAGATGAAAATTGTCCATATCAATCGAAAAATTCGGGAAACAGAAGTTCGCCGAAGTGAAAGGCAAACGGATGGCCTACATCGACGAGGGCGCGGGTAGCGCCATTGTCTTCCAGCACGGAAATCCGACGTCGTCCTATTTGTGGCGCAATGTGATGCCGCATTGCGCGGGCTTGAACCGTCTGATTGCCTGCGACCTGATCGGCATGGGCGGGTCCGAGAAGCTGTCGAATTCCGGTCCTGACCGCTACGGGTACCAGGAGCAGCGGGAATTTCTGTTCGGGCTTTGGGACAAGCTGGATCTCGGAAACGACGTTATCCTCGTCATACACGACTGGGGCTCCGCCCTGGGCTTCGATTGGGCCCGTCAGAATCCAGAGCGGGTCAAAGGGATCGTCTACATGGAGGCCATCGTCAAGCCGGTCACATGGCAAGACTGGCCCGAGAAAGCACGCAAGGTCTTCCAGGGCTTCCGCAGCGAGCGCGGCGAGGAAATGGTTCTTGAGAAGAACATTTTTGTCGAGCGGGTGCTACCAAGCTCGGTGTTGCGCGGCCTGACTGAGGAAGAGATGGCGATCTACCGCGCTCCCTTCGCGACGCCGGGAGAAGACCGCCGCCCCACGCTGAGCTGGCCGCGCCAGCTGCCGATCGAAGGCGAGCCGGCAAGTGTCGCCGCCATCGTCGATGACTATGGCCGGTGGCTGGCCGAAAGTCCGGTCCCCAAGCTGTTCATCAATGCCGAGCCGGGCTCGATCTTGACCGGGGCTGCCCGCGATTTCTGCCGGAACTGGCCGAATCAAAAGGAGATCACGGTCAAGGGAAGTCACTTCATCCAGGAGGACAGCCCCCACGAAATCGGTAGCGCGATTGCCGACTTCGCGCGATCGGTTCGGGACGGAACATTCACGGGCGACTGACACTTTCCGGGATAATTCCTGGGTGTCACTCAGTGCGCCAAAGGTGGAAGAGACGAGAACATTCAGGCGTTCGTCCCTTCGGGGCGAAATAACAACACCATCTGGTTCTGGCGATGGCGCGACCTCCGTCCAGATCGGGTTGGAGGGCTGACCGGACCACAGGAGCAAAAATGATCAAACCAGACTCAGGCCGTCCGAACGATTTCCTCTCCCTCGAGGATATAAGCGCCGGACAACGCTTTATCAGTCGCAAGTACGAGCTGACGGAGAGCGATATCAAGGCGTTTGCTCGGCAATTTGACCCGCAGCCGTTTCATCTCGATAACACGGCTGCACAAGCCTCCGTTCTTCGCGGGCTCGCAGCAAGTGGATGGCATACCGCCTCGATTACTATGCGGTTGTGGACAGAGTCGATTCCAATTGCGGGTGGCATAGTGGGCGTCGGTGGGACCGTCGCTTGGTTAGCGCGCGCTCGACCTGGTGATTCTTTGGAGGTCCACGCAGAAATTGCGGACGTTAAACGCTCTACGTCAAATCCCCGGGTTGGGACAATCGTTGTGCGAAGTGAAACGCGGAATCAGCACGGTAAGGTCGTTTTATTACAAGAAGTGGAACTCTTCGTGCCTGGCCGGCTGGCGTAAGAACGGAGCACCGCCGGTGGAATGCATGAAAAGGCTTCTGAACATGGCCTTCGGGAGCGCTGCCAGCAGTGCCTTGTTTGAACTTGCCGGTCACCAAGCACCTTGCTCTGGCGCCGGCAGCACGCGGCCGGTGCAATCGCCAAAGCCGATCCGGTAATCGCCGCCATCTGCGTAGCCGTGCAGCGTCAGGCGGTCGCCATCCTCGAGGAAGCATTGTGTCTCGCCGGTATCGAGGCGAAGCGGCCGTGTCGTGCCCCAGGACAATTCCAGCAGCGATCCAAAACTGTCCTCGGTCGGACCGGAGACGGTGCCGGAGCCGAGCAAGTCGCCAGTGCGCATGCCGCAGCCCGCAATGGCGTGGTGCGCCAGCATCTGTGGCGCCGAATAGTACATCTCGCGGTAATTCGTCCGGCTGATCACCGTTGCGCGCGTCGCGCCGGCCGGCGCCAGCGTAACCTCCAAGCAGATGTCGTAGAGCATGGGGCCTGGTTCCCGGAGATAGGGCAGCAGCGGCCGTTCACGGTCCGGCGTCGACACCTTAAACGGCTCAAGCGCTTCGCGCGTGACAATCCAGGGGCTGATGGATGTGGCGAAAGCTTTGCCCTGAAACGGACCGAGCGGCCGGTATTCCCAGGCCTGTATGTCGCGTGCCGACCAATCGTTCAACAGGACATAGCCGAAGATCATGCTTTCGGCCGCCGCCACAGTGAGCGGCTGTCCCATCGGCGATGGCACGCCGATGACTGCCCCGATCTCCAATTCGAAATCAAGCTGGCGCGTCGGGCCGAACACAGGCAGATCGGCATCCGCCGCCTTCATTTGTCCGAGCGGCCGGCGAATGTCGGTGCCGCTGACGACGACGCTGGACGCCCGCCCGTTGTATCCGACGGGCATGCTCAGCCAATTCGGCGTGAGCGATGGATCGCCTCGCAAGATTGCCCCGGCATTCTCAGCGTGACGCCGTCCCGCATAGAAGTCCGTATATTCCGTGACCTTGAAGGGCATGAGCATTGTCAGCCCGGCCCGCTGCCGGATGACGTCCTGCCGCAACGCCCCGCCGACCCGTAACCCGGCGTCGCCATTTTCAGCCAAGAGGGAAATCAGGCGTTGCCGCAGCAGCCGCCACGCCGGTTCGCCTGCAGCCATGAACTCGTTGAGCGAGCCATCCGCGAAGAGTCGGTGCTGTTGGCCGAGATCGACGAGCCCAACGGCTTCCATCCGCGTCAGATCGACGAGTTCGTCACCGATCGCGACGCAGCAATGCCCGCGACCATGGTGCGCCAGATAGACGCCATAGGGCAGGTTCTGGAGTGGAAATGGGTTCCCGGGGACATTTGCGCTGGCGATCCAGCTCTTCAGGACGGTTCTCATGGCGACGTCACGAAAAAGGATTGTTGGAGATCAACATCTTTGTCGCTACGCACTCGTCGATTCCGGTTTGCGTCAAACCGATTTCGCGGAGAATGGCATCATTATGTTCGCCCTGAAAGGCGGGCAGCGCCGTCTCGTCCAAGGTGCATTCGGAGAAGTGCCAGGGATGTCCGGGCAGTCGGTAAGTACCACCCGACCGATCCGGGACCTCACGCACCGCTCCCCAGTAGGAGGCCCATTCCGTCTCAGCCAATTCCTTCAAGGATCGCACGACACCAACGGCGATCTTAGATTCGTCGAGCTGTGCGTCGAGGGAACCGAGATCCGAGAAAGTGAAGATCCAGTTCTGGATGATCTCGTGCAGTGCGTCATAGTTGGCGACACGCTGTTCGGCCGTGGCGAAGCGTGGGTCCTGCGCCAGATCCGCGCGTCGCATCGCGCGCAGATAGTTCGGAAAGGTCAGGCTCCCGACGATGCTCTGCGCTGCAACGAACCGCTCGCCTTTCGGCCCAATGAATTGTGGACCATCCATGGCGCCCAGCGCCGCCGGCTCGGACCCGATGTCGACCTCGGTCAGATCTATGTGGGCCCGCTCGTTGATCGCGAGCAGCACGGCGGCCATGGCGACGTCGACATACTGACCGCGACCGGTTTTCTCGCGATGCTGCAAAGCGGCTAGCACGGCGATCGTCGCCTGAACGCCGGCATAGAGGTCACCATGCGACAAGGGATCGGCGAGCGTGCGGCCGAGATTCCCGCCGAAATGGCGCAGGGTGTTGCGGGTGAAGCCTGATTCCGCCTGTACGGTCGGCGCGTAGGCCATGCGGGACTTCCACGGGCCGCCCTGGCCGTAACCGGTAATCGAGACGTAGATCAGACGCTCATTCGTCTTCGAGAGCGTTTCATAGTCGAGACCAAAGAAACGAAGGGTCTCGGGACGAAAATTTTCGATTACGATGTCGGCTTCGTCGCAAAGCTTGCGAACGATATCGCTCGCACCGGGCACGTTCAAATCGATGCTGATATTACGCTTGCCGATATTCTGCTGGGCGTAATAGCCGGACATCCCGCTCCTGAACGGGTAGGCTGCACGAGAGACGTCTGGCCGAGGCGGCTCGATCTTAATGACATTAGCGCCAAGATCAGCCAGCGTCCGCGCGCAGAGTGGGCCCGCAAGCACACGGGAGAAATCGACGACCTTCAGGCCGTGAAGAGGACCGGGCACGTCACTTGCCCTCGAAGGTAGCGAGGCCAGGGCCGTTCTGCAGAAAGGAGTCGAGACCCGCGCGCAGATCCCTGGATGCCCAGATTGACCTCTGGGTCTCAAACATGGCGCGGTCAGCGGCGTCGACGCCTTCGTTCACGGCGATGTTGACAAGCTTTTTCGTCGCCGCATGGGCGACCGTGGGGCCGTGGGCTAATTCCTGAGCGATTGTCAACGAGACGCTCTCGAGTTGTTCGTCAGGAACAACCCGGTTTATGAGCCCCCAACGCTCAAGCGTCGCGGCATCGTAACGATGCCCGAGCATCACCACTTCCTTGGCGCGCGCAGCACCCATGCGCTGCACGTGCCGCTGGATGCCACCCAGCAGGGGATGGATTCCGAGGGCAACCTCGACGGAGCCGAGTTTAGCGGACTCGGCACAAACGATGAAGTCGCAAGCTAGAGCGAGTTCCAGACCGCCACCAAGGCAGGCCCCATGAACCGCGGCGACAATCGGCACGGGCAGCTGCTCAAAACCGTGCAGCACGATGAGGGGGTCAAGCGCCGCTTGGCCTTCTTTTGCGATACGTTCGTCCCAAAGCTTGACGTCGGCGCCGGCGCAGAAATGCCGAAGGCCGCTTCTAAGCAGGATCGCCCGGCAGCCCGACTTCACGGCCTCCTCAAAAGCCGTCAGGAGTGCCCTGTACAGGATCGGCCCGCTCAGATTGTACGGACGATGCACCATGGTCACGACGGCGACTTTGCCGTTGTCGTCAACCGTCACCAATGCCGGATCGGTGCTGTTTTCACTCGTGCTGTTGTCCACGGCGTCCTCCTCATGTATCGCTGATGCCATAGTTCTTGAGGCCTCGACCGAGGGTGCCGATCGCGGTGCGAGCGGGTTCAGCGAAGATAACGATGCGGTTGATTGTCATGGCGCACGCCCTCACGACCATTGGCTCGCAAGCATGATGCGAGCGATGTCGGCGGGCTCGTCAATCTGCGGCCAGTGCCCGGCTTCAAGCGCATGAAGGGCGGCGTTCTTAGCCTGGGATTTGAGGTGCTCGGCGACGCTGACATGAAGATAGGGGTCGGACTTCCCCCAGATGAGCAAGAGGGGCAACTCTGAACGTCTGAAATCCGAGAGACGGGCGTTATTAGCCGCGACTTCGTCGAAGAGTTGGTAGGTCATCTGCGCGAAGGCCGGACCGGCGCTTGGCCGTTGCGTAAAGTTCTTGTCCACGATCGGCACAATAAACTCGTTGTAGTGCGTCTTTTGGGCTTCGGTCATGCCCGCCCGCCATTGGCCGCGCTGGAAATCGAGCAGCCAGGCAAACTGGGTTGCCAGGAGATGGCGCGTGAGAGCCTTCAGATTCTTGTTGCCGAAAAGCTCGATAAATTCAGGAACTCGCAGACCGGGCGATTCGTCGTAGAACGCATTCATCAAACAAATGCCCGCCGCACGCGTCGGGTGCCTCAACGCGAAGTTGACGGCGGCTGGCCCGCCGGCGTCGTGGCCGATGGGGATGATCTTCTCAAGCCCCAAGGCGTCCACGACCGCTTCCAGGTCACCAAGTTGCTGTTCGAAGCTGTAGTGGGCCCCTTCCGGCTTGTCTGAAGCGCCGAAGCCGAGGAAATCGAATGCGACGGTCCTGCGACCGGC
>Ga0307474_10002403_pt1 | contig 13475 bp, 16 predicted proteins | sample atmos_gasesECM1C_2_FD_203312 | JGI IMG/M metagenome (GOLD analysis project Ga0307474, IMG submission 203312) | Hardwood forest soil microbial communities from Morgan-Monroe State Forest, Indiana, United States - atmos_gasesECM1C_05 | ecosystem: Environmental > Terrestrial > Soil > Temperate... | reverse complement strand
CATGGATGAACTCCGACGAAGCCGACGACAGCCCGCAACTGATGCAGTTAGTACTAGAACACGCCCAGTTGCACATGATGAACGCCGCAAAAAGCCAGATGATGATGGCGGCGATTAGCGGAGCTGGCGGACAAGCACCGGGAGGAGAAGGCGGCCAGCCGCAGCAAGGCGCTACTCAGCCAGGCGGCACGGACAAGAAGCAAGGCCACGGCGGACAAATCCCTAAAAATCCGACTGTAAGACAGCAACGAGCGGAAAAAGGACAAGCGGCGCGGCCGAATAAACCGCAAAAACCATCAGGAAATCAGTATCATAGGCAGAGGCTAACATAATGAATTGGGCTTACATTGCTGGCTTTTGCGACGGTGAGGGCCACATTCGCTATGAATACATAGCGTTGTATCAAAGAAATTTTGTGGGTTTCTTGGTAATGAGCGGTTGGCTACCGGAGCGCGCAATCGAAACAATCCGCGCAACCTAAAAACCGGGCAATACCAAGCCCGGAAAAGATTGACTTGACAGAGTATGTTACACTCTTTCGCAAGGAGGGCTAAGTGCCCGACGAGAACGCGACACTCAAGGATGTGACTGTTTCGCCGAATCCTGCGGACGCTGCTGCGCCGAAGGAACCACCGAAACCTGCCGAGAAACCAAAGCCAGTCATCGCTGACCCGGCCGAGGCGGAAGCCGCTGAGATAGGAAGAACCATTCTCCATAGTGGCTACAATAAAGCGCAAATCAACACGTTGCTAGAAGCGCCCAACGCGCTTGCCAGCATTCGTGCGCTTTTGGACACCGATCCGAAGCAGTTTGTAAAAAACTACGCCAGTGCCAATCCCGATGGCGCAAGCAAATTGCGCGACGCGATTGCGGAAGAGTACGTTGAACTCTTCGGAGACAAGGGCGAGAAGAAAGCAGACGGAAAGGCTCAAGACTCAGAGTTGATGCAGCAGGTACGGTCGCTCACCGAGCGAGTTACCGGATTTGAAACGCAGGAACAAAGACGCCAGCAGGCAACGGCACTTGCGGCAACGCAAGCGCGCTTCAATGCCCGCGTGGATGACATCTTTGGACAGGACGGCATCAAGAACCTTGGCATGACAAAGACCGAGCAGAAAGCAGTGCGGGCTTTGCTAAACACGGAACTTGCCGCCGATCCTGAAGCAGTTCGCCGCGTTTCCAACGGTAATTTCGTGGATGTGGCTCCGGCCTTCAAGCGCATCATCGAGGATTGGGCATCCGATAAGAAATCCGCCGCTGAAGCGGAAAAAAGACAGCGCGATAACGTGCAGAATGGCGCAAGTTTCACCTACTCGGGAGGCCCTGAATCACTGAAAATCCCAGAAGCAATTTCGGATTCCTGGGAAGCCACCGAGGAAGGTCTGGCCAAGGCTCTGCAAAACGCGCGCTAACCAAGTAGGGTAGTTCTATCTCACAATTCAACTTGACGGCCGCAGCGCCGTTGATGAAAATATTTTTCAATCCTCGCATTTCCAAGCAGTTCAATAGTGCCGCAGTTCTGTGGAACCGCTACGCCGATGGCAAGGGCATTCCCATATCGAACAGGGGCATGGAAATCCCGACGCACCTGAACCCCAATGCCGCATTCAACTGGTACTCCGATGGCGGCAACCTCGTTTCTGGCGGTTCAGAGTCCCTGGCCTCCGCGCTGGCTTCGTTTTTCAGTTTTGAGCTTTCCGTTCAGCTGACTGGCGCGGCGCTCGATGCGGCTGGCAATGATGCCGTGACGTATGCAAGGGCCCTGGCTTTCAACATCAAGATGGCGACAATCAACGCCATCAAATACCTGAATATCTACGGGTTCCTTGACGGTACTGGCGCTCTCGCCACTCTCGGCACAGCCGTCCTTACTTCCACTACAGTCAACTCGACGCTGGTGGCTTCCGGCTCGATCGAGGGAACGCACTGGCTCCGGCCGGGGATGCAGGTGGCTATTCACAACGGCGCGACTTCGACAGTCCGCGGCACCGGGACAATCGTTTCGATGACTGGCGCCATTGAAGATGCCACGCAGACAAACTTCGTCATTGGCCCCACCAACGTGGCTTTTACCACTGCCAGCGGCGACATCGTGACTATCACCGGTTCTACGGGTGCTTCGGACTCCTTCAACAACGTCATTTCAGGTCTGAAGGTCATTCTGGACAACGGCGCTATATCGACAACGTTCCAGAACATCAACCGCTCTACCAACCCGCAATACAATGCCGGAGTAATTTCTCTGTCCGGCTCTCCGGCTTTGGCGCGCGATCATCTCCGCAGGATGCTTGCGACGGTTCAGATTTTGCAGGGCCGGGTTTCTCCGTCCCTCGAATTTCTGAGCCATCCATCACAACTTCATGCCTACATGGACATGGGCTGGACACTTAAGCGGTTCAACGACGCCAACAAGAAACTCGATCTCGGCTACACCGCCGTCGAGTGGGAAGGCTTCCCGTGGATTATTGACACGGACAGCCCGAAGGACCACATCTTCGGCGTGGACCGCGACGTGATGTTCAAAGTCGTGGCCCGCGAACTCAGCTTCGACGACCGCACCGGCTCGATTTTGCGGCAAGTGCCGTCTGCGACCGCTGGCCAGTACACGGATGCGTTTGTGGCGTACCTGATTTTCCGTGGAAATCTGGGGACTTACGTCCCGAACGCGCATGTAAAGACAACCGGCTTTTCTGTGCCGACAGGATACTAAAGGAGAAAATCATGCCAAAACTCAACCCAGAATTGTACGGGGGAGACCCCACAGGCACAGCCGAATCGCTTTCCTCGCGCGCTCTTGGTATCCCCGCTCCAACGCTCGATATCAACGGCGAGAAAGACGAACGAGCAGTGAGCGAAGGGAACATGGGCACCAAAGGCGGAGGCCGTTCCTCTCAGGGCGAAAAGGCATCTGGAGCTGATGCTGCCGACCAGAGCATGGATGGTGGCACCTAATGGCGGCAACGCTCGCAGCCCGCGCACCGGGAGAGGGGCAAAACCCTTGGAAGGTGCCTGGAGCCTACTTCGATGCCATTGTTGAGGTGACGGGAGATAACAGCTATCCGGCTGGAGGCTACCCCGTCACCATTTCGCAAATCAACACGCTCACGGGCGGCGCATTCACCATGATTGAATCCGTGGATGTGGTCAACCCGTGGGACAGTGGAACGACTTCGTTCATGGCTGTGTGGATTAAGTCCACGAACAAAGTGGCTGCAAGGTCGCAAGCCGTTGCTGGAGCTGCCACTCCACAGGTGGACGTGACAGCGGCCACTGACCTACATTTGTTTACTTGTTCACTTAGAGTGAGGGCTCATTAAAATGCCTGACGTTGATATCCCCAATCAAGTAGCTAGCCAATCATTTTTGAACCAAACTGGCAATCTGGCTACGACTACCTTATTTACGCCAGCTAGTGCGGGTAACTTCCGCGTTGCTGTGTATGGCGATACAGTTCCAAATGGTGGCGCGGTGTCAAATCCCGTAGTTACCATTTCGTGGACAGACGAAAATCAAGCGCAATCTATGCAGATTACGCTAGCTCTAGCTGGCGCTACACAACACCTGTTTACTCAAGAGCAGATTTTCTTCCACTCTGTGGCATCTGCGATTACCGTTGCAGTATCCGACCCCAACAGTGTTGGGTACAACCTATTCGTTAGCGTAGAGCAGCTATGACAGCCAAAAAAAACTCCATTTACGGAACCGACCCGACTTCAATGGCTGAGGGCATCGCTTCTGATGCCCTCGCCGGAGGAAACGGCGAAGATTACTGGAGCGGCCGCACGGATTCCCGTGCTGATTCTTGGGATGGGCCAAAAGAGCCGCAACCGGGAGAAGTTGATGTATTGACGGAATTTAAGGCTGGTGCAGGCGACGATGGAAACATGGATTACGACTACAGCAAAGTCACGCCGCGGCACCGCATCGTGAAGCCTTCACCGGACGAAAGTACTTTCGTGCCGCCGAAACGGTTTTCAGGAACCAAGTAAATGGCAGCCGCCATAAAAAATACCCTTTCTCCTGGCGGGGCTGTTGTTCCCACACTGGTAACGAAACTTACCAGAGGTAAGCCAGCAAACCTAGGAACAATCACCTCTGCCGGGGACGCTGTAGCCTTTACCGTTCCTGAGCCGAGCCGTGATCATCAAGGATACTTGATTATCCAGCTGGCGGGAGGCACTACCCCAACGCCAGTTCTTGAAGCAAGCCTTGATGGTGGAACGACTTGGTTCACGTTCCCAACAGTAGCGACAACGGGTATCTTTTTCCCTTACGCCATTACCGGGCAGGTTGGCGGAGACACAGCGGCTACCTTTGGCGGGCAATACAACGTCTCGGGCCACGGCGCTGGAACGCAATTCCGCTTGGGGCGTACAGATCCCAATGGCGGGGCTGCCGTAGTCTGGGCTTTGGTGGGATAGATGCCTGTGTTGATAGGGCGCTTTTTGAATGCAACCAAGAATGCCGATGGCACAGTGACGCTGGAGTTTGGCCTTGGAACTCCTCAGTCATCACAGGATCTTACGATTATGACGCTATCGGCAGCGGAAGCGGCTTCACTTGATGCCGTATTGACTGGCTCGACCGGCACCAAGACCAATTTAGCTCACGGCAACGAGAAAGCTGCGTTTGGGTATTCACGCTAATGGCCGATCTTCCCAAGTCGTGGGGATTGAAGGCGGAGAAAAACGCCAAAGGCACTCTGGACATCATCGGCAAAGACGATGCCGGGAACAGTTACAAGGTGCGAACTACCGATGCTGGCCATGTAACGGAGAAAGACATCACTGAACTTCGGGCCGCCGATAGGGAGAGTTACAGCAACAGGGAATCTGGTGCGCGGGAATTCGTCAGGAACCTGATTGGGCCGCAAGAGGACAAAAGCGCGGAAGCTACACTCGAAAAGCAACTGAACTTTGACGAAAGCGACTGGATTGAATCGGCAATGCCTATTGTTCACGCCGGCTTCGAGCGCAAGGGCTGCACGGTAGGATTTTCGCATATCCCGCAAAGAAAATGGGATGCGATCTGGGAGAACTAATAAATGGCTGGAAACTGGTACATCTACTCGCATGAATCTTTGCCTGACCCGGACTTAATGGGCACTCCCGGCTACACACCGGATGGCGAGTATATCCGGCATGGCGGGTTCAGCGTTGGCGTTCTTCCTGGCAAGGAATGGATGGCGCTGCCAAGCCGTATTTCAACTATACGGCATTACGACTGGACAGACAAAAAGGGCCACCAGGAATATATTTACATGGAGGATATTTCCGGGCCTATCCGCACGAAGTTCGGTAAGCGCGGCGTCGTTCTGCTTGACCATGCCCCAAGCGAAGATGAGAAAAAGGCGGTGGCGGCAGACTGCGAGAAGCTTAGCCTGGCTTTCAGAATGAGCCAAGTCGAGTGGTACGAAAATCAGGTGCGGGAGAAGGAAGTTACTGGCCAGGGCCGCACCAAGCCCACGCCATACGAGGACAAATGCTACACGATCTTGGGACTCACCAAGCCTTATTCAGTCGAAGCCATGCGCGCGCAGCGCCACCCAGGCGAAGCAGTCGGAGAGCAGATTGCCGGGACGCTTGAGCGCTTGCTGATGCGGCGCGACAAGGAACAGGAGGCCAAAAATGAGAAGGCTTCTCATCCTAAGCAGCCTGCTCCTGTTGGCACCTAGCGTCTGGGCACAGAGTTCAAGGTTTCAATCCCAAGTCATAAACTCGCGCGGCATCCCGCTGGCCAATCAGAACGTCGCCGTTTGTACTCAGCCAGCCAATATTTCAACTACACCTTGCTCGACGCTGGCCACCCTTGCAACCAGCACGATAACAACAAGCGGCGGAATCAATCCAACAACCACGGACATTAACGGGAATTTCTTTTTTTATGCCGTACCTGGAACCTACACGATACAGATTTATGGACCAGCTATCGCCACGCCTTTCGTGCAGCCCGATGTATCTGTAGGAGCATCTGGAGCGGCTTCTCTGACCTCTCTCACCGTAAGCGGGACAGCAACGCTGACGGGGGCAATGACGACGACGCAATTCAATAAAACACTCTATCTTGACGGTGTAACTTATCCTCAGACTTGCGCGGGGTTGACTTCCATGATTACCGCTGGAGGATCAAACTCCCATTTCGTGATTCCACCAAATCTTACACTCTCTTGCTCAACGACTACCTTTCTAAGCAATTTGAACAATGTGCTTTTGGAAGGCGGTGGTGATAGTACGCTTATCCAACTTACTGGGTCCTCAGCCATCAATGCATTGAATATTGCCGGTAGTGGGCCTGGAACTAGCGCTAATCTTGCATCAAATTCAGCAGAAGGCTCGAACACAATTACTCTTACCGCTGGAGGCGCTGCGGCAATCGGTGCTGCTGCCGGGGCATATTATCTCCTAACTGATTCAGCGGCCATCGTGAACAGTCAAGTAGGGCGCATCACTTCGGTTGCCGGAGACGTGATAACAAGCGACGAGCAAATCTTTGTGGCTGGGGGATTCACGACGGCGAATACAGCAAAAATGCAAATTCTTGCCGTATCAAACGGCATCCGTGTTCGTAATTTGAAGATCGACGCGACTGGTAACAGCAATGTCAATACCAATGGCATTGTACTAACTTCTTGCGTGAATTGTGAGGTTTCTCAAATCAATCTAACTGGAATGCAGGGTGCTGGTGTGTATGCCACCTACGGCCACAATAACAACATCCATGAATTAATGATGTTCAACTGTGGGAATACCGGAGCAGCCTGCCTTTACTTGATTCAGCAGACGCACGATACGGCGCATGACGTACAAGTCGAGCATTTACCGAGTTCGTCTTTTGGATATACATTTACGCAGACACAAGACAGCGCTTTTTCTGACTTATTGCTGAACCACACGCAGTCTGGTGGAGGGCGTGGATTTAAACTTTTCAACTCATCCTATAATCTCTTCACCAACATATCGGTGGAAGCTGTGGCTACCGGATTCAACGGCGTGAGCATCGAGAGCCATTCTAACCACAATCGTTTTACCAACGTACAGAGCAACGATAATCAAGGTGCTGGAATCGTCACCTTCGGAACTGTCAACACCTACAATACTTTCGTAAACTGTTCCGCAAAGTTCAATACGAATAATCAGCTTCAGATCGGCACTACCGATGTGCACAATACTGTAATCGGCGGCGAGTTTGCCAATGCCCGTGGCACGCAGGCGCTCGTCACGGTTGCGGCTTCAGATACCGTGATAATGGGTGCAAAGATTTGGGACGATAACGGACAAGCAACTGGTGGAGGTTTGGCGTTCGGGGCTGGTGCCGATAAGGGAGTCTACGTCGGAAATACATTCAGCGGGCTGGGAGCAGCCCTCGACATCGTAGACTCAAATGTGACAAATAGCACGTTTATTGGGAATCAAGTTCCAGACGGCGTAACGCGGACATTGGCTATAAACACAAACATGTGGTTTCAGAATATCGGAGATTCAAAGCCAAGTAATGCTGACCGCGTAGGGCAAGTAGGCACTATTTGGGCCGAAAGCACTGCGCCAAATCCAACCGGCGCCGGTACGGATACCTGCTATGGCGATTCTACATATCATGGGATTAAATGCGCGTATAACAATGGAACGGCTTCAGGAGTCCCGCTAGTTGGGATTGCGAATACTTGGACAGCCGCTCAGACTATCGGGACTGGTGGCTCGCTCGCTGCTACGTCGCTTCTTATTTCCCCGACCGCCCCCACCATCGCCGGTGCTGGATGTGGCGGCACAGTAGCAGCCATCCAGAATGCCAACGGCACCTCGTCATTTGATATATTTACAGGTACCGCCCCGACCTCTGGTGGTTGCACGATCACAATGCCAGCAGCGGCTCATCACTGGCACTGCGAAGCGAATCATACAAGCGCGATCTCAACGACAAACTTTATCATCCAGCAAACTGACAATGGAGCGAGTACGACTTCTGTAACACTGCAATTGTTTAGCGATGTCGCCGCTGCAACAGCGCCAGCAGCTAGCGATACGTGGCGAACGACGTGTACGGCAAATTGAGGATTAGATGAGAGCGCCGATACTTGTAATTTGTCTGTTCATCATCGCTTTGCGAGTCTTTGGAGCGCAACTCGCCGGGACTTCCACTTCAAACGGTAGCGGCGCTCCGGTTGGCTCTTGCATCTCGGGCAGTACTTATACCGACGCTTCTACAGGCTATGCATGGTCTTGCAAGGCAGGCGCTTGGGTTTTAGGCGCAACTTCCGGCGTAATGAGTGGCACAACTGGCTCTATTGGCGGTGGATTGCTTGCCGTAGGCGCAAGCGCATCAGGAACAGTGACAATCACAGGCGCGACAGTCGGCATGGCCTGCATAGCGCAACCGAGCGACGGAACAAATATGTACGCGCTGGGAGCGAACGTCGGCTGCACGGTGACGGCCTCAAACACGGTGACAGTGAATGTCGTGGCGATTGTAACGCTGACGCCAGCAAGCAAGACATATTCGGTGCGTGTGGTCCCTTAATGCCAGTAGCCCAACCAGTTCCGACTCTTCTTTCGCCGCCAACGAACGTCTTTGGCTTGGTGCAGTATTGCGCTCAAAGAGTTCCGGGCTACGACTTCAGCGAATACTTACGCGAAATCAACGCCGCTTATGTACACGTCTGGGAAGAAGTCTCAAAGCTCAAGAATCACTATTTCACGAATATCAAGACATTAACAGTCACGACTTCTGGATTTTCTTTCGACCTGCTTTTCAACACTTCCTCGGTAGGCATATTGAGCGGAGTGCTATCTAATCGCTTGTACCAAATTACCAGGATTCGTGTGCAATCGCCAAACGGAGGGTTGTATCAGGGCACGCGCTCAATGACACCGAACGATCCCGAGTTCACTTCCCTGGCCGCCAATGCGGCGGCACAGCCAACGCAAACCGGGCCTTATTATTGGTGGCTTAACGGCCGCGGAAACATTGTGTGGGCGCTGCCATTAGCTGTAGGAACTATCATTGAATTCACGTACACATTCTGGCCGCTGGCACTGAACTATCTTTTCGCTGGCACGGTTTCTTCCTCCGGTGCGACGGTAACCGGGTCAGGGACAAACTTCACCCAGATTTTGCAGCCTGATTTCCAGGCAACTGGAATTCCGACTACCGGACAACAAGAAGAAATTCAAGCTGAATTGGTTGTCGCTGGGCAGGTCAATGGTCCGAATCAAATCTATCGCATTGCGGCCATCACTAGCGACACAGTTTTGACTACGCAGACATCTTGCTCCCCCGCCCTAACTACTGGCTCTCCCTATGTTCTTGCTGCGCTGCCGGAGATCCCGCGTGAGCACATCCGCGTGATTGCTTCATTTGCCGTCAGGAACATGTATTCTCTGGCTGGGGATGATTCACGGGTATCGGAATGGACGGCGATTTCAACGCGCAACAATCAAATGATGCTGGATTCGCTAATAGAGCGGCAAAGCAATAATCCTCCAACTAAGCAAAGATTCCCCTACGGTATCGGTCGCAGGAATAGGGCGTTTTTGAGGTAAAGTGGCTCAGAAATCTCCAACTCGAGCACAGCAATCGGCTCCAGCAGAAACACTGGCGTCTCTGAATCTTGGCCTGAATAATTACACAGATCCAACTCTTTGCAATCCACGGCAATGGGCTGCCGCTCAAAACGTATTCTCCGGGGCTTTTGGATTTGTACAGCGGGCTAGATTTGCAAATCTGCTCAATGGCACCACGCAGGGAGCGGCCGTTGCCATTTCAACGGAAATAGGAACAGTACAGCAAGCCGGACTTAACCTGGCGACGGTCACTACTACCGTCAACCACGGATTATCCGTGGGGCAAATCATAACTGTTTCCGGGTCCAACATTCCTGCATATAACGGTCTGTTTGTGGTATTCGGCATCAACAGCGCCACGCAATTCACTTATGTGATTGCTGCTCTAAATCTCGGAGTTGGAACTACTGGCACGGTCACGCCTGGATATGTAGCGCAAGGACTTCCCTACACAACTTTCAAATATTTTGCATTACCTGGATTGAGCAATTACTTGCTGGCAGATACCAATGGAAAGTTATTTTCCTTTGATTCTGGAAATAGCTATGCAGCGATTCAGCGCATCAACATACAGGTGGACCCTGGCGGGCAAGGTGTTGCTGCATTAAATGGGCCGTGGTCGCGCGAAGCACTACAAAACATTCTTTATGAGATGAACGGCCAAGTGAAGCAGGCTGGGCGTCTTGCTAATGCCGCAACCATCGAAGGATTCGGGTTGGACGCTCCCGATGTTTCCCCGCAAGTGGTTATCAGCGCTGGTGCATCGCAAACCATAACGAACATTCAGCGCAGCAATGGAGTGGTGACAGTCACTCTAAGCGGAGCTTTGACCGTCCCTGGCGGGAACGGCATAGGCATGGTGAATGTGACGATCGCCACCGGAGATACTAGCTTCGTTGGAACTTTCCTTGTGCTGACCGGCTCGGGCACGGCGACTCTGACATGGGCGCAACTTGGACAGAACACGGCCCTTCTCACGCCAACCGGAACGGTCAATACCAACATCACGAAGTCCGTAGGCCGTTCTTATGCTTATGCATGGGAGAACTTCAATAAGAATCATGTAGGAGCGCCTTCTCCGGCAACCCAGTTTATCCAGTACAGCGCCCAGGATGGAGTTATTCAACTTGTAGAACAAGGAACTATATCCGCTCCAAACCAAGCCACTGGTCCTACGGTAATAACTGGAATAGGCACGGCGTTCACATCCGCGTGGATAGGCCGTTATGTATGGCAGGGCGGAAGCGGAAGCGGAAATTCTCTGGGGCGCGTCATTGCCGTTGCCAGCGCGACTTCTATGACCGTTACTGGAAGCAGCGGGACATTAACGAATGTTGTGTTTCAGATCTACGACCCGCAAGCCACGCACATCCGCTTGTACGCTTCAGCGGACGGGGGCGCTACCTATCTTCGGATACAGCGTAATGCGTTCAATCCGATGTCATCCAATCTTGTCAGTAGCGGCCTTCAGTTCTTTGATAACGCCAATTCCGAACCTCCGTATTTCCCTTTCACCACGGAAGTCAGCCAGCTTTTTAACGTGCCACCTCCGGTAGGTGCTTTTCTCAAGGAATATCAAGCGCGTTTACTAATTTACGGCGGCACCATCCCAGGGCAAACGTTTTTCTTCACCAATATCGAGAGCACCACTGCCGGCTTGCCGCAAGAATCCGTCGCCCCTCTTAATCAAGTTACGCTTCCAATCCAGAATGCCAACATTTCAGGCATGGCTGATTTGCCTGGCTCGCTCATCATCTGGAGCGACAAGCAGGATATGTTCAGGCTGACAGGACTGCTCTCCGATAACACGCCGCTTGGCCTCGGAGCTTCCAATACCGCCGTAGGACTTGGAACGCAAATTGTCTCTCTTCCCTACAACCTGGGGTGCGCCAATCCATTCGCGGTAGCCATCACTCCGCTCGGAGCTATTTGGGTTTCCTCCAATCGTGAATTGTGGCTGTACACGGATAAATACGCTCCAAGAAATATCGGCCGGCCGATCCAGAACCTTTTGCGCAACATCCTGCCAAGCCAGTTGCCGCTAATCCGCTTGAGCTATTATCACTCACTGGATAAGAACTGGGTAGCGATTGCGTTTCCAAACGGGACATCCAATAACGTGCTGGCGCTGCTTGATTTGGACTTGCTGGCCTCGAACGGCCAAGCTTCGTTCTTTACTTTCGACATGGCGACGAATCACCCTGCTTTCTGGATTTACAGCCTGAACTGCAATTCGATTGAAACGGTCTATGAACAAGGCGGAACTGTCCGGCTGGTTGTAGGATCGACGGATTTGATCCAGGACGCTGATTATCAGACTGGATTATTCGGAACGGAAACGAACGTTACGGGAGCAGGATTTACCACGCACGCATGGGGGAACGACTCAGCATTTATGATTAAGCGCCCGACATGGCTGCGCTTTACGACAAACCGCGACCCGAGCGTTTTATCGAGCGAGGTTTCGGCGGCTATCTCCGCTATCGCAAGAAGCGGGGGGGCCGTGGCGGTCACGACTTCAACGCCACACGGCCTAGCCCCAGGAGTTACCGCATTCATCGCTGGCGTGGCAGATCCGACTTATAATGGGATCTTCTCGGTAGCGACAACGCCCACCACAACGACTTTCACCTATCAGCAAGCAGGAGCGAATTCTTCGAGCAGTAATGGAATTGTTTCCAGCGGTTGGAGTTTTGCGGCGCTAGGGATTGATGACGACTTCTATACTTTCGGTTCGCCGCTGGCTTTGGCGCTTACGCCAGGCGTGAACGACAGTTCTTCGCTGTGCGGCAACCCTAATCTATCTAGCGGAGAGGCTTTTAGGCATAGCCCGGAGATGTTCCGCATCGGCGGAGTGAATTTTGTTATGGGGCGCCGCATCCAATTCGTTGTAAACTTCCCATCAGGTACGGGCGTGAATTACGCCTTGCGAACTATTCAGATAGGATTCGGGCCAAGCCCGCCACGATGAGCACGCCTTATAATCCCATGCAGGTTATGATGGGGAGCCCTGGCAAGACTGGTGTGCCTTATATCGGCGGCCAGCCAGCACCGGCGCAAACTGGAGGACCAGTTTCCTTGCCAATGAATGGAGGAGGTCTTGGGGCTGCTCCGCAAGGCCCTAATGTGGTTGGACCGGAATCCGTGCGCGCGACTGGAACGGGGCCTTTTGATTCCGCATACCGGCAGGACTTGGCTACCTATGCCGGAGGTCTATTTAATCGGCCTGGAGGGAATCTGAGTTTCAACCCCACCGGCCAGAATGCTTTTGGCGCGCCAACGGGCGGAGGAAACGCTCCCTTGCTGGGAATGCCGAACACGCTCTTACAGCAGGCTCTTGGAGGCAATCCATTCACTTACCAGCCTCCGCAGCCGCAGAACAAGTCAATCGTAAATAACCCGTCGCTAACCATGCAGGACTGGCTGAATCAATTTATGAATCAAGGCAGCAACCAGCGAGGAGGGCAAAATCTCTACAGTTCCTAACCCGTTGACCGGAACCGACAGCTCGAATCCACTTGGCTGGCCGGGGCAGACAGGCACAAACAACATGCCTGGGCAGGTTCCCGGAGGTCCGTCACTGTTCGGCACGCCTCCTGCTCCAGCCATGAGCGGAACACCGACTGGGATAGGAGCTGGGCAGAATGCTGGGCAAACCACGAATCCTTTTGGGCTCTCAAATCCATTCCAAGCCACAAACGTTGCAAGAAACACACAGTTAGAGAATTTACAGACCAGCGAAGCCAGGAACCAGCTTATTCCTTGGTTCACGCAAATGATGAGCGGGTCGGCTGGCCCGGCAATGGATTTCTTCAAGCAGTTGATGGATCTTGGCTCGCCATACTACCAGCAACAGCAAAGAGCTTCTCTTGAATCCGGCGTAAACCAAGGGCAGAATGCCGCTGCAACGGCGAACCA
>Ga0307474_10002402_pt1 | contig 13479 bp, 9 predicted proteins | sample atmos_gasesECM1C_2_FD_203312 | JGI IMG/M metagenome (GOLD analysis project Ga0307474, IMG submission 203312) | Hardwood forest soil microbial communities from Morgan-Monroe State Forest, Indiana, United States - atmos_gasesECM1C_05 | ecosystem: Environmental > Terrestrial > Soil > Temperate... | reverse complement strand
CGGATCACCGAACCCACGGCCGAACAGAAATCCCTACTGCATCGGCTCGGACTCAGTCTTCCCGAACGTTTGAAATCAACGGCGAAATGTAGTGCAGACTTCGCGACCGCTTGAACTGATTCCGAAAAACTTAGCCGGCTTTACGACGATTCCGTGACGAACTTCGGCTAGAGACGTTGTGCGGGCAGGCGTTAAAGAGAGCGGCGTGAACCTCCCCAAGGATGCCGACAAAGTTCTGGGCAACGTCGATTCCATCACGAGAACCGGAGACAAGGTCGTAATTACAAATGAGGGCTCGTCTACGATCAAGGCCCTTGCCCACTTGGACAAGACCATCAGCTTCACAGTAACCACAGTCGGTGGGAAACCTGCCCTGCGGGATATCAAGGGCATCTCCATCGGCGTCGGCTTCCTCAAGAAGGAGATCACCAGCTACGGGCCGTAAGTGGCGCACGATCAGGACACGGGAAAAGAGATGTATCGGTCGATCCTTGCAATCTCGCTGGGGCTGGCGTTGACTCAGCTGCCGAAACTCGCGGGCGATCAAAAAGCGGGCCCGCCTGCCAGAGCGCAGGAAATTACGAGCGACGTTCACACGTATGATCAGGCCTTACCCGTCTGTTCTCCGGATGGGCATTGGCCAGCCTTCGAATATCACGATACCAACGATCCGAATTATCCCCGCGTAGGGATCATGGATTTAAGCCAGGACTCGCACCCGTGGCATCCGTTGTTGGAAGTGAAACCGGGGCGGCATCTGTTCGCTGGAGATATGAGTTGGTCCCCGGATAGCCAATGGCTTGCGATGCTGACGGACTATCCCAAAGGCAAGGAGAGCTTTTGGTCGGACTCGGATATCCAGGTCGTAAAAGTCAACATAAAAACTCACGAAGTGGTCAGGCTCACAAACTTTCCTGTCGATACAGCAGTGAACCCGAATACCGCGTGGCTGCGGGACGGCTGGATCGTTTTTTCCGCAGTGGACGAGAACATCTATGCCGTCTCTGAAAAAGGCGGAGAGCTTCGGCAACTGGTCAATGTTCCAAAAGACAAATGCGGCGGCGGCACAAACACGTTCGCCGTTTCCCCGGACGAACAAAAAATCGCCTTCGTGATGAATGGGAGCGGAAGCAACCAGACCGCCGCGTGCAATGCTCTGTGGATCGCCGACCTTCAGAAAGGAGCGCTGCAACGGGCATGGACTAATGGCCTGTTGCCACTTAGCCCCTTCTGGTTGGACAACGATACAATCTTCTTCTCCGGCGAAAAGGACAACAAGCCTATAGGTATCTACAGCCTGTCATTGAGCACGGGAAATCTCACGCACCTGCTCGAAGGGTATTATCTGACACCGTTTGTCTGCGATTCCGGGAAGATGCTGTACTTCTCCTGGGGGCCGAGTCTTCAAGCTAAGACGCCTAGCGGCGATGCTTGGCCGACGTTCAACGACTTTGCCGGGTTCCATATCTGGAGAGTACCGTTGGGCGATGTGCTACAGCAGCGCGGCAATGAGCAGCACTCCGGGGTTAGCGAAACCGGTGACCCAAAAACCGGGAATGTCCACTTGCAAATCCCGATTCCAGCCAGCACCAAAAAACAGTAGGTCCAACGCCAGAAGAATTAACGCTCGACGACAAAGTTGCCATGTTGAATTGTTGAATGCCGATGCGACAATCCGGCTGGCGGACGATCACTACTTTTATGTTTACACTCGGAATGAGGGGCATATGTCTGATCTGCGGCGCAAGTACCCGGCTGCGGAGTACAAAACCTCGACGTTCGGGAACTGGACGTTCCGTTCCATACTAGAGCTAAGGAGAAGGAGATCTAAAGGCGGTGAGATTCGGCGCAGAATCAATCGTTAGGCTGCGGGTGGTGCCAGAAGCTGGCAGTTGGCGACGAGCGTTGGAGCAAAGGACGAGCATTTGGCGCAAAATACGACAACTGCCGCGGTGGCATCCCCCGCAACTCCCGTGCTATTTCCCTGCCAATGGTTTCCTTATCGCGCATTCCCCTGCGTCTGTTGCTCGCTGTTTGCGTTGCTCCCGTCAAGGGGCAGTCAAGGGGCGAGCGATTGATAGCAGCGAACGGAGACTGTGTTAACATTGCTACCCTTTCGCGCACACATGAAAAGAGCGATTGACTTTTCGTTAGGCGTAAGAGTTTACCTCTGCTTGGCGGGTTTCTTTACCCTGGTAGGCTGCGGAGGCGGAGGGTCTAGTTCCCAACCGCCGCCTCCACCTCTACCTTCGCAAGTCACCTCCGTGGTCGTGACTCCCGAAAATCCTATAGGTATTCCGGTTGAGACGGGAACCAGCCAGATGTTCACTGCCCAAGTCAGGGGAACTGGTTCGTTCAATCCCGCCGTAACGTGGTCGCTCAATAGCGTGAACGGCGGGAATACTAGCCTGGGGACGATTGTTGGAGGGCAGTACACGGCTCCCGGAGCGCCCCCCAGCCCGACTACCGTCAACGTCACGGCTGCGAGTGTTCAGGACACCAGCGTATTCGGCACGGTCATCGTGACCGTCTGGGCTCCCGCTGTCTTGACTTCGGTTGCTCCCTCAGCGGCGAGTGCCGGAGGGCAGGTGACGATCACTGTTCAGAACTTGCAAGGACCGACAGCTGTGACTTTTTCTGGCCCTAACAGCACGAATATTTCGATGCCGGTCCAGCAGATTTCGAATAACCAAGTCACGGCTACGGTTCCGTTCGGGACGACAACAGGGTCGATATTCATGAATCTCACTCCGTTCCAGGGTATTAACGAAACAACAAGTACGATTCCCTTTACGCGCCTGCCGAACTTGTGCGTCCACGCCTTAAACAAGGATCTATCATCCGGAGAAACGCTGCAATTGGATTGGCGACTGCTGGGAGCGAGTACACCGAACATAGTGAATTGGAAGGCAGATTCTGGCAGCATCAGCGCACAGGGGGTATTCCAAGCGCCGGTCGTTACGAGTGAAAGCTACTCCCGAATCACGGGTTGTTTGCAGAATACGAAATCCTGTGACACCGTCCTGCTCCGCATCTTGCCTTTTCGTATTACGCCACCGAATCCGATAGTGAACGTTGGAGGTACGCTTCAACTAGACGCGCTCCAGGGTGGCTCGCTTCTTACGCCCGCATGGTCAGTACTGGCTGGGGGAGGGACTATCACACCGGGAGGTGTGTATACGGCTCCAACGATTGCCGCCCAAGCCGGCGGGGTGCCAATTGCTGCGAACGCAAGCTCGACAACGGAGCAGACATCTGTGGCGGTTTCCGGAGCCTTTGCCGGGCAGGTCAACAGAGTATTTGACTATGCCGACTTCACTACTTTCACGCCCCAGGAAGCGACCTACGTTCAGTCCGCGGCGGTCAGTGGGAGTAGAGCTTACGCCCTCACGGTCGGAACGCCGTTCCAACTAATTCCAGCGTATGAAGCTCTGGACGTTTACGACATCAGCAATCCAGATCAGCCCGTCTGGATCGACGCCGGCGAGTCAGCGACAAACTATCCTGCAAATCTATTTGTGTCTGGGAACACGCTGTTTAGCATCGACTCCAACTATCTGGTCGTTTACAGTCTAGCAAGTCAGGTACCGACCGTTACTGAAATTGTTCCGATTACTGAGCCGTTAAGATGGGCGCAGAGCAACGGAGTCTTGTACGTCCTTCCGTTCCTGATCCCGGACAAGATTTATGCGACCAACCCGATCGATGTCTATGATGTGAGCACCGGCACGTTGGTTCACAATCATTACGATTTGCCGAATCCTGCGAATGGAGTTGTCGGGCAGTTGTGGGGTATCTCAGGGAATGGGAACATTGTTTACGTGGCGGGACTCGAAGACATCAACAACACTCCCACATTCACGATCGCGACGTATGACATATCCAAGTCCCCACCAACTTTGTTGTCAACGGTCGTCAGTACCAGCAGCACTGAATATAATCTTCACATTGTGGGTAATTTCCTGTTCGCCGATTCGCAGGTGTACGACATTTCGAATGTCACGCCGGTTTACGTTACGACCTTACCCGTGCCTCTTGAAGCCGTTTGGGGTGTGCAGGGTAACAATGTTTTGGCGACTGGCGGTTCTGTCCTGAATGGCCCAGGAAGCTACGCTGTTGTGGACGTAACTTCACCCAGCAGTCCGGTGGTACACGCGAATGTTGCCGATCTCCAGAGTCGGGACATTTTTAATCCGGGCACGGCAACATGGGCACCGAATGGCCGCTTCTATGTGGCAGATGGCACCGGAGGAGTTGCCGTGTATAACACGTTGCCGAGCGGCGGTCCGACAACGATGATAACGAATCCTGCCTTCTCCTATGTGTATGACCAGGTGATCAGTCAGCAGATTCTTTATCAGGCGGCAATACACGGGCAGGATGGAGGATTGGCGTGCTTCGATCTGAGCGGCGGAAAACCAAACGTTGTTGGTACTCTGCTGTATCCAAATGCTACAAGTTTCGCGGTTCGAGTTTCGGGCACAAACGTCTTCTTGGGACTTGCCGACGCCCTAAAAGTCATAGATGCTTCCAAGCCGCAATCCCCGGACGAGATCGGCAGTGTGGCGATTCCCGTCAACGCCTTAGCGATATCCGGCAGCACTCTTTTCGTAGGCACATCGGATGGACGCTTGGTTGTCTTCGATGTTTCAACTCCCGCATCACCCAAGCAAATCGGCGGCCTGCCGATGCCAGCCCCTTCGACCATGCGGCTGTCGGGCACGCTGTTGCTGGTCGCCGCAGGACAAAGCGGGCTATTGATATTTGACGTTTCGCATCCGAACGCGCCCGCGATGTTGTCGCAGTTTTCTCCAACCGTTAGTGCTCCCGTGTGGGATGTCGCGTCAATAAGCACATCAGCGCTTCTGTTGGCTGCCGACAATTCCGGGATTGTCACTATCGATATCTCGAATCCCTCTAATCCCCGGCAGCTGTATCAACGGCAACTTCCATATGCTACTGCTTTCCCGAATCACTCCTCGGTTACCGGAATCGAACCAGCTTTTAGCGTCGCAAGCCTTAACGGCCTCACCTACGTGGGCACGACGGATGCGCTCATGTTCTCATTCGATACGTCGGTTCCAGCTGTCCCAAGACTGGTTGCCATTAATATTCTGGGCCCAGGTCTGGATACAGTTGCGGCAATCGCTCCCAGCACTAGTAACCTGTACCTAGCGGTTCAAGGGGTCACGGTGCAGCTGGACAATTCAGCGCCACAAAACTTGATGGAGCTGCATTATCCACCTGCCGCCCTTTCGTTAGCCTCACCGATTACTGACGAGATCGAGCGACCAGCCGCTAATCTGAAGCTGCAATGGAAGTCGCGCCGTTTACCCCTCAACGCTAGCCCGGACCGTTCCGGTGACGTGATGCGATGAACTGATGAACTGTACGCGGCGGTTGCGTGCTGCCTTCTTTGCGTACGCGGATCTGCTAAGCGATCTGGCCAACCTCCGGCAGGTCGATGGGGCGATGCCGGTAGCTGTCCTAGGCAAAAGCGTAAAGTAGTACTATCGCTATCCTGATTTTTTCATCCCGCCGAGTTCTCGCGCTAATCCCGTGCCAATTCACTTCCGATTATGTATTCCTCCATTCCTCCTGCGCTGCCGATCGCTCGCGGGTTTGTTGCTCTTGCTGATGTGTCGTCGATCGATTGCGGATTGTGTTCGCATTTGCCGCGTTGCGCTCCACTTAACACGCTCGATTTCGCGTGAGCAAAGCGCAAACCATGTCAAGAAACGTCCCGAGCACACTCCTCCGTGCTTACGGGTGGTTACGGATTTTGAGCTATTTGTTTTGCCGAAAAAACTGTAAAATTGCCTTGCCGGATCGTTGGAAGTACCTTGATCTCAGTGAGTTGAGACCTATCATAATTCACAGTGTTGTTGGAAGAAATAAGGCGTTTTGAATCAGGCGGCTCCGAATCCCTCCCTCTCCGCCAGTCCTTGCCTCTGCTGAGAATTAAGAAAGCGCGCATCAACCGGCGGAACTTTTTCAGTCCGCAGCCCGGCTGGATGTGCGAAACGCTTTTTGGACGAGCGTGTAGCGCGCTGCCCCGATCATGCCGGAGTTGTCATTCACCACGATTTTGACCGGCATGTCTTTCAGAATTGTTTCCATACGCCCTTTATCCAGAAAGGACTCCAGGAACACGGGATCCTTCATTTTCGGCACAATCTTTGCCGCAATGCTACCGCCGATGAAAATCCCACCCGTGGACATAAAATTCAGCGCGCAATTCCCAGTCTCCGCACCGAACACGCTGACGAAGATCGACAGAGCCTGATTGCAGATCGCGGCCTTACCCTCCAACGCTATTTGCGAGATCAGAGCCGGAGGATCAGGCGCGGTGCTCATCTGTGTCCGCAACCATTCTGGCTCCTCGGCCTTATGTGCATCGCGCAGAAAGTCGTAAATATTTTTGATCCCGGGTCCGGAGAGAATTCGCTCACAGCTGATGCGACCATATTTTTTCTGCAGGTAGGCCAGCAACTCCATCTGCAAATCGTTTCTGGGCGCGAAGTCGGCGTGGCCTCCTTCGCAAGCAAAAGGATGATGTCGGAAGCCATCCCAGTAAAGCCCTGCCATCCCCAGTCCAGTTTTGGCCGAGATTACGGCCCGGTTGCCTTCAGCCTCTTCCGTGCCCTCGCTCAAGGTGATGAAATCTTTTGATTCGAGGCCATCGATTCCGTATGCGAAAGCTTCCAGGTCGTTGAGCAGTCCAACTGAATCCAGTCTGAGTTGCTTGGCCACTTCCTGCGCGTCGATGACCCAGGGCAGATTGGAAATCTTGCTTCGCCCGGCGCGCACCGGTCCAGCCACGCCGAGGCATGCGCTGTGAACAGGTATGCCTTCAGTTTTTATGAAGTCAGCAAGAATGCCTGACAAGCCGTCGCGCTGCTGGCTTACGTAGTTTTTTTCGACCACGCATTGCAGCCGGCTGCCTTCCGTTTCGAAAGCCGCCAGCCGCGTACGCGTCGCGCCAATTTCACCCGCAAGAATCATTGTTCAACAAGAATCATGGCTCAATTCTCCTCCACTGGCGACCATCGAGTTCGAGCAGTTGATCAGCCTCCGCCGGTCCCCAGCTGCCGGATGCATAATTCGGAAACTTGCGCGGAGGCAGCGCCTTCCACACGTCGAGCACCGGATCCACTAACTTCCATCCACCTTCCACCATATCGGCGCGCTGGAATAGAGTCGCGTCTCCGATCATGCAGTCATAGAGTAAAACTTCGTAGCCGGTATAAGCGTCGGCTCCAAAATACTTGGAATATTCAAAACTCATGTCCACTGATCCTACCCGCAGCAGGGGCCCTGGAATCTTCGCACCAAAACTCAGCGAAATTCCTTCCACCGGTTGAATCTGGATAACCAGCGTGTTCGTGTGCAACTTGTGAAAGGGAGCGTTGCGAAACAATTCAAACGGCATGCGTTTGAACTGAATGGCAATCTCCGTGTGGCGCTGCGCCAGACGCTTCCCGGTCCGAAAATAGAACGGCACTCCCGCCCAGCGCCAATTGTCGATGTTGATCTTCAAAGCTACGAACGTCTCGGTACGGGATTCTGGAGAGACTCCTGGCTCCGCCCGATAAGCCGATACTTTTTCCTCACCCGACAATCCTGCGCCGTATTGGCCGCGCACACTGCAGCGCAGAACGTCGTCCGAGCTCAGGGGTTGAATCGCATGCAGCACTTTAGCCTGCTCATTACGGACCGCGTCCGCCTGAAAGGATACGGGCGACTCCATCGCGGTCAAGCTCAGCAATTGCATCACGTGGTTGGGGACCATGTCGCGCAATGTTCCGGCCGTGTCGAAGTACCCGCCGCGCCGTTCCACACCCACGGTTTCTGCATTCGTGATTTGCACATGGTCAATGTATCGCCGATTCCAGATGGGCTCGAAAATGGCATTGTCGAACCGGAATACCATGATGTTCTGCACCGTTTCTTTGCCCAAATAGTGATCGATGCGAAAGATCTGATTTTCCTGCAGCACACGCTTGATATCGCGGTTCAGCGCCTGAGCCGAATCCAGATCGTGTCCAAACGGTTTTTCGATTACCACCCGGCGCCAACGTCCATTTTCTTGCCGCGAAAGCTCGGCTGCTCCCAACTGCCGCACAATTTGTGAAAAAAACTTGGGTGCGGTGGCCAGATAAAAAAGATAGTTGCCCTCGGTATGCTGTTCCAGTTCTATGGCGGCGAGGCGTTCCCGGAGCTTGGTAAACATCTCTGGATCGGCGAAGTCGCCGCGTTCATAGAACAGCCGCTCTCGGAACCACTTCAAGGCGTCTGCGGAATCATTTCCGGCGGGCAGGAAGCTGGTGACCTGGCTGCGAAAATCTTCCAGGCTCAAGTCGTCGACAGAAACCCCTAGCACCGCGAAGTTGTCGGGCAGTAGCTTTGCCTTCCCTAAATTAAAGAGCGCTGGCGCCAGCTTGCGCTTGGTCAGATCCCCAGCTGCGCCGAACAGCACGAACACGCAGGGACCAGCGGCCTTCCCGGCATACCCGAGGTCATTCTCCAGATTGGCTTGCGTGGTTGCGGCCATCGCTACAACTTCTGAACTGGTCGTAATCTTAAATGACGGATGAATGCCTTTCCAGAGCATAGCGCACAAGAACACAGTCCCGTCCGCCGAGTTCAGATCGGAATCAGCCCGCGCCTGATTCCTTGTGTAACCGCTTCGGTGCGGGTCGAAGCCCCCAGCTTGTCAAGGATCGAGCTGATGTGGAACTTGACTGTGTGCTCGGAGATACCGAGACGCGCCGCGATATCTTTGTTGACGAGTCCCTCCGCTAACATTCTAAGTACGTCGGTTTCCCGGGAGGTAATCTCTTCGGACAACTCATCTGCAACTTCCAGTGGCTGATCGCCAAAGACTGCGGCCAAGCTTTCTGCAGTCGGCATGCTCAGCAACACCAGTCCATCATAGACAGCAAAAATAGCGGAGAGAACATCGTCCGGCTCGCTCTCGCGCGAGAGAATCGCACGCACCCCGCTCCGCAACAAGCGCGAGATCGACCGCGCGTCGCTGACTTCCGTAAGCAGGACAATCGCTGCTTCCGAGGTTGGCTCCAGTAATAAATCCTGGATCGAATTGGAGTCGATGACAATTACATCGAGTTCGGTACTACGGGCAAATGGCGCCAGGCTCCCGAGCGTGCCAAAACTTCCCGCTAGCTGGAACTCGGCGTGGCTGCGGATGATACTTTCGAGTCCAGCCCGGCGAACAGCGGAGGTCGCCGCTACCGCAATCCGGATCGCGCCTCCGCCGGTTCGCTTCGACATTCGTTATCGAGCCCTCTCGCCCAAAGTGATTGAAACCGGCTTGATCTCGCCGGCGCGAATCACCCTGATCTGCAGAACCTCACCAATCTTCGCGGTGGAAAGCGAATCCTGGATTGCGTCCACATGTTCGACTGTCGCTCCGCCCACTTCGAAAACAACATCTCCCAGCAACACGCCGGCTTTTTCCGCGGGCCCGTGGTTTTCGACGTGCGTGACAAGCAGCCCGACTCGCGTTTGAGCAGGCAGCTTCGAGCGCATGCTTTCCGGCACCTGCACCGGCTGCATCGCGATACCCAGATAGGGTTGGGCAATATGTCCTTTTTCGAGGAGCTCGTCGACAACGCGATTCACGGTCGCCACTGGTACCGTCACAGCTCGTCCATTGGCCAGACCTTTCGTATTCATGCCAACAACCTCGCCTCCGGCATTGAGCAGCGGTCCGCCAGAAAATCCCGGGTACAGAGCGAGGTCGAGCCGGATGTGCTGATCGAGTTGTCCCCCACGCCGGCTCCTCCACTCGCCGCTGATGCCGCCAATGATGCCGCTGCTCGCCACCAGCTCCCCGCGCCGCGTGCGGCCCAGCGCAAGAACAAGATGGCCGAGCCTCAGGCTGGTTGAGTCGCCGAGTTGGGGCGCGCCCGAAGATCCTTCCTCAATCCGCAGGACGGCTATGTCGGTACGGGGATCTCGTCCAACCAATTTTGCAGAAACGCTGCGACCACCATCCCGCAGCACCTTAATGTCCTCGTCGCGCTGCACCCCGTGATGGACGGTTACGATCACAGCCTTCTTCCATTCGATGCCACTGGTAGGCATCCAGCGCCGGGCATGGACGGCAACCACGCTACCGCCCGCCTTCTCCGCCGCGGCCGCAAACCCGCTTGAAATTGTTTCTAATACTGAATTGCTCATGTCGAGTAAACCCCTTTCCTGAACGCTGAAAACAGGATCGCGCATAGCATAAGGAGGGCGCATCCGCCAGATGGCTAGGCAGAAGCCAGAAGGTTGGCTAGACAATTTGCGTCGGCTTTGTCACCTAAAGGACTTGGCGGTTTGACACCTTCTCTCGGACGTTCCTATACTTTCCCACGCCACCAATACCCGTCCAGGGAGGGTCCTGTGTCGAAACATTCTTTGATTGTTTTCCTGATTGCCGTTACCGCAACTTTCGGCTTCGCACAAGAACACCGGAAAGCTCATCAACCCAAACTCACCCCGCAAAACAGCGGCACTACGCAGTTGCTGATTGCTGTCAGCCCGGTGAACACCCGTGTGGTCTGGGCAGCCGGAGCCGGCGGTACCTTTGTGGTTACGACTGACGGCGGAGAAACCTGGAAAGCCGGTGTTGTCCCGGGAGCCGAAGCCCTGCAATTCCGTGATGTGCAGGGCGTAAGCGATCAGGTCGCCTATTTAATGTCGATTGGAACGAACACGACCGATTTTCGCATCTACAAAACTAACGACGGCGGCGCGACCTGGAACATTCAATTCACTAACGACACGGTGAATGCATTCTATGATTGTTTCGCGTTCTGGACGCCCAACCGGGGGATCACCCACAGCGATTCGGTCAACGGAGTGTTTCCGGATATTCGCACAACCGATGGATCGACCTGGCAGTCGATCGCCGCCGACATGCCGCCAGCGTTGCCTGGGGAAGCTTCATTTTCGTCAAGTGGAACCTGCATCGCGACGCAAGGACGAAAAAATGCATGGGTTACGACTGGCGGCTCAACCATCGCGAGGATCTTAGCCACCAGAGATGGAGGTGACACCTGGAAGGCGTATGACACTCCGCTAGCCAGTTCACCCAGCGCCGGAGGGTTCTCCGTGGCTTTCCGCGACCCCTGGCATGGCATCGTGGGTGGCGGCGACTTGTCCACGAACGACAAACCCCAGGCCGCAACGTCGAACGATGGCGGCCAATCCTGGATTCTTACGAAAAAGCCGCCGGTGCAGGGAGCCATTTTCTGCCTGGCTTATGCGCGCGGCATTCGCCATGGCGATGGCGAAGAAGACGACCATGAACGCGACCACACGGTTGTGATCACCGCCGAGACGCAGCCCAACTTCGACTCCGGATCAGCTGCCTGGACACCCGACGAAGGAAGTACCTGGTTCAGCCTGCCTGGGGTGAGCGGCTTCTGGGCGGTGGCTTTTGCGAATTCGAAAGCTGGATGGTTCGTGGGCAACGGAGGCCAGATCCTGAAGATCAGCTTCTAGCACAGTCTCGCGACATGCGTAAGGCGCAGGACGGAGGAAGTCCACACAGCTGCATTCAGAATTCTTCTTTGTTTCCCGACCAATGTCCGGGTCTCCCGACCAATGTCCGGCTACGGGGAGGTCGGGGGCGACTTGTCAAAACTGGACGCAAATGATTTCAACCTCCGGGCTCGCCGAGAGACCCGCCGACTCGCATCGCGCCGACTGGCTCGGGGTGTATCTTCTTATGAATGTGGTCTTTACCGGGAAGCTCGGGTCGAGCCAGCCGGGCAATCCCTATGGCACCGGGGGTGCTGTTCGTTCATGGTTATCACACCTAGGGGAACAGGGCGAGGAGATGAGTTTATCCATCCGTCGTCCGAATATCCCGGTTTCGAGGGAATCGCTCGATGCAGTTTGCGGACTTTGGTCTCATCCTATATCCTGCCATTCTGACTATTCGTCTTCTCATCGTATGCATCGGCTTGTTAAGTTTTGTTGGCTGCGGCGGTACGCCAACGCCAGTTTCTTCCTCTTCAGCTAAAGACTTTGGCATCGCTCTGTCTCCGGCGACGGTTACGGCCATTGCCGGAGGTTCCCAGTCGACCTTTGCGGTGTCCACCACCGGGCAAAATGGATTTGCGAATGCAGTAATGGTCACGCTTTCGGGATTGCCCGCGGGCGTGACGGCGTCTCCGGCGTCTCCCTTCAGCGTGCCCGCAGGCGGCAGCCAAACCGTGACCCTCTCGATTCCGGCGACAGTATCGGCTGGTAACTTCACACTCACGGCAAGCGGAAGGTCCGCGGCCCTCACGCATTCTGCAACCCTTGCCTTGACGGTTAATCCTGGGGGGGGCTTCAGCCTGGCGACGGTTCCCTCCACGCTCACAGTGACTGCTGGAGGTTCCACCTCTTTTGCGGTGTCCACCACCGGGCAAAATGGATTTGCGAATGCAGTAATGGTCACGCTTTCGGGATTGCCCGCGGGCGTGACGGCGTCTCCGGCGTCTCCCTTCAGCGTGCCCGCGGGCGGCAGCCAAACCGTGACCCTCTCGATTCCAGCGACAGTATCGGCTGGCAACTTCACACTCACCGCAAGCGGAACGAGTGCGGCGCTCACGCACTCTGCAAGCCTTACCCTGACGGTCGATCCTCTCACGGACTTCAACATCGTCCTCTCTCCGGCCGCGCTCACAGTGAACGCGGGAGCTTCCAACTCCTTTACGGTATCGATCACCGCTCAAGGCGGATTCACCGGCTCGGTAGCGGTTACGCTCGCGGGATTGCCCGCGGGCGCGACGACGTCTCCGGCCTCCCCCTTTACTGTGGCTGCCGGCAGCAGCCAACCTGTGGTTGTGTCGGTCCCGGCGACAGTATTTGCTGGTAACTTCCCGCTCACTTTAAGCGGAACGTCTGCCGCACTCGCGCACTCTGTACAACTAATCTTGACGGTCCTCGGACAGATGCAAGTCGCAACTTGGCACTATGACAATGAGCGAAGCAGCGCCAACCTGTGGGAGACCGTGCTTACTCCGGCTAACGTGAACAGCGCAAGTTTCGGGAAATTGTTCACCCAGCCGGTGGACGGTTATATTGTCGGGCATCCACTGTATGTTCCAGCGGTAAATATTCCCGGCCAAGGCGCTCATAATGTGGTCTACGTCGCGACCATGCATGACAGTGTGTACGCCTTCGATGCTGACAGCGCCAGCACGCCCGCGCTCTGGATGACCAGCATCTTTACTTACAGCCCGGTAGGAGCGACAACCGTTCCGGCAACGGTGGCAAAAAATACCGGAACCACGGGATGGAACGAGCTCGGAATCATTTCGACTCCGGTTATCGATCCCGCCACCGGTACCCTTTACCTGGTCGCCGAAACCTATGAGAACGGAAAGGTTGTGCATCGCCTGCATGCGCTGGACGTGACCACGGGTCTGGAAAAGTTCGGCGGACCCACGACGATCACCGCTACCTACACGC
>Ga0307474_10002401_pt1 | contig 13481 bp, 11 predicted proteins | sample atmos_gasesECM1C_2_FD_203312 | JGI IMG/M metagenome (GOLD analysis project Ga0307474, IMG submission 203312) | Hardwood forest soil microbial communities from Morgan-Monroe State Forest, Indiana, United States - atmos_gasesECM1C_05 | ecosystem: Environmental > Terrestrial > Soil > Temperate... | reverse complement strand
CGGGATAATCAGGAAAGACGACTTCTTCAAAGTCGTTCTTGATCCCGGCCCGGACAAGCTCGAGAAGCAGATTCTCGGCCCGGCCCCTCTCACTGCGAGGAGCACCGGAGTAACTCTTGCTCAGCCACGCAGAAAGCGCACGGCCAAGCTCAGTCATTCTATCGGATGCCCCCGCCATCGTCAATTTCGCGGACGAAGCTCGGGTGGGGAAAGCCGCCCCCTCGACAAGCTCAGGGCAGGCTTTCGGCAGTCCGACAGGGCGAAGCCCGGCCCCTCTCGCTGATTTATCTGCTGCCGATTCCTTTCTGATCCGATCCCAATCCGCAAACGCCTTCGGAGTCGACACCCCCACCCCCGGCGTCATCACCACGCCCGCCGTGCGCGGCAAATCCTCCAGCGGATACACCTGCTCCCCACGTCCAACGCCCAACACCGTTCCGCCTACCAGAAACAGCGGCAGATCGGACCCCACTTCTCCCGCAATCCGCAACCGCTCCTCCGCCGGCAAACTTTTCTTCATTACCCGCTCCAGCGCCAGCATCGCCGCTACTGCGTTCGACGAAGCCCCGCCCATCCCCCCCTGCACCGGCAAGCGCTTCTCAATGTCGACCACAACTTGTCCTTTGGCCTTGAGCGCGCTCATCGCTTTCTTGACGATGCGATAACAGGTATTCGACTCATCTTTCGGAACTCTTGGGTCGGTGCACCGAATCTCAATCCCGCGCCCACTGCTCACGCTCACGCTGATCATGTCATGTAACCCAATGATCTGATAAATCGTGAGCAGTTCGTGAAAACCATCTTCACGCGTCCCGCCAATGCTCAAGCCGAGATTAATCTTTGCGAAAGATCGAGCCTTTACCGTCATGGAAGCAAGATTGTAAGCCATCTGGCCTCAACCCAAAGCCCTATCTTCGCTAGTCCTCGAGGCTCGTTTCCCTTTGCCACAACGCCGTCCTACTGCTGGTGCCCCCACCTTGGTAATCTGGACTGCTCCAGTCCATTAGCGCACCCTAATTGCGATCCCAAGTACACGAACCGCCTGACCGCGGTCCTCCCCATTGGAATCAAGAACGACGGCAAAACACGAGTGCCGATGCCCCGCAGAGCGATGCCGGAGTACGGCGCATCCCGGAAGTCGGGAGAATCGGGATCTTATCGACGCAAATTCAGCCTGCGTTCCACGACGAACCGCGGATAAGGGCCGTGTGAGATCAGTGGGCTTTCAGGGGCTTGGTTATGCGTAGTCTGATTGCTCGTTGCTTTCTGCTGGTTCTTCCCCTTACTTCGATAACTTTTGCCGCCGCGCAAAGCGGCTACAAGGTCATTGCCGTCGGCGATGGCGGATCTATCTCCGGCACCGTCAAATGGTCGGGTCCAGCACCCCGCGCGCTTGATTTTCTCGTAACCAAAGATCCGGAAATCTGCGATCCGGATGGCAAGAAGACTACCAGCCTCGAACGCCTCATCGTCGGTCCCGAGGGTGGAGTCGCCAATACCATCGTCTATTTGAAGAATATTTCCGCCGGAAAGGCGATCGAACTGCCCGAGCAGAGGCGCCACCTGGACCAGCACCGCTGCCGCTACGTTCCCCACATTCTTCTCGTGCCGCAAAACGCCGAGCTGCAGATGAAAAGCTCCGACGCCACCCTGCACACCATTCACATGGATGGTGCAGCCACCTACAATCTGCCCTTCCCCTTCACCAATCAGATTAGTGCGCGCGCCATGGCCACGCCCGGCCTGGTCAATCTCCGTTGCAACGGTGGCCATGTCTGGATGAACGCCGAAATGATGGTGGTTCAACATCCTTACTATGCCGTCACCGACGAGAGCGGACGCTTCGAGTTCAACAGCGTGCCGCCTGGCACTTACCAGATTGTTGCCTGGCACGAAGGCTGGGGGCTGGCTGGCAAGGAGCAAGCCTATGACGTACTAACCGAACGCACGGTTCAGCGCCCCATCTTCACCGAGCCGAAAACGTGGGAGCGATCAGTTACGGTAACGGCCAAACAGCCCAGCACGGTCAATTTCGCGATCGGAAACAAGTAGGGACTTAGCCGGGCAGGTCCGGAGAAAGATGGTGTGGGCGGGCGCTTTTGCCCGCCCCACTGCCTACATCATGGGAAAGCTGGAAGAGTTGAGATTCCGGCCATCTGCAATGGATAGCTGTCTACTGGCTGGGCCTGAAATCGATTTCAAGAGTTTTGCTTGGGGTTGGGTTCGCGGGCAAGAGTGCCCGCGCCACACGAGCTACGTACGCCGCTTATAAAGCACCGCAAACTCATATCCCGGATTTGCCGGAAACAACTCCGCCACTTTCCTCAAGCGCTCGGCCAGCGCCGAAGGCGCCAACAGGGGATAGTCCCGCTCCCGCAGATCGTAGTAATCGACGTCTAAATACAAAGACAACAGGTAAATCGAAATCGTATCCGCGAAGGCAGCTTCGAAGTATTCATTTTTGAAGCGCTCCGCATCGGGGCCACCGGCCAAAGCCAGCTTGCGTGCTTCCCACGCATCCACCGACGTCTCTCCGCGCGTTCCTGCCTCCACTTGTTTCCACGCCAGTTCGCTGAAATCCGCGGAGACTCCCGCAGCATCCACCAGCGCGTGCCCCACATTGATATAGAACTCGAAGGCCACCGAAAATTTGTCATCCATCAGTCGCGTGGAGATAAACACGCACTGCGAATCGCCAAGATTCAGGTTGCGATGGCAGACCGCATGGTCGCTGAGCGCCACATCATAGCGATCCGCAATCAGAATCTCTTCGCCCTGGCTCACCGTTAGCGGGACAAAATAATAAGCCTTGCGCTTCAGCCCTGCCGCCGCCTTGGTCGGTACCGCCGCAATCATGCGCTCCAAATCAGATGCGCTGATGGAAGTCTCACCCGCCACAGCGTAGCAGACCCCATTCCCCGCCTGCGAAACGGGCGTCATCCTGACCACATCCGCGGGGCTCCGCGTAATAGCTGGCGCTGCCTGTGACATAACTTTATCTCTTATACACTACTGGCACGCTAACCCTGCCAGCGGGGAGCGGTCACTCTTGCCCGCTGCCTTCGACCCTGCCCTTTCTGTTGACTTCGCAACTGTCCAAGGCCGGAGGGATGATTTTGGGTGGTGCAGCAGATCGGCGCCGACGACAACTCGATGCCGGCTGACTCGAAGAAGGGAGCACCCTGAGGTGCTTGGTATAGCTTTGAGTAATTAGAACCTTGAAACTACCTCGGAGTTGCGGTCGCTCGAAAATCCCCCAAGACTTCTCGGCGGCTTCAAGGCTTCAGCGAGTTACTCATCATCAGGACAAATAAGAGTGGAAGATAGATAACGGTGGCTTGCAAAACGTGACGTGCAAACATCTTCGATCGAGGACTGTTGAGCGGTAACTTTAGAAACGCCAGACGTGCGCCGAAATAAAACAGGGCAATTCCAAGGACGATGGCTCCCACCATGTAGATCTTTCCTGCCATCCCGAAAACACTGGGCAAAACGCTCAATGGGATCAAGAGCAGCGAATAAACCACGATGCGTCGGGCGGTGGATCGTCCATCCTCTTCAACCACCGGGAGCATGCGAATTCCACCCGTCGCGTAATCCTCACGGTAGAGCCATGCGATGGAAAAGAAATGAGGGAACTGCCATACAAACAAAATGGCAAACAAAATCAACGTGCCCCATTCCAGTTGTCCGCGGGCGGCCGTCCAACCTAGAACTCCGGGCATAGCTCCAGGAAAAGCTCCGACGAAAGTGCAAATCGGCGAGACGCGTTTCAGAGGCGTGTAAGCTGCAAGATAAACCACTGAAGTGAGGAACGTAAGCAATCCGGTCAACGGATTAGTGAAGACCGCCAAATAGATCGACCCGCCCAATGTCGCCACCAATCCCGCAGTTGTCGCATGTAACAAGCTCATGCGGCCGGTGGGAAGTGGGCGCTGAGCGGTGCGGCGCATGTGTCCGTCCACTTTGTATTCCAACACTTCGTTTAGCGCGGCAGTTCCGCTGGAGACCAGGCCAATCCCCAACAAGGCGTGAAAAAGTCCCCAGGAAAGCGATGAAACCCCGGCTTTCTGCGCGCCAAAATAGTAACCACACCATGCGGTCATCACGATCAGTGTGGTGACCCGGGCCTTCATCAATTCGGCATAGTCGCGCAGCAGTGAAGGCGCCCGACTACGAAGGAGGAACATTGGTCGAGTCATCGTGCTCATGGGAGATTATGTGATGTGGTTGTCGCGCCGCGTAGCCTGCACTCTTTCATCGTTTCAAACGGACGCCACATCGAATGCGAGTCGAGAAGAACAAGCATGTTGGCGCCACAAGACCACCTGTAGCCCAAGGATTGCATAGGTACTCTGTTGGTCTTCGAAAGTCAAGTCCAAACTCTGGCGACACCGCACCGGCAACGCGATTGAGCGCCAACCCTGCGATTCTACTACGGACTCCCTGCGGCGCCCGTGCCCGTGAAAGTTTCCGGGGGATCAAAAAAACATTGGTGCCACAGAGCTGCATCCGACAACGTGCCCGCCTTCCATTGTTGAAGAGTCGCAAAAGAGGCGGCAATCATGCCACCGTCCGCCGAGTCAAATATCACAACAATTCCCGCCAGTTCCTGGGCCTTCTGCGCCAGTTCGGCATAATCCGTGTCAAGCACCGACTTGGCGAACTCCAGTTTAAGTGCCGGCCCCGAATCCTTTGCGTTCTCGTCGGTTTTTTCCACCGACACAATTTTCACGCGTTTTCCCCGCAGCGGCTCCCAATCTCCAGGGAAGGGCGCCACTTCCTCCCGAGCAACATGGAATAGCTCCGCCGCCGTGGGCACCGGCGGTGCAATTGGTTGCACATCGCTTTCCGGAACACTGTCAGGCATTTCGAGGTTGTTGCGCCAGATCCATCCGCGCGACAAGCCAGAAATTCGCACATGCACCCAATCCCGATTAAAATCCAGCATCTCAAACTCATCATGCGCGCTAGCCAGAAAAAGTGTCCTGGCGCTCAGGCTAGCCGATGCTACCACCGGTGTGCCGGACTTCTTTACCGCAACCAGATTCTTCGGATGGGCCTGATTCTTGAGAATCTCCTCCAGGCTGTTGGCCTCTGTTTGCAGAGGTCCGGCGCTCTTATCCTCAATTTTTGTCGGCCCGGTCTGCGAACCTTTTTTTTCCTGCTCCGCCAGACTCTGCGCCAGCGACGACGAATAATTACCCCTCACCTCCGGAAGCCTTGGAACCGGCGCTGCGATAGTGGGTTCCGTCGAGACGGGAGGATTGGCCGCCTTGGTCGACGCATTTGCCGCAGAGTCCGGACCCGCGGCTGTCGTATTTGCCGTAGAGTTCGGACTCGCGGCTGGGGCATGAGCCGCGAGTTGATCCCCCAGCTGGTCCAGGAGGTCAGCCTCAACCCGGCCGTTCGAGGTCAACAATTGATATCCGGATTTTGAAGCGATCGGGTCGGCGTACCACGCTGTCACCTGCACGCTGACTCGCACGATTGAGCCACCGGTAGGCGCCGCGCTGACTTGAAACTTTGACTGATAGTAGCCGCGCTGATAACGCTCCATGGGATGACTTGCCGACGTCGCGAAACCGTCCAGCAGCGGCAAGCGTCCAGCCGTCTGCATTTCTTTCAGGGCTTTTTCTATCGTGGCTTTTGATTGCGGGAAAGTCCGTTCGTTTCCGTCGCCTTGCGCCTGACCGCCCGCCGCACAGCCAAAAATGGCCGCGCCCATCAGCACAAGAGAGAAGGTTCCGCGGAATCCAGCGGGGCGCGAACTCATGGCACCTCCACCTGATCGCGCTGTATCCATCCGTGCTGCCCGTCGTGCGTTTCCACCCCATACCAGTAAGGCGTGGAAATCAAAATCAGGACTTCGGTCCCCGTGCTCATTAATTGCAGCGTGCCCGCGGTATGAAACGGCGCAGATCTAAGGGGGGCTCCCGGCGCTTTCACCAAACGCTCCACCTGCTTGCGAAGATCCTTAACGTGCTGCTCCAGAGTCTGGGTGGAAGCCGCTGAGGCCGACGGCGGTGGTTCCGATGCCGCCGCTGGCAGTGCTTGAGTTGTAGTGTCCGCACCACTCTCCGCGGGCTGAGGGATGGGTTGCGCAGGCGGTTGAGGCCGGGACGCAGGCACCGCGTCATTCCGCATCGCCAGATTTTGCTTCTTCGCCACTTGCTCTTTGCGCTCCTCCTCGGCCTCCGCGTTCTGTTTTTTCATGACCTCGATGCTATCGAGGTGTTCCCGAATGTCCTTGTATTCGGCGCTTTCGACCGAGCCGTCGGATTGGTGCACTGTGTGGCGGAAGTCTTCTTCAAAAAGCGCATCGATCCGCAAGAGCGTGTTCTTCTCGCCTTGTGGTTGGACGATGTATCGAACCACAAGGGTGCCAACATCGTTGCTATCCTTGAAGTTGCGCGGGTCGATCGCTTGCGTGCGCACTTTGTAGAAAACCTTCCCGCCCTGGTCCCACGCCGGAAACACATGCGACGAATCCGCGCTTTTCGCGCCCCCGACGAACTCGTCTTTGTTGTATTCCTTGGTTCCGCGGATGACGCCATTTTGAGCTACATCTTCCACCACTTGCTCGACTTCTTTCTCCGCCACCGGGACGTTGACGATCAGTCCTTCGCCATAGGACAACTTTTCTTTGGTGCGACCGGCGAGCAGAGTTGGACAGGTTAACAGAAGCAGCAGGAGAACCAAAGGAACCGACCCGGCCACGGAGCCCAGCCACGGAAACACTGGCGCATCCCACTCCGCGACGTTTGGACGTGCGGCGTGACACTTCTTGGCCCACATAATCTGCCGGCGCTTCAGAAAGCCCATACGCCCACCACCGGGGTGCTCCGGTTTCTGTCCCGAGTCTCATATGGTCAGCACAATGCTGTCAACTCTCAAGCCAAATTCGAAATATTGCAGCAAAATTGACTTTGTAAAATATTTGTAAAAAAGGTTGAATTGTTTCTTTCTGCCGTAGTAGGATCTCCCTCCGGTACGGTGGTAAGACCTCAATTCGGTCCATCCGCCAGGGAAACGCGGCGTAACGCCCCGTTCTTGCTTGGGTATCATCGGCGTTTATTGTTCTTTGTCTTTGTGAAGCGCGGTTCGACAAAACCAGAGTCTGATTTTGAAATCTGAGGAGTCCGGCCATGCACGTTATGAGGCGTTTGCGGATTCGCAGTTTCGCTACGTTTGCGACCTCCCTTCCTGTCCTTTCTCTGATTCTTGTTTCCTTAGTCTTAACCTGCGTTCAGCCCGCGAACGCAATACCCGCCTTCGCCCGCAAATACGGCTTGCGCTGTTCGGCGTGTCACGAGTCCTGGCCGATGCTGAATTACTTTGGGCAAAAGTTCAAAGATAACGGCTATCAGCTGATGAACGACCGCGATGCCCCGATCTGGCAGAATCCGGGATACTGGCCGGTCACTTTCCGCATTCTGCCCATCTGGCACCGCGTAAGCACCGGCAAGGTTCTGGTGGATACATATTCTGCCGGAAGCACCGCCCCCACCGGATCGGCGGTGCAGCGCGTTACGAGCTCTGGCTTCGACTTGAGCGGCCTCGACTTCCATACCGGTGGTACGCTCGAAAAGAACTTTTCTTTCTACGTGCTTCCGTCTTCCGATAGCTCGGGCTCTTTTCACTTTGAAACGGTCATGGCGCGCCTTGACAATCTGTTTGGCAGCCCCTGGTTGAATGTAAAACTGGGCAAGTTCGAACTCGACAATCTGCTGTCGGAGAAGCGCATCCTCACGCTCACCGGCAACGGCGGCATCTACCAGCTCTACCACTTCATTCCCCAGGGCGACGGCAACATCTTCGGCCAAATGGGAGACAACCAGCTCGGCGTCGAGGTGATGGGCCACTCCTACAACGATCGCACTCGTTACTCGGCCGCCCTGTTAAGTAGCGTCGATGGCACCCCGGGTTTACCGTACGGGTCCAATGCCTATAGCGGGTTCTTCACCGCGAGCCAAGCCTTCGACGCCGGCAAAGCGGGAGTGCAGCGCATTGGTGGCTACGCCTTCGTCGGCTTGGCGCCCACTACGTGGATCACTCAGACCGGTCCCAGCGGCTCGACCGTGATTCCCGGTTCCGGGATCGGCAACAAGTCCTTCAGCCGCGAAGGTTTAGTTGGCCAATTCTACTTCGGCCAGCATGTCGACCTTCAGGTTGTAACCCAGCATGGTTCGGATAGCGCCTGGTTCGGACAGGGCTATGGCGACCTCATTGATGGCATTGCCTCGGGCAACAACACAACTGGAACCACCTTGCCCGCGGGTTCGCGATCGCCAACGTGGAACGGCGTGCTCCTGGAACCCCACTACGTCTACAGCCCGCAGCTGATCTTCATCGGTCGGTTTGAGACGATCCGGATGTCGCAACAGTCGACGCCAGGAGTCGCTCAAAGCTTCGGGAACATCACCAGCTACACCATCGGCTACCGTTATAACCCATTCATGACCAGCCGCGCCGGCTTCGCGTGGCACAACGAGTACAACTGGTTGCATCAGGACGGTACGGGCCCGAGTCTTGGTATCAATGCGGCCAACATAAACACCAGCGAACTGTTGCTCGGATTTGACTTTGATTTCTAAGCTCCGATTAAGAGGGATAGACAATGCGGACAGGATTGCGAAAGTGGTCGCTTTGGCTGGGCGCGGCTGCGCTGTTGGCGCTCCCGCTGGCTTCGTCGGCGCAGCTCTCGACGAACGACTTGGCGCAGAAACTGAACATCGAAAGTCACATCGGGAACCTCACCGGTCACGCTAAAGCCGCCGCGATGAACTATCGCAGGTATTGCGTCGGTTGCCATGGCGAACTCGGTGACGGAAACGGCGAAAATGCCGTCTGGCTAGACCCTAAACCGCGCAATTTCCAGCTCGGCATTTTCAAATGCCGTTCCACTCCCACCAGCACTTTGCCCACTGATACCGATCTTTTCGACAGCATCGGTCGCGGCTTTGATCGGTCGAACATGCCCATATGGAATACCCTGACCAAGCAGGAACGCGCCGACCTCGTCGCTTGGGTCAAACACTTCTCTCCCCGCTGGGCCAACGAAAAGTCTGGCGACCCCATTCAGATTCCGCCCGAGCCGGAAGTCACCCCGGAGCGCATCAAGGCAGGACGCGATGTGTTTGCCCGCGTTCAATGCTGGAAGTGCCACGGCGTCCAGGGAATGGCCAACGGTCCTTCCGCATCGACTCTCACCGACGACCTTGGCCGGCCTATCCTCGCCTACAATTTTACCGAGGGATCCCGCCCTAAATGCGGCGACACCGATCGCGACATTTATAGGATTTTCATGACCGGACTGGATGGCACTCCCATGCCATCATTCGCCGACAACATCAAGCCCGATGAGGCTTGGGACCTGGTCTTCTACCTGCGAACGTTTATGTCGCAGCATAGCAAAGAAAAGGATATGGCGAAGCAGCTTGGTCTGAAGCCCGTTGATCCCAACGCACCGGTCCCAGCTGCCTCAGGTCAACAATAACAGCGACAATAATTCTTAGGAAAGACCGCAGTTCGCAAGGAGAGAATCAATGAGAACTCGATGCAACTTGGCCGTTGTGCTATCGGCAGTTGTTCTGTTGTGTTGTGGAGCGCTGATGCTAAATCAAAACGTCAGGGCCGCCGGAGAAGGCAAGATTTCGGGCACAGTCAAGCTGGACGGTACGGCTCCTCACATGAGGGGCATCGATATGTCGAAAGACCCTTACTGCTCGAAAATCCACGCCAGCGATCCCGCAAAAATGGAAACCGTAGTGGCCGGTTCGGGCGGTGGACTGGAGCACGTCGTTCTCTATATCTCCGAAGGCTTGACGGGCGGCGCGCTGACCCAGGTGCCAACTGAAGAGCCGGTGTTCGACCAAAAGGGGTGTGTGTATTCTCCCCATGTGCTGGGCTTGGACGTGAATCAGAAATTCAAAGTTACCACCAGCGATCAGACGGCTCATAACATTCACCCAAATCCCAATCCCATGACCGGCAACATCCCGTGGAATCAGTCTCAACCGCCGGGAGCTCCGCCAGTCGAAAAGAGCTGGAAGGCTACGGAAATGATTCCGGTGCAGTGCAACATTCACCCCTGGATGCACGGCTGGTTCGCCGTGGTGAAAGGTCCGTATGCGACTACTGACGCCAGCGGCGCCTACACCATCAACAACGTGCCGCCCGGCAGTTACACCGTGACCGCGTGGCAGGAAGATTTGGGCACGCAGACGCAGAAGGTGACAGTTGCTGCGGGTGCCGCCGGATCCGCAAATTTCAGCTTCAAGGCGAAGTAGTAGCGGACACCATCGTATTGCACTTGGTCAATTGATTGCCTGAATCGCCGCAGTTGTCGCTGCGGCGATTCGACAATAAGCCGGATGATTCCTAATCAAAGGCGGCGGATATGGCGAAAACTTTCGCGGTAATCATCGTGCTGATCGCAATTGCTTCGGCTATTCCCATCGTGATGCATACCTGGCCTTTGCCACAGGACATCTCCACTCACGGTCACCTGATCGATGAGCAGTTTGCCGACACCATGGCAGAGGCCGGAATTTCATTCCTCGCCTCGCAAATTCTCTTGGCATTTTTCATCTGGAAGTTTTCCAGCCCCAAGCCCGGCGAAAAAATCAAAACTTTCCCGGGCGGCTCGATGGGCCTGGTCATCGCGGCCTTCCTGCTTGTCGGCACGGAGGTTTTGGCTTTGGGCGTATTCGGCGCCAAGGCTTGGGGAGCCGTCTACCTTACTCGGCCGGCGGCCGATGCCATTCCCGTCCAAGTTCAGGCCGGACAGTTTGCATTTTATTTCCGTTATCCCGGCCCTGATGGCAGGTTTGGCCCCATCCACCCTGACCAGATCAGCGAGGCCAACGCCAATTTTTTCGGCCTCGATACCACCCACGATCAAGACTCGAAAGACGACATCGTTGCTGCTGAATTTGCCATCCCGGTGAACCGTGAAATTCATCTTTTGATGCACTCCAAAGATGTCGGGCACTCATTTTATGTTCCCGAATTGCGAGTCCAGCAGGATTTCGTCCCTGGCCTTGATCTCTCACTTCATTTCACCGCTACCAAAATCGGCAAGTACGAAATCGTTTGTACCCAGCTGTGCGGCCTCGGACACTACAACATGAAGGCCTATCTCGAAGTGAAGTCGCAGGAAGACTACGACGCATGGATCAAACAACAAGCCGCATTGCAGTAAGACTTGATCTGCTGGGAGTGTTTTTGAACAGGTTGTAGCCCCCGCAGCGTCTGAATAAACATCTCGTTTGAGGTGAGCACAATGCACGACATGTCGACTCACGCAGTGCCCCACGGAGCTCCCACCAGCTTCATTCGCAAGCATGTTTTTAGTCTTGACCACAAAGTCATCGGAAAGCAGTACTACGCCTTGGCCCTGGTCGCCGCCGTAGTGGGAATGTTTCTGTCCTGGCTCATGCGTCTTCACCTCGGTTGGGGCAATCTCGCGATCCCAGGCCTCCACCTGCTCTCCAGCAGCGGCGCGCCCGGCGACGTCATGACGCCAGAGTACTACCTGCAGCTCATGACCATGCATGGCACCATCATGGTCTTCTTCGTGCTCACCACAGCCCCGTTCGCAGCATTCGGAAACTTCTTCCTGCCCATTCAAACCGGCGCGGAAGATATGCCTTTCCCGCACTTCAACATGATGTCGTTCTGGGTCACGTTCGTGGCCTTCGTGGTGATGGTCGCTGGATTCTTTGTCGGCGATGGTCCCAGCCTCGGTGGCTGGACACAATACGCCCCTCTCAGCGCTATCGGTGCAGCCGGTGGCCCCGGCGAAGGTATGGGCGTTGTCCTCTGGGCGACGTCCATCGGAATCTTCTGCATCGGCCAGCTGCTGGGTTCGTTGAATTTCATAACCACAACGCTTGACATGCGTTGCAAAGGCATGTCCCTCATGCGCCTCCCGCTCACCGCCTGGGCTTGGTTCATCACCTCAATCATGGGCCTCACCGCATTTGCAGTGCTGATGCCCGCCTGCATCCTTCTTATCCTCGATCACGTCGCCGGCACCAGCTTTTTTGTCGCCTCCAACCTGGTCATCGGCGATCATGTCTTGCCGCACTCGGGCGGATCCACTCTCCTCTGGCAGCACCTCTTCTGGTTCTTCGGACACCCCGAGGTTTACATCGCAATCGTCCCTGGCATGGGTATCGTTTCCCACGTTCTCGTTACCAACATGCGTCGGCCCATGCTCAGCCACCGAGTCCTCATCTATTCCATGGGCGCCCTCGCAGTTCTGAGCTATATGGTTTACGGCCACCACATGTTCGTCAGCGGCATGAATCCGGTCTCGGCGATTGCCTTCTCGTTCCCCACACTCGTGATTACCATTCCCTCCACCATCATCGTTCTGATCTGGCTGGGAAGTCTCTATGGCGCGAAGTTGAGGATCAACTCGGCGTCGCTATTCGCGCTGGGCTTTGTTTCCATGTTCATCAGCGGCGGGGTCAGCGGATTCTTCCTGGCGCAGCCTTCGCTTGACATCATGCTGCACGCCACCTATTTCGTGGTCGGTCACTTCCACCTCGTGATGGGAGTTGCGGCCATGTTCGGGATCTTCGCCGGAACTTACTTCTGGTTCCCCAAAATGACTGGCCGCATGATGAATGAGACCTTAGGCAAGGCCCACTTCATCCTCAGCTTCATTGGCACCTACTGCATCTTCATGCCGTTCCACTACCTGGGAATGGCCGGAAACGTTCGCCGCTATCAGGCTTTCACCGACGATTACCTTATCCCGCTCATTCCGGTTCACAGGTTCATCACCGTTGCCGCTCTCGTCACCGGTTTCGCCCAGCTTATTTTCGTCTACAACCTGATCTACAGCCGGTTCAAAGGGCCCATGGCCCCGAACGATAATCCGTGGGAGGGCACATCGCTTGAGTGGAGCACCGCTACGCCACCGCCCCACAACAACTTTGGCGACAAGATGCCGGTGGTTTATCACGATCCGTATCAATACAGCGTCGAGGGTGCGAGCAGCGACTACGTGATGCAGACCTCGCAGGAAAAACTTACGAATCCGCACGAAGAGAAATAAAAATAAAATAAAGAAGAGAAACTATCCTCGCGCAAGGCAGTGCAGAATTGGAGCGTTAGCAGTATGGCGACCACGGTCCACGAACCGCCAAAGATCGATCTTGACCGTTTACCGAGCGAAGGTTCCGGAAACGGTGGCTGGAGAAACGTTGGTCCCACGGGCGGAGATTTGCGACGAGTCATGCCATCCTCTCCGGCTCCCGCGAGCACCGGCATCTGGGTAGGCTTGGCGGCCATCACCATGACCTTCGCCGCTTTCACCAGTGCTTTGATCGTCCGTCAGGGAGCGGCCCCGGATTGGCAACACTTCACACTACCGTCGATTCTCTACCTGAATTCGCTGATCATTGTCGCCAGCAGCATCACGCTTGAAGTTTCCCGCCGCCAGATCGCGACGTTTATGGGCGGCC
>Ga0307474_10002400_pt1 | contig 13483 bp, 9 predicted proteins | sample atmos_gasesECM1C_2_FD_203312 | JGI IMG/M metagenome (GOLD analysis project Ga0307474, IMG submission 203312) | Hardwood forest soil microbial communities from Morgan-Monroe State Forest, Indiana, United States - atmos_gasesECM1C_05 | ecosystem: Environmental > Terrestrial > Soil > Temperate... | reverse complement strand
GATACTTCGCCGCGACCGTGCCCTACGCCGCTGACGAAGTTGGCTACGGACCCGATGACGATGACACGGTAGTAATTTGGCAGGCAGGGCTGCCACGGCTTCCTGAAGTCGCTGGTGCCGCAAGACCCATCAAGATCGTGCATGCAGAAATCCGCGCTGCGCTGGAGCACTGAGGACTTCGCGGCGCTCTAACGCTCCCGCAAACCTCGGCTTGGAACAGTGCGCCGAGTTGAAGCCCCAACAGTCGCCTCACGTCGCCCCGGCGACGTTATCCACTGGCGAACAGGACCGCCGGGCAGCAACGTCCCTGCTGTTGCGCGCCCGGCGAGACTCTCCCGATTACACCTCAGGCGCGACACGCTCGGCGATCGACTCCAGCGCTGCCTGCGTGGCTGCCGCAGCGCGCTTGCCGCCGCGACCGGCACCCCGCGCCGCAACTCTCGTTCCGCGCGCAAGTGCTTCACGTCCCGCGTGAGCCCCTGCGCGCACCAGGGAGCCTGCTACCCGCTTGGCGCTTACCAGTACCTTTTTCGCCGCGCGCCTGACCTCCTTCTTCGCGACACGGCTGGAGCGTTGAGAGCGGGCAGTAGTTCGGCGAGTGGCCGCCGATGTGGCCCGACGGGCAGTTCTTCGACCTGATCGCTTTGCTCGAGGCATGTTCACTTCTCCGGTGCAGTTGGCAAACGCGATCCTAAGCTGCGCGCGAGAGAACCGACGATCGTCCGAGCACCGTTTGCAGCGTCAGCCTTAACCTACAGCGTGTGATTGCCGACAGCGACAAAGGGTTGGCCAGGTCGCCCCGGCCCAGATCGCGGGTTGGCCGTCCGCGCTAGTCGCTCATCCGCTTGAGCACGGCTACGTTGACCTCCGTCCGAACCGTGAATCCCAGGCCCTCATAGAGGGATATCGCGGGCTGGTTGTCCCTCCACACATGGAGGAACGGCCTTTCGCCCCGCGCCTCGATGCGCGCAGTCACCGCGGCCGATAGGCACCACGCCAGCCCGCGGCCGCGGAAATCCGGATGCGTGCACACGCCGCTCACCTCGGCGTGACCGGGAAGGTGCATACGCTCACCGGCCATTGCGGCGAGTCGCCCGGCAATCCGCGCCCCGAGGAACGTCCCCATCGAATGCGTTCGCGGCAGGAATGGCCCGGGCTCGGTGAGCCTGGCCAGAGCCAGCATCTCGGGTACATCGGCGTCGCCGAGCGTCACAATCTCGGCGGGGGCGGGCTCGGACGGCACGCGGCGCGTCGCCACCATCTGCACGCCTTTGGCTGCTTTCGCCACCACGAAGCCCGGCGGAATCACGTTGTCCGGAACCTGTAGCAGGAACACGGTTTCGCCGGGCCGTACCAAGTCAGTCAACGCGGCAAGTGCCTGGGGGCTGTCGTCGCGAGCCGACGCGAACAGATTCACATCGCGCACGAAACGTCGCGCCAGCGTGTTGCCCTCCGACAAGTGGGCCTGGTGTGTTGACAGGCTCGCCCAGACAGGGCGCTCAATCGGACTCACAGCTCGCCTCACGGGTCATCGCACTCCTCCTTGCCGCAGAGATTGCAACGCGGCTCGTATCGGCAGTAGTGTGGATCGCGAGTCAACTACGAAAGATTCTCCCATGCGCGTCGCAATCATCGGTCAACAGGCCTTCGGCAAGAGCGTACTCGAGGCGTTCCTCGCCCGTAATGCCACGGTTGCAGGAGTGTTCTGCGCACCGGAGAAGCCCGGCACCAAGCCTGATGCTCTGCGGGTGGCGGCGGAGGAGCGTGACGTGCCGGTATTTCAACTCGCGACGCTGAAGGATGACGAGGCATCGCGGACACTTGAGAGCCTCGACGTCGAGCTCGGCGTGATGGCTTACGTGCTGCAGTTTGCGCCACAGACTTTCGTCAATATCCCTAAGCACGGAACGATCCAGTATCACCCCTCGCTCCTGCCGCGCTACCGTGGACCGAGCTCGATCAATTGGCCGATCATCAAGGGCGATACCGAGACGGGGTTGACGATTTTTCGCCCATCGGACGGGTTGGACGAGGGACCGATCATCCTCCAGAAGAGCGTGCCGATCGGACCCGAGGACACGCTCGGCACCGTGTACTTCGATCGCCTGTACCCTCTCGGAGTCGACGCGCTGATCGAGGCGGCGGAGCTCGTCGTCGCCGGCAAGCATCGGCAGACCCCGCAGCAGGAAGAGCTGGCCAGCTACGAAGGCTGGTGCCGCGACCCGGAATCCCGGATCAACTGGCAAGCACACGTCGATCAGATCTACGACCTCATTCGCGGCTGCAACCCCTCGCCGGGCGCGTGGACGACGGTTCAGGGTAAGAAGCTGCGCATCTACGACGTGGTCCGCCACCGGACCCGAACCTTCAGCGCGGTGTCTGGCAAACCGGGAGTGGTCTCTGCGGTGGGAAACGAGAGTATCGAAATTGCCGCTCAGGGCGGACGTCTCGAGTTGCGCAGCGTGCGGCTCGAGGGGGGCGCCAAGATGGCCGCGGGCGCGCTTGCCACGTCGCTGCGAATCACAGTCGGAGCAGCGCTCGAATCCTGACGCTCAGTCGGTCTATCCGCGGTCAAATCTCAACCGCCCTTGTCGCCGACCTTGATCCGTAGCGCCTTCCCCTCGTAACCCTGCAGCACTAGCGGCAGTGTCCCGTCCGGCGACACCTCGAGGGTCGCCGCCTGCGAATCGAGCGCATCGGTGCATTTCGAGCCCGGGGGCGCCGCGTGGAGCGGCACCGATTCGCTCACCGGCCGATCGGCGAAGTTGATCGCCGTGACCTCGATATCCGCGCTGTCAGGTAATTGGTGCACCACCACGAAGAGTCCCCGCGCGCGCACCGGCGGCAGATCGATGAGGCGCGCTGTGGACAGGTGCAACTCCGCGCGGGCTTTGAGAATGCGCGCAAGCCGCGAGGTAAAGGAATCGGGGTCCTCGAGCTGCCGCGGCAGCGCCCCGTAGAGGGCCACCGCACGCGGGAGACCTGCGGCCGAACGCGTGGCGGCCGGATTGGTACCGAGCAGGTCATAGGCGCCGCGGTTGATCCAGCGGGTATCGCCATCGCCGAGGCGCTGGCGCACCGCGTCCGCAGGCAGCGTGAGCGCACCGACGAGATCCCAGCCGGAAACCGCGAAAACCCCCGGTTGCATCGCATTGTAGAAGGCCAGCAGCAGGTGCAGGCGCTTGATTCTCTCCACGTCAGACGGCGGGAGCGCGTTCAGGTCACGGATCCCCAGAGCGGCGGCCGCGACGGTCGCCGTGGTGCTCGCCACCCCTTCCCCAAACTTGAGGTTGTAGGGAGCGCTCTCGCCGATCAGCCGGTCATACATCTCGCGACGCACCAGCTCACGAAGCTGCTCGCCCGTCAGCTGTCCGCCGCGAAACGGGAACATGTCTTGCGCGTGCGGCCCGAAATGCGAGATGCCCATGGTCAGCTCGTCATGATTCTGCAGCGCATGAATGAGCCGCACCGGATCGATGTCGTACTGCTTCATCAACTGGAACAGAAGGCGCAGGAACTCCGCGTCCCCGGTGAGCAGTGCGTGATCATAAGCGGGCCGTGTTACGAAGTCGTACGTCAGGTCCGGGCCGCCGCGCGACATTTCCTTCATCACATCGAGCGGCAGCGCGAGCTCCTCGAAGGTAAAGCCGTCGAGCTTGCGCACCATGTCGGCGATCAACTGATTCGCCGTGATCGACAGAGGATGGCCAGCCCACTGGACGCGCCCGCTGCGGTTGCGCTCGATGCCGAGCAAACCATTGGCATCGAGCCGCACCATCCGATCCCCGAGCACGCCGAGCTCGTCTACCGCATCGCCGATGACCAGACGCTCGGCCGCGAAGGAAGGGTCGAGCCAGTTGAGAGTGGGCTGACCCTGCTTGAAGTAGTGCAGGTAGACCCAGCGGCGGCGTATCCCATCCACTCCGCGGACGACGTCGGTGGCGCTCCAGTCGGTCTCCTTGACTCCGGGCGCATAGAAGATGCCGGAGTGAAGCTGACCGACGATGTAGCCCTTGCTCTGCAGCTCATCGACCGCGGCGGGGCTGAGATTGACCGCGTCCTGACCCGCAGGTACCGGCGGCAAGAGCGCCCAGTCCGCCGGCTCGATGCTGACCATGTGATAGATGCCGGGATAATCGGCGTACGCGCGCTCGGCCAGGCGAAAATCCGCTCCCTTGCCGGTGTGTCCCGGAATGATGTCACCGATCACGACGGCGCCATGGTGTGCGGCCGCCGCTACCATCGCCTTGTACTGCGCCTCCGTGCCGAATGCGGGGTCGATCTCGAAACTGATGCGGTCGAAATTACCGTCCACCGAGGGCGTGTAGGCACGCCCACGGACGCCGCCCGAGCGCTTCATGGGACCCGTGTGAATGCCCTGAATGCCGATCGCCTCGAAGGCACGCCACAGGCGCTCGTCGGCGAGCGTCGCGAGCACGGAGGCGCCGGGCGTTACGGCGATGGTGGAGGCTGGGTAGGCGGTGAACCACACGGAAGCCCGTGCGACCGCTGCGCGCGGCTGTGGCTCACCGTAGGGATGCTGCCACTGTATGGAATTTCCCGAATAGCGGCGCGCCAGCGCCGCGGCCTGGTGCAGCATCGAGCGCGTCTCGAGCCATCGAATGTAGGCGTGGGCATCAGCCGCTGTCGGCGCGTTGGCGGCACTGGCGGCGGCCGCCGGTGCTGCAGTGGCGAGTGCAGTCCAGCTCAGGGCGTGGATCACGACGACGGCACCCCAGAGCATCCGCTTGGCGCAGCGAGTCCTCGTCGCGAGCTCGTGACCCGAAGCGTTCGCCGGCTGTTTGGACCCTTGCATGGTGCTCAACTGTGCGGAAGTGAAACGAAGGAGAACCCCACGCGATATTAAAGTAATTTCCGGGCGCGGCCTCGATCAACCGGCGCGGCCCACCAGCCGCAGGAGAGCCAGCGCCAAAACGCCAGCTTGGTGCTATGTTTCATACACAGTCTCTCGGGGGGCAGATTCGTGGAAGCTGACGCGACCCGCAATCAGGCAACACCGTCGAGCGCTTCGAGGCCATCCCCGCCGGCGCTGATTGAGATCCGATCGATCGACTATATTCCCGAGGCCGAGCGACACGGCGGCCTCATGAGTCAGTTCACCTTATGGCTCGCGGCTAATCTTCAGATCACGGCGATCGTCACCGGAGCGCTGGCCGTGGTATTCGGCGGTGACGTGCTGTGGTCGCTGGTCGCACTCCTCGTCGGGCAGGTGATCGGGGGCGCCGTGATGGCGTTGCACGCCGCGCAGGGCCCGCAGCTCGGACTGCCGCAGATGATCTCCTCGCGCGTGCAGTTCGGCGTCTACGGGGCGATCCTGCCCATCGTGGCGGTTTGCCTGATGTACATCGGCTTTTCCGCCAGCGGCTGCGTGCTGGCCGGACAAGCCACCTCGCAGCTGCTCGGTGTCGGCGAGGCCGCCGGTATCGTCATCTTCGCCTGCCTGATCGTGGTCGTGACCCTGTTCGGTTATCGGGTCATCCACGGGCTCGGCCGCGTGGCCAGCGTCGTGGGCGTGGTCGTATTCATCTATATGTTTGGCAGGCTGTTCGCGACCCACGATGTGGCGGCCCTTTTGGCCAAGCGCCACTTCTCGCTCAGCCAGTTCCTCCTGGCGATGTCTCTGTCGGCGTCCTGGCAGATCGCCTTCGGTCCCTATGTGGCGGATTATTCGCGTTACCTGCCGCGCGATACCCCGGTGCTGCGCGTATTCGTCGCGGTGGGCCTCGGCTCCCTCATCGGCTCGCAGGTATCCATGACGTTCGGGGTGTTCGCTGCGGCGCTCGCTGGCGCGCAATTCGAGCATCACGAGGTTGCATACATCGTCGGCCTCGGCTCCACCGGATTGGCCGCGAGTCTGCTCTACCTCGGCATCGCCTTCGGCAAGGTCACGGTGACTTCGCTGAACGCGTACGGCAGCTTCATGTCGATGGCGACCATGGTCAGCGCGTTCCGGCGCGGGTTGCGCCTCCCCGCCAGTCATCGTTTCATATATATCATCGCGATGGTCGCCATCTCGGCACTGCTCGCCCTGACAGGCCGGCACAGCTTCCTCAAGGCTTTCGAAGCGTTCATCCTCTGCCTGCTCGCGGTTTTCACACCCTGGAGCGCCATCAATCTGGTGGACTACTATTGTTTCACCCGCTCACGCTACGACGTGCCGGCGCTCTCCGACCCCAACGGACGCTATGGTCGCTGGAACATGACCGGCATCGTCATTTACCTCGTCGGCATCCTCGTGCAGATTCCCTTTCTCGACACGGCCTTCTACACCGGACCGCTGGTCGACCCGCTCGGTGGTGTCGACATCTCGTGGATCGTCGGACTGTTGGTGCCGGGCGTTCTCTACTATCTGCTGGGTCGAGCCTCACAGCGCCGCGCACCACCGCAGCCCATCCTGCCGTCATAGCGAACGAGTAGGATGCGCAGATGACGCTCACGATCGTGCTGCTCGCGGTGGCAGTGGCGCTCGCAGGAGGATACGCGCTCCGCGGTGTGCTCCGCCGGACGGGCCGAGGCGTGACGCCCGCTGCACCGCGCGCCTCGCCACCGGGTACGGCAGACGTTGCGGTCACGGTGGCCGGTGAAGCCGCGCAAGGCTCGGTGACGGCGCTGCGAGCCGCCAGTGCGGAAGTCGCGGAGCGACTGTGGCGACACGCCTTCGGCGCCGCAACCCCCCTCGGGGGACCCGCAGCGGAGCATGCACCGGTGTACACGGCGGTCGAGGAGGCGCTGCAAGCCGTGCAGCTCGACCCCGGCTACCTGCCGCGACGACCCGCGTTGATTCCGCAACTGCTGCGGGCCTCGCGCGACGTGGAGGCAGGACCCGCCTCGCTCGCGACGATCATCTCGCAGGACCCGGTCCTGGCAGGTGATGTGCTGCGACTCGCCAACAGCAGCTACTACCGCATCACTCCGGATCCGGTGGAGACCGTGCAGCGCGCAATCGTGGTGTGCGGCGTCGACGGGCTGCAGGGCCTCATCGCGACGGCGCTCATGCGGCCGATTTTCCGTGCGACCGGCCAGAATTTTCCGCGCTTCGCACCGCTGCTCTGGGAGCGCTCGGCCAGAGCCTCTGCCGCAGCCGAGCGCGTCGCCATGCACTTTCGTCATGAGGATCGGTTCGAGGCACAGCTGCTCGCGTTGCTCTCGGCCCTCGGTCCGCTCGCGGTCTATCGTGCAACGCTCGAACAGTACGCCCGCCTGCCTGAGCTTCGGCCGAGCCCTTCGCTCTGCGTTCGGCTGCTCAGCGCGCTCGGCCCGGTAATGGCTCAGCGCATCGCGCGCGACTGGAACAGCTCGGAACGCCTGGTTGCGGCGCTCGATCCCGCCGCAGTCGAGCCTGCGCTGCCGGAGGACCGGGCACTGCGGCTCGCACTGCACGGTGGCGAGTTGCTTGGTACGCTGAGCGTGCTCCTGGAAGAGAACGTCGTGATCGAGGCCGAGAGCTCCAGGATCATGGCGAAGTCGGGGCTGCCCGAGCCGCTGACGGCGGATATCTGGAAGCGACTGCGGCGCGGGACGTAGCTTTCGATTCGCATCACCGGAAGGAGACCAACCGATGAACGCGCGCCTGCTCAGCCGACGTCAATTCAATACGCGTTGCGCGGGCCTCGGCTTGTCGCTGCCGATCCTGGGCGCAGCGGGCGCGCTGCAGCTGAGTGCCCCCGCTCTTGCTGCCACCGGTGCGGCCACGGATGCTCTTCGGCGGACCGTACGACTTCCGGACGGCACGGCAGTGACCGCGCTCGGTCAGGGCTGCTGGCATCTCGGCCAGGGAAGGCATCCCGAAAGTGTCGAGGAAGATGCGCTGCGCACCGGCCTCTCGCTCGGCATGACATTGATCGACACTTCCGGAAACTACGGGAGCGGCCGTTCCGAACAGCTCATCAGTCACGTGCTCGCCGCAGCCCGCGAGCGCATATTCCTGGTCTCCAAGGTCGAGGGCGACGAAGTCTCCGGAGATGGCATCGCGCGGGCCTGCGCAGCGAGCCTCGGGCGCCTCGGCACGGACTATCTCGATCTCTATCTGCTGCATTGGCCGGTCTCGAGCTCGCAATTCCCCGGTGTGGTGGCCGCATTCGAACAGTTGCGCGCGGCGCGGAAAATCCGCGCATGGGGCGTCTCCAACTTCAACGTGAGCCAGATGGAGGATTTGTTCCGTGTTCCAGACGGTCGTCGCTGCGCCACCAATCAGGTTGCCTACAGTCTTCACAACCGTCGCATCGAGCGTGAGCTCCTGCCATGGTGCAAGCAGCACGATATGCCGGTGATGGCCTATTCCCCGCTGGGTGGAGACCATAACCTCGTGGTGGGTGACCATACCTTGGGAGAGCTTGGCGCGGCGCATGGCTGCTCCGCCGCCGCGATCGCGCTGGCCTGGGTCATCCGCGGGGGAAACGTCATCGCGATTCCGGAATCCGGCTCTCCCGAGCACGTCAAGGAAAACGCCGCGGCGCTTTCGGTCTCACTCACGCCGCAGGATCTGCAGACTCTGGAGGCCGCCTTTCCACAGCCCTCTACCGCAAGTTAGCCTGCCAGGGAGACGAGCCATTACCCGCTTCAGATCGCGCACCCTGCTCGCCCTCGGTGGCCTTCTGGCGATGGCCGCTGTGTGGGGTGCCGCCCCAGGCGATCTCCCGCGGAGCGGGGCCTCCTCGCCCGACCTCGTCCTGTACCACGGACGGATCCACTCGGTCGATTCCACCGACACGACGGTCGAGGCCCTCGCGATCGCTCACGGACGCATCGTCGCACGCGGTACCGATCGCGAAATGCTGGCGCTCGCCACGCGCGGCACCCGGCGCATCGACCTCGAAGGGCGCGCGGCGACACCGGGCCTCATCGATGCGCACGCGCACATCAGCGACGCCGGGCTCGCCGCGCTCTATGACGTCGACCTGAGCGAGGCCCGGTCGGTCGCGGACGTCGTCGGCCGCGTGCGGGTCGCCGTTGCGAGATTGAAGCCCGGCGAGTGGCTGGAGGGCGATGGCTGGGACGAGGGCAAGCTCGCCGAGCATCGCTATGTCACCGCCGCAGACCTCGACCCTGTGTCGCCCGCAAATCCGGTCTGGCTCCTGCATACCACCGGGCACTACGGCGTCGCCAACACCCTTGCGCTGCGCCAGGCACACATCGACCGAAATACGCCCGACCCGCCCGCCGCAACCATCGAGCGGGACGCGCACCGCCAACCGACGGGCGTGCTCAAGGAGTCGGCGGCGATGGACCAGGTGATCGAGCACATCCCGCCCCCGACTCCGGCACAGCTCCGCGCAGGCATCCTCGCGAGCCTCGAGCTCATGCATCGTGAGGGCATGACGGCGGTCAAGGATCCCGACATCGGCCGGCCCGTTTGGGACGCTTACACTCAGCTGCTCCAGCAGGGTGCGCTTCGGGCCCACGTATGCGTCCTCTGGCACGCAGGCTCGACGCTCGAATCCGCTCGCGCCGCCCTCGCCGAGATCGAGCAGCACCCGAGACCGCCCGCCTCGCTCGGCGACGGCCGGCTCGTTTCCTGCGGCGCGAAGATCTACATGGACGGCAGCGGCGGCGCCCGCACCGCCTGGATGCACGCGGACTGGAACCGTGGCTTCACCGGGGTCGATCGCGGCAACCACGGTTACCCCGCCGAGAATCCCGATGTGTATCGGGAGATGGTTCGACTATTCCATCGTGCCGGCGTGCACGTGGGCACTCATGCGATCGGCGACCACGCCATCGACTGGGTGGTCGACACCTACGCCGCCGTGCTCCAGGAATCCCCGACGATGGGTTTGCGCCACGCCATCATCCACGCCAACCTTCCAACGGAGCATGCACTCGGTGTGATGGCGCAGCTCGAGCACCGCTACGATGCGGGCTATCCCGAGGTGCAGGCGCCATTCATGTGGTGGATCGGGGATAACTACGCCGGCAACTTCGGTGCGCAGCGCTCATTGCGGCTCGTGCCTCTCAAGACCTTCGTCGCCCGCGGCATTCGTTTCAGCGGCGGATCCGATGCACCGGTTACGCCGCTTCCGGCGCGCTATGGGGTATGGGCCTCGGTCGAGCGCGAGCCGCTCCTCGGAACTTATGGACGGCATCCGTTCGGAGTCGCCGAGGCCGTCGACGTCGCCACCGCCATGCGCTCTTACACGCGTTGGGCAGCGCCCCAGTTGTTCCTCGAGCAGCGCATCGGCTCGCTCGAGGTCGGCAAGGACGCCGATGTTGCGGTATGGGACCGCGACCCCTACACGGTAGCGGCGGGTGAGCTCAAGTCGCTCAAGTGCCGCCTCACATTGCTCGCGGGCGAGATCGTCTTCGACGCCCGACGCGGGACCGGAGGCCAGTGACCGCGGTCGCTCGGACCGCATTACGCACCAGCGCGTCCATTGGGGTGCTCGCATTCTGGTGCGGCATGTGGATGGCAGACGAGCGTTATCCGTCCGAATACGACTGGCGATACATCACGATGTCGAGCCTGGTGTACCCCGACCGCAACCCGCGTGGATACCTCTGGGCGTGGACGGGTGTTGCATTGTGTGCGCTCGCCGGCCTCTACTGGACGGGAGTGCGCCTCTCTCAGAGCAGGCAGGCCGCCAGCCTCGCACCGCCCGCCGGAGTCCGGGCGCTGGCGGTCGGCTACCTGTGCATGATGTGCGGCGGCATGCTGCCGGGGCCGCTGCTGCGGCTGCCCAAGCTTCACGAGCTCCTCGCGCTGAGCGCGTTCTTTGGCGTCGGCATCGGTCTCGTGCAGTCCACGCTGCTGATGGCGCGTCAGAGCGTCTGGCTCGCCACCCTGCCAGGGAAGCGGCAGTGGTACGCGGTCGTGCTCGCCGCCGTTGCCGTGTCTCCGGTCGTGCTGGCGGCGCTTGCACAGGCGTATGTTTCCTACGCCCGACCGGAGTTGCCGTGGGTCAGTCTCGCCTGGCGTGCCCGTGGCGTCCCCATCTATTTGAGTTTCGCCTTCTGGGAATGGGTCGCGTGCGCCGTCTTCTCCGCGTACATGCTGGCGCTGTGTTGGGTTACGGTTCCTCGCCCGCCACGGCTTGCGCTGCCATGGCATCGGTCGCGATCGGCTTGAATTCGGGCTGAAACCATCTCTGTGCAATGAGCGTCGGCACCACTGCGCTGCCGATGACGGCCGTGACGAGGACGGTGTACTGACTGCGGTTGATGATGCCGTTCGTCAGTCCGAAGAGAGCCGAGATCGAGCCGAACGTGAGACCAGTCGACATCAACAGCGTCGTATACATTCCCTCGCGGCGATCGAACTTGTGATAGACAGTGAGCGGCAGGATTCCGACGAATTTGGTGGCCATCTTGATGGCGAGAAAGACGGCGATCAGGCCGCCCGCTGCCAGGACTGCGTGAGCCTCGACGAGCGACCCAGCCTTGAGGAAATAGAAGGGCGTCAGGATCGAGAAGGCGATCGTCCGCATCCGGCTCGGCAGCTCCGGCTCGGCGAGGAATGTCGGTGCAAGCGCCATCCCCACGAGATAGGCGGGCAGCACCGCCTCGCTGCCCGCAACGCTTGCAAGTCCCCCGAGCCCGAGAAGGATCAGCGCAACGAATTTCGTCTGCGGCTCGCTGACGCGCGCTCCCAGGCGTTTGAGCATCCAGGGCGCGTAGAGGGCCAGGATGGCCAGTACCGCGATGGTGACGGCGCCGAAGATCAACAGACGTCGATCGTAGTGTGCAAACACGATCCCGAGGGCCAGGACCGTACCGAGGTCATTGATGAAGCAAGCCGCAAGAATGATCTTGCCGATCTCGGTCTTGTTGAAGCCGGTGTCGATCATCACGGCGTAGACGACTGCGACCGAGGTCGTGGAGAGGGCGATGCCGGCGATCTGGGCCTGCGGCCAATCCCAGCCGATGCCCCAGCGGGCGTAGGCGAGCACCCCGAGATAGGGGGCAACGAACCCCATGACACCGATCGACATGCTCGACCAGAAGTGCTTGCGCACGACGCGCGGGTCGATCTCGGTTCCTGCGAGGAAGGTGAGAAGGATTGCGCCGAAGCCGGACAGAAAGTTGACCCATTCGGTAATCTGCAAACCGACGACGTTGCCCGCCACGGCTCCCACCACGATTTCGATGAGCGCGACGGAGATCGCGACGCGAATCGAGACGAGCGAAGCGAGGAGAGCCAATCCCAGCCAGAGGGCCGAGTGGAGCCAGACGCCAGCCATTTCCGCCTCCGATACCACGGCAGAGAGCGAGACTCTCCCCGTCAGCCGATGACACCTACCGCAGCTCAGGCTGCACCCGTAGGGGTCATCAGCCGTCTGGCTCGTGGGCCATCGGGCGGTTTGAGGGGAACCCCATCCCCGTTCGAGCAATAAAGCTACGAAGATCGCTGCAAGGATGTCAACCGCTACCGCTCAGGGTGAGCCTGGCCACTGGCCCCGCCTCGTCCTGGTGATATCCCGTAATCTTCCTCAGCATGAAAGGCTCCCGCGCCTCAACAGCCCGCAAAACGGCGACCCTCACCGTGGCTGGGCGCGAAGTCACAATCTCGAACCCGGATAAGATCCTGTTTCCGAATGCCGGGTACTCCAAGCTCGATCTCGTGCGCTACTACCTCGCCGTGGCGGATGGTGCGCTTCGCGGCGCCGGCGGCCGCCCCAACATGCTGGTTCGCTACCCCAACGGCATCGACGGTGAGCACTTCTACCAGAAGCGCGCGCCGACGAGCCGGCCGCCCTGGATCGAGGTTGTCGAGCTGCGCTTCCCCTCCGGGCGCGCTGCCGAGGAGGTCGTGCCGCGCGATGCGGCGGCACTCGCCTGGTTCGCGAATCTCGGCTGCCTCGAGCTGCATCCGCACCCGGTACGGGCCGAGGACCTGGACCACCCCGATGAGCTGCGCATCGACCTGGACCCCGTACCTGGCGTGACCTGGACGCAGGTGCTCGAGGTCACCCAGGTTGCTCACGCGGTCCTCGAGGACTTCAAACTCGTCGGCTGGCCGAAGACATCCGGCTCCCGCGGCATGCACGTCTGCGTGCGGCTCGAGAGACGCTGGGCTTTCGAGGATGTGCGCCGCGCTGCACTCGCCCTGGCACGCGAGGTCGAGCGGCGCGCGCCGAAGCTTGCGAGCAGCAAGTGGTGGAAGGAGGAGCGCCAGGGTGTCTTCGTCGATTACAACCAGAACGCCAGGGATCGCACGGTCGCGTCCGCGTATTCGGTGCGGCCCGTGCCGGACGCGCGCGTCTCGGCGCCGCTAAGATGGGATGAGGTGGATGACTGCGACCCGGCGGATTTCAACCTGGCGACAATGCCGGTGCGCTTTCAGAAGCTCGGCGACGTGCATGCGCCAATCGATCAGCACGCCGGCTCGCTCGCGGGCCTGCTCGAGCTGTTCGAGCAGCAGGGCCTGGGCGATGCTCCCTGGCCGCCGCATTACCGGAAGCAGGAGTCTGAGCCACCGCGTGTACAACCCTCGAAGCGAAAGAAGCCGCTGATCGAGATTGGCCGCGCG
>Ga0307474_10002399_pt1 | contig 13484 bp, 13 predicted proteins | sample atmos_gasesECM1C_2_FD_203312 | JGI IMG/M metagenome (GOLD analysis project Ga0307474, IMG submission 203312) | Hardwood forest soil microbial communities from Morgan-Monroe State Forest, Indiana, United States - atmos_gasesECM1C_05 | ecosystem: Environmental > Terrestrial > Soil > Temperate... | reverse complement strand
CCACCCATCGTTGTCATAGTCGAGGAGCGCGACCCCGGATCCGGGCGTTTCCAGAATCGTTTTTTTTTCGAAAGTGCCGGATATGTGATGAAACTTGTCGAGTCCAGAGGCGTGGGTGATATCGGAGAAGACGACCGGCGCGCCGTCGACAAATCCGCCTGCTGTGATGGGACGGTGCAGTGCATCCTTAACCGGCGCATGTGCGACTCCGGTGCTCATGCCGCTCTGAGTGTCAACTTCCGGGGGGGTCTGCGCCAGTCCAGTGGAAAGCAATAGCGTGAAGCAGACGGATCGAATTACCACGAACCAGGCAATCCGCCGGGAATGGATAGCAAAATTGCTGGAAGACATGGTTGGTGTAGCCGCTGACTACGCCGTACAAGATGCGAAATCTTCTCACACCGCCGTTTCCAAGTCCAGCCAGCTGGGCCAACGCCGATTGGCAGCGCCCCCCGAGGCGCAATCTGCAAGGAATATATCTGCAGGGTTGGGTCGAGCCCGTCTGATGAGAAACCAGACCCGCTAGTCCGGGACACGCAAACCGGAAAGGAACAGGACACTCGGAATGCATTGCCTTAGCGACCAGCCCTCCTCGACCGAGTCCCAAAAGCTTGTCGGGGGCGGCTCACCCCCGAAGTCCATTTTCACCCGCCAAGGTACAGGACTTAACTGGGATTTCTACATCGTGCAATGTAGAGCGCGGTGAGGATGTATGGGTTTATCCTATCGATGCGCTACTGTGTCAGCTGATGCAGCAGCGCCCATGCGTCGTGTGGAAGATAAAATCCGTAGACTCTGTACTGACCTTACCGTCGCAAAAGACGACACGGAAGTCAGGGCCATTCTGACCGAGCTCCAGGACGCATTGCACGAGTACATCGAACGCCTTCGATCGCGTCTTCCCAACTATCCAATCATCATTGAACGACGCGCCCGAAACGAGATTCCAGAAAACTCGCGATAGCTTTTCAGCCCTTGATATTGAGGGAAGGTGTTGGGCTCAGCGGTTGCTTGCCTTTGCCGCAGCCTGAGCAGATAACAGCTCTCATGTACGGCGTGGCCGTTCTCATCGGTCTTACTGATTTCAAGCTCCACAGGGTTGTGACAGATAAAGCACAGGGGAGAAGTTATCGGTTCGGGCATGAGCGGTGCCTCCATTGCAGATGAATAGCACGATTCCTGCCATTTGATTCGCGACTTGGATTTGTGCGGGATACGCGGTCCGACCAGTCCGCGAACCGGGAATTTTGGGCGAGCGGCCGAAAAATCTGCACTGCTTTTCGACCCCTGGGACCTTCGATCTACAGTTAACACCCTAGACGAGGCCCACGCGCTCTGTCGAGATCCTGATTCCTTCCCGGTAGTTGGTTCTCCTCGGTTCCCGCCGATGTGGTCTGAGCTGTGTATCGCGCGACGACATTCTTGCTCAATAAAGGAAACAGAACTTAACTGTCTAAGGCGTTACTTCGAAGCCTTCATTGCTACACCCACAACGATTTGGAGTTTCAACCCAGAACATGAGCCTGCTGACCCAATCCGATGATCGATGCGTTGAGTGCACTGATCACAGCTAGCTTAACGCCATCCGTGATCGGAGATCGACCTTCTCCCTCGAAAACAACTGCGGGAATCGGTGGGTTAAGCAGCTTCCATCGGCTCTAGAGTTACCTTGTGCCCGAGTCGTTGGAGCCGCTTCACCAAGTACCGCTTTAGCCCGTCGGACTGAATGCGATCGAAGTAGTTTCCGCCAAGATCGTCGTAGTTGTTGTTGTTCTTTTGTAAGTGATAGGCAATAGCGATGAGAGTATGGGCCACGGCGATAATGGCTCTCTTCGTACGCCGCCTCGCCGCTAAGCGTCTGAACTGTGAGGACAAGCACGTGTTCTTGGTCCGCAGCGCCCAAGCGCATTGACATACCATGCGGCGCAACCAGGGGCCCCCTTGACGAGTTGTACCGCGCAAACGTTTGCCGGCACTTTCGTGATTGCCTGGGCACAGCGCGGCCCAACTGGCCAACTGCTCAGCGGTTGGAAACTGCGCCATGTTGTCGCCTATTTCGGCGAGAAGAGCCCACGCTGCCACTCGATCAAATCCTGGTACCGTGTCCCAGCGCTCAACCGCTTGCGCCAACTCCGGTCTTTGGCTGCCGATCTCCTCCAGACGTTGGTCGAGCAGTGCAATTTCGTGTTCGACAAACTGCACTTGATCCACTAAACGCCGTAGCAAAAAGCAATGATGGGCACGGATCTTGCCTTCCAACGCAAGTTTTAATTGCGGAATCTTTACGCGCAGATGACCCAGGGCGAGCAAGGCGAGGTGTTCCGGATCATCTTCCCCGGTGATCATGCCCTCCAGCATGGCCCGTCCACTCTTGCCGAGAACGTTGGTCGCCACACTCGCCAGTTTTACGTTGGCGTCTTCTAACACCTTCTGAATTCGACTACTGAGGCGCGAGGCTTCCTGGGACAGACTCGCCCGCATTCTTGTCAGGTCGCGTAGATCGCGAATGATTTTCCTCGACCTACGATCCGCGTATTATCCAACTGGCCGGTCGCTTGTCCTTCTGAGGCGCGTTAGCGTCTCCATTCCAACGTCCGCTCGGAGCACGTGATTACCGGGCGGAGGGGAAAGAGTTAGCTCCACGCGGGCTGCGGAATCGTGAACACAAAATCAGATTCGCAGCGTGCAGGTTCGAGTCCCCGCCCTGCCACGAGCAACGCAATCTGCTTTGCTTTAGCCCCCGGGAACTCGGCAGGAAAGAAAAGTGACATTTCTTTGACATCTCGGTGACAACGGGACAATGTCATCTCGACTAGAAATATGCGGTGATCTGTTGGAAAGTCTGAGACTAAGTCAGGGACGCAAAGGGGCATGGGAACTGGGAGTATAAAGGGTGCCATCGCGTGGCTGCTGCTTGTCGTTGCTTTCGTTTCGGGCCGCCCTTCGTTTGCGATTCCTGCATTCGCCCGCAAATATGGCCTTCCCTGTTCAGCTTGTCACGCAGCATGGCCTTTGCTGAATAACTTCGGGCAGACTTTCAAAGACAATGGATATCAATTGGGCAATGGGCGCGACGCGCCGATCTACCAACAGCCGGATTACTGGCCCATCACATTTCGCGTGACACCGCAGTGGCACCGGGAGAGCAACGATCGCGTTGCGGTCGACAAAATTGCCGGCAACGCCTCCGCTGGCCAGGTTGAAAGCAGCGTGGCGTCTTCGGGTTTCGATACTTCCGCCATCGATATTCTCACCGGCGGTACTCTTGCGAATAACATCTCTTTTTTAGTCCAGCCCTTTATCAACAATGGAAGCAGCTCTATATCGCAAGCCTGGTTGCGTCTTGACAATCTGGCCCGGTCGCGTTGGCTGAACCTAAAGCTTGGCAAGTTCGAGTTGGATGAGCCCATCTCTCAAGAACGAAATCTTCTCCTCAGCAATACTGGAGGCAGCTACTACAATTATTTCTTCACGCCACCGGGCGACAGGAACTTTGCCGGCCTCGGTGGGAATCAGCTGGGGGTAGAGGTATCGGGACACTCCGAAAATGACTACACCCGTTACTCGGTGGCGCTGCTTGGCAATTTCCCGAACCAAACGTACAACGCTTACGCGAATGTCACACAATCCTTCGAGCTTCCTAAGCTCGGGTTGCAGCGGTTCGGCGCCTACGGATACCTGGGGGAGGCACCAACATATTTCCAAACGAGCGGAGGCGCACCAATCCCAGGAGCAGGCTTGGGAAATCGCAGCTTCTACCGCGCCGGCGCTTATGGGATCTGGTACGCAGGCAAGTTCGACTTCGACACGTTCTTCCTGCATGGGCAGGACAATGTGTTTCTTGGCAATTCCATCCCGGCCAATCAGCCCTCAGCTCTGCCTCTCGGAGCAGTAGGACCGGTGTGGAACGGGGGGTTTATAGAAGCGCACTATACCTATAACCCACGATTTATACTGATTGGTAAGTACGAACTGATCCGAATGTCCAGGCAAGCGAATCCTGGGATTCGCGCCAACCTGGGGAATCTGGATACCTGGGCAGTGGGGTATCGCTGGTATCCCATCATGAATCCGCGGGCCGGCTTGGCCTGGGTGCAAGAGTACTCCCGCATCATCAACGCGGGAGCAGCGCCACTTTCCGGGCGAGATGACATCGGCAGCAGTCTTCTGATGGGTTTCGATTTCGACTTTTGAAGCGACGAGTTCCCATGCATCTGGTAGGCGATAAGACGAATATAGCGATGATGTTAATCATCCTGTTATCCGGGCTGACCAGCTACGCGCAAGAAAGCCACATCGGCAATCTGGTAGGGAACGCCAAGCATGGGAAGGCAATCTACCAACGCTACTGCATTTTCTGCCATGGTCCTGAGGGTGACGGGAATGGACAGAGCGCACCTTACCTCGATCCCAAACCTCGCGACTTCACCAAGGCTACATTCAAATGTCGATCTACGCCCAGCGGAAGCCTTCCTCTCGACAGTGATCTCTATGACACCATTACCCGCGGTGTGCATGCGAGCGGAATGCCCTCTTGGAGGCCCTTGCTCCGGCAAGAGCGCGCCGACCTGGTCGCATATATAAAAACGTTTTCTCCACGATTCCACGAGGAGAAACCAGATCCTCCAATACAAATGCCACCTGAGCCTTCCACTTCCCCGGAAAGCGTAAAACGCGGTGGTCAGATATTCCAGAGCATGAACTGCGCGCTATGTCATGGGAAAGAAGGACGAGGTAATGGACCGTCTGCAGCCGCGCTGACCGATACCAGAGGTTATCCGATTCGACCTTTCGATTTGACCAGCGGTACCAGATTGAAATGCGGAGACTCTGACGAAGGAATTTTCCGAGATCTAAGTACTGGCCTGGATGGAACTCCGATGCCCTCATTCGCGAGTGCTCTTAAGCCGGACCAGATTTGGGACCTGGTGCACTACATCGCTACGCTTCGTGCGGCCGCAAAACTAGCGGATAGCAGATGAAGGCTGAACGAAAGTCAGTAGAGAGTCCAAGGTGCATAGGAACCAATAAGGACCCGATCATATGAAAAGTAGATACGTTTCGCTCGCCATTCTTGCCGCGCTTGCCGCTTTGGCTTCCGGGCATCGGCTTACTGAGGTTGCCGCCGCGGTGCTGGATAGCTCCTCATCCACGTCCGTCAGCGGCGTAGTAAAGTTCGAAGGGACTGTGCCCAAGCCAAGTCATATCGATATGTCCTCCGATCCCAATTGTAAGTCGAACTCTTCTGGGGCAACGACAGAAGACATCGTCGCTGGCGCGAATGGGAGTCTCGAAAACGCTGTTGTGTTTGTTGCTGACGGCCTGGGAGATCGCACCTTTCAACCGCCGGCGCAACCCGCCGTCCTGGAGCAGAAGGGTTGCTTATATAGGCCCCACGTGGTCGCGCTGCAGTCCAATCAAAAGCTCAATGTTGTGAACAGCGATTCCACCACGCACAACATTCATCCCATGCCGGCTAACAATCGGGAATCGAATATGATACAGCCGCCGGGAGTTCCGCTCGACTTGACCTTCGCGCGCGAAGAGATTGCCATTCCCGTCAAATGCAACGTGCACCCGTGGATGCGGGGCTACATCGCGGTTTTCAAACATCCGTTCTTCGCAGTGACGGGCAAAGACGGTAGTTTCGATTTAAAAGATCTTCCGCCTGGCACCTACACCATCACGGCGTGGCACGGAAAGCTTGGTACACAAAGCCAGAAGGTGACGGTTAGCGCTGGCCAGAGTCAGAAGTTAGAGTTCGCATTCAAACAGTAGACTGGTCCGGAGGGTAAGCCCCGCAATCAGCCGCGGACTCGCTCCACCGGCGATTCGACGCGCCGCCAGCTTACTTCTTCGGTTCTTCCGCCGAAAGAAACGCCGTGAAGGATTTCGGCGATGATCTCTGCAGTTTGGGAGACGGTCATTCCGGAACGATTGAAGAAGAGATTCCCGTCTGCGAAAGCTACGTTGCCGTTACGTACGGCCTGAAGGTCTCGCCACCACGGATGTCGTTCTAACACACCCAGCTCCCGCAAACTCCGCTGCAGATTGAATCCGCAAGGCGCTACGATCAGATACTCCGGATCGGCATCCCGAAGCTGCTCGGAAGCAATGGCGGCTGAGTACTCGCCTTTCTTGCCCAGCAGGAGTTCGCCGTTCGCGATTTCCACCAGCTCCGGACCCCAGTTTCCCATCGCGAATAGCGGATCCGCCCACTCGAGCATGACCACGGTTGACCTACGGAAACGCGAAACGTTCTCCCTGACTTTGTCCAGTCGCTCACGTTCGCCTCGGACCACGGCCTCAGCCCGACCCTCCAGTCCGAGCGCTTGCCCAATCCGCAGAATACCCTGGCATATCTCCTCCAAAGACGAGGCGGAGAGCGCGACTTGATGCGCGGCGGGCAGGCAGGCACCACTGCGCTCGACGTCGCCGGGAGTAACGGCGCACACTTCGCAATGCGATTGCGTGATCACCACATCGGCATGCAATTCGCGAATCAACTCCCCGTGAATGTGATACAGGGGCTCGCCCGACCGCAGCCGACGCCTGACTTCCGCGTCAATCTCCCCACTCGAAACAGCGATATCAAACGCGGGACTGCTGCAGGCCGGAAGGCTTCTCACCCACTCCGGGTTGTCGCACTCGTGCGAACGTCCTACCAGCATTTCCCCAGCGCCCAAAGCGCAGACGATTTCTGTGGCGCTCGCGAGTAGAGAGACGATGCGCATGCTATGCGGCCTGCCGCACGGGTTGGCGCAAGCGATTGAGCGCCGCATAGCCGCCGAATATTGCGACAGTGTAAACAACGTCGCCGAGCACCTGATTGCGATAGAAGGGTATACCAGCCAGATAACAGGCTGACAGTCCCGCCATGGTATGCGGGTACAATGCGCCGGAAGCCCAGACCATAAAATTAGTGATCACGAAAAAAGACAGACCAGAAGCTATGGCCGCCGCGGCAATTGCACCCGCTCCGCTTCGGTTGCGAATCCGCCTCCCCAGCAGCACCGGGATCAACGCCGCAGCATAGACATACCAAAAGCCGGGGTAAAAACCCATCACTGCGTCACTCACAACGAGCGCGGCCAGAGTCGCTAGGACGGCCGTGCTAGCCTTTCGAGCCTGACTTCCCGCAAACAGTCCGATGGCCATCATCGGCGTGAAATTCCAGGGATGAGGAAGCAGCCTCGCACACGCGCCCAGAACAACCATCCCTATCCACAAGCGCTTTGGAATTTCCATTACTGATTCTCCTCCCACTATTCTAGATTTTAGTTCCTTTCGCTGTTCCGGGTAACTGACCCGACCAAGTCTGACAAGGTGCGTGAATTTGCGTTCAAGCCCGAGCCTTAGTTTTTCAATCTTCGTGGCGCGGAATATGCAGAGAGCACACGCACCGCCGGCAGACCGGGTTCGTCGCAACGTCGAGAGTGGCTCGAAATCTCAGGGCCTGAGAACTATTCACAATCTGACGCAAGGGCTGCTCGTGAATATTACCCAACGAAGGATGGAAAAAGCAGGGGCGGACCTCGCCTGATGCTTCGATCACCGAGGATACCCAGGGTGCGTTACAGTTTGGCGCGACGTGCTGGGTCTGGCCGAGGTAAGCGCGGAAGTGGAGGACAATACGGCGCAACTTGCCGGCCGATTCAACCACGTACCCCGAGTCCAAGTCCGGTCGGTGTTCGATGACTAGCCGCTCGACTTCGGCTTCCAGCGCATCGACCTCCTCAGCGTTCAAAGCGATTCGGTGCTGGCGTTCGGGTACCCAGCCTTGGGGGCGATTAAAAGCGTCCGAGGTAAGATCGGCTGCCAGAAATGAAATCGAGTTTAAGCCGATTTCCTTCGCCGATTTCACCACCTCGCAGAGCGAGCCGTGATTCGCTTTCTGGACTGTGCATCGCGCTCGCACCATCATGTCTGGCCGGAACCTTCGCAGCGCCGCGACTCCAGTTTTTATTTGTTCAAAAGCGTGGGTAACACGCCTTATTTGATCGTGCACCGCAGGCGGTCCGTCCAAGGAGATGATCACGTCGTCGACATTGGCTGCAATGGATTCTGCGTGAGATTCCAACAACAGCCCGGCTGTCAGCAGAGTGATGCGGATTCCCTCGTCGCGAAGCATCTGCGCCAGGAAAATCATCTGGGCATTCAGTTGCGGTTCCCCGCCGGTAAATACAACCCAGCGAACACCAAGTTCGCGGAAGCTCGCCAACTGTTGCTCAAGCAGTGTGGGTGTGATTTCCCTGGGTTCGCGAATCCGCCAGATATCGCACATTACACAGCGGCAGTTGCATTGATTGTGCGGCGAAATGACCATGACTGGCATGGTTCGGACCCGGTGCGCAGCAACGCTATCGTCGGCTGATTCACGGATCATCGAGATCGGCACTATGACACTCATCGGCCACTTTCAGACTTCTAGATTTTCGCGGCGAAATCCCAGCAAGATGTGATCGGCAAACGCGCGCAGGCCTGGGCTGCGACCGAGAAGGGAATCGGCTCGAATACTCAAGTCGAATAAACGGGGGAACCGATTCGCCCAGTATTCTACGTAACTTGGGGGCACTGCAACTCCAATCCCCCTGAAGGATACAAGACGAAATTCAGGCGCGAATGTGCGTCTCAGCAAACGGATCGAGGGATAGTAAACCCGCACAGTTGCTCCTTCGGCCAGATGAGCGGTTACACCTCCGCGACGGAAGCGGCGGAAGGCTTTGGCGGGATTTCCTTGAGCTAGATACCACGCCATTTCCCACACACAGCACGGGCCCATCCAACACAGCAAAGCGGTCGCACCGGGCTTGAGTAGAATGGCTAAGTCTCGAGCGAATTGATGGAGATCCTCGACGCAATTAAGCGCTCCGAAGTTCGATAATGCTCCGTCGAAGGAGCGCTTTCGTAAAGTGGTTATGTCTTCGGCGGCCAGGAAGTGCGGCCGTACCGAACCAACTCTTCCGTTTTCCCTGATTCTGCGAATCGCCAGGTTGAGCATTTGAGGAGAGCTGTCGCAGGCGACCACTGTAACGCCACGTTCCGCCAGAAAACATGCATCGACGCCCGTGCCGCAACCAATTTCAAGAACGCTATCCCCTGGACGAAACGCCTTTTCAAGTTCCTTCCAAACCGATGCGCGTTGAGCAGCGCCCACCTTTGAGTTTGTGAAGCTCTCATCGTAACGCCCGGCGATGGCGTCGAACGGGGCTACATGGCTTTGCGCTTGAACGACCGCCATCAGCTCAGGCCTCCACCTCATGGGCAGTCGAAGTCAAGCCAGCCCGAAAATCAGAGACCTTGGATTGCATTTCCGCAATGGCAGATCGGTCGACCGCAGGGTTGTTCCGCAGGCGTTCCAACTCAACTTCGCTGCGCAGCAACTTATCGGCAAAGCTGTAGAACTGGCGTGAATGCCGGTTGCGAACGCGCACCTCCCGGTCTGACCCCACGTTCCATGGCTTGAGATTCTCAACCCGGTTCGCAACCTCGCTGAAGTAGGGCGTACCCTTGATGGGATAGGCAACCGTGGTAAAAAAAATGTCGGGATCAGTCTTCTTTACGTGCTCGATCGTCGCCTCGATATCACCCAGCTCCTCGCCCTCGTATCCCCACATCAAAAACATTCCCGTCTTAATCCCGTGCGATTTGCAAAGAGCGACGGAGGATCTTACTTCTTCTGCGGTCACGCCGCGCTCCATGGCATCCAAGATGCGCTGCGAGCCGCTCTCCGAACCGATCCAAACGCGGAAACATCCCATTTCAGCCAGGGTTTCGACAACTCTAGCATTCAGCCGGTCGGCCCGCGAAATGCATTCGAAAGGCACCTTCAGCCCTCGCTGCTTAAGTTCGCTTGCGTATTGAAAGAGCCAGCCGTGGTGAATGGTGAACACATCGTCGGCCATCCACGCCATCTCGGGATGATATCGATCAACCAGCCACTCAAGTTCATCCGCCACGGAGGCGGGCTTCCGGCGGCGATGCGTCTTGCCAAATACTTCGTGGCTGCACCAGCGGCAATGGTAGGGACATCCGCGAGCCGTAATCAGTGACACGGAACCCATGCCGTGATGCTTGCGCCAAACCTCGAGGTACTGCGTCAAATCGATCGACTCGCGGGCCGGCCATGGCTGAGCATCGATGTCTCGAATTTGATCCCGCGGAGGCGTGCGAACCACAGTTCCGTCCGAGGCTCGAAAAGCAATGCCGTTGACGCGGTGTAGCGCTTCGGGGGTACGGGATTGAAATACCGGCACCAATTCCTCGAGCGTCACTTCGCCCTCGCCGATCACAATCACGTCGGCCCCGGCTTCGAGATATTCGTCAATGTAAGCACTCGGTTCCGGACCACCGACGAGCGTCTTCCAGCCGGTGTCTTTTGCGACACGCAAAATCTCAACCACATTGGAGCGTGTCATCAGGTTGGCGTAGATACCCAGCACGGATGGCGGTCCTTGCCGAAGTATTTCGAATAGCTGCTGGCGTGAAGAGAATGTGGAATCGAAAATCTCAACACTTAGACCCTTATTTCGGAGATGCGCGCAGATGTACAGGATCCCCAAGGGCGGGTAGGGCTTCATAATTTGAAGCTCCTTGGGATCCTCGTAAAGGAAGTATCCGTGAGTGAGAAGGATGTCCATGTGGAGGTTTCGATCGCCAGGAACTATTCGTCGCCCGACCTTGAACCGGAGCCCGATTGCAACTGCACCAGCTCCTGGCTTACAAAGCTTGGCGGAACCGTGGCCCGAGCGTTACGGCACGATTTCTCAAGCTGCACAACGCGATTCCACAGTTCGGCCGGGCTCGGAGCCGCGTACTCGTCGCGTGAATTAAAGGAACGAACTTGGGCGTGCAAAGCATCGTGCAAGGCGCGGTAGAATTCATCCGTATAAGCGCCCTGAAACATCATGGAAAGGTCTTCGCTATCCGACCAATTGGTCTTGTAGCTAAGCTGGGACCGGACTCGGTCGAAGAATTTTGTTCCCGGGAGCGGATAGGAAACCGAAACTCCGATATCATCAGGACGAGTATTGCGAACCAGGTTTACGGTCGCTTGAATGTCCTCCCACGCTTCTCCTTGGTATCCGAACTGCAGGAAATAGCACGCCCGAATGCCCTCGCTCCGCAGGTTATCTCGAGCCTTGGCAATCTGTTCGACTCGCGTTCCCTTATCCATGGCGTCCAGAATTCTTTGCGACCCGGACTCGACTCCTAACCAGACTTCAGCGCACCCGGCCTGGCGCAAAGCACGGACCGTGTCGCGGGTCATCAAATCCACCCGGGATTGCATTTTGAACGGGACCGCAGCGCCTAACCTCTCGACTTCCACCGCAAGTTCCCGAACCCATTTTGCCTGGAGGCCAAAGATGTCATCCGCGAACCAGAGGTGCTGAGCGCCAAAATCGTATTTCAATCGTCTCATTTCTTCCGCGACGCTGTTTGCCGACCGTACGGCAAAGGAGTCGCCATAAATCGGTTTTGCGCACCAATTGCAACGATATGGGCAGCCGCGGCTGGCGACAATATTCAACGAGAAGTAGCCGTGAGCGCCCCCCCATGCACTCCGGTATTGATTCACATCGATAAGGTCCCGCGCCGGAAACGACATGAGGTCGAGATTGCGGGTCAGGGGGCGATGTGCCGTCTCTCGGAGCGCTCCGGTTTCTTCATCCAGATATGCAAGTCCCGGAATCATGGTGAGCCCGCGGTCATCCCCGTTCAGAAGGTGTTGAGCGGCTTCCAGCAAAGTCCATTCTGCTTCACCAAGCAACACGCAGCGAAAGCCTTTTAGCAAATAATCGAGCACATGGTCGGAGGCGTCAGATCCATTCACCAACACTGTGGCTCCCGCCCCCTGCGAGACTTCAAGAATGTGATAAGCAACTTCCCGCATGCGCGTCAGGCACATCTTCGTAAGGAAATTGAAGTTGTCTTCGTAAACCACGACGATGCGGGGCCGATGCTCATCGAGCGCCGCTTGAAATCCCTGTTCCGGGTCGTTGAGCATGGTGTCGAACACAGCCACTGAGAGTCCCGCATTTCGAAGCAACGCCGCAGCGTAGAGCGTGCCCAGGGGAGGATAGGGCCGCATCTTCCGCGTTTGTTTGCGGTCGTAATAGAGGTGGTAGGAATGTGTCAACAGCACGTCAGCCACGCTACTTGTGCCTCGTTTGTGCAGGAGTAAAGGCCAAATCTTAGGAGAGCGGGCCAAGCCAATTGTCAGGATGTTGTCAAATTTGTGTCACTTATCACCTGGGACTTGATCGGATGCAGACGCTGATTTTGCAGATTGTTGACAAATTAGAGACAAGTCCCGGAATGCCCCTTTGTTAGGTTATTCCATCGGCCTGTACTCGGGTTCTGATTCACTGTGGTCTGCCTGCGACTCCGGGCTTAGGCGGAAACCTGGAACATGATTCTCTTCTACAACCCGAAGGCAACCAAACTTCGCAACCGTCGCTTACCGCTTTCAATTTTGGCAATCGCGGCCGTTGTTGAGGGCAAGGAAGAATATGCCATCGTCGACGGCAACATCGATCCCCAACCTACCGAATCGCTGATCGATCTGATCCAAGAGCGGCCGGTGGAACTTCTGGCGGTTACGGTGATGCCCGGACCACAGACGGTTGGTGCCGTCGCCAGCTGCCGCGAAGTGCGAGCACGATTCCCCCAACTGCCGATCGTTTGGGGAGGCTACTTCGCCACCAACTATACGGCTGCCGTTCTCAACGCAAATTATGTGGATTATGCAGTCCGCGGCCAGGGCGAGCAGACTTTCCTGGAACTGCTGGAAGCGATTCGTGGACTTCGAGATTTCAAAAATATCAACGGCCTCTCCTATAAAGATACTGACGGAATTGCTCGTCATAATCCTGAACGCCCCATGCGAAGTCCAGACAATTTCCCCTGGTATCCATATCATCGCATTCCTGCAGAGAAGTATCTCCTGCCCACATTTCTAGGTCGCCGCACGGCGGTTCACCAAGCCAGCATCGGGTGTCCTTTCCGGTGCAATTTTTGCGGAGTAGTCAATTTTTCCGGCAGCCGGGAAAAAATGGAATCTCCGGCTCGGACCGAAGCGATGCTGCGCCACCTCGCCCAGACGTACGGCGTTGATGCCATCCAGTTCTATGACAACAACTTTTTTTTGCGGGAAGAACACACTCGCGAACTGGCAGACCGCATGGCTCCGCTCCGCATGCGATGGTGGTGCGAAGGCCGTACTGACATCATGATGAAATATTCGGACGCCACGTTCGAAGCCATCCGCCGCGCGGGCTGCGCGATGATATTCTTCGGAGCCGAATCGGGATCGAATGAAAATCTGAAGGAGATGAATAAAGATCTCTGTGCCGAGGACACGCTCGCTCTGGCTTCGCGAATACGCCAGTTTGGAATCGTTCCCGAATTTTCGATCATCTTCGGAAATCCGAAAGATCCAGAAGGCGACACTCGCGAATGCATCAAGTTCATCCGTCAACTCA
>Ga0307474_10002398_pt1 | contig 13486 bp, 7 predicted proteins | sample atmos_gasesECM1C_2_FD_203312 | JGI IMG/M metagenome (GOLD analysis project Ga0307474, IMG submission 203312) | Hardwood forest soil microbial communities from Morgan-Monroe State Forest, Indiana, United States - atmos_gasesECM1C_05 | ecosystem: Environmental > Terrestrial > Soil > Temperate... | reverse complement strand
GACCGAAAAGTGCAATTCTTTCCGATTGTTAATGCGACATTATCACGCGGAATCGGTCAAATACGGTTCCCCGAGCGCCCACGGAGGGAACGGTAATGGCAAATTGGCTGATGTCGCAGTGAAGGCCCAGCTCATCTACCCAATGGCAGGTTCATGAACCAACCGATCAAGAATCTCAAGGAAGCGCCTTCGATTGGTTCTTCAACAACCGCCAAGCCTCGGTCCCGCCGACGGTTGGTTCTGACATCTTTCCTGGTTTTGCTGTGTCTTGCGGCCGTGGTCTGGTGGACCAGGCAAGGCAGCGGGCCACAGCAGGGCGGTGGTGGGCGCAACGGCGCGCCGATGTCAATCGTGCCCGAGGTCGTCGGCAAGGGCGACATCGGAATCAACCTCAACGCCTTGGGCACGGTGACCTCGCTGGCGACGGTAACGGTCAGAACCCAGATCAGCGGCTATCTGATGCGGGTCGTCTTCAAGGAAGGCGACGAAGTGAAGAAAGGCGATCTGCTCGCCGAGATCGATTCGCGGCCGTATGAGGCCACGCTGGCGCAAGCCAAGGGCCAACTCGCACGCGACGAAGCGATGCTGAAGGGCGCGCAGGTCGATCTGACGCGCTATCAGGGACTGGCGGCGCAGAATGCCGTGCCGCATCAAACGCTCGACACCCAGATCGCGCTGGTCGCGCAGGACCAGGGCACCGTGGAAGCCGACAAGGCTGCGGTGAAGTCCGCCGAGGTAAACCTGCAATACACCCGTATCGTGTCGCCGCTCGACGGTCGCGTCGGGCTGCGCCAGGTCGACCAGGGCAACTATGTGACGCCGGGCGATGCCAACGGTCTCGTCGTCATCACGCAGTTGCAGCCGATCAGCGTCCTGTTCACGGTCCCTGAGGACAATCTGCAGGCGATATCGAAGCGAATCCAGTCCGGCGCGGTCCTGCCGGCGACCGCCTATGATCGCGCCGGCGCGAACAAGATTGCAGACGGCACGCTTGAGACTTTTGACAGCCAGATCGATCAGACCACCGGGACGATCAAGCTGCGGGCGCAGTTTCCGAACGAAGATCGCGCTCTTTTCCCCAATCAGTTCGTCAATATCCGCCTGCTGCTCGATACGCATAAGGATGTGACGACGATGTCGACGGCGGGCGTCCAGCGCGGCGTGCCCGGCACCTTTGTCTACCTGATCAATGACGACAGCACCGTATCGGTCCGTCCGGTGCAGCTCGGCATCACCGACGGCGACCACGTCGAGGTTCTTTCCGGGCTGAAGCCGGGCGAGCGCGTCGTGATCGATGGCGCCGACAAGCTTCGCGACGGCGCCAAGATCATCGTTCGATCGGAGGCCGATGCGAACAAGCCCCAAGGAGCGGACAAATCTCAAGGCACGGATAAGTCGGGCGCCAAGAAGCGGCGCTCGGAAGGCGGACAGAAACAATGAGCCCGTCACAGCCGTTCATCCTGCGGCCGGTGGCAACCACATTGCTCATGATTGCCATCATGCTTTCCGGCATGCTGGCGTTCAGGTTTCTGCCGGTGGCGGCGCTTCCCGAGGTGGACTATCCGACCATCCAGGTTCAAACCTTCTATCCCGGCGCCAGCCCGGATGTGATGACATCCTCCGTCACCGCACCGCTCGAGGTGCAGTTCGGGCAGATGCCGAATCTCAATCAGATGAGCTCGGTGAGTTCGGCGGGCGCCTCCGTCATCACCCTGCAGTTCGGCCTTTCGATCTCGCTGGACGTTGCCGAGCAGGAAGTTCAGGCCGCCATCAATGCCGCCGGCAATCTGCTCCCCGCCGACCTTCCCGCGCCTCCGATCTACGCCAAGGTGAACCCGGCGGACGCGCCGATCCTGACGCTCGGATTGACCTCCAAGACCATGCCGCTGACCCAGGTGGAGGACTTCGTCGATACTCGCCTGGCGCAAAAGATCTCGCAGCTTCCGGGCGTCGGGCTGGTCACCCTCAGCGGTGGACAACGGCCGGCGGTACGCATCCAGGCCGACATCCGCAAACTCGCCGCCTACAACCTCAACATCGACGATCTGCGCACGACGCTCACCAACGCCAACGTCAACACGCCCAAGGGAAACTTCGATGGCGCGATGCGCAGCTACACCATCAATGCCAACGATCAGATCAGGAACGCCAGCGACTACAGGTCGCTGATTATCGCCTACAGGAACGGTTCGCCGGTCCGGCTCAGCGATGTCGGCGACGTCGTCGACGGTGCCCAGAACGACAAGCTCGGCGCCTGGATGAACGAGACGCCGGCAATCATCATGAATATCCAGCGGCAGCCCGGCGCCAACGTCATCTCGGTGGTCGAAGGCATCAAGGCGCTGCTGCCGCAGTTGCAGGCCTCACTGCCGGCCGCGATCGAGGTCCATATTCTCACCGACCGTACCGTGACGATCCGCGCATCGGTGCAGGACGTGGAGTTCGAACTGACGCTCGCCGTCATCCTGGTGGTGCTCGTGATCTTCGTGTTCCTGCGCAATGCGCGCGCTACTTTGATCCCGAGTCTTTCGGTTCCGCTGTCGCTGGTCGGAACGTTGGGGGCCATGTATCTGTTCGGCTTCAGCCTCAACAATCTGTCGCTGATGGCGCTCACCATCGCTACCGGCTTCGTGGTCGACGATGCCATCGTCGTCATCGAGAACATCTCCCGCTATCTCGAAGAGGGCGATACCCCGCTGCAGGCCGCGCTTCGAGGTTCCGAGCAGATCGGGTTCACCATCATCTCGCTCACGGTCTCGCTGATCGCGGTGCTGATCCCGCTGCTCTTCATGGGCGACGTGGTCGGCCGGCTGTTTCGGGAATTCGCTATCACGCTGTCGGTCACTATTCTGATCTCGGCGGTGGTGTCGCTGACGCTGGTGCCGATGGCCTGCGCCAAACTGCTCAAGCCTCCGTCCGAGACCCACGAGAACGCCTTTCAGCGCTTTAACCACCAAGCGTTCGACAAGATCATCGAAATCTATGGCCGCATGCTCAACTGGGTGCTCGACCGCCAGACCTTCGTGCTTTTGATTGCGCTCGGCACATTCATCCTGACGGGTGTGCTCTATGTCGTCATTCCCAAGGGATTTTTCCCGCTCCAGGACACCGGCGTCATCCAGGCGATCTCCGAAGCGCCGCAGACCGTGTCCTATGCCGCGATGGCCGAACGCCAGCAGCAACTCGCCAGCACGATCCTCAAAGACCCCGATGTCGAAAGCCTTTCGTCCTTTATCGGCGTGGACGGAACCAACACGACGCTGAACAGCGGCCGCATCCTCATCAACCTCAAACCGCATGACATGCGCAAAACCGACATTGCGACCATCATGCGCCGCATCCAGAACAGCACCGCGTCGCTGACCGGCATCACGCTTTACATGCAGCCGGTTCAGGACCTGACCATCGAGGGCACCGTCAGCAAGACGCAATACCAGTTCATTCTCCAGGACCCCGACCCGGTGCAGCTGGCCGAATGGACACCGAAACTGGTCGACAGACTGCGACAGCTTCCCGAGCTCGCAGACGTCGCCAGCGACATCTCCGACAAGGGACTTTCGGTCTTCGTGGAAATCGATCGCGATCAGGCCGCCCGCTTCGGCATCACGCCTGCCACGATCGACAATGCGCTTTACGATTCCTATGGTCAGCGCATCGTCTCCACCATCTTCACCAACTCGAACCAGTACCGTGTCATCCTCGAGGCGGATCCGCATTTGCAGACTTCGCTGCAATCACTGTCGGATATCTATCTCCCCTCCTCAGTGGGCAGCACGCCGGTGCCGCTGGCGGCGATCGCCAAATTCCGCGAGGAAACCGCGCCGCTCTTGGTCTCCCATCTCGGGCAGTTTCCATCGTCGACGGTTTCCTTCAACCTGGCGCCGGGCGCTTCTCTCGGAGAGGCGGTGACGGCGATCAAGCAGGCGGAGGCCGAGCTCGGCCTGCCGCTCAGCGTGATCACCAGCTTCCAGGGCGCGGCACTGGCGTTTCAGTCATCGCTTTCGAATCAGCTCTTCCTCATCCTGGCGGCAATCGTCACCGTGTATATTGTGCTGGGTGTGCTCTATGAGAGCTTCATCCATCCCATCACGATTCTCTCGACGTTGCCGTCCGCCGGAATCGGCGCGCTGCTGGCGCTGATGCTGGCCGGCGACGACCTCACCATCGTCGCCATCATCGGAATCATCCTCTTGATTGGCATCGTGAAGAAGAACGCGATCATGATGATCGACTTCGCGCTGGATGCCGAACGCCACGAAGGCAAGTCGCCGCGTGAGGCGATCTACCAGGCCTGCCTGTTGCGATTCCGGCCTATCCTGATGACCACCATGGCCGCCGTGCTGGGCGCACTGCCGCTGATGCTCGGCACAGGCGCCGGGTCAGAACTTCGACATCCGCTCGGCATTTCCATCGTCGGCGGCCTTCTGGTCAGCCAGTTGCTGACGCTTTTCACGACGCCGGTGATCTATCTCTGGTTCGACCGGTTGGCGACCCGCTTTATCGGTCCTTCGGGCCAAACCGGCCCAGCCAACGAATTGGGCTGAGGTCATGGGTCCGTCAACGCCCTTCATTCGCCGGCCGATTGGCACAACGCTGCTGACCTTCGGTCTCGCGGCAGCCGGCGCGGTGGCGTTCTTCAAGCTGCCGGTGTCGCCGCTGCCCCAGGTCGATTTTCCGACCATCTCCGTGCAGGCAACCTTGCCGGGCGCGAGTCCCCAGGATGTCGCGACCACGGTCGCAAGCCCGCTCGAGCGCCATCTCGGACAGATTGCCGACGTCACCGAAATGACTTCATCGAGTACGGTGGGATCGGTCCGCATCACCCTGCAGTTCGGGCTCTCCCGCGACATCAATGGCGCGGCGCGCGACGTCCAGGCCGCCATCAATGCGGCGCGTGCCGACCTTCCGACCAGCCTGCGCACCAACCCGACCTACCGCAAGGTCAACCCTGCCGACGCCCCGATCATGGTCCTGGCGTTGACGTCCGACACCAAGACCCGTGGCGAGCTTTACGACGCGGCATCGACCGTTCTCGCCCAGAAACTGTCGCAGGTCGAAGGCATAGGTGAAGTCGCCGTCGGCGGCGGTTCGCTACCCGCGGTGCGGGTCGAACTGATTCCGCAAGCGCTCTTTAAGTACGGCATCGGTCTCGAGGACGTGCGAGCGGCGCTTGCCAGCGCCAATGCACACAGCCCGAAAGGCGGGATCGACGTCGCAGGCCAGCGCTACCAGATTTACGCCAATGACCAGGCCACCAGGGCCGCCGACTACAAATCCCTGATTCTGGCCTATCGAAACGGCGCACCCGTTCATCTCACCGACGTCGGAGAGGTGACGGATTCGGTCGAAAACCTCCGTAACGCAGGCCTCGCCAACGGCAAGCCGGCGATCCTGATCATCCTTTACCGGCAGCCGGGCGCCAACATCATCAGCACGGTCGATCTCGTCAAGGGACTGATGCCTCAGTTGCGGGCATCGATTTCGCCGGCCATCGACCTGCAGATCGCGGTCGACCGTTCGACGACCATTCGCACTTCCTTGCGCGATGTCGAACGAACCCTGATCCTCGCGGTGCTGCTCGTGATCGTCGTCGTTTTCGTTTTCCTGCGAAACCTGCGCGCGACGTTGGTGCCGGTCGTGGCGGTGTCAGTGTCGCTGATCGCCACCTTCGCGGTGATGTATCTGTTCGGCTACAGTCTCGACAATCTCTCGCTCATGGCGCTGACGGTGGCGACCGGGTTTGTCGTCGACGACGCCATTGTCGTGCTCGAAAACATCACCCGTTACATCGAGGAAGGCGTTCCGCCGGTGCAAGCGGCGCTGAGGGGTGCCAACGAAGTCGGCTTCACCGTGCTTTCGATGAGTATATCGCTCATCGCCGTGTTCATTCCGATCCTGCTGATGGGCGGCATTGTCGGCCGGCTGTTCCGCGAATTCGCCATGGTGATCTCGATATCGATCCTGATCTCGCTTGCGATTTCGCTGGCGACCACGCCGATGATGTGCGCGGTGCTGCTCCGGAGTGAAAGCGGCGCGGAGCGCGGGCGGCTTTATCGAATGAGCGAACGCTTTTTCGATGCGATGCTCAACGCCTACCGAAGGACCCTGAACGCGGCACTTCAGCATCCCCTCTCGATGATGCTGATACTTGCCGTGGTGGTGGGTCTCAACGTCTATCTTTACATTATCATTCCCAAGGGTTTTTTCCCGCAGCAGGATACCGGGCGGATCGTCGGCTCGATCCAGGCCGATCAGAGTATTTCGTTTCAGCTGATGCAACAGAAGCTGGCGCAGTTCATCACAATCATCAAGAGCGACCCTGCGGTCGACACCGCGGTCGGTTTCACGGGAGGCGGTCAGACGAACTCCGGTTTCTTGTTCGTATCGCTGAAGCCACTCGGCGAGCGCAACATTTCCGCCGACGGCGTGATTGCGCGATTGCGCCGCGAAATGGCGGTTGTTCCTGGCGCGACCCTATTTCTGCAGTCCGTTCAGGATATCCGCGCCGGCGGCCGGGCGAGCAACGCGCAATATCAGTTTACGCTTCAGGGGCCCACCTTCGAGGAGCTCAACGAATGGACGCCGAAGCTGGCGGCCGCCTTGCAAGGCGACCCTCATCTCACGGACGTCAACAGCGACCAACAAAACAAGGGGATCGAGGCCAGTCTCGTGATCGACAGGGACTCTGCTTCCCGATTGGGGGTCACCGTCAGCCAGATCGACAACACGCTCTATGATGCGTTCGGCCAGCGCCAGGTCTCGACGATCTATGTCGCCCGCAACCAGTATCACGTGATCATGGAGGTCGCGCCGCAATACTGGCAAAATCCGGAGACGCTGAAGGATGTCTGGGTGAGCACGTCGGGCGCCGCGGTCGGCGGATCGCAGGCGACGAACGCGGTCGCGGGAACGGTTGCTTTCGGCAAGGCTACGGCCGACACCGCCAACACCCAGGCGGCACGAAATCTCGCGACCAACTCGATCGGCGCTACCGGCAAGGGCGTGTCGTCGACCGGCTCCGCCGTCAGCACAAAACAGGAAACCATGGTCCCGTTGTCGGCGGTCGCGCAATATGCGCGCGGCGCAACCCCGCTCGCGGTCAACCATCAGGGCTTGCTCGTCGCCAACACCATTTCCTTCAACTTGCCGCCGAACGGGTCTCTCAGTGCGGCGATCACCTCGATCGAGGCCGCGATGAACCGCATCGGTATGCCGGCCACGATTCGCGGCTCGTTCCAGGGGACCGCGAAAATCTTTCAGGATTCCCTCGCCAATCAGCCCTTTCTCATTCTGGCGGCGCTCGTGACAATCTACATCGTGCTCGGCGTGCTCTATGAGAGCTACGTCCATCCGCTGACGATCCTGTCCACGCTGCCGTCCGCGGGCGTCGGCGCACTTCTCGCGCTGATGGCGTTCAATACCGAATTCAGCATCATGGCCTTGATCGGCGTGATTCTGCTGATCGGCATCGTCAAGAAGAATGCGATCATGATGATCGATTTTGCACTCGATGCGGAGCGCAAGCGCGGGCTCAGCTCGCTGGACGCCATCCACGAGGCTTGCATGCTCCGCTTCAGGCCGATCATGATGACAACCATGGCGGCCATGCTGGGCGCGCTGCCACTTGCCATAGGCATGGGCGACGGCGGTGAGCTTCGCCAGCCGCTCGGCATCGCAATTGTCGGGGGACTGATCCTCAGCCAGGTCCTGACGCTCTATTCAACGCCGGTGGTCTACCTTTATATGGACCGATTCCGGTTCTGGAGCCGACGTCTCAGGGGCGACCGTGCACCGCCGCTTGCGCCTGATACCACGCTGCAGCCGGGCGAGTAGATCTTGGTAACCCAATGACCGGCAAACTTCCGGAAAAGGCCCTGCGTGACTTCAGGGCAAGATCAGGCGGCGGATTGCGGCTGGCCATGGCTGCGTTGCTGCTCGGCCCGGCGCTGTCCGGCTGCATCATTGGAAGCGAGCGGCCAGAACTCAATCTCGAGGTGCCGACTTCGTATCGCGAAGGAGGACACAAGGCACCCGACGCGCACCTGCCCGCACTGGATTGGTGGCACGGTTTCCGCTCCAGCGAGCTGACTTCGCTGATGGACTCGGCGCAAATCGGAAATCTCGACATCGCTGTAGCGATGGCGCAGATCGTGCAGGCCGACGCCCAGGTCGGGATCGCGGGCGCACCGCTTCTGCCGTCTGCAACAGGGGCGGCGACCGCCGAAAAACTGCGAACCTCCTCCGGCTCGCAAACCTCGGGTGGCACCATTTTTTCGCAGACGTCCACGCTGTACAACCTCAACCTTACCGCCAGCTACGTGATCGACTTCTGGGGCAAGAACCGCGCGCTGCTTTATTCGGCCGAGGAGAGCGCAACCGCGTCACGCTACAATCGCGAGGTGGTGACGCTCACGGCGATCGTGACGGTCGCCAATACCTATTTTCAGATTCTCGCCGCGCAGGACGAGCTGCGCATCGCGCGCCGAAACCTCGCAGCGGCCGAACGCATTCTCGCCTTGATCAAGCAGCAATTTGCAGGAGGAACCGCTTCGCAACTCGACCTCTCCCAACAGGAGGCGCTGGTTTCGACCGAACGGGCCGCGATCCCTCCTCTCGAGATCACGCTGAAGCAAAACATCGCGGCGCTTGCGGTGCTGGTCGGGCGCGCACCGGCCAATTTCACGGTGACGGGCGGGACGCTGACACAGATTGTGGTTCCGCGCGTGACACCCGGCATGCCCTCCGAACTGCTCTACCAACGGCCGGACATCCGCCAGGCCGAAGCGCTGCTTGCCTCTTCCAACTTCAGCGTCGAAGCGGCGCGCGCCGCGTTCTTCCCGCAGATCCAGCTCACCGCGCAAACCGGTGTCCAGAGCGCGGCGCTCGCCTCACTGTTTGGGCCAGGCGCATGGTTCTACACCTTGTCGGCAGGACTGACACAGCCGCTATTCGACGGCTTCCTGCTGGAAAGCCAATTGAAACAGGCCAAAGGCGTGCAGCTGCAGAACCTGCAGGCCTACCGCAAGGCGGTGCTATCGGCTTTCTCCGACGTCGAGAAGGCGCTGGTCGCGCTCGCGCAAACCACGAGACAGGAGCGGCTCCAGACCGAAGCCGTGGCAGCGTCCCGAAAAGCCTTTGAAGTTTCGGAAACCCAGCTGCGCGCCGGCACGGTCAATCTTGTCACCGTCCTCTTGACCCAGCAGACATTGCTGACGGCCGAGAACACGCTGGCGCTAGTGCGACTGACGAAACTGTTGGCGGCAAGCAGCCTGTTTCAGGCGCTCGGCGGCGGATGGACTCCGAGCGGAGAGCTGGCTGCGCTGCAGCCGCCGGAAAAGCAGGCGCCACCGCGCTGAAAGCGGGGTGATTGGAGGTTGAATCACTCGTTGTGCTGGTTCGGTTCACCTCTCCCGCTTACGGGGGAGGTCGCCGCACTCGTCGAGTGCGGCGGGTGGGGGCCAACTTTGATAATTGCGCAAGATTCGGAATGAACGCCCCCTTCCCCAGCCTCAAGAGCGAGCTTCGCTCGCCTCGGAACGCCGCAAGCGAGAGCGGGAGCTCACTTCCGTCGTGAGTGCAGCTCAGTTTGACCCCATCACGCGCTAGCGCATCCGCCTTCGCATCACTTGATCGCGTCATAGACCGCGAAGCTGTAGGCGCCTTCCGGCTTCTTGGTGATGACCGGATCCGATCCGCCCGACATCAGTGTCGCAACGGTTCGGTCGTAATCCTTGACGTCGAGCCTGCCGTCGGCGGCGCCGAGCAGTTTGCCGACTTCCAGCATCATCCGCTTCTGGTCCTTTTCAGTCTTCGCACCCGTGGTGTCGCCTGCCAGAATGATCTTCACGGCTTCGTCCGGATGGTTCTTGGCGTAGTCCCAGCCCTTCATCGAGGCCTTGACGAACTTCGCCATCTTGGTCACGAACGCGGGGTCCTTGAGATTCTTCTCGATCACCCAGAGACCGTCTTCCAGCGTGGCGACTCCTTCGTCTTCGTACTTGAAGACGACGAGTTGGCTCGGCTTGTAGCCGCCGTCGATCACCTGCCAATACTCGTTGTAGGTCATCGTGGAGACGCAGTCGGCCTGCTTCTGCAGGAGCGGATCGACGTTGAAGCCCTGTTTGATGATCTTGACGCCGGCCGCAGAGCCATCGGTCTTGTAGCCCAGCTTCGACATCCAGGACAGGAAGGGATATTCGTTGCCGCCGTACCAGACCCCGACGGTCTTGCCCTTCAGATCGACCGGCTTCTTGATGCCGGTCTCGGCGCGGCAGGTCAGCTCCAGTCCGGACCTCTTGAAGGTCTGCGAAATATTGACCAGCGGCACGCCCTTTTCGCGCGAGGCGAGTGCGGAAGGCATCCAGTCGACCACCACATCGGCACCGCCGCCGGCAATGACCTGCGGGGGAGCCACATCGGGGCCACCGGGCTTGATGGTGACGTCGAGACCGGCATCCTTGTAAAAGCCCTTCTCCTTCGCCACGAAGTAACCGGCGAACTGCGCCTGGGCGACCCATTTGAGTTGGATGGTGACGTTGTCCGCCGCCTGCGCCGCCGTCAACGACAGGCCGAGAGCAATGCCGCTCGCGAATACCAATGATTTTTTCATGCGATACTCCAAGTCTTTGAGAGAACCCGCCGAGTCAGGTTCGATACGATGGATGCCAAAAAGTGGTCACGCGCTCGGTAAGCGCGACAAGTCCGTAAAAAGCCATTCCCGCAATCGCGGCCAGCGCGATTTCCGCCCACACCATGTCGAGCGCCATTCGACCCGCCTCTGTCGAGATCCGGAAGCCTATCCCCTGCGTCGGCGTTCCGAAAAACTCGGCCACGATCGCCCCGATCAGCGCCAGCGTGGCGTTGATCTTCAGCGCGTTGAAGATAAACGGCAAGGCGGCCGGCAGATAGAGTTTCCTCAGCGTTTGCCGATAATCGGCGCCGTAGGATCGCATCAGATCGCGTTCGATGTGACCGGAGGCGGATAATCCGGCGAGCGTGTTCACCAGCATCGGAAAGAACGTCACCAGCGCAACCACGGCAGCCTTCGAGGGCCAGTCGAAGCCGAACCACATCACCATGATCGGCGCCACACCGACGAGCGGCAGCGCGGAGAAGAAATTGCCGAGCGGCAAAAGACCGCGCCCGAGAAAGACGAAACGCTGCGCAAGAATCGCAACCATCAGGCCCGCGCCGCAACCGATGACGTATCCGATCAGAACGCCGCGGATGAAGGTCTGAACGAAATCCGCCCCTAGCGTCGGTAGCGACGCGACAAACCTCGCCGCCGCCGCGCTTGGCGCCGGCAAAATCACCGGGGACACGCCGAAGCCGCGCACGAACGCTTCCCAGAGATAAAACACCACGGCGCCGAACAAGAGTGGAACCGCAAGTCCGAGAGCACGGCGAAAAAGCGGGCCGCGCGGGCGCATCGAGGCGAGCTGGGTGACGCACAGGGCCGAACCAAGCCAGACCGCAAGCGTCATCGCCCAAAACCCGGCGCCCGCCGATCCGGCAATGCCGGGATCGCGCAACAAGGCTATCGTCGTCGCAGCGCCGCAGGCCGCGCCGAACAATCCCGGCACGACCGAGCGGGATGACCCCAGGGCGGCAGCCACGGCAAGACTTGCCGCGCCGGTCACGGTCAATGCCAAGAGCGTCGGTCGCGCCGACAAGGCGGCCACCGGATGGCTCGAAAGCGGCAAGGCGAGCGGCGCGAGCGTGCCCCAAAGACTTAAGGTGAAACCTAATCGGCGCTGGTGCGGGGTCACGGCTGTGCTCCCATCTGCCGTGACACGACGCGTTGGGTCAGATCCACAAGCGCGATCAAGCCGGAGGCGAGGATCGCGGCGGCCACCAGCGCCGCCCAGATCTGGATGGTCTGCCCGTAATAAGAGCCCGCCAGGAGCCGCGCCCCAATTCCTGCTTCACCCCCTGTCGGCAATTCGGCAACGATGGCGCCGATCAGCGAAATCGTGATTGCGACCTTCAGGCTTGCGAAAAGATAGGGCACCGCAGACGGCCATCGCAGCTTCGACAGCACCTGACGGGGCGACGCCGACCATGTCCGCATCAGGTCAAGCTGCATCGGATCGGGCGAAGTGAAGCCTTTCACCATGCCGATGGTGACCGGAAAGAAGCAGAGATAGGCCGAGATGATCGACTTCGGCAGCAGGCCGTGCAAGCCGATCGCGCCGAGCACCACGATGAAGATCGGCGCCAGCGCCAGGATCGGGACCATCTGCGAGCAGATGACCCACGGCAACAGGCTTCTTTCCAGCACCCTGCTGTGCACGATCATCAATGCCAAGCCAATTCCCAACAGCGCGCCGATCGCAAAGCCAAGCAATGTCGCCGAGAGCGTGATTCCCGAATGATAGACAAGGCTGCGCGGCGCCGTCGGCGCATAGCCGAACACCGATTCCAGAAACGTTTCGACCACCTGATGCGGCGCCGGCAGCAACGGCCGCTCCGCACTCATCGTGCCCTCGATCAGGTCCGATATCGTGTATGGCGTCTCCTCGCGCTCGAAGCCGTCACGCACCAGCGAAAGATTCATCAGGAAGGCCGCGATGTACCAGATCGCGATCAGCGCCAGAACGATCGTGACGATCGGCGCATAGCGCTCTACAAGCCGGTGTCGACGCCACGGGCCGCGCGGCAAGGAGAAGGCAAGCGCATTACTCGTCATAGGAATGCCCCGCCCGCAAACCGGCGCGAACACGCTGCGCGATCTTCAGGAATTCCGGCGTCTCGCGAACTTCCAGGCTGCGGTCGCGCGGAAAATTGCAATCGATGACATCGATGATGCGCCCTGGCCGCGGCGACATCACAACGATCCTGGTGGACAGGAACACCGCTTCCGGAATCGAGTGGGTGACGAACAGAACTGTCTTTCCGGTCTTGTCCCATAGTTGCAACAATTGCGCATTGAGATGGTCGCGGACGATCTCATCCAGCGCGCCGAACGGCTCGTCCATCAAAAGCAGTTCCGGATCGAAGGACAGCGCGCGGGCGATCGACACGCGCTGCTGCATCCCGCCCGACAATTGCCAGGGAAATTTGCGCTCGAATCCAGTCAGATTGACGAGGGCAAGATACCGCGCCGCGCGCTGTCGTTGCTCGCTTTCGGAAAAACCCATGATCTCGAGCGGCAGCTTGATGTTCTTCTCGATGGTTCGCCATGGAAACAATGCGGGTGCCTGGAACACGTAGCCGTATCGGCGCGCCAGCCGCGCCTGTTCCGCGCTCATACCGTTGACGAGAAGCGTTCCGGATGTCGGTTGCTGGAGATCGGCGATCACGCGCAGCATCGTGGTTTTGCCGCAGCCGGAAGGACCGATGAAAGAGACGAATTCGCCGTCCGCCACCTGCAAACTGACATTGGACAATGCGTCGATCTTGCCATCCGCAGTCTCGAAGGTCAGCGAGACGTTGCGAACGTCAACCGCCAGGCGTTTTGTTGAAGAAATCAATTCGGCCCCGGCAT
>Ga0307474_10002396_pt1 | contig 13488 bp, 14 predicted proteins | sample atmos_gasesECM1C_2_FD_203312 | JGI IMG/M metagenome (GOLD analysis project Ga0307474, IMG submission 203312) | Hardwood forest soil microbial communities from Morgan-Monroe State Forest, Indiana, United States - atmos_gasesECM1C_05 | ecosystem: Environmental > Terrestrial > Soil > Temperate... | reverse complement strand
CGTTGCGGCCTTGCAAGGACCGAGTACAATTCAAACTAGATGACCAATCTGCAATTTAGCCGAGAGAGGTTTCGGCGGGAAGTTCTAGCGTACCACTGGCTGCCGGTTGCCAGTGCGCTGGCCTTGGTTGGTATTTTCTTGACCGTCTTCTTTCTGAGCGGGAGTTATTTGATCTCAAGCCTCGTCGCGGTGATTCCTTCTGTGGGACTTATCTGGCGGTGGGGTGAAGCGGGGCGACGAATTGATGCATGGGGATGTCCAAACTGCAAGCAGCCATACCCGAAGAAAATGTTTTGGACCTATCCTCGTGCGGTGTGTCCCAACTGCGGAAAATCCGTGAACGAATTAAACGTCATCGGCCCGGAAACCCACATGTCCGGTTTCGGCGTTAATCAGGCACACACCAGGTGGATCATAAACATGGCGATTACGATTCCCTGCACTAAACTCATGCGAATACCTGAAAGCCAACAGGAGAATCGCGTGACGCGACTGTCGATATTCCCGCTGCTATTTGGTCTCTTGGGTCTGGCTGTCGGCCAGCAACCTGCCCCTAAACAAGACTCTAGCCTCTGTCGTGTTGATTCACTCCCAGTGTCCGTCCAACATCGGCTCCGACAAGACTACGCTTCTTGGAAAGTGCAAGACGTTTCCGATCTCAGCCTTCGAGCGCACGGAAGATGGGAATCAGAGAAACCGCTGAGCTGCCCTGGAATCGCAGTCGGTCACTTCGAGACTGGTCAGACGTCTTATGCCCTCTTGCTCGTGCCGGTGGCGAAAGCCGATGCGGGATACAGGTTTGTGGCGTTCAGCGGATCGCCAGGGCAATCCGACTACGAACCTACAGTTCTTGAAAAGATGGACCAGGCCGGTGCGGCAAATTATTTTATTCGCGCGACGCCCATAGGCAAGTTCTTCGACCGAGCATCCAAGAACCGATTCAACGCGCACGCTTCGGACGTGATTCTACTCTTTGATTCAGCCGAGAAAGAGTACGGGGTCGACGCGTATTACTGGTCACAAAGCCGCTACAGGCACGATCCTGTTGACTACTGACAGGTCGAATGTCTGCGCTACCGATAGCAACGCCTGGTTAGTCTCGTAACCGGACATTGAGAAATGACGGATCGGCACTTGCCCGATAACCGCGTTAATCGGGCGGTTGCCGATTAGCTGGTGATAACGCCACCTTATGGACAAGTATCTGGAAACACTCCCAAGCTCAGCGTACCCTGAAACCATGCCGAAACGAATATTCGCAGGAATCCTGGGCACTTTGGCTGTAGTAGCGGGCGTCACCGCTTTCGGGTCCGCCATCATGGCGTCAGGGGATTTTAGGAACCCAAACGTCTCGTTTTTGACAGCAATACTTGGCACCGGCATTATGTGGCTACTAACGCTCGGCGCATTTAGCATGGGCATCCATTTCTTAAAATATTGTCTCACTGGAGAATTCTTCCAATTGAATCCGTGGGTGCGCGCATTCATTCTAGGACCACTTTCTTTCTTCCCCGGCTTTATCCTGTCGGCCCCCCCGGCCATCATTCTGGCTGAAAAACTGTGGCCAAGAGACAGTCGGGCTGACGACGTTGCGATGCTCGTGAGCGCATGCTTCGGGGCAATGTTAGCCGTTATCGTGTGCGTTGCCCTTGTTAGGCGTGCGCGGCGATCCGCCCTGAGCAGCGGCAGGCTAAGTCCTGGTTAGTCGCGTTACCGGACATCTGGCTTTAGCGTGGTTCCACTTATCCGGTTTGGGCGTTAATCAGGCAGGTGAGCCCGCCTTCTCTTTGCAGCGGCACCCGTACGGTTGACACCGTCATATAGGCCGATTACGCTGCCGCATGAAAACAATAATCCTGCTCATCGTTGTCACTCTCCTATCGGTCATTTGCTACGCACAATCCCAGGGTGCCAAGACCGTTGTGCTTGAGAAGAACGAAGGAGAAACACGAGTGCGGCGTCCGCTCGGAACGTTGCCCACCCCTAGTGAAGAGTTCATCCTGAAGGTGACTCCACAGAACAGCGGTTCAAAACACCTTGTGCTTGGTACCGAAGAGATATCACCCGGAGGTGTAATTCCTCGGCATAAGCATCTTGAGCAAGATGAGATCCTGCTCATTCAGACGGGCACCGCACACGTTACTTTGAACGACAAGGAATATGACGTCCACGCCGGAGGCACGGTTTTTTTCCCCGCTCAAACTTGGGTAGGCTTGAAAAACACTGGTAAAGATAACATCAGCCTTGTTTTCGTCTTCTCCGCGCCGGGTTTCGAAGAGAACATGCGATGCGGGTCCGTTCCAGCCGGGCAGGCTGCGCCCCCCATCAACACCCAGGAACTCAAGGACTGTGCGCATCAAGGTCACGTGGAGTTTGAGGCGTTCGCACCGCCAGCAAAGAAATAGTGTTCCAGCAGATTAGTCGGGCCGGACTGGAACAACTACAGGATTGGAGCTAGGCCTCTGGATCGACGGCCTTGGTGCGTTTCGGGTGGTTGGTCGGCTAACTCGGAGCTTACCCTCCGCCACCGCGGCTAAGTCCTGATTAGTTGCGTGCCGGACAAGTGTATTCCCCTCGAGCCAGTTTTCCGATTTAGACGCTTGGAGCAGTCTTGATGCGAAAGATTATTTATAGCGGAACGTCATCTGGATTGTTTCCGGTAAATGCGCTGATTACGCGCCCCGATAGAAGACCGCTAGGACCAGCTGCGCGGCTCAGAGAAGTTCGCGTCAGCGTTTCGGCGATGCGAAGAATGAAGAATGCCGATGATGCAGATCAGGAGAAGGCCTATCGCGAGAAGTGACGGCTTGGAAGGTTCGGGGACCACAGCCTGAACCTTGATTGACGCGTTGTTCTCGGTGATAGTTCCTCCGACGCGACCGGTTGCGGGATCGATTAAAATCGCATCCAGGACAAGATTCACCATACCTGGATAAACCAGACTCGAATCAAAAGGCTGAAGGTTGATAATTGCCAGGTCGATGACCCCGGTGCTCTGGCCTCCCCCGAGCGTGATCCCTGGATAACCGATGCCGTCAATGAAACTGGCCACGTACGGCTCGAAGGGCTCCGGTCCGCCCGTCAGCTGAAAACTGATCGGCGCGTTAGTATTGTTAATGACGTAACCCGTAAAAATGACCGCAGTAAAGGTCGAGCCGACGGTCGCAGTTTGGTTTTGCGTCGAAGTGTAGACGATGGACAGGGCATCGGCTTTGGCCGTCGACAGACTGGTCAGGGGAAACCAGACCGCAAAACTGATCGCGAGAAAGGTAAGCTTAAGACGGAGAGACATAGGTGCCTCCAGCTTGGCGGAAGTATGTCGATCGCCCGAAAGAATGTAAAGCTTAATTCCAGTCCAGATCCTGCGAAGTTTGCTAGTCCTCGGACGCAGTCCTAATTCGGCTCGCGAGTACCCCCGGACCTTATATATAACCATATTGACACTAGAAGAGCCTGTGTATTATATTCGACAGGCTGTACGCAACCCACTATGCTCACGCCTTGACAGCTAAGGATTGGGCGCCAGTGGACGATTTCTCCAGCCCGCTTCACCAAACCACCCACCAGCATTGAGTTTAGAAGCACCGAGGAACACTCACATGGCCGAAATGGTACTACCAAGACGGCGCCTTGCACCGCTTCGTCGGATCCTCCGTGAACACACGCCTGGCTTCTACGGCTGGATGCTCGGGAATGCAATGTTGCGGAGCGCCTTTAGTGTCATCAAGGGAAAACAGACCATCATCGTAGAAGGCGATTCTGCACAGATTTTCACGGCAATCTATGAAAACCATTTTTGGGTAGACGATCAATCCCGCTCTGGTGGCGGGTCTAATCTTTATGCTACGGAGAGAATTCGGAAAGCAATTCCCGGCCTATTTGTGAAATATGGGGTTCGTTCGGTACTTGATATCCCGTGTGGTGATTTTTTCTGGTTCAAAGAAATGAAACTGGATCTAGACAGCTACATTGGCGGTGATATCGTGGTTCCGCTGATCACATCGGTCGCGGAGAAATTCACTTCAGCTGCCAGGTCATTTCGCGTCATGGACTTAACGAAGGACGTGCTGCCGGATTGCGATCTCATTCTAGTTCGCGACTGCTTTATTCACCTTAGCTTTAAATCAATCTTCGCGGCTCTGAAAAACATCACCGGATCGAATATTCGCTATTTGTTGACGACCCATTACCCCGATGTCTCGGAGAACGTTGACATCGAGACCAGCTCCGGGCGCGCACTCAATCTTTGCGCGTCTCCGTTCAATTTCCCGCCGGCTTTGGAGCTAATCGATGACTATGCAAAAGGAACAATGCCACATCAACTTGGCCTGTGGCGGGTCGATCAGCTTCGCAATGCCTGTGCGGATCAATGATTTCTCGCGCCTGTGAAATCTGACACCTACAGGGCTCTCGGCAGCGACGATCAAAAAACATCGTACTCGTAGTGAACCCCGGGGACCAGCACGGCCGGTAAAATTCTTCCATGACTGAATCGGACTGGAAATCGTATCTCGGTCAGGCCCGTGCTGAGACGGACCGCGATCGGCTCCTAGAATGGGTTGCGCGGGCCGAATCAGCCATTACAGAGCGTATCCTAGTAGTCTGCGACTCTGAGGACTGGGGACAAGAATACGAAGCGGAATTAGACGAATTGAAGGCTGCAAGTAATGAGCTGCGAAAGATTCAAGTCGAGAGGCTTGGTTTCCCCGATTTCAATAACCCGAAATAAAAGCCTAGAAAACGCACAGTGAAGGCGGAGCATTGGAGCAAGAGCGGGAACTGCAGGGTGATATGAAGAAATTGCATCTGCTTACAGGCGTCATCACATGACGAAAATAATCATCGAAGTCGTAATCCTATCCTTGGCGGCCTTCGTAGTTCGTATAGCTTCGAATCGCTAGTGATATATTTAGTGGCAGTGGAGAACACGCCAAAGCGGCGCGCTTCGACCAAATAGGACTGGGTGGATCGGGGCGCGCTGCTTTTTATTTCTGACGCGTCCGGTGCTCGTGCGTCGCTAGTTCCAGCCTGTACAGGTCATACCACCGCGGAGATTCCTGACTGTGAAGCTTTGCTAGTTTCGAATATGCGCGCCCGTATTCTCGTAGCTCGGTGTCTGTCATCTTTTTCAATTTGGTTTTTTCAGCCTCAAAGTCGAAGGGTTCTTCGTTGGCCATGCAAGAACAACCTTTTCTACTTTCGGCGGACGAAAGTCAGAGATCGTGCGATGACCGAAACGGGGGCGAGGTGTTGGGGGAATTGTCCAGGACTTAAAGCGGGCGCTCGCCATTGAACGGTCACGTACATCTGCCCGCCTATACCGTTAGGCGTAACTGCTAGAACATCGCCAAGATAGCTCGGCTCTCCCACAACATCTCCAACTTCGGGCGCAATGCCGTTGGCGTACATCCCTCACGCCCCCTTTTTATCTTCTGTAGCGCGGTGGTGGGCCGGACGCTGCGACTGTACTAAATTGGAGAGAAGTTGTCACGATTCGTGACGTTGAGGTAGAGAAAACGCCATGAAGGTTTCCGTTCGGGTAAGTTCTGTAGGCGTGTTTGGAGAGACTGCCGCCCACTGGACATTTTTGCTCCCTTGTCGCGAGTAAACCGTGCTGAGCGGGTGAGCATCTGTCGGATTTCGCAGGGAGCCGCGAGGCGGGGGCCGGCTGAATGCTAGTGAGACGCTGCGAGTGTACTTGGGTCAATGGGCTTCCCGCGTTGAAAGCCACTCTTGAAACGCACCGAGAGTTATGGACTGAACTTCCGCCGAACAACTACGTGATTTTGGTCAGTTTTTTGCGTCCCCACTTATTCAGCTCTCTTCGATCGCCAGGAAATGAGCAGGATCTGAAGGAAATCTTTTCATTCCTCGAAGACATCGCGCACGGAGGCAGCTTCGCCCTCTTGGACGTTCGCCAGATCGAAATTGTGAAACCACTCGCAATGGACAAACTTGAACGCGAATCAGCTTCACGGTATATGGGAAGCACGCTGAGGGCACTCGTTAAGGAGTCCGAGAAGCGGAGTTTCCGCATGTGGCTAACGACGCTAGTGTCTCGCTGGCGTACGAATTGAGTCGACTTGCGAAGCACGTCTGAATTCACTTGTCCGGTTACCGCGTTAATCAGGCACTGAATCGATAGGGCGCTCGGCTTCGATTCCCTAATGTTCGACCCTACTCATCGATATCGGTTTCGTCCGCTTTTCTAGCACGTCAATCACGGCGGCGCGAACTTGATCATACGACGGTTCGGGAAAGTACATTCCGTACGTAGCGTGCCCCCAATCGTAATAGCCATCCAAGTGAAAGAGTCTGTCGCTGTCCTTCGGACGAGGCTTGGTCGTTTCACGCCAGACTTCATTTGTTGCATCGTACGACCCGAGTGACAGCCGATATTTTTCGCGCGTGCGCGACGCATCGAGGACACTAAAAATGTACCGTACGGCTCGATCACCTTTGAGTTCAAATTCTTCGAAGACCATGATCGCTTCGCCAGCAGCTTCGAACTGGTCGCGGCAATACTGAAGCTGCTTAGCTAGTTCGCCGGCGGAATCCTGCTTTCGGAGATCGAAGAGCGCCAGCCGTTCTGCATCCCGCTCGGGTAACTTGCCCAAGATTTGATAGGTCTGGATAAGTTTCGCTCTCGTCTGCCAATCATCGGGTGTTAGGGTCTTGAGGCGGGTCCAGAGATTTAAAGCCACTGGGTACTGCTTGCATTTGAATGCCGCCAAGCCGCCGTTGTAAAGGATTGACGTGTCGTCAGGCTGCGACTTGAGTCCTACTTGGTAGAGGGATAACGCCTCGCAATACTTATTCTCGGCCATCAAAGCGTTGCCGGAACGAAACGCCTCATCCACATTCTGAGCGGCTGCCTCTGAACTGGTGGTAGTCTGCGGAAAGCATGGCGAGGCCACTGATACCATTAAGATCGACAGCGCAAAGACGAGATATCTCATAGTCCACCTCGACCCACGAGACGAAGATCGCGCTAGTGGTTCTCCGGGATGACCGACCACATAGATTAGACACCGATTGGATGTAGACCTGCAGGTCCCGTCATCTTCCGTCGACCAAACGGACAGCCATCCTTTGAGAGTACAAATTCCGAATTCTAACCAAACTCCTGATTAGTCGCGTTACCGGACAAGTGCTTTCTCTTCGATCCACATGTCCGGTTACCGCGTTAATCAGGACTTTGGCCTATATTCACGCCCGGTTAAGTTGTCGATTGGCAACAGCGAACCTAAGTAGCGGCGGCGTCAGCCCCACCCTGTGTCAAGTTAGTTGAAGTGGCAAAAACGCATTCACGGGGTGAGATATGAGAAAGGCCGCTGCGATTGTCATTGCGATGTTGGCCTTGCACGGGCGTTCGGGAGCGATCCGTAATGCCGGTGAGGTGGTCGTGTTGCCCAGTCCCGAATTACTCCGGTGCGCTGGGCCTAGCTGTCAACAAATCTGGCAAGCGGTTTTGAGCGCAGACGCCATTTATCCACGACAGGTCGCAATCGATTTTGATCACGGTTGCGCGTATGGGCTGACGGCCTATTACGATGCGTCTGTTTCGTACGATGCTATTAAATCAGCAATCGACGATTCGTATAAACAGTGGGCGGTCTCCAAATTAACTCTGCCAAACTCCGCAGTGTGGCGCGTCGAACCGATGAGATTCGTTATTGATCTTTCGATTGTCGATCAAAAGGCTACGAAGTTATTCCACGAGGAGATTGGCACGAAACAAGTGATCTACATCGCGTTCACTGGCAGAGATGCTTGCGCGACTACTGAGAAATAGGCTCGGCACCGTGCTCGATCCTAAGCCCTGATTAGTCGCGTAATCGGAAACTTGAAATCTGTTTCTCCGGTAACGGCGTTCATCAAGCACTGGCGCGAGGAAACGCAAAGCACAAATTCAATTTCATTACTCGTCCCCATGCTTTATATCTACGTAACGTCAAGGCGAGGAGGGACGGTCCATAAATGAGAATATGGTTCGTACTGTTGGCGACGAGCCTCAGTTTTGTGTCGAGTCTCGGCTCGTCGCATGAAACTGAATTGGTTGGCTGTCCCGACCCTGATTTGCTCGCGGTGTCTCTTACCAAGATAGAAAAATCCGACTGGCAAAACCTTTCCGTTGAACGTGTAATGTCAGATTGGCCCGTTCAATTTGACGAGCTTGTATGCGAAGGCGCCCCTCCATGTCGCATCCTTGTGAGCAAGGAACGCGCGATTAAGGGCCACTGCGAATGTTGTGAAGCTTTTGTATTTAACGTGGAGTCCGATAAGGGTGGCAAGCCAAAGGAAAAACTAGTGGATGTCATCATTCACTATTCGTCCAGCAATCGAGAAGATTTGCTCAGGGACGCCATGAAAATTTTGAGGGGTACAGGACTGCAAGACGCGGTCATGCGTTGTATCCACGGAGCTTTCATCTAAACCGCCGCCAAGGGGTGAGACCCACAAGACCGACGGACACCACGACCGAGAGCAACAGCAGTAACGGTAACCGGACATCTGCCGTACTAGAACTTCACATGTCCGGTAAGGGCGTTTATCAGGCACGTCTTGCGTCCGAGTGCATCGCTTGCTAGATTTCGGTCATGAAACGCGTACTGTTTTTGACCGCTTTGGTTTTCGTGGCCTCTGCAATGGCAGGTTCTCCGCAAAATACTAAGGAGCGTAAGGTCGATTGCAAGACAGCGCAGAACGCGAAGACATGCTATTGGACGCATGGAAGACTCAGTATCTACAGCGGGAATCCTACCTTTCGACTTTGGAAAATCGGAACGCGTCGCCTTTTGGGAATTTACAGCGGCCCCGGTTTTGGCCCGTTCGACCCGGGCCTCAATGAAGAAGACGATTTGGAATTGCCCGCCAATCTCAAGAGTTATGACTTCAGGAAAGTATCCGTGTTTGGCGATTTTGAAGTGTGTCCGCTCGCACCTGAAAAAGAAGGTCGTATGCAGCCTGCTTGCATCGAATCGGAGAAAAACCTCGTTTCTGAAAAGTCGGATTTTTAGAGTGCCTGATAAGTCGCGTAACCGGAAACTAGGAATCCACTTCTCCGGTAACGGCGTTTATCAAGCCCTACACCTTTCCGTCAGTACAGATTGCGGCTCCGCTACTTCGGGGAGGACTTGGTCAAATACTCCGCGTCATCAGGCTTCCAGTATGCGTACCGCCCGCCAACATCAAGTTCGAGCCTTGGAACTAAGCCAATACGCCGGAATTCAGCTTCCAGCTCTCCGCGATTGGCGCAATCCACAAAATGAATCTCATGCTGTTCCGCGATCACATCTCCGTAATTTTTCTGATTGTTCTGTTTGGCGAGTTCCAGCGTCGTTTGCGTTGAATTTCCTATTTGATATGGGTGGATGTCATGGTCCAAAGCGTAGGTGCGGATTCGCCAACACCCGCTCGCACCAAACCACCATTGGTATCTCCATGGGCACCGCAACTAAACGAATAGCGGAATCTTCATTCGAGGACGCATTGCTCTCCGTTTGGCAGCAAGCCCTAGTCAACAACGCGAAGATGGTCGAATTAGAAGGGAAGTCCTACCCGGTGCTTCGGACTTCGAAGCGACAATGGCGCCAGGTCGATTCGCCGGGGCCAGATCAGGAACCTCGGATCGAGAATCCGGCGACACGAAGACGTTTTCGCTCTTCTAGATAAAATGAAGTCTAGCCGTGATCTGTACACGAAGCTGTCGTGTACACCGTAGCTCGCCCGTTCTCAAAAATACCTATTAACTGAAGGTCAGGAGAAAAGCGTATAAAGCCAGATTGAATCGGATGCTCCCTGCTCTCCGGAACAGGTCCAAAAACGCAGGGGGCCGCCGGGCGATCCGCGTGAAAGAAAATAATGTTCGCTTTTCGTGGACCGCTTTCGCTGAGATTGAATTGCCTGTGGACTCGAGACATCCAAAGGTCGATCGTGGCAATCGTTGAATCCTTGCTTGAAACCCAAACTTCACCACCCGGACCCCATTTCGCATACGTAAGTTCGCGCGTGAACTCTCCCGATCGAACGTCAAAAATCTTGAGTGCCGTTCCCAGATAGTGTCCCTTGGCATCTATTGAACCATCTGGAACGACCACGAAATGATCCGAATCTATGAACACTGATTTTATTCGGGCACTCTGCTCCGCACCGAAACCACTTCGAAAAGCCCTCAGTACCTTTCCAGTCTGAGAATCTAGCAAAAGGATATCGCCAGTGTCCGAGGAATCAGAAACGGTTTCGAGCAACTCCTTTCCGTCTGGAGAAACGGCAAGGGACTGGATTCGCCAAACCGAACGCCAATGAGATACCTCTTGCTCCGTGTCGGTTGCATACACGTAGATCGACCCTAATTTAGGAGGATCGAACGCTTGCCCCACGAGCACAGCCAGACGACCGGCATTGGCCGATATCGAAAACAGACGATCGGCGGGACCGGAAGTTGAAAAATCTGGAGGGAGCGGATAGGAAAGAGCACGAAGTAAGCCCTGCCCTACAGAATCAACGTGATAAACGCCCTCAGGGGATTGGACTATGATCCCCGAACCGTCGGGGATGTATTGAATCATTAAGTGGTAGTTAGCTTCGAAACCGAAATCCGGCGCTTTGGTATCTGATAGCTTGATCTGGCCAATAACTTTTTTGGTCGCGATTTCATATTGCGCGACCCAAATCGCGGCAGTATCGCCCGCGTCGCCTGCCACGAATTCAAAAACCATCCTCGTGTCATCAGGAGATATCGCAAAATCGATAAGGCGAACCCAGGAATGGTCGCCTTGCAGGTCTGCGGCCGAAATGGAAATCGATGCGTGATCGGGGAATCGAGAAGTGTGAGATTCATCGCTACCTCTCAGTAACGGGCACAAAGCGAGCAGCGACAGAAAGCCGACGATCAGTTGTCGGCGTTTTCTGACAATCGCGAGAGCTGCGTTGCCGTCAATCGTCAGCATGGGTTGCGGTGACCAAGCACGTCGATAAATAAATGTGTAAAGAAGCCGATTGGTCGGCTGGGGTTCCCGGAATCGATATGCGCCGTAAAATTTACCGATAGGTTTCCTCCCACATTGGAATTGCTGAATTGCGCGAAGCTCTTGTCGAAGGCGCTATTGGGATTAGCAATGTGGAGTGAAGGTCCTATGCCAAGTATATTCGCGGCAAAGCCCGAATTGAGCGACCATCGAGCACCGGGCATGATGGCATTAAACTGAGCCGCCGTCAGATCCGTGGCGTGCACATCGATGTTGGTGGCGGGTCGGATACCGGCCTGCTGAGAACTGATCACGGTCTCTGTGAAGTTGCCCAACACCTGATGTAAGGCGTCGAGAATTTTCCCCTGACAGGGCCCACCGGATTTTGATCGCGACGACTGGTTTACTGAAGTTGAGTCGGGACCACCGGGCGCCAGTGTGGGAAGACTGGAACTGCTTCCCCCTTCGCCTCCACTCGCTCCGCCTCCACCCGCGGTCGCTTGTACCCACGATCCAAGTGAGGGCGAGATGGTAGTACCTAGCGTCGGCGGAGTTATGGCTGAATGCGGGTTGTAACCCGGAAGGAACGTGAGGATGTCGATTTCGGCGCCACCAATCGTGGGCACGATGGCAATTGAAGGAGGGAACAGGAAGAAGGATATCGCCTCTATAATCGCCGTGAAAATTCTGATGATCCAATCTAAGATCCCCAGTCCTTGTCCGCTCGGATCAGTCAGGTTGATGGGATCGTTCTCCACGTAAGTGTAACGGTTCCAGGACAAGGGATCGTTCGGCCGTCCTTCGAGCGGATCGGCTGAGCAAAAACTCCCGATTCTGGCGTTGTAGAACCGAGCCAGAGCGTAATCCAATCCGTTCTCCGAAGAGTCACGGAGGTACCGGGTGAACACCCAACTTGTGGCGGTGTTTGCGGCATACCAAGCTTCGCCGTATGGGTAATGCCCTTGTTGGCCAGCCAGATTGCCGTTTACGTCGGTTATTACCCGGACCGATAAATGATCGGGATGGAAGTAGTAGGTGAGGCCGCCATTAATCTGAGCCAATGGTTGACCGTCACCATAGATGAACTCACGCGACGGTGCGGTCGGTATCGCGCCATTGTCATATTCCGCGATGTCGCTTGTGCCAGAAAAAATGAATACCGTACTCATGGAGCCCTGCTTTGTTTCTTCGACGCGGAGGCCGTGGCCGTCGTATATATATGAGGCGTTTCCGTTTGCTCCCTGGAAACTGATCAAATCGGCTTCTGCGTCGTACCCATAGTCGTTGGGCGGTGCCAAAGGCTCGACAGTAAGATTCCCATCTGCGTCATACGTGTACCCGTTTGGCTGATTTGTGAGTGGGTTGAACGATAGTGAGGAACCGGGAGCAGATCCGGCGGTAATCGATTGCGCCGTGCGATTGTTGTATTGGTCGTAGGTCCACGCAAGACCCCACTTCGGATAATTCGCAGAGCCGTTTGTTGTCGCCGACGATAGCCGGCCGAGCGCATCATAAGAGTAACTTGCGTTTCGTCCTGCATCTACGGCGTCGGTAATGCACTGGATTTGCCCATTGTTGCCGCCAGTTCCTGTGGTGCAATTCGTGGCGTCGTGTTGATAAAAATAATTCAGACTGAACAACGTCTGCGTCCCGTGAGCGTAAGCGAGACTCGTCACCTGAGATCGGTTCGCTGAGTATCCGAAGCTAGCGGCTACTCCGTTTCCGTAGGTAAACCCCGTCGTCTGACTTGTGGCGTTATAGGTGAAGCCGGAAGCGTAAGGCCCCGTGAAGCTAGTGCAAGCCGTCGGGCTGGTCTGGGCGGCAACTACGCAAAGCTGACCCACTAGATTGTAGCTCTGTTGAACTACGCGCCCCGACGGATAAGTGATTTGCGTGAGTTCGCCCGACGCATTGTATTGATACCCAATCGTGTATGGAGTTGATCCGACTACTTTTTGAATTTGGGTCAGCCATCCCATGCTGTTGTAACTATAGACTTCCGATCCAGAACCGTCCGTCATTTCCGTGCGCCGTCCTAACGCAAAGGCCCCCGATCCTCCTTGATCGTAGTAGTACGTTACTGCCGGAGTCGAATCAGAATACGTCTTTTTTGTAAGGCGCCCTAATGCGTCGTACGTATACGTCGTGATGATTCCCTTAGCGTCGGTCCTCTGACAAACATTCTGAACGACGCCACTGCAATTGTTTCCGGAGGTCAAATACGAAACCGTGGTCGTTCCACCCTCAGGCGTGGTCGCCGAAGTGCGTCGTCCAAGGCCGTCATAGGCATATGTCCTTGTCTGCGAGCCCTGCACGACCTTCGACGGCTCATCGAGAGCGTTGTAGGTGTAAAGGCTGACGACCGGCGTACCGAAGGTGCTTGTCCCCGTGCCCGTTCCTCCAGTGAGTGTTGCGCCAGACGCACTGGTGGGAAACGATCCGAGCCCCTCGTTACTCACCCGACTCGCGCTGAGAGGATAGTCACTTGAAGTACCCGTGGCCTTAGAGGTTAAGGCGA